>Ga0209645_1000294_pt1 | contig 26840 bp, 27 predicted proteins | sample ETNvirenome_6_30_FD_184070 | JGI IMG/M metagenome (GOLD analysis project Ga0209645, IMG submission 184070) | Marine viral communities from the Pacific Ocean - ETNP_6_30 (SPAdes) (version 2) | ecosystem: Environmental > Aquatic > Marine > Oceanic | place: Pacific Ocean | collected 2013-06-19
ATCCAATCAGAACTCTCGTGCTCGTCAAGCCACTGGCCCATGTCGCGACTGAGACAAATGACCTTGTCACAATGACTCAAGAATGAAGTGCTCTGCTTCGTCCAGTTGTCCCAGCTGGGAAGATAAAAATGACGGGTGTACTGCTTGCGACCAGAAAGATCTACTAACTTGCTCTGGTGGTAAACACGCTCGTCAGGAACAAACCAGCAAAGGTGAGAAGCACCGTACGCCCAACGACAAGTCGAACGACTGCCAGAATGCCGAGTGACATGGTTGTCCCAGTAACTGTGAATCCCTGACTCGACGCGGCCGCAAGCCAAATAACTTACGTCCATGCCCAAACGAACCAACCAATCAGCAAACTGAGTCGCTGCCAGTGCCACCTCGTTACGAACATACGGAGCAAAGATTCCTACCTTGTACAACCTACTTCCCCTTGTGTGGGATGAACTCAAAGTAGGATGACTCTTGCCTGTGACCCATGACGCGGCCGTACGGAATACCTAACTTCCAACTCGTAAAATTAAAACTTAACTGGTCTCGACGGCTCCCATTCTCTATTTCCTGCCACCAAAAATCGTTAAATCGACGCACAAGCAGTGTGTTAGTTCTTACAACACAGGCAGTTTCCACCATTCCGTTGTAAGGCGGATAACCCTCAGAACGGTATTTTTTGACCTGCTGGGCCATCAACGTCGCATTGTCCTTGCGAAGACGGTTACACGCTGACATTTCCTGGTAAACGCACGTCCGAATAGGGTGCTTGAACGTCGAAATAGGCTGCTTTTTCTCGTGTTCCCGGAGGGGCTCAACCAGCTCTACATGCAAATCAACAGGCTTGATACGCTGGGAACCGTCTACCCAGATTGAATAATCATGCTCTGGGAGTGCCAAATGGCTGTTTATTTTGTGCCACCTGGCAGTGCGGATGTTGCAGGTCGGATGCTTCCATACCACAGGACGTATCGACCAAGTGATGTGGCTGCCTACCTGCTGATAAACCTCTGGCTCTACCAAACCCGGGCGGTCAGAGAACAAAATAAGCTCAGTCTCTTGGCCTACCTTCAACTGACTGTTGAGCAATGTCGTCAAAACATTGTCGTATTTGCCTGTCACACAGCTGTAAATGATCGTCTTCATTTTTGCCTATACCACTGACCTCGTTTGTACTTGTCCCCCCGAGTAACCGCTCGGTAGTGGAAAATGAAGCTACTGAGCACAATAGCCATTTTCTTTTTTTTAGCCCTCAGCCGCCCTTGGTACTCATCCTCATTTAGCGTCATGTGCGGTGTGGGGTTCTTGCGGCCCTTCGATGTGAAGTTGTTGACAGCCCTGTAGTACTGATTCGCTGCGAACTTGTTCTCACGCCAACTCTTCATGCTCTGCATCTGGAAGAAACCGTTGACCTCCGATTCTATCACTTTACCTAAGTGCTTCTTGTAAACTTCTGCCGCAATCTTGTCCAAATAAACAACATCGTCTGTCACTTCATACTTATCAACATACCTGACAACCTCCTGCTTTCCCTTCGCAGTAATACCAGGAGCATTAGATAACGGACCTACCATTGTGTAGCCGTTGTTCAGGGCATGTAGCATCCCCTGATGCCAGTGCGTCGTGAAGATGACGTCATTGTTGCCAGCAATGCAATAGTCCAGATTTAACTGGTCAGCAATCTCAAGGCCCTTGTTCCAAGACCTTGTAAGCCCCAGTTTCTTGGGGAAATGGTAGAGGTGCAGCTCGCCAAGACAGTCGGCAGCTATGTTGCCGAGCTTGGTTTCGTACTTCTTGTCCCAGCCCGGCGTGCCGTCATCCACCACGATGGCAGTACCGCCCGGCGTCGTCTTGAAGAACGACCGCAAAGCTGCTTCTGTGTAAGTATGAAGTGCCTTCGCTTGATATACAGGACAGATGAAACCGATTGATATGGACATTAAAGGGGCCTTTTACAGCAAGGACAAACCTATCTAATCTTAGCAGATCCTTTGACAGGTGTCGTCAGAGCACGCTCAACAGGCCAGCCACGCCTTAGTCTGTATCTGATGGTGCTGTCCTTTAATCCCGTCTCTTCAGCCCAAGCAGCGATAGTCTGGGTACGTCCCTGGTAGGTGAGGTTGACGTTGGTTCGTCGGTTTCTTTGGTTTTCCTTGCACGTGACCCAGCGACAGTTATCCGCACTGTACCCCTTGTCGTTATCAATTCTGTCGAGCTGTGCCCCGGGAAACGGCCGCTCGCCCATGTCCTCGCGGAAGTTCTCAAAAGACTGCCATCGCTCACAGACTGTAATACCACGGTCAGAGTAGTTTTTAGTCTCCCTGCCAGTGGGACTGCATCGCTCTTTCATGCCCTTCCAGGCTTTGTAGATATTTGTCTTACTCATCCCGTGTTTTGTTTGGCGGTGGCCAAGTTGCTCAACGTTCATTTCATGATTGAGGCAACCGCAAGACTTTGTTGCACCTTTTTTTAGTGAACCAGTATCTACGTTAACGCATTTGCCGCACTCGCACTTGCACAACCAGTAAGGCCGGGTGTGGCCGCCTTTGGACCTGGCCCTGCCTAAGAACCGAACCACCGTCAACCTGTTAAATTCCTGGCCAGCTAAATCTGCTATGCGGCCCGGCGGACCTGGTTGAATCTCAATTCCCGTAGGGGTAAAGTAAGTATCAGACATTGCGATCTCCTTAACAGTTCGTGATGTTAGAGAGCTCGAGCAGTTACCGCTGCCCGGGCTCTTGTCCTTTAATTCTAGAATTTAGACGGCTCAGCCGCCACCTCCAAATTGCTGCTGCTGGAGCATTGCTCCACCCTCAGTCTTCATCTGGTTCCTCATGTCGTCCATCTTCTCACGCACAATGGCATGCAAGGTTGGATTGGCGGTTTTCAATTCGCGAAGCTGTGAATCTTTTACAGACTCCGGCAAGCCAAGAAGTTCCTGAGCAAGCATTTCCGCGGCGGACTGCAAGTCCTGCGGCGTAGTCATGGCATTCGGGCCCATCGACTGGATGTACTGGGACACTGGCATTCCGCCAGCAGCACCAGCTTCCGGCCCTGTCATCGCACCGCCGCCTCCGCCTGCCGGGGCACCGCCACCACCACCGGCTGCTGCCGGATCCTGCGGAGCTTGGCCAGGAGGCATTCCGGTCGCTGGGTCTATGCCCTGCGACACCTGAGCAGCCATTCCAGCCTGCTCGGCCTCCTCCTGCTGCCTTTGCATCATTTCCTGCTGGATACGGGCTTCGTCGGCCAGCTTGCGTTGCTCGCTCTTCCAGTCCAAGCCAACGCTGTCCAGACCAGTCTGACCAGATACTTGCTGACCCATCATCAACTGCAAAGCAGCCATGTTTCGAGAAGCATCGTCGGCCATTGTGACGCGTTTGAGGGCAATATCCACGTTTTCCCAAGACATGATGCGGGAAACCGTGTCTGCCAGCCACTGCAAGAAAGCGTTGGCGTCGCTCACCAACTGCCTGTGTGTGCTCTCAAACAGCCGCAGAGCCACAGGAGCAGCCTGCGTGCTGAGATTACCGTTGTAGAACTCGACTGGAGTCCCAGACTCGTTGAGCAATGTGTCAAAGCCCTGCGTAATCAGCTCAGTAGGAGCAAGCTGCGAGGCGTCTCCGCCGAGCATCTGGTAGTTCACAGGGAAAGGTAGCATCTGCCACGACGCAGGGTCACGGCGACGCTTGTTAATCATGTTCCTGACCTGACTGCGGAAGTCACCAGCATTGTAAATGCTCATAGGGTCAGACGTGGATACGCTACCTACGCCGCCACCTGAGCGTCCCTCAGGCGTAATCAGGCGGAAGGGGATCACGTAGTCCAGAGCAATAGCCTCGTTGTACCTACGCAGCACCTGGACGTACCAGATCTGACGGTAGTTGATAAGGCTGCGTGGCAGTCCCCACCCCATGTTGCGGATACCAGCCAGCGTCTGCTCTTTCATGTGGAAGATAGCGTCATTGTTGAAGCGGAATAGCTTGTCATGCTTGATAGCCTCAAGCACCTGCTTGCTGGCACGCTCCAAGTGATAAAGGTTGCCCTTCTTTACCATTCGCTTGTAGTACTCTGGGATTCGCCACAGGTAAGCAACCTCGTCAGTGTACGGATCATGCAGCAACTCAATCTCGTGAGGAGACCAACGCTTGAGCACAAGGTGGTCCTGCTCTTCCCGAGGCTTATCCACCACGTGCCACTTACCATGCCAGCCAGTCTTGGGGCAGGTAGCGTGGAACTCAAACTTGTCCGTGAATTTGAAATTGAAGTTCTCGTAGACGACCTTGAGCGGATACATGTCGCCAGTCTTGGGACACTGCAAGAACCGACGGAATGGCACTACGACGCTGGCAAAGCTGTTTCCGTAGCAAAGCCGGTCACGCATCATCAAGTTCAAGAACCCAAGACCATCAAGCTGACGAGTGAAATACTCTGAGTATTTGTCTTTTTCCTCGTCAGAAGCATCACCGCCAATCTCCAGGTCGGTAATGAAATAAGAGACAATTCGCTCCATAGCCATCCGGTACGTGCCCATGATGGACCAGATGTACTCGGACCACCACAGAGCCGACTTCATTGTGGTCGGCATCTGGGTGGTGGCTATGTCCTGAAACGGATCACCAAACCCTTGGTCACCATTAGCCGCCCCGCCTTGTCGGAAGTAGGGGCTTTGGGTTGACAATATGGACATCTAGTGATCCTCCGTGATTCCTGTTAAACCCGTCTTACTCGGACTTCTTGCTCTGCTCTGCGACCATATCAATGGCTTTTTTCGTCAGATCGCCTTCCATGGCATCAGCTTCCTGCTTGTCCTCAGGAAACAAAGGCAACTGTGACGCTTGCTTTTCTGAGTGACAACCGCCACCACAACAACCACCTGGCGTATTGCTGTTGATTGCTCCATTCTTTTCCATGGCTACTCTCCTTCGCTATGTTTAATGAGAATTACTACGTCCATGCACCCCAAAGTCCAATGGAGACCCAGAGACGAACAAGTATAAGGTGTTTTGCTTAGTTTCGGAACGGAGACTGATATTTGCTCCTCTCCCAGGCTCGGAGGCAGGTATTGAAAACCATCCTCAAACCTCGTGTCGTAGATCAACGCCAAACAGTCATTGCCTTCCACGACAGCATGGTACCTAGCTGCCATTGTACCCATCTTAGACATCTCAAAATAGGTTTCATACTGTGGCCGCTGCGGCTTGTCCCCTTCAAGAAAAGGTACATTGTGCGGGTACATGAATGCCTTCTCCGGTGCTTCCTCCACCTCCTCTTCGACAATGTCCTCTGCAACAGCAGCCTTTTCAGTCTGCATAGCTACCAAAGCGTTGATCGTATCTCGCTGCTGGGCCATGCCTGCCATCAGCTGCTGTAACATGTAAGAGTCGGCTGGCGATGTATTCCGAGGGGCTGCCGGGGGTGGCGGTGCATGACCGCCGTCGTAGTAGAGAGGAGCGACTTTAGCGGCCTCAGCGGCAGCCATCTTCCCGTCAAAGTTGCCTTGGTCAGCCAAAGCTACGGCTTCCGCCTTTGCTTTCTCCTCCTGCAAAAGCTTCTCCAATGCGTCTGTCTGGTCTTGCATCTGTGGAATTGACGAGATAGGGGGCAGTGGCTGCAACGGCTGAGGAGTTGAAGTAGCATTCTCCATAGGGTGGCCGCTGGGGTCAGTTTCCATTTTAGTTTCCTTCTTAACGACTGGTTTGGGTTCTTTTTGTGCTTTCGCTAGGCCCTTGTAAAACGTCTGAGGGTCAGACAGCACTTCGTTACGTACCGCGGCAGAATTGAATTTCTCTTTAGAGTCAGACAAGGCAGCCATGTCCAAAGTGAACCCTCCGCCCGGTTCACCAGGATCAACTACGACCTCGTTAGCGTTGTCGTGGTTGAACCCTTGAGATGCTCCCTCGTGCCCGGCTCGTGGAATCATAGTGCCAGGCATGCCAGCTACACCTTCATGGTATTTCGTCTCGTCTGGCGAGTTGTTGCGTATTGTTTTGTCTGCCATGATTTCTCTGATAGCTAAAAAAAAGATTAGTCTGTTTCAGGGTCTTCGCCTTCTTCCATGTCGGGATCGTTCGTAAACGAATCCGACTCAATGAAACCCTCTTCGTAGTAGGATTTGCCTGCCATGTACTCAGGGTCGCCAAGCCAGCCTTCGTCCTGCATCTCCATGTTGGCAGGCAAAAGAGACTGGTCAACAATCTCGAAAGATTCTGTCTTACTTATTATTGCAGCTTTTTGGTTAGGTAACAGCAAGTAACGCACAACGCGATCGCCTTGCCCGGGCACACTCATGGCTTTGGATAAGCCCAGCGGCATACCGAACATAGGCCAGACCGCCGTTTCGTTGCCCTCTCGCTTCGCTATTCCCTCAGATAGCCTCTCCAAAGTGGGAAACACATATACCCGAGGGTAATCGCCTTCAGCCATCTCGCACAGACACCAGCGATGCTCTACCAGCAACTCCCATGGAGTGTCTTCTGGCGGCTCCACGCAGTTGTTCAGCTTATCCGCTAAGGGTGCAGGCAGCTCGTTATACAGCTCGAGCATGGCCTGACTGTCATCCGTGGGCTCTTCAATTGCGGGCGGCAGCTTTACGGGCATGCCAGGAACTTGGTCCAGGTAAGCCTCCCACTTTTCTTTGACTTTAGACATTCTTGTAGTTCCTGCTGGCCTCTACGTAAGTCACTGATAACGAATACCCGCTGTTCGTCGTGGACAAAGGACCAACAGTCGCAATGATGTTCTTAGTTTCATACACCCACTTGTTAATCTGTCCATCGACATCGTCAGCACCTCCGCCAACAAACGTTTTAACCTTCACCGTCTGATCCGGGGTCAAGAACTGTCGCAGACTAGGCAGCGGGAACTCCACTGGCGTCGGCTCGTTGTTGCCTACAGGCACGTCTACATTAACTCTTTCGCTCATTGTAACCCTCTCTTTTAATTCTTTCTTCTTGTGCTTTTTGGGCATCAACGTTGTAGGCTGCGTCTTCCAACCGTTTCATGATTGTCTTATAGCGTTCAAATGCTTCGTCTTGAGTCAACTTGTCTTCTTTGAACAGCATGCGAGCAGCACGCACATGTCGAGAGTTTGGCTTGTTTAGTACCATGCCGGGCGTCGTACCCTTCGGCTGCTTTTTGCTGTCAAACGCTAATTGACCTGTGTTTGATAGCACAGCAAATGCATGCACACTCACCTCTGGCGTGTCTGGCTTAATTACCCGCTCCTTGTCTACGTTGAGCGGGTCCAGGATAGTCACACTCTGCAAAGCGTATTGGTATAAGAGTTTGTTTGGTATGTCGAATTGAACTGTCTCTAAGACGCCGTCCACCAGCTTCTTCCACTCGTCTTCCTTTGCCGCCCAAAGCAAGTGATTCCATTCAGGGCCAAAGCTTTTAAACAAAGGCTTATCGAACTTGTACCAAAACACTTTCAAGTCTTCCCGGCTAATAATCTCTGACAAATTCGTGTCAGAGAACATTCCCCACGCATACAAAGCAGCAGGCGTATACCAGACGACACCCGGGATATCGCTAAGGCTGCCAGCGTTTTTAAACTTGATCTGGTATTTAGGAACCTTGAAAGGCTTGAACTCGTAGAATTTATCTTCTACACCTTTCGGATCAGAAGGTGTCGCCATCTGCTGTCACCTCCCAGCCCATGAGCATGCCGTAAGAAACCGAAACCAAGTTGTCCCGGCTTGCACTTGCGTAAGGGCTCCAACCCGTCAACACCTTTACGTATTTCTCGCGGCTCTCTTCGTCAGCATTGACAGCCGCCGCGTCTAAGACCTGACGCGTATTGTCCGGCAACTCCAGAACCTCAGTGTCGGCAAAGCACGCCGGAAACGGGCTTCCCATGACAGCGGTAGCCTGCTGCAAAGTCAGCAAGAACTGCCTTATGCCGGGCAAACCTACGATTGTCACGTTACCTTTAGGCTTTTCGTTGCCGTAATCCCACTCGCCAGAGAAGGTTTTGAGAAGGTGACTTCGAGCGGCCAGGGCCACGGAGAGCTTACCAGCACCGGACAATCGCTTGTCTAGCTGGTATTTCACAGTGCGGCCTAGCTTTGGCGTGGATATACTGATCGCCAGCAAGTCCTGATTTATAGGGTCGTACTGAGGTGCATCCGCCTGCACGGCAAGATACTCCTCGTACTCCGGCATTGTGTTGCTAAGCTTGAGGCTTGCAATCAGGTCTTTATCTTTCTTTGCGTCTAGACCATCAGCCCACTCGCCCAGTTTCAATGCACCATTCTCGGCTTCCTTCACGGAAGCCCAGCTCACGTATACCTTCATGTTATTCCTTACGGTGTGATAATTTTCTTGGGTGCGTATTCTTCCAGCTCAGATTCCGCTACCTCGCCAAACTTGCATGTCCCAACCGTGATCTCGTATTTAACCTCTTCGCCATTAACTTGCGGCAGCTTTCTAGCCTCTACAGCTCGCAAGATGTTGTGGACTCGGAGAGTCTCAAACTCGGGACGGTTCAGCTCGTTGGGCTGTAGGTCTCGTCCTAAACCTACGCACCCAATCAGCAAGCAACCCAGCTGGTCAGCCCACTTCTTCAGCTTCTTCTGGCCTTCATTGGCCGTGAAATGCATGGAAGAGAACTCGTGGGAAGGAGTAGCATGCCTCAAATCGTCTACGATTAGTAGGTCAACCGGGTCAATCAAGTTGTCTGCCACATTACGTGCATACATCCGGCCGAACTCAGTGTTCGTATTGGCAACATTCTCCCAGTCGTCCTTGGAGACATACCAGACTTTGGGGCTTGAGTGCTTGGGCTTGCCGCCGGAGTTGAGTCGCAATGTTTGATTGACGTTAGAGCCTTCCTCCAGTGCCGCCTCAGTAATCTTGTCGATTACCCAACGCACAGCAGACTCCAGCCCAACAAGCAGCACAGGCTTGCCGCGTTGTATTTCACTGCCTGTGTTCGTCACGGACTCAGGGAACCACTGCACGCCCAGTTTAAGCGGGGTGACGATACGCTTGGCGTTCATCTCCTCGAACTCTTTCTTGTTGGCCTCTTCCTGCATCTTGTTGTGTTCTACCACTACCTTCTGCATCCACGGGAACACCGTCTGGACAAAGCCATTAAACAGCAACTTCTCGTCAAAAGGCTGCTGAGCCTGTACCGCAGCAGAGTTGATGAGCACCTCTTTGAGCATGGGGATGTGGGATTCCTCGACATCGCCAGACAACTCCAGGTCCTTGTAGTCGTCGCCCGTGAAGTCTTTCTTGTCGCACAGCATGTCCAGCTCGTACATGCACATGGCATACAGCTGTCGAGATGCAAGCATGCTGGCAACCAGCTGGCCGAACTCTGGATCGTTGAGGACAAGGTGCTGTGCCAGTTCCGCAGGGATAGCCATGTCTTGGGCAAGCTGCTCTTGCTCCTCCGTCAGCTTCTCCGCGGCCTCTTCCTGGAGCTCTTCCTGCGTGATTACCTTCTCTTCGTCTGACATGTCGATCCTTCAATTCTGGAATTTAAGTGGCTGATAGCTAAAAAAAAGGGTGGCCTGCTGAACAAACGCCACCCTTTTCCCGTCACCTCACAATGAGGCTCCGATATAGTTTTGTTCTGTCTTTGCTGTTCTTGCATGAAACGATCGCCAAACCGCCAGCACCGTGCTTTTTCAGTATAGCAATTTGTTCTTCCTTCTTCATGCGGCTGAACCGCTTGGTTAGCTGCCTTGTGCCCACTGGGTGCAAGGGTCCTTGATCTTGCTCGAGGTAATCCGCCATCCGACGCAAGACCGAGGGCAAGCTGTACTTGGCGTTTGCCCCTCGTGTCTTGTAGAAGTTCTCAATCTTCCCAAGCATTGCGTTGGCCTCATTGGACAACACGTCCCGAATGCGGCCAGTTTTGTGGTCATGGTCGACCACGGGGATGAAGTTGGTCATGCCAAACAACGGACAGTTCAACGGACAATGGTCATCCCGCCACTCTGCTAACTCGCTTTGCGATACGTAATCTTCTCGTTTCATATTACTCTTTGCTTCCTTTTCCTCTTCTTGCCAGTCCTTGATGAAGAAGGGGTTTTGCGTTTCGCCTTCGCTTCCGGCTTAGGCTTTTCTTTCGGTTTAGTCGTAGGAAGCGGCGGCGTGCTTGCCGGGGCTTCCACCAACGGAGACAAAATGGGTTTAGCCCCCACCGCCACTTCTCTACGATATTCCTCCATGACATAGTGCAAGCACTTCGCATCAAACCCAGCAGTATGGAACTGCTCGTCTTTCAGGTTGTACTTCTCACGTATGCCGTATTCATCAAGCATCGCTTTCATGTTCCACTTCAGCCCAGTCACCCGGGTAAAGATGACACGGTGAAAATATGCTTTCAATGTGTCGCTGCGGTGCGGAAGCATTATAGCTCGCAAGTGCGTGTGGTCAGGACTATCCGATGACCATATCTTGTTCGCCTTGTAGATTCCCCCCGTATCGAAATAACCATTTGCAGGAAACTCGAATGGCTTATTGATAAACCTATTGAAGTTTCCACGCAATAACCTTTCATCAGCGTTCTGCCCGTTTTGAGCTACAAAGGGCAAACCCCTCTTGCTCCACGTTGCAAACAATTTCTGGTAAAAACGCAAAGCCTTTATCGGGTCCATGCCTTCCTGTTTTACAACCGCAGGAGTTAGCCTCCACCCAGTACCAACGATGTGCCGCATGTTGTTTAGCTTGTAGTCCAACCAGTTCTCCTCCACGTACTTTGTAGGATACCAGTTCAAAACCACGTTCAGCTCGTCAACAACCTTACAGTCCTCGACCATTGTGTGGCCAATCTCAACAATAAGGTCATCCCTTTCATTTGAGCCCGTGAACTCCGTGTCCACGCACATGTAGCTTCTGGGGAAGTCCCGGCCATACTTTGCCGTGAAGACTTCGCCCCACTCGTTGATAATCATGCCACCTGTCCTTGGTTGCAATAGGTACGTTACTTACTCCGCATTGCAGCCCATGCTGCTTTGATTTTCATTTTGAACTTGACCCACCGACGACGCAGTCGGCCCATGCCTTGGTAGCGGCGGAACTCTTCTGCGTACTTCATCAGCTCGCCGACTGTCTGCAATGGGCCTTCCCCATCCACGGTACATTCCCGAATGCCGCCGAACTGGATGCCTGCGTAGCAGGTGCCAATCATAGCCAACACAGCAACCTGAGCAGCGTCCTCGCAATCGAAAAACCCGGACTCCTGGAGAGCCTTGGTCATCGACCAGTCCTGCTTGTCCGCGTCCGCAGCCCACGCCAGATACTGGCAGTACGCACCGCAAGCCTCGCCAAGCTGATCCATCGTCACATCTTCGCGTTTCAGGACTTCCTGAAGCTCCGGCCACTTGTGGTCTTCAAGTCGCCCGGCTACCAGGTTCATTACATCCTGGAAGTTATGAGCCACGTCGCGGCTTGGGTTGTAAAGCCGCCGATCGCCTTCGCTCATCCTAGCATTTAGTGCCATTATCTCCTCCTAGCTTCGTATGCACAGTTAATGCACATGTTTTCGTATTGTATTTCCATCGGGTCAAAGAACGCCTTTTTCCCGCACTGTTCGCATTGGCCTGTCTCATAAGTTACAGGATGCGTGGCAATTTCACAGTTGTCTGCCCCGTAAGGACAATGATAACACTCAAACTCGCCGAGGTTCTTGATACAAGGGCTTTCCCGTCGGTCGCGTCGCTTGATAAGTTCCCGGTTGAAAGCTGTTGTTGCACTAGAATGACCTACCTCCACAGCACAAGGCTCGTGGGTAGATTCTTTTGGGTCCAGTAGCAAGAAGCACCTCAAACCACAGAACTGCCTAACGTCGCTCAAAAGCAGGCTGCCCTTCTGCTCACCTCGGGCATTTACCCTAGACTTGCCAAAACCAAAGCCGTTGCCTTTCGGGTCTTTGAATGTTGACAAGTATTTTGTCTTCTTGAGTGACCAAGTCTGGGCAAACTTCATGGAGGCTACAGTCCCAGATAGGGCTTCAAACACAAACACATTGTGGAGCCCCCGCATCGCCTTTTCCGTGGTTACTTCGTGTACCCGTGCAGGCACCCACTCAAAATCACTCTGGCGTCGCCAGGCGTTGACAGGTTCCTGGTCCTTGAGTCTTTCCATGTTGCCAGCAATCCGCCAGCAGGTATTTACTAGAAGCTCGTCAGTGAGCTCTTTTTTGAGCAAATCCATCAAGCTGTTAACTAAGGTGACTCGCAGCACATTGCTACCCTTAGGCAGCGACGCGTGGAGCTTGTCAACAAATGCTTGGAATGTTGGGCCTTCAATCTTGTGCCCAAGAAACTCAGTCAGCGATGAAGCCAGCTTGTCCCTACGACTCAGTACCCTTTCCACAAAGATTATCGGCAGTGGCGGCCTCTCCTCTTCCAACGTATGTGACATTTTCCATCTCCTTCATATCCTCTGCTGTAAGGTTGTAGTCAACGAACTCACCGCGGACCCACCGCACGTACCTGGTTGGGAATGGTACAAGCTCGCTGACAAACTCGTGCACACGATTACCGTTCTGGTTAACGCCAGTGTCGAAATAATCCCACCCCGGGAAAGCAAGGTGTCTACTGGTTAAGTTGTGCTCCTCGACATCAAGCAAGACATCTACGAGGCGACCGCCTGCGTTTTGAAACTCCGCTACGCCTTCCCAAAAAATGAGATCTCTTTTGAGGTAGCCTAGCTGCTGGGCAGTTGGCCACTCATAGCTTTTGATAATTTTCACATAAGCTATGCTGCCCCCTTCATACAAGCCGTACGCCAGCTCAGCCCTCACTTCCCCCAGAATATTAACGGCTGCAAAAAAGCCGTCGTCCGGTTTCAAGTCTTTCCAATTCGTCATTTCGTTACCTCTGCTGTTATGCCAAAGTAGGCTCTGTATCTGTTGTTTTCTAACTCATGACAATTCGTTGCCATGATTACTATGAGTTTGTGCACTTTGTACTGCTTAGCAATCCTGTTGATATAAGTCGAAGCAGTCTCAATACCCAGCCCAGTCAACAAGCTGCCGTGACTTGTTGGTTGTGTGCTTCCGTCTGCTATGAGTGCGAACACAGGAATACGTACAGCCTCGCTGCCGCCTGCCGTGCTTGTAAGCACGTACTCGCCTGTGGCTGGGTCACTTAACGTGCAGTACTCGCTGCTAGGGTTTAAGTCCTTGTACATAAACTCAGGCTGTATGCCTTTTTCCAGGTATGGCTCTACCTCGAAAGAATGCCACTCAAACTTCATAACAATAAACCTCTAGTTCAAAATTCTGGTGGTCTAGCGACGGCGTAGCATTACCGTCTGACCAAACATATCTTTCGTTAGTAACGCCAATACCTCGACGTCCTTTCCTGCCGCCCACGTTGATGTGCACAACAGGTGCGTTGTATTTGTTGTTGTGCTTGTCACAGGATTCACAGTGACATTGCTGGCCGCCAGGAAAAGACGCTAAAGCTTGACCCTGCTGACGCATCAATTCGCCAAGCATGGAGTCGCCGCCATTGTGGTACAGGTCTGCCCAAGGGTAATCCCACTTCAGTAAGAAAGCAGAATTAGCGATCCACCATCCACCAGTGATGAACTTGAACCGGTGACGGGAGTTGAGCGGTTTCTTCGTGTACCAGGGCTGCTGCGGTATTACTTCGTGTTGGCGAGCCCTTTGAAAGATAGTGTGGATAGCCCCAACTTGCGTTTGTTTCTGGCTGACCTTATCAGCCCTATCCCACCAGTCTAGCCCTGCACTTGGATCTATGTAGCTGTCGTCGTCAAACCACATGATTCTGTCAGCCACGTGGCCGTGCCTGAACATCTGCCGCATCAGTGGATACTTGCCAACGTTGGCGTTATCCCGAGGCTGGTAGATGTGAATTGGATGCCGGTGCAAGTTGCGAGCGGCCCAGGAGTGTATGTACTTCCGGGACGACTCGCTCGTTGCGTTCAAACCAAGCCGAATGTCCCGTACGTGCCGATTGCCCTCAAGGGACCCCAAAAGCTTCCGAGCTAATGGCTCGTGATCTCCGTATAGAACGGCACATACGGTAAACATTCAATTTCTCCTAGTTCTGCGATCGGCGTGGTGCCTTACGCTTTGCCACTTTCTTAGTACGCAGCGGTGGAACCTCGTCTGGTGTTTGCTTTGCAGCTAACGCCATGTTGACCTCCGGGTCTGCCGAAGCTGCCTTCTTAAGCACACTGACAGTTCGCTGGCGTACTTTCTTCAAGTGAGCTGCCGCAGTCTTCATGTCCGCAGTAGTTTCCTTGATACGCTCCAGGTTATTGTCAATGCTCTCAAGGAAAGCCTCGTCCACGTCGCTAGCAGTCATTTCCATAAAAACGCCTTGAAGCGGCTCAGTTACCGCACTCAGGTAGTTATGGGATTGCCCAACTGTAGTGTACAGTTTTTGCAGCATTGCGTTTGGAGTCTTGGGCAGCGTGGGCTTGCGGCCACCGCTGCGTTTGACAGCAGACTCGTTCTTGCTGGCAAGCTCTAAGGCAAGCTCGTTAGAGCTCCACCCATGCTTGCGGCACTTTTTGAGTACAGACAGCTGACGCTTCTCGCTGCTAATTTTCTGCAACTCCTTGAAGTGCGACCATGACAAGTAGTTGCCATTGGCTAGCGGCTCGGCAACCTGCTCTTTAATGAAGTCGCGATCAAACGCCACAGAAACATTACGCAGGTCGTACAATTTGCTGAGGCTCATTTCTGGCTGATTCCAGTAAGCCAGCAGCTTCTTCAACTCGTTCTTCTTCTGGGCATCGTTGAGATGCTCTGCGGACATGACGTCGTCCAGCAACTCTCCGATGTCATAAGCAATCAGGGTTTGCACCTGAAAGCCTTTTACCATTTTCTCTCGGCCTTCATTGGCTACGTGCTGCGTGACTGAATCCATGTCATCAAAAATTACATCGCGTTGCTTTGCAGTCAATTCAGTACTTACTGACATTTTTCCCTCTTAATTCTAGAATTAAGGCCTCCACTTGAGGCCGTTTCTGACTTGGTCGATGAACGCTTGATACGGTTGAACAATTAACGTCATTGACCTTTTTTTACCGCCCTTAAATAGGTGGCAACTGGACTGCGGGGGCACAAACAGTTCCCAGTCGCCATTGTGCAAGATCATGCCTTGCAGAAATCCTTTTCGGGGAAAGACCATACCAAACGGTCTACCCTCTTTGCTGCACTCCTCAAACTTGTCCTCGTAGTCGCCTACGAAGGGCAGGCCACGAAAGGCCTTGAACCATAAGGGGTGCACCGCTTTCGGATCTCGGTGGATCGAAAGTTGCCCTCGACGGGGCTCGGCTACAATGTCCATAGGAAAAGAAGGGGCCACACGTGCAAAGTTCTTGTACGTGAAGCCCCTGTCAAATCCGGCTTCAGCCATTAGTTGCTTACGCTGAACGTCCAGTTTTAGTCTCTTGAGTGTCCACTCTACTCTGGAAGATTCCCATTTCGAGGCCTGAACATCGCTTTCTTCAAACTTTTCAATTTGACCCATCAAAGGGTTCAGCGGGTTTGTTCCACTCATTCGACTGAATCCTGGTAGTCCTGCTCGATCTCGTCGAAAGGCCGATCAAGATGATAGCGTCGCTTAATATTCAAAGCGTCGCGAATCAACTCGCTTACCTCTTCATTGTCATGGATCATTTGACCCACTTCCTGGAAAGGCAAGTACTCGTCCTTGCCCATACCTAACATTGTCAGGTTAGCAAGACACTCAACGTCAGCAGCAGGCGACTTGCACTTGATGTTGATGCCGCGGTCCAGGAGCCTGGTCTTTTCTTGCCCCTCTGCCTCATTCAGCAAAGTGCAAATAGCCCAGTTCCAGTCCCATAGGAATACATCACGCGGTGCACCAGTCTCTTCGTCGTCTTCCACCCACCACAAAAACCTCGTGCGAATTTGTCGACCGGTTGGACCAAACGAATTCTTGGAGCACTTCATGCGGATGCCAATGCCAGAGAACTTGGAGTTCTTGAACTTGGACTTCCACACGCTGTTGTTGATCTGAAAAGACTCATGGAAGTTGAAGGCTTCACCGCCGGGCGTGTACTCTTGGGTTCGGCCCAGTTCATCCGTTTTGCTTTTCAAGTGGTTAACGATAAGCAGCGTGAAAGGCCAGCCTTCAAACTGCTTCTTGATTGCCTTCAAATAACCAGTGTTCTTCAAAGCCTCGACTGGGTGAGCACGGCCAGCATTGCCTGCCTTAAGGATTTTCTCCTGATTCTCCTCAGACGCAGCAGCAGCCAAGCTGTCGATAGTAAAGCAGCAGGGGATAATTTTACCTGGCCCTGGGTTCTCTTTATTACCGATCAAACTCTTCTGCACTTGCTGCAAGTAATGCGTCAACATCTGCTGCGTCTGTTCCAGGCTATTTGCCCGGCTACTGATGATGGGGTTGACGCCATTCGGTACTCGCATGATGTCGCTGGCAAACTCGCCGTCAAACTTGTCCTCGGTGTCAATGTGGACATTGATGCCTGACAACTCGTAGACCCAGCGGAAGAACTCGTAAGACAAAGCAGACTTACAAGTACCCCAACTGCCTGCCAACATCATCACAGATTGAAGCGGGAAGATGTCGTTGGCTATGCAGTACTCAAACGCTAACGAAGGCGTAGGGATACCAACACACAGTTGCTCAAGCTCTTCACGAGAACCGAAAATTCGATCTGATCCAAACTTGTCTCGAGCAGAGTTCAGCAATTGGCTCATCATGCCGTCGCGAGAAACGCCGCTGTTCTTTTGGTTCCAGCGACTGCGTAAAGTTTCCTTGCCTTTCTTGGTCAGCCTGCGTTTGCTGTTTTTGTCGAGGTTAGCTACTTTCTTTTTCTTAGTTGCCTTCGCAGGCTCAGGTGCTTTTTTCTTAGTCGCACGCTTAGGTGCTTTTTTCTTAGGTCCATCCATTCCGTTATCTCCATTTATTAGATCATCAATATCGTCCATATATTTTCCCTTCGTTAAAAAAAAAGATGCTGCTGCGACGCTGATTCATACCGCCGCAACAGCACCTAAGCAGGGGCGTTCATTCTACCCTGCCCCCACGGCAGGGCGTTCATCTACCCTGCTATTTCTTAGTTTTCTTTTTCACGCGTGCTTTGCTGCGGGATAAACCTTTTGCAGCAGCTAGGCTGGCCTCAAGAGCAGCCTCAGCGTCGCTCGCAACTTCGTCGTCGAAGTCGTCGAAGTCGTCCGAGTCACCAGCTTCTTCCTCGTCGTCGATCTCATCATCAAGGTCGTCGTCAAGGTCGTCGTCAAGCTCATCGTCGTCATCGTCGTCATCGCCAGGCTCGTCGTCATCAAGGTCGTCGTCGAGCTCATCGTCGTCGTCGTCCAGCTCGTCTTCGTCTAACTCGTCATCATCGAACTCTTCATCGTCAAAGTCCTCGTCAAACTCGTCAGCAATGCTCGCAGCAGACTTCTTAGGAGCTTCCACAGCTGCGGCTTTTTCCTCGACAGCTTCTTCGACTTCCCACGGTGCCTTGTCATCGTCTTCCTCTTTATCCGCTTCGGGCAAAGTGACCGCTACCGATTTACGGGCCTTGAGGACAGCCTGCACCTCGTCGTAATTGAGGTACTCAGGAGTAGACATCCAGCTAAACTCAAGAAGCTTTGGCACTTGTTTGAACGCTTGGGCGATCTTGACACAACGCTCCTCGATGCCTGGAACATGCAACAAGTAAGAATCGTCAGCATCTTGGTCCGAAGCTTTCCACAAGTACACGTGCTTGTTGAACACGTTGTCAGTCTGTGCTTCGTCCATCTCAGCAGTAATCGGGCCGTTTGGTCCGTCATACTTGGAATGAACCAGGCACTCGTACTCGGCGAAGGTAGATGACTGTTGGCCTGTATACGAAGTGTGTGGACTGTTGATCTCAACCTTTGTCGGGTTGTAAATCGAGAAAAACACGCCTCCGTCTACTGTGCCTTTCTTGGAGTTGAAGCGGCCGCAAGGGTCGCCATACTTGTACCCCATATCCCGCTTGTAACGCTTCAAGTGGTTTTCTTCGGCTTTCGCTTTAGCTGCCTCATTGGCGTCTACCCACTTGTCAATAGCCTTTTGCCCAGCTTTCAAAGTCTCCTTTGGAATCTGGTTCTTGGCATCCCAAGCTTCAGGGTCCCAAGGTGCCATCTCTCTGGTGCACATCTTTAGCATGTTGCGACCAGCACTGATTGAAAGCTCTAGCACAATCAGGGGATCGTCAGGAGCTTCGCCAAGCGGTACGCCGTTCCGTGGCAACTCGACGTCTTGAAGCTGGCCGTTGACCATCTTCTTGCCAAGCTCGCGAATTAGGTCGAGCTGGTTGCCGTTGTTGTACAGCGAACAAACTACGAAGTACTTCTGCTTGAACGGGCTGACACAAGCGTTTTTGCCTGTTACCAACGCGTTCCACTCCAGATTCCAGGACTCGCTTACGTTGCCAGCCGCTGTAGCTTTGACAGCTTGGTTACAGACAGTACGAAGCTTTACGTAAGGCAAATCCCAAAACTCAACACCCTCAATTGTCTGACTCTTGTTACGGCAGATGACGTAACTGACAGGTCGTGCTTCCTTCCTGTCCTGCAAAAGGCCGGAGTCAGTGTTGATACCGGCGTACCGTACACAGTAAGCAGGCTCGGAGATACTCATACCTCCCAGACCTGCAAGCTCGTGCTCGTTCAGCCTGCCGTCGAGCAGACTCTCGCCGGGGTCTTCAGGGTCAAGCATGTTCCAGATACGGAACGTAGTAAGACCGCCCTTCGTATAGACAGCTGGGTATATCAGCCGGGCATCCTTGAGATTGGGGTTCAGGGTTATATCGTAAGGACTACGACCCCCTGAGTTGTTGTCATCCTGAGAGTCCAGTTGACGATTGTTAGATTCACGTGTTCGCGGAGCGAGGGATCTCTTTTTTCTAGCCATTAAAGCTCACCTTTCATCATAGAAATTGTCATGGTCTGGACTTGCTGCACGATCTTATCGAGCGACAGCAGGTGTCCATTTCTTTCACAGTCGATCAGCTTAAACTCGGTTTTTGGGTGATGTTCCATCAACCTGTTTTTGTAAAAGCTTCTCACTTTACTCAAGTACTTTTCATCGGCTTCATGTATGTCTGCCGACTTATCAGTGTAATCTCGAGCAGCCTTCTTAGCAATGTTCTGCACAGCGAATTTTACTGGAACATCCAGAAAAAATATTAAATCCGGCACAGGCATCTCGAAGTGTCCATACTCGAGATCTACAAAGTGCTTTACTACTTCATCGCGTTCTTCCTCTTTCACTTTCATGCTGCTATAGCACAGATTTGACGGGATGTACCGGTCGCAGATTACAGCATCGTGCGTCAGCAACGCTCCCTCTAAATACCCTTTGCTTTCAAAACGGTCTAACGAGTACAACGTCCCGTGAAGGTACGGGTGGGTGGACTCGCCAAACTCTCCATCCAAATACTTGCCGACAAGCCTGCCGTTGAGCGTTTCCGTATAACGCGGAAAACTCACTGACAGGACTTTGTAGCATTCCTCTATCAGGGCATCGGTCAGCATCTTAGACACTGAACCTTTACCCGAGCCGTCTATTCCTTCAATTACGACTAGCATTAGCTCCTTTTCCTTTTCTTGGGTGGTGTTAAGTCTCGCAGCGGCCGCCGCTTGCTTGCCTTAACTACGGATGAACGCTGGGTGCGTATTTTCTTCTTGGTGCTGTAATTTACGATGCAACCAGTCACAGTACCTGTGCCTGTTGGTAAGTTATGTTTTTCAGCTTTTTCGTGAGAAATAACCTCTCCCCAGTGATCCATAACATCTGCTTCAATGCCAAGCTTGTAGCCCTTGGAACCTGTTGGCATGCCGTCCAGGTTGGTAGGAATGATCTCAACAGAATCACGCATGTACGTCGGCAGCACGTATTCGCAAAAATGCTTGACGTGCTTGTACGGAACCTCAAACAAGATAGCGTCATGAATTTGCAGCACAATGTTGAACAAATTCTTGCCGTGCTTCTTGAGCATCCGAACCTTGTAATCATGCAAGTACGCGATAGCACGAGACATCGCCGACGCAATCATTGACTGAATCGGGTAGTTCATGGCTTGTCGCTCAAACTCCGCGGCCAGCGAGCGGTCGCTCGACGAATCGGGGAAACGTCGGAAACGCCCAAAGCAGTTGCAGAGGTAGTTGTGCTTCACCGGGCCTGTGTCCGGGTCCACAAACGTACCAGTTGCCCGTGCTCGGCATTCTGCAAAGAACGGCTCAAGTCGCGGATACATCTGGAAGATGGCGTCAATGACTGCTTGAGCCTCGTCCACTGTGACATCAATTCCCTGCTCTTTAGCTGCTACGGCGATCGCTTTCGCACCTCTCCCGTACGCAATACCAAAGATCACAGACTTTGCCACAATCCTGATTGACTTCTTGCCGATAGCTTCCAGTCCGCTCTTGGTAGGAGCACAGTCCAGCTTGAAAGCAAAACATGCCACATTGCTGTGAATGTCATAGAAATCAGGGTGGTCTTCCGGCAGCTGATTACGCATGGCGTGGTCAATCATATTTTCGTCGCCGGACATGATCGCCATGCCAAACAACTCAGCACCCACGTAGTCAGCCTCGATCAACACGTGACCTGGAGCAGCCTTGAGCACGCTACGCAACGAATACTTGTACTCGTCGCCCAGCAATCGCTTGTAGTCAGGGTCTCGCTGCTTGCTAATGTTCTGCAAGTTTGGGCGAGCACTCGACCAGCGGCCAGTCTCCTTGGTTTGATATATGTATGTCCGAACGCGACCATCGTCGCAGCACATGGAGGCTAAGCCGTCCTCGTACTCCTGATTGCCATGCTCGTCATACATCACTTCCTTGGTCTCGTCATCAATCGCAGGTGCCCGCAGCACGGTCTTCAACACTTGGTCGATAAACCGATAGTCCCGCACCTTGTTGACAAGGCCGCCACGAGTGAAACCGCAAAGGTAAGCGTTGTGCTCAGACGCCTCTAAGGTGAGCTCTTCGTGAAGGGCAGTAACAGGACTATCTGCGTATTCGCGAGCCAGCAAGCTCAACACCTGCTTGTCAGTCGATGGAGAGTGCTCGTCAGTTTTGCCGACTTTCACAATTTCCGTCCAAAGCTTTGGCGGCTTGCTGGTGTCAAAGATTGGCTTGAGGTTCAAGGATATAGCACCCTGGGGCCTAATTCTGACATTCTTGCCTGTCTCCTTGTCCAGCTTTCCATTCAGCTTGTGGCCGAACAGAAACTCCTTGACGTGCTGCGTTGACCGGATATTAAATTCAGGCCAACGGATTATGTCTCGAAGCTCTTTCTCCATGTTGAGCTTAGCTTCCAAGAACCTGGAAGTAAGGAAATCTACCCGCTTCCGGTCTACTGTTATCCCTGTTTGGTGGATTTCCAACACTGACGGAGTAGCAATCTGCGACTCCCAAAAAGCTTCACGGCAGCAATTATTTTCGTAGTCCTCATCAAGCAGGACATCAAAAGCGTAAAACAGCCGCAAAGTCACATCAGCGTCGTAAATACCGTAAGGCAGCAGAACGTCATCGGGGCATTCTCCATACCCTTCCATCGTTGCACCGTTCAAGCCCTTAGCCTTGCAATAGGACTCACGCCACTCAGTCAAAGCCGTGTCGTACCGCGGAGCATTGGTGTACCGCATGGCCAAGGTTTCCAGCTTGTAGCTCGCCGTCTCCTCAATGGCGTGAGCCATTAAGCCAGTATCAGCACCGCCCTCAAACTTTGTCCTGTACCACGCTGGCACGATTTCTCCGACCTTGAACCCTTCGCTACGGTACAAGCGGTTCAGCCTTGTCTTCTTCTCCGTAACCTCGTGATCACGTAAAGGAGCAGAAAACGACGACTGGATATTGATACCCATGTTAACAAGCCACTCAAGGTCAGAGTTGAAGAAATGACCAACAACTCGTTTCTTGCGAAACTTGAGCTGCCCAAAATGCCCTCCGTTAAAGAAAGCGGTAAGCAACTCGGCCATAGGTATCATGCGGCCTACAAAACCCTCAGTTAAATCACCGCCAGCATCGTGCAGCTTGATGCCGATTGCTTTCTTGGGCTGCCATGCCAGCTGAATAGTCCGAACATACGAACCCGCGTTATGCGGGTGGCTGCCGTGCCATTCCGCATCGACGGCCAGTACGTCGTCCTCCTTAGTTTCGTCGTTCTCAATATCGAGCAACGTCGCGTAGAGTTCTTCGTAAGAATCAATCACTCGGTGATCTACTTCTTCGTCTTTACCGACATCCACTCCATTGACCAGAGAACAGAAACGACCCATCCCTTGCTCCAGCTGCCGACCCGCAGATTGGTCGCGGATAACAGCGGAAGGATGAGTTACTGTCATGACCTTTGCCGTGTGCACGTGCTTGTCAGCCGTACCCTCGGTAAAAGCCGTCGTGTAGTTGATCTCCTCTACACGGCCTTCCATTGCTGTGACGCTGGCATGGCTGCCCAGCATCGCCTTGCTCACGTCGCTGCCCAAGCAAAGAATAAACTTTGGCTGAACAATCTTGATCTCGTGATACAGCAAGTGCATGCAGTCCTTAGTCCACACAGCTTTCAAGTTCTTCTTCCAGTCAGGAGGTTGAAACTTGCAAAGCGAAGTGACGTACCAGTTGCCGACACCTTTTGCCTTGAGACGGTTTAACAGGTCAATCAGCAGCCCACCTTCCTTGCCTGCAAACTGACGCTGCTCGCGAATCTCTACCTGCCAAGGCATCTTGTTAACGATCATGACATCCGCAGGTCGAGGACCTGTGACATCCTTCGCCCACAAGTGGCCAGGAACAAAGTCTGCTACCTTCTCGCGGTGCGGGCCGATGCTAACAGGCATTTGAAACCCAGGCTTGCGTAAAGCGTCTTGGATCAAGGAAGACAAAATCTCGCTTGGCTTTATCTTGCGGACTTTCTGCGTCTTCCCGTCTACCTCAATGTTCTCCTCTACGACCGCGGCTTCCATGTCACCCAACGCGTTAGCATGAGCGACAAAAGCTGAGTTCGGCGGTAGAGGCGGTAAGCCCGGTGCATCAAGCGGATAGATCGCATCAGTCGTTTGAACCTTTTGCAAGTGTCTGTGATACACGAGATCGCTCGCACTGGAAGAAGCAACTGCATTTCCTCCTCCTCTTGATTTAATTCTTCGTCTTGCCACGTTTACCTCCTTTTCCAGCTAACTGTGACGCCTTGCTCTTTAGCCTGCTCAACAATCAAAGAGCGTAAGAAACTGCGATCCAGTGAACCTGGGTCGCCGTGCGGAAGTTCGCAAATTGCGAACCCGCCTTTAATTCTGGAATTAAGCTCCTTAGCCCCGTCAACCATTTTGGCGTAGGCTTCCGGCTCTTTTTCCTTGTAGTCTGCGTCTGCCAGTAGTACGCCGGACCAGTCCTTAAACCGCTTTTCAAAAAGCTTGAACTGGGACGGGGACATTCGAGCACCGAGCGTGCAAACTCCTTGCGGACCTAGCTGCCACACGTCAGTTACGCCCTCCATAACAACACCTGTCCTATACTTCTCAGCATTGCCGAGGTTATAGAAGATCTTGCTTTTGGGCGTGCCTGGGGCTGTGTAGTACTTAGGTATTCTGGACTTTTTCCAGTCGCAATCGAATGGTGGCCGGAGCTGCCAGCCAACCATCTTCTTGTTGTGATAGATCGGTATTACGATCTTTTCTGTGTAGAAGAACCGCTCGGAAGAATCTACCCAGTGCACGTTGTAAAAGCGACCTAGCCGTTCAGCGTTAAAGCCACGCTCGCCTTCTAGGTAAGCAACAGCTTCATGCGTCTTCGGCAGTTTGTCCAAGCGAATTACTTCGCCGGGCCAAGTCGCCCTGATCGCATCAACGTCCACTTCCTTGCCCGGCTGGATCTGTGCTTTCGACAAGTCGACTATGTTGTAGCCGCACAGCATTTCCTTCACTTGGTCCAATGCCGCACGCTCGCCTGCCTCAAGCGGACAGCCAGCCTTAAAGCAGTGAACCAAGTGATGCTGCGGACGACCAAACTCGTCATCCTTGCCGTACATGTGGTTTATGTAGCACTTGAAATTCGTGTCGTTACAGCAAGGACAGCATACTACGTAGTACTCGCCCTTGTGCGTGATGTTGACTTTCTTCCTGCCAGAGACCAGATCATTTACAACTTTCCTGACTTGCTTCTCGCCACGGTTCGTAATCTTTACATGCTTGAACGTAGCTTTGAGTCGTCTGTACAAAATCCTATTGAGTACCTTTTCGTCATTATCCATGTTCTCCCTCGAGTCATCATAAGTTATCTAGTTCTTCTGCTTGAGCTTGGTCAACTTCCGGAGTGCTTCCCGAAGTGGACTGTTGTGAGGACCATTCCTCCGCGGATAAACCAGCAGTAGTCAATGAATCCTTGTCAACGATCTGACCATGATTATCAATTTTGAAATTCGTAGGTGCTGTTACTAGGTTGTATTCACCGTCCACCTTAATGACACTTGGCGGCATCTTTGCTGCACGTCTGTGCTTTGTGCAAGCCACTTGCCCTAAGGAGTCAGCGTTCAGACTACCTATAACAAAACAAAAATCCAGGTTCTCGCCAAAACTCTTCGAGCCTTTTGCATCGGTATGATGAAGCACCTTGGTCGGATTCAGTGTCGCATTTGCAACACCGCTCAACTGGTGCAAAATCCATGACGGGCAATCAAAAGGTTTTGATACGAGGTTTACTACTTGAGCCACTGCGGCCTGGTAAGCCTTGTGGTCTTCTACCGGGTCACTCTTTCTTAGCGTAGAGTCGCGATCGACCATCAACCCAAGGTAATCGACAATCACGTTTTTGACGTACCACTCGCTGCCGTCGCTTTCCCTTTCGCGAAGCTCCAGCTTGATGCGGTTGACAATCTCCTGCACGCCACCATAACCAGCTCCTGGGAAGTTTTCCCTGTCAGAGCCAGACATGTCGATGCAGTGGACATGCTCGTCAAGCCAGCCAATGCACTCCTCTACCCGAGTACGTTCAGGCTTGAATACGCCTTCGGAAATTTGAGCCGCAAACAACTTCTTCTCGTATGGAAGGGGATTGTCTGGGTCATTGCTCAAAGCATCTAAACCGTCTTTGCCCATCTTTTCTAGGCTATACCGGTTGATTTGAGCTGCATACATCACCGAGCGGTGCTGTATTTCTGGCGACATGGGTGCTTCGTAAGATACGAGGACACTCATGCCTTTGCGTCCGGTGTAATCCTCCTGGAAGGTTTCTTCGTAACACTGTTTCGCCGCGGTGCACCAAAGCATCACTGCAAGCGTAGTCTTACAAGTACCGTAAGGAGCCATTAGACCGTAGCCCTCGCCGGGTGCCTGACCGCCTGACAAGTATTTGTCAAAGAAGTCGATGCCCGTAGAGCTGATTCGCAAGGCTGCATTCTTGTCCCAGTTTTCGCCGAATACTCGACTGCGTCCAGGCTGCCTGCCTTCGTGGGCTAGAATCTCTTGCTGTTGCGACGCAGCAGCAAGCAAGGCTGCAAAGCTGTCATCTCCCCTTGCCTCTTGCAGTTCTGCCATAGCCATATCGGCATGGTAAGTTTGCAAAAGCTTTTGACCGCACTTGAAGCCATACCTCTCCATCTTTTTGGAGACAGGGGAAGTATCTCCCCAGGTTTCTTCGTCGTACGCGTATGCCAGGAAATCTTCTAGGTCTTCACGACCGTACTCAGAAATTACTTCTGGGTCTTCTTCAAACATCGCTGTGATGTTTGCTTCCACCTCTGGCAAGGTTGGAAGTTCTGTATGGTTATCAGTGTGATCGAGCAATACCCGATACAGCAGCTGATAGCTCTCATCTTTAAAATGAAGGACTGTCAGTTTCTCGCGGAAATGTCCAAAGACTACGTCGTTCCGCAGGACAATCGCCATAAACAAGCGTTTTTGGGATGCTGACAGCCTTTTAGACTGTCCCTTCACCATAGGATTCCTTTCGAGTCAAAACACACCTATTTAACCGGCCTGCTGGATTGCAGAGTCGATTAAGTCTGTCACTGCTACACGGAACGACTTCGGAATCGTATCTCCCCATACTTCGTCGTATTTGTCAGGGAACAACGAATAATCCATAGCCGCGTCGAATTTCCAATTGTTCGCTAGTCGAATAAGCCTCTCAGCGTCTCCCTTTTCGCACATTGGACATGCATTGGCAGTTTGAAACGCCATGCAGTATTTGAACAGCGGTGACAACCCCACTCGGTTGTCTGTCAAAGCGTAATATACCGCAAGCGGTCTCCGATGACCAGCACCACGCTCCTGGATTGTGATTGCAGTCTTGGCTCGCTGAGCTTCGGCTACAAATTGCTCACGCATATTGCGTAAAACGCCAGGAATGAAGGTTTGGACCAGATCTAACATTTGCGGCGAAGTCAGCTGTGCGGGCGTCGGCATAAACACTGACGAACCTCGCAAAACCTTAAACAAGATTCTTACATACAAAGAAGGGGGCATACCAGCCTTAGCTTCTATTTGCCTGTAAGCTTTCACCCAACCGTTCTCGGTAGGCTTTTCTTCCGGCGTGTCAAATCGAGACTTGCCGTCGTACCTTGCGGAAGGTTTGTATTTTTCTCCTCCTCGAAACTGCTGCAAGAACGATCGCTCAAACACATACGTTTTCTTAAACATTAGCTCTGCAATAGACAGTTCTCCTGCTACAGGCTTAGTAGGTGCTCGAGACGACCCGCTAATGCTCGGAGGCCTGCTAAATCGTCGCCTTACCATTCTCACCTCACTTTAAATATTCAGATAGCATGCTTTCTCGCGGAAAGATCTGTTCCCACTTTTCATGTGCATACGACTTAGCACGACCCTTTGCTCGCTGCTTGTACCTGAAATTAAACTGGTCAAGGAAATCATGCACTACGCCGTGCGTT
>Ga0209645_1000295_pt1 | contig 26739 bp, 39 predicted proteins | sample ETNvirenome_6_30_FD_184070 | JGI IMG/M metagenome (GOLD analysis project Ga0209645, IMG submission 184070) | Marine viral communities from the Pacific Ocean - ETNP_6_30 (SPAdes) (version 2) | ecosystem: Environmental > Aquatic > Marine > Oceanic | place: Pacific Ocean | collected 2013-06-19
TTTGGCCGATAACTCCACGGTTAGCCTGAATGCCACAGAATTGAAGCAGGTGGGTCAGGCACTTTCGTCGCATATTGACGCCTGCCATGTAAAAGCCAGAGGCCTGAGAACTCAGATAAATGCGGCGGAAACCGAGGCAGAACTTGACCTTATAACGTGGTAGTTACGTTGAGTTTTAGCAACATCGCGTTATGATGATGTAAGCATTACCCCGCCCGTGGGGCAGATCGGGAAACTCCTTATATATCAACGGATTGCTTGTGACCCAGTCACAGGCATCGCCGTGCGTGGAGAAAAAGTATGGCTTTGGAGCCGGTTGACATAAGAGAGGTATGGCCAACCGTCCGCGAGGGTCTTGTTTTGGTCAAAGAATCGACCAATCCGCCATGGATCCCAGAGGACATTTACGCCTATTGCGTGAGTCAGAAAGCGTTCCTGTACATGGATCGCGACAGGACAGAAAGGGGGTTCGCTGTAGTTCAGTCGCAGTATTGCGAGTTTGAGCGGATCAGCAAGTTTTTGCTTTGGGTTGTTTACGACCCTGAGTACGGCACAGCAGACCACTACCGAGAGGAGTGGGAAGAGCTGGCCATAAAAACGGGACACGACGCAGTTGAATTTGTCACCCCGATTGACGCCATAGGGCGACTCACAAGAAAGCATGGATACCGAAAGGTATCGAGTCTTTATAGGAAAGATCTGTAGGAGAAGGTTATGGGTGGTGGAGGCGGAGAACAGCCAGATGAATCCCCAGCATACAGAGCGCTAGCGGAGCAGTCGGCTCAATACTTCAACCGCTACAAGGAAGTGTTTCGCCCTCTGGAAGATATGTATATCCAGCAGGTGTTTCAGGCTGACGATGCGTCTCAGTACCGAAAGGCCATGGATGCCGGATCTAACGCCGCACAGCGAGAGTTTGCGCCGCGAATCCAAAAAATGCAGGCAGGCCTTCTTGATAGAGGCGGCGTTACGCCTACAGCGGGAGGCTTTGCGGGCGGCTTGCAAGACGCTTACACGAATCTTGGCACAGCAAGAGGCCTTCTTGCCGCAGACGCCGGCATCAACAACACCGACCGATATCTCGGCGGCGTCCAGAACGTGATCAAGATGGGCCAAGGCGTTGCCAGTGAGGCCATGCAGGGTCAGATCGGCCTTACACGAGCTGCAGAAGACAAGGCCAGATCTCAGGCCATGACGGATTTTGCGGACCAGATGCAGGGCCAGAACGCACTGGGTACTGCCGCCGGCATGGGCGCTGGTTACGCATTTAACTACTTTGGGAACAAAGACTGATGGACTTTGCGACTCTCATTGGCCAGCTAGGGCCGGACGCCAGAGATGCGGTATCACAGTTCTATTTTGGAGACGACGGCGTTCCGACCTACGGCGACAATGTGCCTGATCCGACTCCGGTTGTAGGCGTTCAAAGGGACGGAGACGGAATTGCCGGCATCCTTACCGCTCGCGGTTACGACAACACAAATGCCTACCAGAACATTAACCCCAATGCGTACCTTGACGACGACAAAGAGGGCGCTTCTAGGCTTTTCGCGGACATCATCCGCGCCCAGACCCAAGACTATTTAACTCGCTTCGCGCCGATTGAAGATTACTTGGCGGGCACGATTACCCGCACCGGCACCACGTTTCTTGAAGGCGACATGGAGCGCACTAGAGAAGCTGTCATGGGCGGTGCTCAGAGCGCAAGAGACCAGTACACACGCCAGTTCGAGCGCTACGGCGTTATGGGCAAGCAGCTAGACAACACAAACGCCACGACCAGCGCTTTGGTTGGCGGCATGAATGACACCAGAGACAGAGACGTTGACAGGAAGATCGCGCTTCTTGGGGGTGGACTCGGGTCCATAGGAATGAAGTCTCGCGCACAACAAGGGACAGGCTAATGACGTTAATAGCTACCGGAGACAATCTCCGAAACAAAGCAATGCTTGGTCTTCAGGCCATGTCGCAAGAAGAGGCAGAGCGTGAAGCCATCAGACAGCAAATGTTGCAGGCGGAGAAAGCTCAAAGAGCACAGCTTGCTGGCACTGCGCTAGGCATTGGTGGCGCTTACGTTCAAAGAGAGTACGGCGGTGCGATAGCAGACAGGATTTCTGGTCTATTTTCTAGTCCTCAAGCTCCAGCAACACCGCTGACTCCAGCGGAACAGTCACAGCTTAGCCAAGGCTTGGGTTCTCCGATTACACAGCAGTCAACTTCTCAAGCTCTCGCGGCATCAGGCAACCCTGCCGCAGTCACTCAAGTTGCAGATCTACTGGGACAGTCTTCAGCAATAACTGGATCTCCTCTCGTCTCACAAGCTCCTGCACAAGTTTTGGGTCAGGGGCTGAATGCCGCCGCTGGCGTCTCTCCGACAATTGCTTCTGCCGCCACTCCAGCGGCTGGTGCAGTTCCGTCAATTACTCTTGGGGGGACGACAACAACCTTGAGCGGTGCGGCAGGAGTATCTCCAGCCATTGCGTCCGCCGCAGGTGGAGCAGGCGCGGGAACGGGAACAGCAGCCGCCGCAACCGCAACTCCAGCAGCGGGCACAGCTCCCATGCTGGCTCAAATTGCTCCGCCTCTAGCCATCGGCTTGGGCGCGTTCTTCCTCCTCAACCAATTATTCGACTTCTAAGAGGTCAGCTATGGCTCGAAGATCTTATTACCCATCCTCTTACGGCGGATTTGCTGACGGCTTTACTCAGGGCTTTGGTCTGGTTCAGAACCAGTACAACACCGAGAGAGAAATGGAGCTGGAAGAGCGCCGCCTGAGTGAACAGGCAGCTAGGGATGAGCGCCAGTTTCAGGCGACCCAAGCCAAGTTGGACAGGGCATATAGCTTGAGCCAGAGACAGCTCGAAGCGGATATAGACGCCAAGGAGGCGGCGGCAGAGGAGGCGGCAGCAAGTGCAAATTTTCGTCGAGAACAGACGGAAAGAGAAACCAGTCTTGCCGCTGTCAGGGCAGAAACCGAGCTTCTTCAGGCGCAGCAAACATCTCAAGAGATGGCTGACGCTGCCGCTCTTAAAGCTAAACAAGAATATATGGCGCAAGCCACCCAAGGCATGGCCGATCTCAGCATGATGCTTCAAGCTCCAGTGGGCACTTATAGCTATGACCAGATTTTGGAGGCAGTAAAGGCAACTCAGGGCGGCGCTCTGGATATCTATAAGTTCCTCGACCCCAAATTCCAAGCTGATTTTGCCAATCTGACTTCTACGCTGGAGCAAGGCCTTAACGATGGCACATTAGACCTAAACAATCGCGCTGTTCTCGACGGTCTTTCTGCGATGTTTGACTCGAAAAGAGGTCAACTCGTAGGCAAGACGGTAGACGGCACTTTTCCTAACGCTCCAGAAGAGTACAAAACCGGCGACTGGGTAGTAGCGGACAGGTTTGTTACTGATGTAAGGCAAAACGAGCAAGACCCGTCAATGCTCAACGCCACGGTAAGCGTTCGCATCGTTCATAAAGAAACGGGAGAAAGCGCTTATTACGACGCGCCAATGACAGAGGGCAGAGGGTCTCAGTCTGGGCCTGTTGGTGTACCTATCAAAGAGGCCTTGGACGGCGTAGCCGGCACCTCAATGCTGATTCAGGAAATAGAAAAGTTCCGTCCGAGAATAGAGGAAGCCATCATTCAGAAAAAGTTTGGTGGGGATAATCTCAAGTTTCAAAATCAGGTGAACGAAGAGATCGAAAGGACAATGCAGCTTGCTGCAGAGGATCCTGACGGCAGATCAATTGTGCCCACAAAAAAGAACAGCTCTCTCAGTGCTGAAGATCACGCTTCTGTGGCTCGATCCAAAATTCTTGGGGTAAGCGGAGAGCAACTGGATTTTGCTGGAGATCGACTGAGAGTCATAACTCAAGCGAGACAGGAGTTTGCGCCAATTCTCTCCAGAGCGCTTCTGCCGTCCGAGGTTGATGGCGGCGATCCTCAGAAAATTAAGTTCAGTAACGCAGAAGTGCTACGAATGATAGCGATGCCAAACAGGGCTGCGCTGGAGGCTTACATACAAAAACTAGCCAAAAACAAAGGCGGCTATTTATCAGGAGCACAGGAAAGAAAAGTACGTGGAAGAGGCATAGGCGCGACCGCTAATCGTCGCTCTGAGGGTTAATCAATGCCGCTTATAACAAGCAGGATTGGACTAGCCGATACCGATCCTTTTCGTCGCGATGATGAAGATGAAGATCAGGGTCTGACCCAATTCACCGCAGGCTTTTCGGCGGGGATAAAACAAACTCAAGGCCTTATAGGCGGTGGTCTTCCCGCCTTGATCAACAGTGCGCTCGGAAACGAGGACGCCACTCTTGAGTATCTCGATTACTACAACCAGAAGATGCAGGAAGCCGCAGAGATTGGCGGTGACTTCCAGCGTCTTGAAGATATTGATGGTGCAGAGGACGCAGTTCAGTGGCTGACTTACACCCTCGGTCAGGCTCTCCCAAGTATCGGTACGTCTGTGCTGAGTGGCGGGGCCGCTGGGGCTCTAGTTCAGTACGGCGCAAAAAAGTTTGTCAGAGAAGGCGCAGAACAGTTCGTAAAAAAGACAGCGGGCAAGGAATATACAAAAGCCAAGGTCAAGCAAGAGCAGATTAGGCGCACCGCCAAGGCAAGGAGAATAGGGCAAACAACAGGTGCATTTGGTGCCTCTGCTGGAATGAATGCCGCAGAAACTTTCGCCAACGTCTATGAAGAAAGCGGCGGAATAGAAGACCCCGTATTGGCTCTCGGCACAGGCATCGCGGCTGGTGCTTTGGACGCCTTGGCTCCGATGTCTATTCTCAAAAAAGTCCTGCCTGACAATATGGCCGAGCCGTTCAAAGAAGGCATGGTTGACCGCCTGCTCCGCAACAAGGGAATGGTTAAGCGCGCATTCATAGAAGGGGTTCGCACAGGCGGTATTGAGGGCGCTACAGAGGCCGCCCAAGAGGTTCTACAAGCGACAGCAGTGGGCATGTTTAACGACCCACAGGGCGGATATAAAAGTTACGGAGAGTCATTCTTCGAGGCTTTTAACAACCCCACAGAACAGCAGAAATCCCAGTATTTGAACGCATTTGCGGCTGGCCTTGTCGGTGGTGGCGGGTTGGGCGGAATTAGTGGTGCTGTCTACAAGCCAAAGCCAGCCCCGAACGAAAAGCCGAAGTCATCAAGGCCCGAAAAAATAGAAGGGGTTTCTAAAAAAGATCTTGCGGGGATTGATCGTTTAGCGGAAGAAGTTCCGGTTGAGGGAAGCGTTGCAGAAAATTACGAGCAAAACATAAGAGAAAACTTTGGCGATGAAGCCGGAGATCGTTTTGCCGAAAGAGTAAAAGAAAGGTTGGGTCAGGAGCTTCCCGAAGCCCTGAGTATGGCTCAGCCAACACCGGAACAGCCTGACGAAGAATCTCCTAGTTTCATAGATGCGGCTGAAGGCGCACAGCAAGCGCAGGATTCTTACCAAGTATTTCTCGATCAATATGAGAACGGCCCAGCCGCACGTAACAGGGCGGCTTCCATTGAGGCTGTTCAGAACATCATCCCAGACGAGTATTACTTAGGCCAAAACCTGACTCCAGAGCAGGACGCTCAGTATGAAGCCGAAGCAGAAAGGCTGAGCAGAGACTTCAACCCTCAGTTGAAAAACCTCGTTGGGCAAGTTGTAAGCCAAGGAGATGCAGAGGGTGTACTAAGGCAAGACGAAGACGGCAAATTCTTTGTTCGCGACTTTAATACTGGCGAAAAGGTCACGATCAAAACAAGAGGAGAAGCCGGAGAACAGCGCGTTCAGGATATCGGCGTCGAGCGTAGTGACAATCGAGTCGAAATGGAGCGCGACTCACGGGTCCGCTTCAATGCAGAAGACCAGACCTTCACGTCACCCGACAGGGGCGACAAGCCATTCAGATATATCAGCACTAATTACGACCAAAATGGAGAGGTTGAGTCAGTAACAGCCGAGGTCGTAGAAGGCTCAACTGCGGGCGAAGAGCGCATATTCAAAAAGCGCATGGCTCAGCAGATTGATGCCGCCCGTCTTCAGGCAGAGGGTGCTACAGCCCTGCAAGATACCCAAGAGACGCTCTCTCAGGCTCCCACTCAGCAGGATATCGAGGGGAATCTGGCCGACAGAGCGCAGGAGGGCCAGCCGCAGGTACTACAGCCCACCGATTTCACGCCGCAGCAGGATGTAGTTCCGCCTCCAGCCCCCGCTGTCATGACTGATATGGCAGATGTCGATATCGCAGACCGCGTTGCTACATCTTTAGCCAGCGCAATCGGTGACGCCATTCGCACGATCACTAATCCGCAGGCTCAAACTCAGCCTCAAGCCCCAGAGGTTACTCAGGGCAATCAAGGCAGAGTCATAGAGGCCGGAAACACCCGAGCTGTTATCGATACTGAGTCGCCACAGGCGGCAGACACGCTTCAGCGTCAGTTCTCTGAAACTGAAGAGCGAAGACAGCAACAGCTTAGAGATGTAGACAGCCAGATCGAAGCTGCCAGACAGCCGGATGATGGCCGGATGGGTGCCGCTGACGTTCAGAACATTTTGGACCCCCGAATGGGCGCTTCTGACGTTCAAGGAATGCTAGAGGCTGACGACAGGATGGGTGCCCAAGACGTGCGCACCATGCTGGAAGACGACACTCCGATGATGCGCCGAGACTCAGCGCCTAGAGGTGCGACTCGCAGGCCTGTCGTTACTGACGAAGAACTCAATACGGTTATTGACAGGGTCGTCGGTGGGAACCAAGAAACCCGTGACCTCATCAACGTCGTCGACAGGTTCGACCAGCTTCCGGCGGAGCTTCAGGATTTTGTTCGCGAGCAAGGATCCGATGGATCTGATATCGATGCGATAAGTCATAGAAACCAAATCTACATTGTCAAAAGCCGCATGAAAAGTGCTTCTCGACTGGAGCGAGCGCTACTTCATGAAGGTACTCACGGCGGCATCAATCAGATGTTCTCAGACGTAAGCGTTTCAAAAGCACTGAACGCCATGTTCGAGGCCATGGGTGGTCAGAAAGGATTTGACCGAATCGTTGATGAACTTGGTATTCGTGAGCGTCTGAAGACTTACGAAGATACCTACAATCAGCCTCGCTACAGCAAAGAGACCAGAAACTACGTCATGGTCAGCGAGATGCTGGCCTACACGGGGGAAGAGGGCGGCAAGACTCTGAAATCTCGCATCCGAGAGGTGATCGGCGCTATCCGAGATTGGCTCCGACGCAACGGCTTTGCAAGATTGTCCACGCTGCGGGCCAGCGACATTGGCTTTATTGCTAAAAACGCTCGCGAAGATTACTTCAATAACAACCAAGCTCGCCGTGATGGTCAGCCAATGCTCAGCCGCGTTAAGGATAGAGCAGAGAAAGACCAGATGGGTCTTTACAGCAATGCCGAGCAAATGATCATCGATGCGGGCGACAAGATATTCCAACCAACTAAGAAAAACCCAGAAGGAAGAATCAAGGGTGATCGAATACTGTCATTCCTAACTGGCCGTGGCCTTAAAAGAGAAGAGGCTAAGTATTCCAAGATAAAGCAGTTCCTGACTGATCCTTTGTCAATGAACGATGACGATGAGGTTAAGACGTTTTATTGGAATCGCGTTCATGATCGAGTTGATCGGGAGTTAAGGGAAGAAGGCAAGGCAGTTAACGCCGATGGGTATTTCAATGTCAGAGAAAAAGCCAGACGGATGGCGTCTTTGCTGGTTGACTATTTTTCAAATGTTGAAGACTCAGATCCTCGTACAACCTTGGCAGAAGAATACATTGAGGATCTAAAACGGACTATAAGCCAGATAGACAAGGATGACGCATTTAGTGAGTCAGCCGCCGTAAGCCTGATGGGACAAGTCAACAGAGATCTCTCTGAAAGACTGGATATAAGCCAGTTTGTAGAGCTTTCTGGTAGGCCAGCAGACACGTTTACCAAGCAAGAAATAATCGAATACTTCCGAGACACAGCACCCGATATGGCGGAGGAAGTAGATTTTGCTTCAGTTGGTGCGGGTGAGATCGTTCTAGGCGAAAAGGAACTGCTACTTGACCTCAGAATGTATGAGCACCTTTGGGACGACTATAACTACTCGATGAGGCAAAACGATTGGGAAGACTATGGCGCGGATGCGATTCTCGCCAAGCTTGTTCAGCAACAAGGAGAGACGCTTAACGACTATATAGAGGCTCAGTTTGGCGTTCGGTTAGACGACATTACCCCCTCAGAGCTGATTGGCTTTTACGACAGTCGCGGCCTAAACCTATACGAGAATCTTTCTGTTGGCTTCTCTGAAGAGCTAAACGAAATCGCTTGGGAGGTTGCCGAGGGAGACTATCTTGAAGATCCAATGTTTGAGGTCAGTGTCTATGCGGGCACGTCTGGCGGTGGTCGCGGAGATTACATAGGAGAAATAACTGGATCAGAAAGCTCAGGGCTGGTCGGGCGAGACTTAAATGACAAAGAAGTTCATGACGTTCTTTATGACCTCGACGACGCAAAAGACGCTTTTTATCAGCACGCTCTTGAGGAGGGTATCGGCAATACCATCAATGCTGACGACACCGAATACCTCAGCGAGCTAGTAAGAGCAGGGTTTAACCTTGATGAGATTACTGGATATCGAGAGAAGGTAATTCGCTTAGAGCATAACCGACTATCTCCAGACGAGCCTTTTAGGGGAAGCCATTTTCGCGGACCCAACGTCTTGTTCAACGTCTTGGCAACAGAGCGAGACACTCCTTATGGAGAGTCGCTGGGAATAGAAGAGGCGCAATCAGACTGGCACACCAAGATTCGTGAGGCTGGATCTCCATTTGATTCAGTAAAGCTTGATGAGCTTGGAGGAAGGCGGCTTGCAACCGAGCAGGCGCTAGAAGACGCCAGAGCCGACTTCAGAAGAAGACTGAATGAACTTCCCAAAAGATTGGTAGATTATTCAAGCCTTTCGGACCTACAAAAAATTAACGCAGTGGATAGGGCGGAGGAGCGATCCGAGAGGATTGCTGGGTTTGAGCGAAATGTTGGCAAGTATCTAACCCGAGAAGGCCTTCGTATCTTGCTTGATCGAGCAGATGACAGAGGTGATAAAAGCGCTTATGACGTCTTGGCGGAGGTGCTTGACGAATGGGGGTTCAGGCCCAGCAGTATTAACGACTTCAATCCAAAATTTTTCCAGACGAACGCTCTTAACACGCTGGAGGCCAACGAAGCGTTTTACGAACATTTTATAAATATGACTTGGTGGGAGTTTGGCACCTATAGGGCAATGCACCGACAGGCATTCGGATATGACCCAACAGAATCTGCCCAGACTCCACAGCAAATGCAGGCTCGAAACGCTCACGACTTGTTTATCCAGTCTTCAGAAAACCGTGAAAGACTGAGGGACGAGGATTACGATTTAAGCCGAAAATACAGATCGCTTAGAGATGCGCCACCTGATTCACCTTTCCGCAATGACGAGTATCTCGACGTTGCGGCCAAGGGAATGCTCATCGACGCCGTCAGAGAAGGCAAGCAAGCCCTGCATTTTTCAAACGCCGAGAGGCTTAGTCAGCGCTGGTCACGGACCTATGAGAAAGGCTATAAGTTTATTTACGACAATAAGCTTCCCAAGATATTTGAGCGACTGACCGGCGAAAAGCCGGTCATGATGACGCCGGATAACAAGCTTGTTAGCGATGTCTTTGGCCCTGATAGCAGTTATTGGGGGCAAGACCCAAATACTGGAAAAAGAATTTGGGAGCTTGATGGACTGTGGCTGGTGCGGATCCCACCAGAAGTTGCAGAGCAGGTCAAAGCAGACGGAATGCCCATGTTCCGCCGCATCACGGATCAGACCAATACCCATGAAGAGGCCTCGAACAAAGGCGAACTTCTCAACGGCCAGCCTGCCAATAACGAGTTCACGCTTCACGATGAGACCCGTGGCGAGCTTTGGCTCAGAACAATCCAAGACAAGTACCTTCCGCTCAAAAAGTTTGAGGAGGCGTCAGCTAAGTTCCTTGGGCTAAAGGAGCTGCCAGACGAACTTAGCGGATACGTTGGCGAGACTCTCCACTCCGGCAAGCAAAAAAGGGACATGGATGACCTTGAGAGGGACTACGTCGCGCCCCTTGCAGAGGTCATGAAGGAGAACGAGATAGATGTAGACGACCTTGGCCTCTATCTCATCGCGAGACACGCTGAAGAGCGCAACAATTACATCGCTGAGATCAACCCAGAGATGCCAGAAGGCGGCTCCGGTATGTCTACGGAAGATGCCAAGCGCCTGATCGGCGAAATGGAAAATGCGGCCATGAATCAGGCGGCGCAGATTGTCTACGATATGCTCGCGGCAAATCGCAAGCGCATGAAAGACTTCGGTCTGGTTGACGAAGACACGGTTGATGCGTGGCAGGATCGATACCAGTTCTACGTTCCGCTCAAAGGATTTGCGACATCCAAGGATGGAGAGACGTACATTCCCCCGAGAGGGAATCTACCGAAGGGATTCAATCTGTCAGGCAAAGAGGTATTCAAGGCGCTGGGCAGGCAGTCTCAGTCAGAAAACCCCGTCCTGTTTGCTATTGCGGACTCAGAGCAAAAGATCGTCAGGTCTCGAAGGGCAGAGCCTCCTCGTCAGTTCTTGGCTCTGGCAGACGAAATGTCAGGAGCTGGAAGCGACCAGCTAACCGTCTATCGACCTGAAGACCCGTACCCGATGAACCCCAGAGCAACTGATGCTAGGGGCAACGTAATTCAGCAGCGCATGAAGGCTCCTGATATGCGAATCGCCAAGCGACAAAACGGCGACCCGAGATTCCTGACGGTCAAAGAGGACGGCTACGAAGTCTTCATCGAGATCAAGAATGACGCGCTGAACAGGGTGATGCAGCAGCTCGACGCAGACGATATGTCAGCAGCGAACGGCTTGATGAAGTCGCTGACAGACAAGATGCGCACGTTCCAGAACTTCCGCAGGAATATGCTGATCAACTGGAACCCAAGCTGGTTCGTGATCAACCCGTTCCGCGATTTGCAGACTGGCCTGATGTACAACCTTGCAGAAGAGAGCAAGGCAGGGGGATTGACTGAGGGCGAAAACCTGACGGGCGAGATCCTGCGCCGGTACGTGCCTGCCACCAGAGCATACTGGAAGAACATCAGGGGGGGTAAAGCAGACAACGAGTACGACGCCTACTACGACGAGTACACGAAGGCCGGTGCCCCGACCGGACTTACTTTGACAAAGGATATCGAAGAGCAAAGAGACGCGCTGTTCGCAATGGTTACGGACGGGCCTCTTACTGCGAAAGGAAAGCGTGGCCTGCGCTTCATAGAAGACCTCAATACGTCATCAGAGAATGCAATTCGGTTTGCTACCTACGTCTCTGCCAGAGAGGCGGGCGTATCGGTGCAGAAATCCGCAAACCTTGCGAAGAACCTAACGGTCAACTTCAACCGCAAAGGTGAAATCTCTGACGGCTTAAACCTGTTCTACCTGTTCTTCAATGCAGCGGTGCAGGGCACGGCTAACATCGCTCAAGCCCTTAATCCAAAATCAAGGACGGCTGACGGCAATCTCACGAAGGCTCAGGTCGGTGCGGCGAGCATTGCGCTTATTGCGTACATGGTCACGGAGTACAACCTCAACGCCGCTGATGAAGACGACGATGGCGAGTCTCTCTACAACGACCTGTCTGACTACGACCACCTGATGTCATGGAACATCGTGCTCGGCGACGGCAAGTCGTTCGCTCAAATACCGATGCCTTACGGGTACGGATTCTTCCATACGCTAGGAAGGGTGGGTGCTGAGTACCTGAATGAGACCAAAGACGAGGCTGACGTTGCTGCCGAGATCACTGCGGCATTTGCTCACCATATGCTCCCGCCGCCCCTTGCATTTGTTGGCACAGCAGCTAAAGCAGACGATTTAAGCGAGGCTGGTGCGCTAGCTGCCTTGTCAATAACGCCGACCATTGCGGAGCCTTTGGCTGCATTTGCAACAAACAGAAACTTCTTTGGCGCTCCAATCTACATAGAAGACAACCCGCTGATTAAGCCGCCAACACCAGACTCGAACAGGTCGAAAAGATCTACTGGCGAGCACTACAAGTTTGTTGCGGAGTTGCTGAACGAAGTTACTGGGGGATCTGAGTACCGATCTGGATGGGCAGACCTGTCGCCAGACGGAATGCAGTACGTGCAGGAGTATCTCTTCGGAGGCCTTGGTCGATTCGTCAACAGGTCGGTTGATCTCTACGCGAAGGCGGTCAGCCCAGAAAACGAAGAAGTTACTTTGTCCAACGTGCCTATCGCTCGTTACTTTCACGGAGAACCGTCTGATTACTCAGACAAGCTGGACTACTACGGATACATAGACTCTGCCACGCAGATATTTAAAGAGGCGGAAGAGACATCAGGGGCAGATCGCATTGAGTTTATGCGTGAGTTTGGCTCGGTGGCTAGGCTCGAGCCTCTGTACAAAGAAACTCAGAAGCAACTGCGCAAGCTGAGAAAGCAGAAGAAGCAAATCGAAAAGACCCAGAAGGATCCCGTTAAGGCTTACGACCAAGTTCAGAAGATCGAAGCCGAAATGCAGAGACTATTCGACCAGTTCAATAAGCGCTACCGCGAAGCGACGAGGTAACCATGGACCCGCTCAGCATGGTGGCGATGGCTGGGACTGCCTTCAAGGTGGTAGAGGGCATGGTCGCTCGCGGGTCTGAGATCGAGCACGTTGCTCAGAAGCTGGGCCAGTGGTTCACGATTGTCAGCGACATCAAGCAAGCAGAGGAGGAGGCAGAGAATCCTCCGCTGTTCAAGAAAGTATTCGATGGGGCCAGCGTAGAAGAGCAAGCGCTCAACGCTGTCATCGCCAAAAAGAAAATAGAAGAGCAAGAAAAGCAGATCCGAGAGCTGATCACTTGGGCGTATGGCGTAGAGACCTATCGCGAAATGATGCAGATGCGCAAAGACATCAGAGCCAAGCGTGAGCGGATCATCTATCGCAGAAGAAAAGCAAAGCAGCGAAGACTCGATATCGCGTTCATCGTGACCGGACTGATCGTGATGGTAGGAATTATCTGGGGGACAGTGGCGTTTATTCAGGGAGCAAGCCAATGACCAAGAAAGCAAAGCCGAAAAAGAAAAGCGGAGCCACTCCAAAGAACAAGGCTCTGTATTCCCGAGTCAAGGCCGAGGCCAAGCGCAAGTTTAAGGTCTGGCCTTCAGCCTACGCCTCTGGGTGGCTGACCAAGGAGTACAAGCGCCGAGGAGGCACCTATGTCTAGCAAGCCGAAGGGCGGACTGACTAAGTGGTTTAAGGAGGACTGGGTCGATCTCAAGACCGGCAAGAAGTGTGGCCGCTCTGGCAAAGAAAAGAAGAAGCGACCCTACCCATCCTGCCGACCGAAAAAAGTTGCAGCGAAGATGACTGCGGCGGAGAAGGCTAGATCCAAGTCAAAGAAGACTGGGCCAGCCAAGGTGAAGCATGACGTTACGGCGTCGGGGAAACGCAGAAAGACCACCAAGAAAAGGAGCAAGTGATATGCCACAAGGAACAGGTACATACGGAAAGAAGCGCGGAAGGCCACCGATGACTCCGCAACAGAGACGTGCTGCGGCGGCTAGGGCCAAAGCTAAAATGAAAGGGAAGAAGTGAGATGCACAAGCCATCCTGTAAAGGCAAGCGAATGAAGGGCAAGAAGAAAGCGGCCCCCAAGAAGAAGGCCGCGAAGAAGTACTAGCGCCAGTCCCTGTCGAGGAACTCGCCAAGCGTGATGTCCAGCTTGTCGATCTCGGCGTTGAATGCCCAGAGGTCTGACAGGTAGACAGTCGTACCTGCCTCGTCAGTCTGCTTGAAGTAGTGGTCATGGATCTTCCGCGCCCACTCCTCCTCATTCATCAGGTACTTCACCTTGCGGTGTACGGGTATCTTGCGGATACGGTTAGGTGTATGATCGCCTGCTGGCATGGGTCTTTCCTCCAGATTGTTCCTATGCCTCTGCCGGTGTGGAGGTGGTGCTCCCACCGGCTCCTTTCTCACACGTCACGATGCGCGTGATGTGATCATTGTATCAAACGTACTTTTCCGAAATCCTATTTTCCTTGGATTGCGGGCCTGAAACCCGCATAAACACTAGGCCTTGCACCCGAAAAACAGGGATTTGGTGGGCCTGTAGCCCGCATTAATTGGTCAAAAAAATTCCTAATTACGACCATTAGACAAAGCTAAGTGATTGATTTATAGGCGTGAAAATTACCACAAAATATTTTTGGGGCGGAAAAATGTGAAGCACCGAAACCCCCTTTGACTTTGCCATTTCGCGGTATAATAGAACCTGTGATGGTGTTCTCAGAAGGAGGTCAAGATGGATCTCAATGGGGAAGTAACATCGCTGTCGGACAGCCCTTGCAATGGGTGGTGTTCCGCAACGATCTTTGGTGACGTGGTGTGCAAGGGGTGTGGTCGCACTCAGGAGGAGATCTCCGAGTGGAACCAGATGACCGACGTCGAAAAGAAACTGGTCGTTATCGATCTGGCTAAGCGCGACTTCGCGATACGCCACACCTGTCACGTCGAGAAGACTCCGAGAAAGCTAGGGTGAATGTGATTCCGATCAAGAATGGGGAGGCTATCGAGCAGCTCGAAAAGTTGCGCGACATGCTTCTGTCAGGAGAGGCGACTAAGTTTTATGCCTTCACTGATATCTCTGACGTGGATACTGCGGTGGTCTATGGAGGAGATTGGGATCTGCCTGAAGTCATCGCCGCTCTCAGCGCTATTCAGGGAATGGAGATCAAGGCCTGCTTGGATAGCCTATTCGAGATGTCGGATGAGATAGAAGAAGAGGACTACCCCGAAGAGTAGTCCTCGACCACCACACTTTTGTTACCCAATAGAGCCTTCTCTCTCTATCTTGTAAAGCTCCTGAAGGTCGTGGATCCAATCCTGAATGAGGATTAATCGATCCTCCCATTCCAACCCCGTAAAGTCACTGGTCAGTAAGACCTCCCCCACTTGGGTAACGCCGCCCCCTTGCTCCGACGTCGAAGGGCGTTGCATTGCGGAAAGGTAAGCCAGTCGCTCACCAGTTTCAGTTCTTTCAAGCTTAATAACACTCATCACTTTCTCCCTTAATGATGTGGTCATCTCAAAATCTAAGTTGGATATCCGGCGACAAAATCCTAGCTAACGAGTAGCGTTTCCAACCTATATTTTGATATAGACAGTTAAGTTATAAGGGCGAATGAGGTGGTCACTGTGGGATACTGCATTATGAATGCTGTGCTCTAACCAACTGAGCTACGTAGCCATTTTGAATGCAGTGCCCTCTGGCGAGCACATCATACGGTCCTATATAACCGTTTGATATAGCGCGGATTTTAGGCCGCAGAATCTGCAATAGCAATATCCCCGACCACATTATCCGACGCATTGTTTACAGCTAGTCGCAGTGCCGAAGTGTTCATGTGCGTGTACCGCTCAACCATCTCTAAGTTCGCCCAGCCGCCCAAGTCCTTGAGCACTGCCGGCGCTGTGCCAGCGATGGTGTGTCGCGTTGCCCATGTGTGCCGCATATCGTGAAATGTGACACGCTCCAGTCCTGCTCGTTTGACCGCTCGCCTCCAAGAGCCATTGGTCATCTTCGTCTTCGGCGAGTAAGGCTTACCGTGCCTTGTAGTGAACACGAACTCTGGATCCTCCAGATGCTCCTGATCTCTCCGCCGAGTCTTCAGTATCGATACAGCACCGTCGCTCAGCGGCAGGCACAACATCCTCCCCGCCTTGGTTAGCGCAGCCGGAATTTCCAACTGGAGTGCGTCCATGTTTACCTGATCCCATCGAAGGGCTTTCACGTTAGCCCCCCGAAGACCAGTCTCCAGCGCGAACCTCATCATCTCTGCCTTTAGCCTCGGAAGCTCAGCCAGCAAGGCCAAGATCTCTTCCGACGATACGTTCCTGCCACCAACCTCGGTGGGCAACTTATCGAAGTGAGGCACAGAGGGAATCAGCTCCAGATCCCGTTGCGCATAGTTGAGGACGGCTAGGAAATACCGAACGCAGGTGTTGATCGTTGCGTTCGAGTACCCCTTTTCCCGCATGTCCTCGACATACATCGTGACGTCTGCGTTCTTGAAGCCCCCCAGTTCACGGTCACCGAATCGGTCGACAGCGTATCCAGTGTATCGGATGCACTCGTCGCCCTTGGGTCGGTTGAGTCGCTTCGTTGGTTGCTTCAAGTAGCGCTCGGCCACTTCGCGATACGTCTTCATAGTTACTCCCCATATTCATCATCGAGGAAGCTGTCGCCGAATCGCCCGTCTAGCGTACCCCATTTTGGTGGCACCTTTCCAACTCTGAGCTTCTCGGCGATGTAAACCGCTTCGTCTCTGGTCATGATTTCACCGCCAACTTGCCAGACCTCGTCCCCGTGCCCGTTACGTGTTCGCAGTATTTCTGTGGTCTCCGGATTCAGTCTCACCGGAATCACTGGGCGGTAGTGCATCCTGAGTAATGTCACCCACCGCGTCTCTGGAAACTGCCTGTTAAGATCATCGATGCTCTTCAGCTTTACTCTGAGGGCTGCACCTTTTCTCTTATCTGGCGTTTTTCCCGATTCTGTTTCCTCTTGATATTTTCGCGCTCTCAGGCGCTCTAATTCTGATAAGTCCATTGATTCGCTTCACCGGCTTACCGTCTTGCTCGGACCCGCATCGCGGGCATTCAGTCTCCTCAATGACGTATTGCTTCACCCCCGTGAAATAAATCTCAACGTCTTGCACTGTCACCGGCGCTTGATGTCCGTCAGCCAGTGCTATTTCCATTGCGCTCTCCTGACCCTCTGTTATCTCCAAGAGCGCAACGCACCCTTTGGAGGTCTTGTAGATTCCCTTGAGCATCACTCTCATGTCCGCAGTGTCGGCGGGATTCTTCTGGTCGATTTGCCTACCGATATAAACGGACTGCCCAATCCCCCTTCCGAGGGTCAGGCTTTTTAAATTAGTGCCGGCTCCCATGATTAACGCTCACTACTCAACAACGGCTGGGGACGACGACTTAACCCGTATCGCTACAGGCATCATGGGTACGCGGGCCGACGCCACGCCAAGGAGTGCCCCAGCCTTTTGTCTCAAAACGGGATGTCGTCCTCGTCTTCCAGTTCGCTCTGCTGGGGCGTAGGCTCCTGCACTGGCTCGTTGTTGAACTCAGAGGGCAGACCTCCCCCTGCCGCCTCAACAACCTGCACAGCATTGAGATACGTTGGAACGCCGTGCTCACCTTTCACTCCATACTTAAAGCCGACCTTCACCGCAGAGTTGTATGGCACCTCACCCTCAAACGGATTCTGCGCGTTGTCTACGACCCTGACGTCATATTGAGACGTGAACTTGCGCTGCTTCTTGCCTTCGTAGTCCTTAACCTTTACGCCTTTTGACTCCAGCATCTCTGCCGTCTTGTCGTCTAGCGTTACCGTCAGGGCGTAGCGCTCAGTGCTCTTGCCGTTGTACTTTTCGTGCTCTGTCAGATGGCTGAAGTTTGCCGTGCCGTCAATTACCACCATGCTCATATTTACTCTCCGATTTTCAGTTTGATTTGTCGTGTATTCGACATGGATCTGAAGTCATCGATGTCATGACCGCCGGCCAGCAGCGCGGCGTCACCCCCGAGGGCTTCAAATGCTTTGCGGTATTCAAACGTGGGCTTGCGGTGTATGACCTGAACCTTGGTGACACCGTCCGTTACGTTCTTTCCATATTCATCAGCGACTAGCTTCTTGGTGTCGTTGATTGTGTTTTCGAGGACTTCTATCTCGGCGAGCAAATCAGAGTTATCGGATTCAAGCTTGGCCTTCTTGGTCAGCGCCGCAGACAGGATCGATAGTGATTCGCTCTCGACCACCTCGTAAATGTCCTGCACCGCCTCGGTGTGCTTCTTGCGACGGGTCGGACTCTTATGCTCTTCATGGATAAACTCATGCCACTCTGCATACAGGTCAATTCTCGGCACTGTCCCAGCCTTCGGAACTGGCAGGAGGGATCCTGAAAGATCCTCATGCAGCCACTGGTCATCTCTGTGCAGGCGCTCGATGTTGTACTCAGGATGTGCATCAGCGTGGGGCGCGAGGTAGCAGATGAAGTCCAGCCAATCCACCTGACACACCTCCATAACCAGTTGGCACTGGCGAAGGTACATCTTCTTCTTTTCGCCGAAGACGGAGTAAGGTGACTTAGTGAAGCGCGGGTAAGGACACTTGATCTCTATCGCACCATCTAGCCCAACAAGACCATCAGGAGACGCGCCGAGAAACTCGTACATTGGGTGTACGATAAAGTCCGTTTCATCAACGATTACGTCGAAAGCTTTTTCATACCACTGCTTTGCGACCGGCTCCATCATTTGCCCGTGCTCTACAGCAGGAACCATCTTAAATTCTGATTCAGCTCCAGCAAGGTCTCTGACCATAGAACGTAGCAGGTCGTGCTGCTTCTGGTAAGGGTTGCAGTTTTCGAGGACACCTACTGCAGTCCCCGATATCTTCCCCCGTCGTAGCGCCAGCCACTCGGGAGAGTCGGATCCTTGTTTTACCGCCGCCATAGCATAGCCCTCCAAAGCGCATTTCCAGTTTCGGTCCAACGAAGGTTCATATCTCCGTACTCTTGCTCGCCCGCGATAACTACTGAGGGCAGGGCGTGCTGGCAAGTCCAAGATTTAATGCGGCCTTCGAGATTTGTGCGCGACCACGCCGTTAAGATTCGCTCGCGATGTTGTAGAAAATAGGCTTTGTTTAGTGGTCGCCTGCCTTTACGACCAGTCATAATCATGACTGCTCTACGAATACGGCCTTTGGACCTTTTCGGTATTTTGATTTTCATTTCCATTTCCTTTCTTTTTTCAGTTCACTCCACCGCTTTTCAAGTTCGTCCATGTCCATCTTGCGGTTCTTGTAGGCGTTCTTCACTAACTTGAATTTCGCCTTTGCTACTTTCTCGTCCTCTATTTCCAGTAATGGCGAGAAAAGATCTTCTGCATTGGACTGCGCAGGCTTTTCTTCCGCAGTCTTGTTTTCAGGATGTGATACATCGTCTCCAATCTCTGGCTTGCCTAGCCTGTAATTTTCAGGGTTGATCCAGAGATCCCAGCCAAGGCCAAGCTCTGCCATGGCGCGTGTGCGGCAACGCATCTTGGCGTTGTGAATATCGTTTGCGTTTGGGTTGGGGTAAGCCGAGCCTGTGCCGTTGGTAACGGTCTTCGATGCGATCATCGTGACGTCACCGATAGACATCACAACCCGCACCTCGGCAGTGCCATCCTTGAAGTAGAACACCTCAAGGCCGTCAGGATTTTCGGAGAAGCTCCACTCGTACTCTGGGTACTTCGCCATCATTAGCTGATGAGCGTGAGTCCACGGCAGGTAGGGAAGCATCTTCCCGTCTTCTGCCTTCGAGTGCTTTACGTACTTCTTGACCGGAATCTTCGAGAGGGTTTCGAAAATCTCTTTCTTATCTGCTGGCATGTTGTCTCCCCACCGTTAGATAGGAGTAAACAACAGCTAAATAGTAGAGTCAACTTATGATTATGGTTCCTGTCGCTTAACAGGACATATCATTACGTCACATTGGAAAAGAATGGAGCCATACTCTCCAGATAAGACTGGGCATTTGCAGGATCGTCATACACCTTTGCAATCAACAGAGCAGATTGCTCAATCGAGACATCTAAGTTGTGTGTGGACACGAACGCATGCACGGTATGCGCGGATCTAACCAATTTTTCTGAATCGATTCCGTCTCTAGGGCGAGACTGACCATTAGTCCACCAGTAAGGATCAACGTCATAGCAATCGCAAAAACGAAATAGAACCTCGGGATCTCGCGGCATTGAGCCACGCATCCAAGCGGCTACTGTCGCATCTGAGACGCCCACTTCTTTCGCGATAGCTGTCTGTGCTCCATGCTCGGCTATTCCGTGTCGCTTCAGTACAGCCTTAAATCGCTCTGACCTCTGCTCTCTCTTGATCTCGGAAGATTCATCATCTAACGCAACTACAGGCATATCAGCCCCCTTTAATTTTGCAGGTTGTTCCCAGAAACATCCGTCTAGTCGGGACATCTGTACGGACATTTTCAAAAGTTACTCTCAAAAAAACATGGAGTCAACATAGTTTTGGCCATGTTGGATAAGCAAAAGGTGACACTTGCGAATTAGGTAGGCCCGTTTTAATATGCGCTATCAAGTTTTAATATAGGCAAACGGAGTCTTAAATGGGGATAAGACAGAAACTAGAAGAATTCGTTTCCCGCCTTGAATATTCTCGAAGCACCGGACCTGACAAATACCGCGCCAGATGTCCTGCCCACAATGACAAAAGCCCCTCCCTTGACATCCAGATAGGCCGCACTGGCGCAATCATCATGATCTGCCGCAGCCATGGATGTGCGCCGAAGGATATCATGGAGTCGGTGGGCATGTCCGAAAACGATCTGTTTCCAGACGACCCTCACACCCACCGCGAAGGATTCCACAGGCCCAAAAACTGGGTGCCGGAAGACGACGAGTTCATCGTTCGTATCGGCCTAGACCAGCCGCGCAACCAGTTCACGAAGCAGGACTGGGAGAAGTTCCAAGCAGCAGTCAAACGTGAGTCCCGCCGACTCGGGTGCAACGCGCTGGAGTTCTACAAGAACAACACTTGGAGCCGCCAAGCGTGAAGTGGTTCAAGTTGTACCCCGAGATCGCAAACCATCCCCGTTTGAGAATCCTGTCCTTTGAGGACCGCTGGCACTACGTCTCCCTGATGTGCGCCAAGGCGGACGGGACGCTCGATCAGCCTAACGACAAGCTCCGTGACCAGATGCTGTCAGTTCATCTGGGCCTCTCGCCTGTCGAGATGGCGGCAGTGAAGGAGCGCTTAATGGACGTGGAGTTGATCTCGCAGGACTGGGACATCATCAACTGGGAAGACAAGCAGAGTTCTGACGCGACGGGTGCGGCTCGTAAGAGAAGGCAACGCGCAAGAGAGAAGCTCGCTAAAGAAGAGAGAAGTAAGAATATAAAGAATAAAGAACAGAATGTGACAGTCACGGGACAGTCACGGGACATCGAAAAGGAAGAGAAGGTAGAGAGGATTTGGAAGCTCTTCCCCAAGAAGGTGGCCAAGTCCAAGTGCGTCAAGAAGTTGATGAAGCTTGATATGCCAACCCTCGCGTTGATTGAGAAGGATCTCCGCGCCCGCGTTTGGCCCTCCGATCCTCGCTACATCCCGAATCCAGAAACCTACATCAACCAAGAGCGCTGGCTCGACGAGATCTCTATGCCAGAGCAGAAGGAGGAGGATCTCTATGTCTAGGAAACCAGCCGACAGCGAGTTCATGCAGCTCGAAGACTTGGACATCAACTCATCGCTGGAGGGCTTCCAGAACGTCTTCACTGCAGGCGAGTTCACGGAGCAGGTGATCGACTTCCGCGAGCATGGCGTCAACGGGGACGCATTTTTCCCATTTTGGGATCGCGATGGGGACAAGCTCGCCCTGCGTCCGCGTGAGGTGACGATCCTGTTCGGCAGTCGCGGTTCCTACAAATCCACCGTCGCTAACTATCTGGTCGCTGACTACGTCATGCACAAGATCAAGGCGGGGTACATCAGCTACGAGATGGACACGCCATACCTTCTGAGCCTGATGTGCGATCAGCTTTGCAACGGCGAGCCTACCCCGAGGGTTACAGAGAAGTGCATGGCCCTCATGGACAAGTATCTCTACGTCATTAACGAGATGGTCGACAAGCCTCACGCCGCCATCGCGAAGGTCAACCATATGCTGAAGCAGGGGTGCAAGTTGATCGTGCTGGATTGCCTTCAGCGGATCACGATGCCTATGAATGACCTCAATCTGGAGCGAGATTTTGTGGTCGAACTGACCAACCTAGTCCGCACTCACAACGCCCACCTGATCCTCGTCCATCACTCTCGGAAGACAGGACACTCTGACGGGGACAACCCGCGCCCAGTTATCGACGACCTGAAGGGATCCGGCGGCTTGGCTGACAACGCTATGAATGTGGTCGCTTGCTGGTCAAACAAAAAGAAAAAAGACCGGCAGTTCTGGCTATCTCAAGGAGTCGCCCCCCGAGATGACGACATTGAGCTTCTGGCTCAGCCGGACGTCACGCTGATGGTCAAAAAGCAACGCATGGTCGGCTTTGAATCAAACATTGGGCTGTGGCGCACAGATGCCAGAGCCTTCCACACCAAGGACGGCAAGCCATTTGTTTACAGACCAGAACTGGAGGGGTGATGGAGGAAGAGCGTTACGCAATGAAGATCAGAGAGGCGGGGGAGCAGATGCGCTCAGCCGAGGAGGAGATCGGCAGGGCGGAGGCCAAAGAAAAAATGGTCTACGCCAAGGCAATGGTTGTGGCAGAGGGGGAGGGGCATAAGACAGCCGCCGCCCAGATGAGATTCGCAGACCTACAGGGAGAGGTCTACAACGCCCGCGTCAACAGGGGCGTTGCAAAGGGAATGCTGGCCGCAGCAAAGGCTGAGTTCAGAGCCTGCGAAATCGAGTTCGAGCAATGGCGCTCGGAGAAAGCAAGTAATCGCCTAGAGAGGAGGGCATACAACGCATGAGGGAAGAAAGAAAAGCAGTTCCGTTTCGAGTCAACATCAAGGCCTTAAATTCTCTGCGGATCTTGGCGAGAAAGCAGAAGACCACGGTCAACTCGATGCTGATTGAGGGATTGAATGACCTGCTTGTGAAGCACGGCAGGAAGCCTATCGCCAAGTGCGGCGTGAGCGGCAGGCCTCCCAGCAAGTGAAAGGGAGGACACCAACTGCGGGTGAGAAGCGGTGGATGGATGACGTCCAGTCACTGGGGTGCATCGTCTGCAGGCAAGAGGGCAAAGGCCCAACCCCAGCAGAGATTCACCACATCGAGGGCAAGACAAAGCAAGGGGCGCACTACCACGTCCTGCCGCTTTGCTATTTCCATCACCGGCAAGGCAGCGACAGTGAGTTGTTCACCAGCAGGCACCCATACAAATCACGGTTCGAGGAAAGGTATGGCCCTGAGTTGGAACTGATGTTCATCGTTGAGGAGTTGGTCAACCAACTCAGGGAGGAGAAAGCTTGAGCGAGAAAAGCTACTCAACTGGCGAGGCTTACAACGCTACGACGATTCTGAAGGACGGCTCAGGTCAGGAGACAGGGTTTAGCGGGGAGAAGGAGTTCGGGAACTGGTTGCTTTTTCATCGATTCGCTTACACGTCTTGCGGTTCAGAGACCATTCACCACGACTACATCATTCATCTCGGGAAAAGGGATGTGACGGTCGATGTGAAAACCAAGCGCAGGTATGTGCCTTACAACCACGAATTGTTTGAAGGCCACGTCAACTGCACTCAGCGGCATTTCGGTTGCGACATTTACGTTTTCGCAAGCGAGCACGATGAGGGTGTGGTCTTCGGCGGATGGATAACCAAAAAAGCTTTTTGGAATCGGTGTCGAATCGTCAAGCAGGGAGAGGAGACGTCACAAGGATTCGCTGAGAAAAAAGACTCGGGAAAAATTAAGCACACGTCACTCAAAGACATGGCCGATCTAGAAAAAGTGTTGAGGAAGCTGGGAGGTAACGATGAGAGAGAAGAAAGCACTGAAGGATCTTGAGAAGTATGTGCTGGGGACTTACGCGGAGCACTACGCAAAAAACGGGACGCAGGCAATCGACCTGATTATTGACTCCGGTTACGGGGTAGATCACGCGATGGCTAACGTCATCAAGTACGCGGCGAGGCAGGGCAAAAAGGAGGGGGCAGATCCGAAGCATGACATCCTGAAGATGGCTCACTACTGCCTGCTTGCTCTTGTCGCACTGGAAAAAAATGAGGGCGGGGAAAATGGCTAAAAAACCAGAAACTAAAGCGCCAAAGAACCTCGAACGCCTGATGGGTATGGGGCTGGTTACCTTCACGGCAGAGGAGCTAGTTCGCCGTATGCACATCCCGATGAGCGAGGTGCGCCTGATGATCTATCTAGGGGTACAGCACGAGAAGCTTCGGGTCGCGATAGAGATGGGCAAGCACGGCAGGGAGAACACGCTGTACGAGTGCGTCACTTGGCGCAGGCAGTGGATGAGCAAGCCATGGAGGTCTGTTGATGGTGAACTCGCGGCGTAAGGGCCACAACTTCGAGAGAGATATCGTCAACCAGTTGCGCGCTGAGCTAGGCACGATTGTGGATGAGCCGATCAAGCGGATCCTCGACCAGTACAGGGAGAACAGCCTGCCCGACATCTTCGTGCCGCCCTTTGCGATTGAGTGCAAGCGTTACGCCCGTGGCGGCATGTACCAGAACGAGTGGTGGGATCAGGTGGTCAAGGCGGCAGACGAGCACAGCTTGATACCTGCGCTGGTGTATCGGTTTGATCGACAGCCAACCTACTGCGTCGTTCCGCTCTACGCCATCAACCCTGACCTGCCTGCAACCAATGACTGTAAGGCGGTCATCGACTGGTTCGATTTCATCATGATCGTGAGGGAAAAGATTGCGTCCTGCTGAACTGCGTCAAGCAGCGATGAAAGCAGCGGAGCGCCTGAATTACCCAGACATCAAAGCCGAACTACAGGAACAGCTCGCCCCAGAATTTCAAGAGTTGGCGATGAAATTGTGCCTGATCTTCGTGTGCTCACGCATCTGTGAACTGTCAAGTCTGGATCAGCGGAGGGCGGCCATCGATACTTATCCCTCAGACGATGGTGCTCTGATAGGCATTCGAGACGAAGTGAAATTCGGGGTGCAAAGGTTTTGGAGCAGTCGTCCCCCACCGCAACAGAGGATAAAAAATGACGGAAGCCGCACAGGTTCTGGAGCGGAGGGACAACGTCGTGTTCCTTCACAGGGAGGGCTGGAATTATTTTAATGAAAAGCCCCCAGAGACTGAGGGCTGGTACGTCATCACCGGCACATCTGATGACGGGGTCTGGTACGGGATCTTCGAGCTAGTCGAAGACAGCCTCATCGGGTCCGTTGATCACCCTAACCCGTGGCCTGTTGCGTATCACCGACTTCCTCCGCCACCCGAATTCTAATCAGGTCGAGGGCGTAGGTCGGCATCAACGTGTGGTTGACGGCGGTCTCACTACGCAACCAGTTCTTCACCGTATTCGGGCTAGCGCCCAGCATATCGGCAACCTGATTTCTGGTCAGGCCGTGCTTTTCGACGAGCCGCTTTAGCTCGCGATTGTTGTGGACTGATCGACCCATGGAAGATTTGTTCGGCGGGAAAAACTGATCACCAAACTTACCATACAGGCGAATGTATTTCGCGATGCGTGTAGCAGGGATACCGTGCTCATGAACTAGGGTCTTGATGGGCAACCCAGACTTGGCCTTCCGCACAAACTCGCGAACCTCTTCTGCTGATACCTCCTCAATCACGGCGTAGTTCCTCCAAGGTGAGCGGCGTTCTGCCCTCACGGAATCGACGGGTGAAGGAGTCCCAGATCCAGTACAGGCTGGGGTGATTGTTTAGCCACTGTCCAATTACCCTGCGCTTCTTGGCCTCTTCCATAAAGACCCTGTGGTCACAACTCCTGTCGTAACCAAAATCATGCTTTTTCAGCAGGTCAAAAAATTCAAACTCAAGCTCTTCCATAATATTTAGCTCCCTAAAAATACGTTTTCGTAAAGCCAGAACGTCAGCGTCATCAGTGCCACTGCGGCGAACGCCAAGATGTGCTCGGCCATGTCTTCAAAATTCATTGGATGCTCCCTCGTGCTTTGTGCTCGACTAGCTGTTTGAGGTCGTAGAGCAGGCCAATCCAATCTGCGATCAGGTCGGCTTGCTCCATCGGTGACAGTTCGGTCTCGAAGCGATGGTCAGGAACGATTGCGATGCTCCCGATGCGGTGCTCCAGATCAGCAACGAGACACCCGAAGACGGCGTCGTCTGGTATCTCATCGCGAGTCACATACTTGGTCTTCAAAACTCAACCCCTCGCTTGTCCAACTCATCGAGCGTTGCCGCCATGTAGATCAGCGTTGCGATTGCCGCCTCAATCTCAGCCGGATCGGACCCAGTTCTCAGGGTTGCAATGGCTCCATCTGCGGCCTTCTCGAACTGGCCAGATGCAGCGAAGACCACCTCCAATTGGTCTCTGGGCCTAGCACCCTCGAAGTCGATCACGTTGTCCTTGCTCATAGGTCTTCCTCCACGAAGATCAGGTCGAACCCCCAGTGGGTCTCACAGAAACCCCAAGGCGGTACGATTCCGCCAGAGACGACGCCCATTGATTGATGCAGTCCCCAGTTAGCGGGGCCGCACTCCCAGATGAGATGCCAGCCATCGGTGTAGCCGCGCTTCTGGCTTTCCTCCGGCGAGTAGATCTGCACCTCGTAGTTCGGGTCTTGACCGTAATCAGCACAGTCCATGACGAGGGCGAGGTAGGCCGCGTTTGCGGCCTCCTCTGCTGACTTGAAGGTGTGCCACTGGATTCCTTTGATGTGCTTCATGACTCCACCTCCTTTTCGCCGTTCTCGATAACTGCGGAGCTAACCTCTATCCAGCCATAATCGTTTCCGGTTTCTCCGTTCGGGGAGTACCAGATCTCTAGCTGGTGATCTTCGTTAGCGCATTGGATTACCAAGCACCCCCCAGCATCCGGTTGCCAACCATGCGTCAGTTGAGAGACCTTGAATCTCTGGGATAGCCAGACTGGTTTGTCTTGAGCGCTCATGACTCCACCTCCT
>Ga0209645_1000296_pt1 | contig 26718 bp, 28 predicted proteins | sample ETNvirenome_6_30_FD_184070 | JGI IMG/M metagenome (GOLD analysis project Ga0209645, IMG submission 184070) | Marine viral communities from the Pacific Ocean - ETNP_6_30 (SPAdes) (version 2) | ecosystem: Environmental > Aquatic > Marine > Oceanic | place: Pacific Ocean | collected 2013-06-19
TACAATACTCAAGGACAGTGGTTCCAAACTTTAGGAACTAAAATCCAAAAAGTATCTAACAAGATTCACCAAAAAACTCTTAGAGGTGGTGCTAACTTCTTAGTATGTTCTCCAACAGTTGCAACTATCCTAGAATCTATTCCTGGATATGCTGCTAATACTGACGGTGACAAAATGGACTTTGCATTTGGTGTACAAAAAGTAGGACAATTAAATGGTCGTTATAAAGTATACAAAAACCCTTACATGACTGAAAACACAATCCTATTAGGATATAGAGGTTCTCAGTTCTTGGAAACTGGTGCTGTATATGCTCCTTATGTACCATTAATGATGACTCCTCTAGTATACGATCCAGTAACCTTTACACCACGTAAAGGAATTATGACTCGTTATGCTAAGAAGATGATTCGTCCAGAATTCTACGGTAAGATTTTCGTTAGCGATTTAGCTACAGTATAGTCTAATCTAGATTTCAAATAAATTAAGAGAGGCCTTCGGGCCTCTTTTTTTTTGTTTCTTAAGTATATTTTTCTGATATTTATATATAAGAACAATAACGTTATTATATATGCCTTCAAACCACCATACCGACGATGTATTCGTCCAAAAAAGAAGACCAAAGAGACCAATTAAATTTAACGTACAACTTAACGAAGAACAAAAACAAGCAAAAGCTAAGATATTAGAAGCACCTATAACCGTTCTTAAAGGAATGGCCGGGAGCGGAAAAACTCTAGTAGCTACACAAGTAGCATTAGATATGTTATTTACCAAACAGGTAGAAAAGGTTATTATAACTAGGCCAACTGTAGCTAAGGAAGATATAGGCTTTCTACCAGGTGATATAAGGGAGAAAATGGACCCTTGGTTAGCACCAATCTATCACAATCTATTCATGCTATATAATGAAGCTAAAGTACGAAAGGAAATGGAAAATGGTAATATAGAAATAGTGCCATTCGCCTTTATGAGAGGAAGAACATTTTTAAATTCTTTTGTTATAGTAGATGAAGCACAGAATGTAACTCACTCACAAATGGAAACTGTAATAGGTAGACTAGGACAGGGTTCTAAAATGGTAATTTGCGGTGATTTAGCTCAAATTGATCTCAAAAATAAAAGAGATACAGGATTTTCTTTTCTTGCTAGATTAGAAGAACATGTAGAGGGATTTAAAACAGCTTCTTTAGAATATAACCACAGACATCAAATAGTTGCACCGATATTAGAAGTATATAAAACCTTCAGGGATTAATTGCTATTTATAAATAAACTATACTAAGATGCCTAAATACGCTAACTTCACATACTTTATAAGAGAAAGGGTTAAACTCGAAGGAGTTGAAAGGGGTACTAATGTTGAAATTAGAATTCCTAGCATCAGCTATGCTGATAATAGAATAATGAATATTCCTGCCGGTCGTGATACTGAAGTAATTAATGTTGATAATCTACCAGGAGCAGGTACTTTTGTATCCAGTAGCATAAAATACGCAAGAATTACTAACCTATCAGATGATAATATTGATCTGCAAGTATCAGGCTCTACATCAACTCAACACTACCTACTATCACCAAGCGGTAGCTTTATGTTTAGTTCAGAATATGTAAATGAAGACTTTAATAGTTTTCAGTATGGGGATCTAAGGTCAATAAAAGCTAGATCGATAGGATCGGGAGATGATGGATTTAGTTCCACATTAGGTTATTTTATAGCATTAACAGAAGAAGGATAATAGAATATGTCACACCCTACCACAGATATAGAAATTTGGGACGGTTCAACCAACTTTATAGCTGGTGAATCTACTCCTTTTGGATTTTTTGATGACGATTTAGCATTCCAAGAAGATGCTCCTAAGGTCGCAAGGTATTGTGCTGAAAAACTAGGGTGGCCTGTATTAGATATAGAATTAAACGAAAGACAATTTTATACTGCTTTTGAAGAAGCGGTAGCAGCATACAGTAAAGAAGTTCTCGAATTTATTGCTGCTGAAAATATGTCTAATCAACAAATTGGAGGAAGTGCTGGAGGGAATTCCGTTAACCAGACTCTCTATAAACCAAGTTTACAAAGTGTTATTTCATTTAGTAAACAGTACGGCATGGAAGCAGGAGTGGGAGGAGATGTTGATATGCTTAGCGCTCTTATAGATTTAGTACCTGGAGAACAGGATTACGATTTAGAATCACTAATAGGAACAGGAATAGAAATAAGAAAAGTATTTTACGAAGCACCACCTGCAATTTTAAGATACTTTGATCCATATGCAGGTACAGGTACAGGCATACAATCTTTAATGGATGCATTTGACTTTGGTTCATTCTCTCCAGGAGTAAATTTCCTACTAATGCCTGCATCTTACGATATGATGAAAATACAGGCTATAGAATTTAATGATCAAATAAGAAGATCTGCTTATACTTTTGAAATAAATAATAATAAACTAAGAATATTTCCAGTTCCAAAATCAGCAGGAAAACTAAAAATACAGTATTATAGTTTAGAAGATAAAAGTGATGCATATGTAAACGATGCAGTTAGCTTTGCAGCAACTGCTAATAACAGTGGTACAGTCAATGGATCAGGTGGAGGGACTTCTACAACAGGTATAACTACAAATATATCGAACGCAAACGCACCATTCTTAGAATACTCAGCAATAAACGATATAGGTAGACAGTGGATTTTTAAGTATGCTGTCGCTACTTGTAAAGAAATGCTAGCTTATGTAAGAGGTAAGTACCAAACAGTACCAGTTCCTGGCTCGGAAGTAACTATGAACGCTGCTGATTTATTAGCTGATGCAAGAGATGAAAAAGTATTTTTAGTAGAGGATATGAAAGCAACGATGCAGACAGCTTCTTTAACTAATCAATTAGAATTAGCAGCAACACAAACAAAATATATTAATGATGCAATGCAAGGGGTGCCAATGCATGTTTACGTAGGATAATGAAAATATTTGACTTAATATCAGAAATACAATTCTCAGTTTACCAAGCAATGGTAAGAATAGGACACAGTGAAGACGTAACCGTTCAGGACATTGGAGAAATGTTAAGGGCAATGCCTGGGGTGTTAACTGTAGGACAGGTTTCTCATAATAGCGATAACAATACTGCTATAATGAAAGTAAAGTTATTAACAACAAAACCCGCTAGTGAAGCCTTTGCATCATTTAAGAATACTTCTATACAAAGAATACCAGAAGTAAAAAAGGTAGAAGTTGCAGATAAAACAATTGAAAAGAAAAAATAACATATGCTATTCGGCAGCCAAAAAGATTTTAATGTTCTCTCAACTCACATTAGTAGAGAAATACTTCAACATATAGTAGAGCAAGAAATTGGCTACTACAAACTATCTTTAACCGATACTCAAGCAAATTTATACGGAGAAGCCACCGATAAAGTATACCTAGACCCAGTAAAACTAAATTGTCTTATTACAAGAGGAGATCAAGTAATAAATGTTGATGAATTTGGTCCTGATTTAGGTAGAGATGCTTCTTTTGCTTTTACTAGACAAGATTTAGTAGATGCAAATACTGTACCTGAAGTAGGGGATATAGTACTATGGCATGAAGATTATTACGAAGTAGATACAGTTAGAGAGAACCAATTATTTGTAGGTAGAGACAGTAGCTACAATCTAACTGATTACGGTCATAGATTCGGTTCTTCCGTATCTATTATAGTAGATTGTCACTTAACAAGAACAGATAAAGTAGGAATAACAAGAGCACGTTAATAAATGGCTAAGAAAACTAAAATACTACCTAAAAGACAGTCACAATTATCACAAGCTGCTATTGATACATATAATAATGCTCAAAAGCAACCTACTCCTGATGTAATTCGTAAAAATAGAGGGTATCAACGCTCGGTTAAAAACGATGATGTTAAGCAATTTAGTATCGGTCTTAGAGATATAGATGAAACAATCATATATTACTTTAACAACGTAATTAAACCATCAGTCTTACAGAACGGCAAGCGAATAAATGTACCAGTCTTATACGGATCTCCAGAAAGATGGAAAGCAGTACAGGCAGATGGATTCTACCGTGATAAAAACGGTAAGATACAGACACCTCTCATTATGTTTAAAAGAGATTCTATTGAAAAAAACAGGTCTTTAGGTAATAAAATGGATGCTAACAATCCAAATAACTTTGCTATCTTTCAAAAACGTTACTCTAAGAAGAATGTGTACGATAGATTCTCTACTTTAAATAATAGAGACGAAGTAAAAGAGTTATACGGGGTTATCATACCTGATTATGTTAATATTACCTATTCTTGCATTATATTTACAGAATATGTAGAACAGATGAATAAAATAGTAGAATCTATTAACTTTGCATCAGATGCTTACTGGGGAGACCCAGAAAAATTTAACTTCAGAGCAATGATAGACAGTTATACTACTACAACTGAGGTAAATCAAGGTCAAGATCGTACAGTTAAGACTAATTTTAGTATAAATATGATGGGACATATAGTTCCCGATAGTATTAACACCTCTATAGCTAATATGAATAAGTTTTACAGTAAATCTGCTGTCAAATTTGGCTTAGAAGTTGCAGGAACAGAAGAAATATTTACAAGAAAAGCAGGAACACCAGCAAAAGCTTCCTCAGCAGGTAGATTTTACGATTCCATCACTGGGAAAATACAGACTACGATACAATCTAGCGGAATGACTGATGAAGAAAGAACTTATCTTGCATTATCTACTATTATAGATACAAATAACCAGAGCTTTAGTGTAAATACCGGAGACAATAGTATTACATTTGAAAATGTTACTATAGCTACACCACCACCCAACTTCCCAGCCTTACAAGTAGATGATTTCCAAGTATTTATTAATGGACTTGTAGTTGAACCATCAGCTATTACGTCGATTTCACAAGTTGGCAGTAATGTAGTGATAGATTTTGGAACTGGATTAGACTATACTATAACAGATCAGATGGAAATAACAGCTGTAGGTAAATTTGAAGTATAATGGCACAGATATTTTGGGAGCAAATACGAAATGAATTACCAGATGCAGGAGAATTTTTAACCGGCTCTTTAAGTGTGTCTGGTTCTTTTTCAACTACGGGTTCTTTAACTGTAGATTTAAACGGAGCAGATAACGTATTTAGTATATCAGTAGCAGGTGAAGAGAAAGTAAAAGTCAACACAGCAGGTACATTACAATTAGTATCTCAATCTTCAACTCCTACTGCAACTCAAGGAGGAATGTTCTACAGTTCAAGCAACGAATTTTATTTAGGTTTTTCTTAAATTAAACATATTTATTAACATATACGAAAGAATTTATAAATTTATAAAGTAATCAACAAACATGGCAACTTGGAAAAAACTACTGGTATCCGGATCAGCGATATCACAACTTAATAACGACGCTGGATATTTAACTTCAGCAACAGCATTTAACGCATTTGTTACAGCTTCTGTAAATGGAGTACCATTAATTGCAGATAGTACAACAGATACATTAAGTTTTGTGACTGGATCAGCAGGAGCTGGTTTGACAATCGTCGGAACATCAGGTACAGACACCATCACTTTTGATTTATCTTCAATTCCTAACACTTCATTAGCAAATGATGGAATTACTATTGCAGGAAATGATATTTCTTTAGGTGGTTCTATTTCAGCAGCAACAATCTTTACAGGTACTAACGTAGTATCGATGTCTTTAGATGCAGATTTAGCTACATTTAGTTTACCTGCTAGCACAACTATCTCATCTTTTGGTGCCAGTTTGATAGACGATGCAGATGCTGCAGCAGCAAGAACTACTTTAGGAGTGGATGCAGCAGGCACTGATAATTCAACTGATGTTACTTTAGATACATCATCTCATAATTATTTATCACTATCTGGTCAAGAAATCACCTTAGGTCAAATCGATATTTCTGATGACACTAACTTTGCCGTTTCAGATACTTCTGGTCAGACCGGTATTGATTTAACACTAACTGGCGATACTCTATCTGGTACATTAGTAGGTTTAGGAACAGGAGCTTCTCCTCAGTTTACAAACTTAACTCTTTCTGGTAACTTAACCGTACAGGGAGATACTATAAACGCTAATGTAACTAATTTAGATATTGAAGATCGTTACATTCTTCTTAACTCTGGTTCTTCTACTATTGGAGATTCAGGTATTGTATTTGGAGGTTCTAATGGAGTTGCACAATCAGGAGCTGCATTAATATGGGATGCTAGTCACAACGGTAATGACGGACGAGCTGCTGTTGTAAATAACATGGCATCAAATGCGACTGGAGACCAAACTCCTAACTACCACCTAGTAGGTGCTTTTTCAGGATCGGCAGCAAATGCAGCAACAGCACAAGCAGATCACCTAGGAAACATCAGAGTGTTGGGTGGAGAGATATTTATTTACGTATAGAATTTAATAACAATAAGTTATAGTGTTTTTTATGGGATTAATTGATAAAGTAAGTCCGAAGCCTAAAAAGGCAGAAGGATTAACTAAAGAAGAATCAGAATTTATATTAGCTAAATTAAGAACAGCTACTTATAAAGGAGAAGAATTCGAAATGTTTTATACAATTTTTCGCAAAATTGGACAGCATATAAAAACTCTTAAATAAACAGAAAGTCCTTCGGGACTTTTTGCTATTTATAATTATATTTCGTATTATATACGTTTATTATTGGCCCGAAAGGGAAGTGGGCTAGAGTATTTCTAGTTACCAACCGTAATATAAAATGATATGCCAAATTGGAAAAAACTAATAACTAGCGGTTCAGACGCTACGTTAAACTCATTGAATGTAACATCCGCACTTACTGCAAGCGGATTAATATACCCTACCACAGACGGGGATAATGGTGATTTTCTACTTACGGATGGTGCAGGTAATTTAAGCTTTGCAAGATCAACAGTATTTGCAAATGTAAAAAACGTATCAGGTGGTACACTTCAAAAAGGAACACCAGTACATGCTACAGGTACAGCAGGAAATGCTTCTGAAATTATAGCAGCTTCAGCTTCCGTTGCCTCCACAATGCCTGCAACTTATGTACTAAATGAAACTCTGGCTGATGATGCTGAAGGTTTAGCACTAATTACTGGTTATATAAATGGTGTAGATACGTCTGCTTTTGGAGAAGGCGATATAATATATGTAGGAGAAAGTGGAGGCTATACTAACGTTAAACCGCAAGGAAGCGGTAATTTAATTCAAAACCTAGGTATAGTAAATAAGGTAGATGGGTCTAATGGTTCAGGATATGTGTATGGAGCAGGTAGATCAAACGATATACCAAACCTACCAGAAGGAAAAATATGGGTAGGTTCTACAACCTACTCAGTTACTTCATCAATCGTTACTTTAGATGAAAATAACGACCAGGCACAAATTACAGGTTCTTTAACTGTAACAACTTCTATAACAGGTTCTTCAGCAAAATTAACTTCAGTACCAACAGGTACTTCAGAAAATAAAATACTATTAACAGATGCTTCTGGTAATTTAGTTACTAGAACAGATCTATCTCTTCAAGGAACAACCGGATCTCAAGGTGCAACCGGATCTCAAGGAACTACAGGAAGTCAAGGTACAACAGGTCCACAAGGAGCTACCGGCACACAAGGAACTACAGGAGATACTGGACCTCAAGGGGCAACTGGATCTCAAGGAACAACAGGCGCTCAAGGTTCAACTGGTTCGCAAGGGACAGAAGGAGCTCAAGGAATAACAGGTTCTCAAGGAACAACAGGTAGTCAAGGAACTACAGGTTCTCAAGGAATAACAGGTAGCCAAGGTACAACAGGTACCCAAGGAACTACTGGAGAAACTGGTGCACAAGGTACAACAGGTTCACAAGGTACAACTGGAGCTCAAGGAGCCGAAGGTAACTTTGGAGGAGCTTCTTTTTCTTATAACTTTAAAACAGCAACAAGTAATGCAGACCCTGGAGCAGGAAACTTAAGATTAGATAACACTACTCAAAATTCTGCTACTGGAATTTATATAGACGATCAGGATAACGAAAGCAGTGATATACAGTCTTTTATGCGTACTATAGATGATTCTACATCTACGATTAAAGGACATGTTAAAGTATCTAACAAACTAGACCCAGGTCAGTTTATAATATTTACTATTTCTTCTTTAACAGAAAATACAGGTTATTTTGATATTACAGTTTCTGCTATAGACTCAAGTGCCACCAGTCCTTTTAGTAATGACGAAGAAATTATAGTCACTTTTGCTAGAACCGGTGACAAAGGGGATACAGGAAGTCAAGGTACTACTGGTAGCCAAGGAACAACCGGATCTCAAGGTACTACCGGTAGCCAAGGATCAACAGGTTCACAAGGTGCTATTGGTTCACAAGGAATAACTGGGTCTCAAGGTGCTACCGGATCTCAAGGAACAACTGGCACCCAGGGTACAACAGGAAGTCAAGGCACAACAGGTGCACAAGGGACTACTGGGGAGACAGGTTCTCAAGGCACAACAGGTGCACAAGGAATTACAGGGACTCAAGGAACAACTGGTAGCCAAGGTACAACAGGGACTCAAGGAATAACTGGAGCACAAGGAATTACAGGAAGTCAAGGTATAACAGGTAGTCAAGGCTCTACCGGACCTCAAGGAGGTACTGGAAGTCAAGGCACAACAGGTTCTCAAGGATCCACTGGTTCTCAAGGTAGTACTGGTCCACAAGGAACAACAGGTTCCCAAGGAACTACAGGAAGTCAAGGCACAACAGGTAGTCAAGGAACTACTGGACCGCAAGGTACTAATGCTACTACTTCTATTTCTAATAATACAAATAACTTCGTAGTAACCGCTACAGGAGGAGCTACACCATTTAACGGAGAAGCTAATTTGACCTTTAACGGTTCAGTTTTAGATATTACCGGTGATGTAACTATAGATGATAGTATTCTAACATATCAGGCAAATACAGACGTAGATACAGGAACTGAAACAGTAGCTACAATAACTCATGCAAGTTACGATGGAGCTTTCTTTGATTTTGTAATCAAAAATGGAACAAATTTAAGAGCTGGAACGGTCTATGCAACACACGACGGTACTAATGTAGAGTTTACAGAAACATCTACAAATGATTTAGGAGATACTTCTGACGTAACTCTATCAGTTGATATTTCAGGTGCTGATTTAAGATTAAGAGCAACAACAACTTCTGATAACTGGACGGTTAAAACCCTGGTTAGAGGATTATAATATAAAAAATGGCGTTTTCAAGAGGACCTAGCATAGCAACAGACGGATTAGTGCTTGCCTTAGATGCGGCAAATCATAAGTCGTATCCTGGGTCTGGAACTACTTGGTATGATTTGTCTGGGAATGGCAATAATGGTACTTTGACTAATGGTCCAACTTTTAGCACCGATGGAATAGGTAGCTTTTTCTTTGATCAAACTAATGATAAAGTAGAGATTGACAAAAATGGTGCTGAACTAGGAATAGCAGATACAGCTATTAGCGGTGAGTTGATTATTAAAAAAGATTCTGGTTTTCCTTCTAATAATCTTCAAGGGCATATGGGATTTGGAGGTTCTGGTGAAGGTTTAAGTATTAAAAATACTAGTCCTAGGTATTTTTTAGATGGATATAATGCATCAGATACCCGTGTGACTACTGATTTCCACTCTACAACATTTGCAAACACGTACCAATACACTTGGCTAATTTTATGTTTTACTTTTGCAGGAGAAACCTTAAAAACCTATACAAACGGTGAATATTACACTACTGGTACTTTTACAGGTGGAATACAGACTATTCAAGACAAGGATTTCAATGTAGCTTCAGGATTTGGATATTATAGAACATATGGTAACATAGCCTCAACCAAGTTATATAATAGAGAATTATCAGCCGAAGAAGTCGCCCAAAATTATAACGCACAAAAATCAAGATTTGGATTATAAAATATGTTTACAGGACCTAACATAGTAGATAGTGACTCAATTATTATAGCAACCGATAGATACAACCCAAAGTATAGATCGGATAGCCACAATGCTCTAAATATAATTGGGAAAAATAGAAGTAAGACAAGAGTAAATAACTCTTCTTTTTCAGTTCCGGATTTAAACGCAACTGATGCTAATAATACCCAAAAATTATCTTTAGCCTGCTGGGTAGAAATAAACGCATACAATACAGGATATGCATGGCACCCGGTAAATAAATGGAATAGTGGATCTACAAATTCTGCTACAATAGTTTTGTATGCTTTTCAAGATTATAGAGAAGGAGGAGGAGGAACAGTAGGGGATGGATTGGGTAATAATGATTACGGTAATTACGGATTTTACTACCACAGGTACAATAGCGGAGGATGGACAGGTATTACTTCGGGAACATCTACTGCATTACTAGGAGGGTCAGAAAATAGAACTAACTTTCCTAGAAAAAACTTTTTTGTATTTACATACGATGTAACTTTAAATAATGCACAACCTATCTTTTATATTAACGGAGAATACCGAAGCCAAGGTAATAGTGCTCCAAATGGTATTGGTAATTATGAATACACTCAAGGAAACCTCCACTTCTGGAATAACTACCCAAACGATTCTAGTGAAAATATAAACGGAGTTACTTGGCTTCAAATTTACGATAAAATGATTACAGCTGAAGAAGTATCTAAATTATACAATCACACAAAACTCAAACACGGCTATTAATGACTATAAGAGAAAATGATTCGACTAGAACAGATATACCTCCATTTGAAGTATTAGGTGAAAATGAATATGTTGTAGCGTATTTTATGACATATGATGAATGTCAAGAATTTATAAATAATCTATAATGGCAACAACAGGAGGAGCAAATATAGTAACAGACGGATTAGTATTAAATCTAGATGCGGCAAATCATAAGTCATATCCTGGTTCTGGAACTACTTGGCATGATTTATCTGGACAAGAAGCTCATGCTGAAGCTGTTAATATGCCAACATGGAATTCAAGTGGATATTTTGAATTTGATGGCACAAATGATGAACTTCATAGTGTAGATATGACCCAAGAATACAGGGATTTATTTTTTGTATGTGAAACAGATAAAAGTTCAGGCCTCCATATGTTATTTGGAAAACATAATGACCAAGATGATTCTTTAAGATTTGAAGGAAATTCTTTAAGAACTACAGCAAATATAGACGCTAATGACTGGCAATACAACTCAGTATCTGATGTCTTTATCAATGGACAAGCAGATGCTTTAGCTGGTGGAAACTATGATATGAGTGTAAAAATGAATTTTGTTAGAACTTATAGAAGTAATAACTCTGGGTTTGGTACTTCATTTAGGTATGAAATATCTACTTCTTTCTTGAGTAGAAGATTCACAGGTAAATTAGCATTAATACTCTGTTATAATAGAAAATTAACAGATACTGAAGTTCTCCAAAACTATAACGCTCTAAAAGAACGATTTAGTTTATAAGTACATATTTATAATAGACCCTTTTGGAAAATGAAAAAAGGATAAAATTATGGCCAACGAATTTAAAATTAAAAAAGGCCTGATCGTCAATGGATCAGGTTCTACTATACTAGATATACAAGGATCACAAGGTCAGCTATTCTCAGTGACCGATTCACTCTCTGGTTCCTTATTTGCAGTAAACGATATTTCAGGTATTCCTATTTTAAAAGTATTCTCTGATGATACAGTTAATATGGGTACCTTTGGAGCAGAAGCCATAATAGCCTCAGGGTCAGACGTAAAATTACCAAATGTACCAGCCGGTTCAAGCGAAACTAAAATATTATTAGCTGACTCAGACGGTAAGGTAGTAACTAGAACAGATTTATCTCTTCAAGGAGCTACAGGTACCCAAGGGGCAACAGGTCCGCAAGGAGGTACTGGAAGTCAAGGTACTAACGGTACCCAAGGTACAACAGGTCCGCAAGGAGGTACTGGGAGTCAAGGAACGACAGGATCCCAAGGTACTACTGGTACGCAAGGTATAACAGGAACTCAAGGTACAAATGGTACACAAGGAATAACAGGACCTCAAGGAGGCACTGGAAGTCAAGGAACAACAGGTAGCCAAGGTGTAACCGGAACTCAAGGTATAACAGGAACTCAAGGTACTAACGGAACTCAAGGCTCAACAGGTCCTCAAGGAGGAACAGGAAGTCAAGGAGGTACCGGAAGTCAAGGGACAACTGGTACTCAAGGTATAACTGGTACTCAAGGAACTAATGGTACTCAAGGTACAAACGGTACTCAAGGAACTACTGGTCCTCAAGGAGGAACAGGTAGCCAAGGTGCAACCGGGTCTCAAGGAGGAACAGGAAGTCAAGGTGCAACCGGGTCTCAAGGTATAACTGGTACTCAAGGTACAAACGGTACTCAAGGAACAACAGGCCCTCAAGGAACAAATGGTACTCAAGGTACAACAGGGTTACAAGGTACAACAGGTGCACCAGGCACTCAAGGAACTACTGGAGAAACCGGTGCCCAAGGAACAACTGGAAATGATGGTAACTTTGGAGGAGCTTCTTTTTCATACAATTTTGATACATCAGTAACTAATTCAGATCCAGGTTCGGGTGACTTACGGTTAGATAATCCTACTCAAAATGGAGCAACTGGAATTTATATAGATGATCAAGATAGTGAAGGTACGGATATTCAATCTTTCATGAGAACGATTGATGATTCTACTTCAACAATAAAAGGTCATGTTAAAATATCTAATAAATTTGATGCTAGTCAATTCATAATATTTACAATATCTTCATTAGTAGAAAATTCAGGTTATTTTGATATAACTGTTTCTGCAATAGATTCAAGTGCATCAAGCCCATTTTCTAATGGTGAAGAAATAATAGTTACCTTTGCTAGAACAGGTGATAAAGGGGATACAGGTTCTCAAGGTTCAACTGGACCTCAAGGAGGTACTGGAAGTCAAGGTACTAATGGTACCCAAGGTACAAATGGTACTCAAGGTACTAACGGAACTCAAGGAACTAATGGTACTCAAGGAACTACAGGTCCTCAAGGAGCAACAGGAAGTCAAGGTACAAACGGTACTCAAGGTACTAATGGTACCCAAGGTACAAATGGTACACAAGGTACTAATGGTACTCAAGGAACTACAGGAGACGACGGACCGCAAGGTACAACAGGTTCACAAGGAACAACCGGTTCCCAAGGTATTACCGGTACGCAAGGTATTACCGGTACGCAAGGTACAAACGGTACCCAAGGTTCAACAGGTCCTCAAGGAGGAACAGGAAGTCAAGGTACAACTGGAAGTCAAGGTGTAACCGGAACTCAAGGTGTAACCGGAACCCAAGGAACTAATGGTACGCAAGGTACTAATGGAACCCAAGGAACAACTGGACCTCAAGGAGGTACTGGAAGTCAAGGAACAACCGGTACTCAAGGGATAACTGGTACTCAAGGTACTAATGGAACCCAAGGAACAACCGGTACTCAAGGTACTAATGGAACCCAAGGAACAACAGGTCCTCAAGGTATAACTGGTACTCAAGGTATAACTGGTACTCAAGGTACTACCGGTACCCAAGGTACTAATGGTACTCAAGGTACTACCGGTACCCAAGGTACTACCGGAGCTTTAGGTATAACAGGAGATGTAAATAATAGAGTAATAACCGCTGACGGTGATGGAACAGTAACAGGAGAAGGAAATTTAACTTTCGATGGAGGTACTTTAATGATATCAGGTTCAGGTTCAACTGTAGTAGATGTACAAGGATCCCAAGGTCAATTGTTCTCAGTAACAGATGATTTAACAGGTACTTTATTCACCGTTTCAGATATATCAGGTATACCTATTTTATCAGTTTCATCATCTGCTACTACTATTATAGACAATAATATTATTATAGGTGAAAATAGCAGTATGGAATGCTTTTCTCCATCAGTAGCGTCCTCTATATTAGGAGGTTCTTCACACTGTATTAAAGACGATTATTCTACAATAGCAGGTGGCTGTGATAACTGTATAGAAGGATGTTTAGGTTCAATAGTAGGAGGAAGCGGAAACCATATTTGTCATAGTAACACTGGTGTATTTATTGGTGGAGGATGTAGTAATAATGCTGGATTCTGCTCTACAATGAATGCAATTGTTGGAGGATGCGGTAATACAGTAAACGGACCACAGGCAAGCCCTCAACCGGGAAGATACAATATAATTGGAGCAGGAAAAGGTAATAGTAATTCAGGAGGAACCTCTGGTATATTAGCCGGTGACTTTAATTTGATTACTAGTGAAGGAACAGGCGGCAGCAACGTTAACTCTTCAGGAAGTTTTATCGGAGCAGGAGCACGAAATATCATAACTGCTGCAGACAATACAGCAATCGTAGCAGGATGTTTAAACTCATCCTCAGCCGACTATTCGTTTATAGGAGGTGGTGCTAAAAACTCTATTACAAGTAATAGCGGATTCATTGGAGGTGGTTGCCTGAACGAAGTAGGACTTTCTACAGGAACAATGGGGGTAATCGTAGGTGGGTTAAGTAACTCTAATGCATCAGCTTATGGGTTTATAGGTGGTGGTAGAACTAATACAATAGATGCTTATAATACTGATAGCTTGATCGTAGGAGGGTCCGGTAACACAATACATGCAAATGGTTTTAGTTTCGACACTTCTAGGGCTTCTATAGTTGGAGGTTGCAACAATACAATACAATGTATCTCAGATTGTAGTTTCCTTGGAGGTGGATGCGGTAACACAATAAACTGTAATTCTGTTACTAGCTTTATAGGAGGTGGATGCGGTAACACAATTGGCGCTACTACCTGTGCAGGAACAGTAGTAGGTGGTATAAGCAATTCCGCATCCGGAGCACAAGCCTTTATTGGAGGAGGAAGAGCTAATGCTACTAATAGTACGGTCGCAACAATAGTGGGAGGATGTAGCAACACTGTATCAGGTGGATGTAGTTTTATAGGTGGCGGTTGTGCCAACACAATCTCAGGTCAATGCAGCGGTATACTTGGGGGTGTTAGTAATAGTACACAAACCAAGTCTAATGCATTTATTATAGGTTCAGGAATTATTGCACTAGGTTCAAATACAACCTTTGTTAATAATTTAGGATTTTACGGTTCATGTAACCAAAGTGCTTTAACTGGTACTGATAAAACCTCAGGTGAATTAATATACACAGGAAATACCTCAGTAACTAAAGGATACCTATACTACTTAACAGAACCTACCTCAGGGAATTCCGGCTGGGCATTAGCTGATGCAGATGCAGTATCAACAGGAACGAATATGCTTGCGATAGCTGCAGATACTGGAAATTCTTACGAAGTAGGTATGCTTGTGAGAGGATTTGCTAGATTTGCTTCTCGGTTTAATCTTACAGGCGGAACTATAGGATCTCCTCTTTATATGTCAACAACTGCAGGAGATATTACTTTAACTGCTCCTTCAGGAACAGGAGATATTGTAAGAGTAGTAGGACATTTAATAGACGATGCTCTTGAATTAATATACTTTAACCCAGATGGAGCTTGGGTAGAAATAGCATAAAAATAAAAAATGGCTACAAAAAAAGATTTCGAATACGACTCAGGATTTAAAGAGAGAACTCTTAGTTTTGAAAAGGATAAAATAGTTTTTTCTAAAGATGGAGAAACTTATCAGGTAATGATGAATTGGGAAAGGCCAATCATGAAAAGATCGGCTGAATGGGTTACTAACGGAGGAAAAGCAGAAAGCGTATTAGAGATAGGTTACGGCATGGGTATAGCAGCATCATTTATTCAAGCATACCAACCAGACCAACATACAATAATGGAATTACATCCAAATATAGTAGAACGAGCAGAAGGATATGCTACCCAAAGAAATAAGTATTATAGTAGTTCCAAAGCAACAGCTCATAAAAGAGTAACTATATTGGGAGGTAAAGACTGGTATACTGAATTTCAAAAAGAATTTGGCAAATCAGGACTACAACAATTTGATGCTATTTTCATAGATACTTATAATGATAATAATTTATATAAGTTAAAAGAGTATATTACTAAAATGCTTAAAGAAGGAGGTAGAATGACTTGGTGGAACCCCATGGAGGATAGACTACCAGACCCTGATATAAGAAAAGCAAGAAAAATAGAGTATGAAATTATTAAGATGAGCGACCATAAAATTACAATCCCTACTAATAATTACCACAATACAAATGTATATTACATGCCAATGTATATAAGACAGTAAAGTTATGCCAACAATTCCTACATCTAGGCAAAGCGATGTTGCCACTCTAGTAAATCAGCTTGATTCTACAGGATATACCTGGGCTGATACCAGAAATGCTGCAACTGCAACAGGCCCAAGCTCCTTAATACCACAGACGACAGCCGCTAGAGCTTATAAAATAACAGGTGGTAGAGGAAACTACTGGGTTATTCAAAGACCAGCATTCGGATTCGACTTTTCAGGAGTTTCTGGGACTATTACCTCTATGACTTTAGGGTTATACAAAGGCACCACCGCATCAATTATGTCTAATATAATTGTAGTAAAAAATTCAAATACATGGTCAACTGCTCCTGCAAATGATGATTATGATGTAGACCTTAGCACACCATATTCTAGTGCTTTTACTTTAAATTCATCAGGTGGATTAGGTGATCTTAAATCTGTGACTCTTAATTCAACAGCAATGTCAGATGCTGTAGGGAATAGTGACTTTAATATATCAGTTGTTGATAAAAATAACGATTATGATAACGTAGCTCCAACAGGAATAACTTTAGGACAGTCTACATTTTATTTATATGATGTAAATTACTATCCAAGAATAGAGTATACTGCAGTAACGGGGTATGGGAATACTGTAGCAGGTGTAGTATCTGCTAATATAGGAAAAGTAACAGGTGTAGCTACGGCAAATGTTGATAAAGTAATAGGAGTACAGTAATTTGGATTTTAGTAAATAAGTTCGTATATTACCTGTACTAGAAATAGGTTTTAATGAAAAATAAAATTAGTTGTACTATTGTATCTATTATTATAGGTAGAGAGTTTTCTATAGATAAACTCCTAGACTATTTCTGTAATTTAAATAAACCTAATCAAATAAATCAGCTTAATTTAAACTTAGTTATAGGATGTGGTAATAATTTTACAAAACAGCTTAAAAATAAAATTAAAGAATTAAAACTATCTGACAAATATGATAAAATATCTTTTATAGAAGGTAATAGAAGGTGTCATCCTGATTTAAACTGGGAAGAATGGGAACAATATACTCGCAAAAAAGACATGCTTGTTAAACATGATTCTGCATTACAAAATATTAATATAGGATTACAATCAGTTAAAGAAGGAGGTTTTATTCATTTTGTAGATGACGATACTATTCCCCCTTATTTTGCTTTACAAGATTTATACAATGCTTATAATAAAATAGAAAATTGCGGGATAGCAAGCGGAATTTACTTTAATAAAGAATGGTTAGGACCAACAGTAGTTACAGAAAAATACGAAACAAAAAGACGCATAGTAGCAAGTATAAGAAAAGATAAGTGGATAGAAACATCTATAGATGATCTTACAATCATAGATTATACTGATATAGGCTTTGTAGGAAACGGATGTATGCTTATCTCAGTTAAGGACATAGAAGAAGTTTTACCTTTGACTGAAAATAGAGACTACTTTGATACTGATGCTCCTCCAGATTCTAAAATATGCCATAGAGTAAGACTATTAGGAAAAAAGATTAGTATAGTTCCGTCTATAGTATGTAAACACTTAGATGATAAAGGAGAACCAGTAGGTCTATCTGAACATTACTTAGAAAAAATAAAGTATTCTAAAACTGCTAAAAAAATACTTTTTAGCAATTTTGATTCTAATATAGATTATAATAAGTTAACCTTAAGTTACGACAAAATTGTTATCTTAATATACGAAGAAACCATAAGAAATAAATATAAGAATAAACTAAAATACTTAGAACAAAATAAAGATATTAAATTAGTAAATAAAAGTATAAAACAAGTTGTAAGTCATTATGAACTAGATTTCAAAATTCAACATAATTTACTTAATTTACTAACTTTACAAGAGATGTACTTATATATCAGTGATAAAAGTGAATATAAAGTATATGCTCACAGATCTCAAGAAAATGATATAAACTTAGTAGCTACATTAGATAGTTCTAACTTAAAAAATTTACTAAATACAAAATTATAAATGATATCAAATAACAGAGAATTAACCGATGAGGAACTAAATATAGGTTCTTCACTACATAACAAGAGAATAGAATACTTAATTCAATTAGGAGAAATTAAGCTTTCAGAATTGGAAAATGAGAGAAGATTGGAAGAAGTATATACTAATATAGTAGAATTAAATACAAAAGAAAACTTATTTAAACAAGATATGTTTTCTAAATACGGTGAAGGACAGGTAGATTTAATAAATAAAATATATGTTAGAAACGTTTAAATCAAAAGGGTTTATTCATCTACGTTCTGTATTAGATAAAGATCTTTTAAAATATACAAGAGACCTTGCTGTAGAGATGAAGTATAAGTATGCTTCATCTGTAGGGCAGTTAAGAGAATGGGGGACTGGTGTGTTTTGGTCAGGGTACGAAATGGCAAGTAAGCTAGATAAGAGGCTATACGATTCCTATACTAGTCCTCTAATGTATGAACTATCTTCTTTACTATTAGAAACTGAACAACCATACTTATTTAATGATCAAGTAGTAGTTAAACTACCGGGAGAAGGCTTTGCTTTTGAAGCACATTACGATAATCAATACGGCCCTGACCCAGACGCTGCTTCTGAAGGAAAATATAAAACAGTAAATATATCTTGGATATTAGATGATATGCCATCTGAAACTGGACCTCTTATTTGTAGAAATAATCAAACAGGTGAATATGAAGAGTTAGTTGCAAAAGCAGGAGATGTAGTAGCTATAGAAGGAAATACTTTACATGGATCTAATTTAAATATATCTAATAATATAAGAGGATTATATGCTTGTGTATACTCAACTCATCCAATAGGAGATTTTCATAATAACACTAATTACCCATATCCACATTTTAAAGGTTTTTACAATGAAAAATTCCCTAAGATTTAACCCACCTGAAAAGTGGAACCTAATGACCTCAGGTAACCGGTATTATATAGGGCTTAATTTACTTATAATTGATGTTCTTAATACCCTCAGTAATAAAACTAATTTGAAAATGTTGGAAATTGGTTCTTATAAAGGAGAATCTACTTTAATGTTTGCTTCATCTGGTATATTTGATGAAATACATTGTATAGATCCTCATCAAGGAAATGAAGAAGCAAATGACATATTTAATGATAGCTGGCAAGAAATACAAAAAGAATTCAAATTAAATACAAGATATTTTGATAATATAATCTTACATCAAGATTATAGCTATAATATAGTTGATAAATTTGAAGATGGTTATTTTGATTTCATTTATATAGATGGTTCTCATGAATATAAAGATGTAAGAAAAGACTTAGAGCTATATCTTCCTAAAACAAATCATCTCATAGGAGGACATGATTACCAAAAAGAATGGCCCGGAGTAATTAAGGCAGTAGAAGAAGTAATAGGAACACCGCATAAAACCTATATAGATGAAAGCTGGGCTTACTCTATAATTTAAATGTATAAACGCTATTTATATAAAAAGAAGTAAAATGGGATTTCACAGAGGACCAAATATTGTTAGAGATGGATTAGTATTGTTATTAGATGCAGCATCATCAAGATCCTATCCCGGTAGTGGAACTACATGGTATGATTTGAGTGGAAATAATTTCGATTTTACATTAGATGGAAGTGGAATAACTTATGACCAATCTGGGGCTGCACCCAATTTTTCATTAGCAGACGGAGGAGCTTCCTACTCAGGTACAATTACATCTAATACAAACTGCACTCTAGTATTTTGGATTAAATCAAACGATATACAGGCATTATTTTGGCAAGGACAAAGCGGTAGTTACTATTTAGGTGCATTTAGATCCGGTAATAAAGAATATCACTCTAATTTTGGAACACCCGATTATTATCAGAATACTGTAGAAAAATCAAATATTTACGATAATTTAAGAAACGGGCAGTTTAATATGGTTGAATTTAAAAATGTTAATATGTCTTCTGTTACTGCTAATCATTTTAATCAATATGGTAGCTATACGTTTGGAACAGGTAACATAGCAGCAATTTACATGTATAATAGAAACTTAACTAGCGATGAATCTACTCAAAACTATAATGCGTTAAAATCTAGATTTGTAAGAGATTCTGCAGAACCATAAAAATAGTAAATTATGTTTGAAAACAGAAGATGGTTGGTCATACCAACAAGCCTAACAAGCTCGATTGATTTTAATCAAGTATTAGAATCATCAATAGATACTTTACGTCTATCTATAGACGGTACACAGACCTTTGTTAAATACGAAGTAAATGAGATAACAGCATCATATGAAGAATACTATGAAGATGTTGATAACCCAGGTTCGTTTTTAACTTCGTCGATAGAAGCAGGAGTATATGGAAGACCTTCAATCTACGATACCCAGTACGTAGAGTATAATCATTCAGATATTTTAGAATTGCTTTCTGGAGAAGAATGGGTAATACAAGATGAATTAGCGTAATGTATACAGGGCCGGATATAGTAAGAAAAGGATTAATAAATAGCTGGAATCTAGCTTCAAATAGAAGTTATACTTCTGGTACAACTATTTACGATTTAGTAGGAACTGCTAATCTAACAGTTTATGGCTCACCAACATATAGCGATGAACAAATAAACGACGGGTATGGATTTATTACCATGACCGATAACCAAATAACTAAGTACCTACAAGTAAGCAGTTTTTCATTTCCAACTACTGCTGTTTCAATAGAAATATGGTGTAGAACTGCAGATGCAACTCAAAACCAGTCTTTAATAAGTTATGCTGTATCTGGGGATTCTAACGAGTCCTTACTTTTTTATGCAGGTTCCAGTTCTCAAAAAATGAATATATTTGGACCTGTAGGAAGTCATTCATCCTATCAAGCCCTTACAGAAGATGCTTGGACTCAAGTTACATATACTAGACTAAGCTCATCAGGACTTACTAAACTATACTACAACGGAGCACAAGTTAGATCAACTACTATGGCGGCCGGTACTAATTTTACTTCTGGCGGTACTTTAAATTTTGGACAGGAACAAGACTCAGAAGGAGGAGGATTTGACAGTAGCCAATGCTGGATTGGCGATTATTCTATTATAAGAATATATAATAGAGTTTTAGAATTAGAAGAAGTGCAGTTAAACTATAATGCACATAAAAATAGATTTGGAATATAATGGCAACAGCTGGAGGACCTAAAATAACAAAAGATGGATTAGTATTAGCTCTAGATGCTACAAGCACAAGATCTTGGACTCCAGGAGCGTCTACTTGGTATGATTTAACAGATAATGGAAATAATGCAACAGTTTCTGGTGCTCCTTCTACAGATGACACAAGCACTCCTATTCGTAGTATTGCTTTTGATGGTACAAATGATTATTTTACAGTTACTGCAAATGAAACATCTCTCAGTTTTAAAGGAGGTCAAACAGTATGTGTACTTGCTTACCATACATTTACTTCAGGTAGAAGAGTAATATGGGATCAAGCATATGGCGGATACGGAACTTGGACTCATGAATCTGGAAACAGTATAAATTATTACCACGGTTCAAACGGTGGAAATGCATCATCATATGTAAGTAGAAATTCAAGTACAACAACTAGAAGTAGTTGGAATTATTTAGTTTGTTCAAGAGATACTTCTAATGTAAAGTGGTATATAAACGGATCATTGACTTCCCAAGGTACTGCTCCTTATGGAACCTTAACAAATACTACAACTAATGATATAAGAATAGGATTAGGCTATACAGGAACCTATTGGATAGGTAATATGGTATTTGTTCATGCATATAATAGAGGACTTACAGCCGATGAGATATCGCAGAACTATAATGCTATGAAAGGCAGGTTTGGAGGTTAGAAAATAAATTCGTATATTAGTTATATAATAAAAGTTATCAATGGTTAATAATTTAGCTAAATTATCAATAGAGAATGGAGGTAGTATATCTCCTTCTGTAATTCCGGGAGACTTGACAGAAGGTACTGGTTTATGCAATTCATCTATTTTTATAGACAGTAACGGAGATATTCTACTAAATTTAAGACATGTACATTACTCCTTATATCATAGTGAATTTGAACAAAAATATTATAGCGGTTGGGGATGTTTAGCATACCTTAACCCTGAAGATGATATAACTCTTAAAACAGGAAACTACCTCTGTAAACTAGACCCAGATACTTTTTACATTAAAGAGTATATAAAAGTAGATACTTCTAAAAATGATATTAAACCTATATGGGAATTTATAGGATTAGAGGATGCTCGTATTTTTAGGTGGAACAAGAAACTATATATAAGCGGGGTAAGGCGAGATATAAAAGACAATGGAGAAGGTAGAATGGAGTTATGCGAACTTCATTATACTAAGAATAAGTGTGTAGAAAAATCTCGTTTAAGAATTGAAGTTGAACCTCATACATACTTGGAAAAAAACTGGATGCCTATTTTAGATATGCCTTACCATTTTGTAAGGTGGTCAAATCCTTTAGAGATAGTTAAAGTAGATCCAACAAAAAAAACAAAAGTAAAAGTACAAGAAGGTAAAATTACAACGATACCCTGTAAAACAGTAATCACCAATGACTTTGAATTTCCAGATATAAGAAGCCAAAGAGGAGGCTCTCAAGTCATACCTTATAAAGGGAATAGAATTGCAATACTACATGAATGTGATTATTGGATTAATGAAGGAGATACTAAGGATGCAAAGTATTACCATAGATTTATAATATGGGATGAAAACTGGAATACTATAAAATTATCTAAACCATTTAAATTTATGGATGCTCAAATAGAGTTCTGTGTTGGTTTAGCCCAAAAAGGAAACGATTTATTAATTACATATGGATATCAAGACAATGCAGCTTATGTATTAAGAATGCCTGATAAAGTATTAGATTATTTAGAATATGAAGAACTTACAACAGCAACTACATAAGTATATTCAAGAACCTCTTAATCCAGAATATAATTTTGGGTTAGGTTATGAATATGAAAAAATAGGTCAAAACGCTTCTGCATTATCCTATTATTTAAGATGTGCTGAATTATCTGAAGATAGAGACTTAGTTTACGAATGTCTTCTTAAATCATGGTACATGCTTAATAAGACCGGTAGAAGAGAATGGTACGAGCATCAACAGTTACTTACTGCTATAACCCAGCATCCTAAGAGGCCGGAAGCTTATTTTCTTTTGAGTAGATTACACGAAGCAAAAAGAGAGTGGAAAGAATGCTACTACTATGCTAGTGTTGGATTAGAATTATGTGATTTTAGTTTACCCGATCTGAGAACAGATGTAGATTACCCTGGAGAATTTGCTCTTAAATTTCAAAAAGCATTTGCAAGCTGGTATGTAGGTCAAAGAGAGTTAAGTAAAGAATTGTGGATAGAGTTATCTTATAGAAACGATTTACACGGTATATATGAAGAAGTCCTTTATAATAATTTAATTAATTTCAATCTATTAGATAAAAGAGATAAAAAAGTAACTTGGCATGAACCTCTAGAATACTTACAAAAAGATCACAATAGATTAAAACTTAAATTTAAAGATTCAGATAAGATAGAGAAAAACTATTCTCAATGCTACCAGGATTTATTTGTACTATTCTGTACTGAAGGTAAAAAAGATGGAAAATACTTAGAAGTTGGAGCAGGTAGGCCTTTTTACGGTAATAATACTGCTTTACTTTCTAAGTTAGGTTGGAAAGGAGTTTCTATAGATTTAGATAAGAGTTTAGTAGATTTATGGCATAAAGAAAGACCTAATGATAAGTGTATTTTAGAAGATGCTACTAAACTTGATTACAGTAAGTTAGTAAAAGACAGTAATTTAGATAACTATATCGATTACTTGCAACTGGATATTGACCCAGCAGGTAATACCTTCAAAGTATTAGAAAAAATTCCATTCGATAATATAGAGTTTGGTGTAATTACGTACGAACATGATTTTTACGATGATAAAAATCCTAAATGGAGAAATAAATCAAGACAAGTACTTAAAGAGAAAGGATATACTCTTATAGCTGCTAACATATCCCCGGACGAAAACAGTCCATATGAGGATTGGTGGGTAAATACAAAGTATATCAATGATAAAGTATTAAAAAATATAGTTAATACTAGTTCAAATGTACTTTATGCAAAAAACTATATAATTAACAGTAATAATTTGTTGTATAGTAAAAAATAAGTTCTTATATTTATAAATGTATACATAATTAAATTAATATATTAAAATGGCAAATCAAAAGTTATCGAAAGAAGAATTAGCACAAATTGAAGAAATTCAAAAAAGAACACAAGCAGTTAAGACTGAGTTAGGTCAATTAGGGTTAGCTGAAATAGACCTCAAAAACCGTAAAAGTAATGTTGAAGATTATTTAATAGAAACTCAAGAAATTGAAAGTACATTAGTAAAGAGTCTTGAAGACAAATATGGACAAGGTTCTATAGATTTACAAAATGGTGAGTTTATTCCTAGAGAGTCAAAAGACACTAAAGAAGTACTACCTACAGTAGAATAGTTTAATAGTATTTTAATGTTTTAAGCAGGGGAGGGTTTTACACCTTCCCTTACTATTTATATACAGATAACTACCTATAATCAGTAGGTACGGTTTACAAAATAAGCTGATATTTATAAAAGACATTTAAATAAACTTCATTAAACATGGCAGAAACAATTATCTCTCCAGGTGTATTCACAAGAGAAAATGATATTTCATTTATTCAACCAGCCCCTGTAGCAGCAGGAGCAGCAATCATTGGCCCAACAGTAAAAGGACCGGTAGAAGTACCAACATTGGTTACTTCTTACAATGATTATGTAAGAAAATTCGGAACTACATTTGCTTCTGGATCTTCCTCTTATGAATTCTTAACTTCATTAGCAGTAAAAAACTACTTTCAACAAGGAGGTAACTCAGTACTAGTATCTAGAGTTGTATCAGGCTCAGGCAATTGGACTAGAGCTATATCTACAGATATTAACAACACTACTACAACTACTGGAGATGCAACCGCATCAGGACAGGGAACTTTGGCAGTTACTGCTGTACCCGGTCAGGAATTTAACGTTGTAGATTCTTTAAATAATGTAACTTACAATTTTACAGGTATTACTAATGGAGCTACCCTACCAGATAACGATACAAGTGCAAACTTATACTTTTTTGACGTAGGTACTTCTGTAGCAGAATCAATCGATAATTTAGGAAGCGTAATTAACTCAATCGCCTTACCTTTCGATGCTGATTTAACTTCAGCTCCAGCAACTGCTATTGCTTTATCTGCCTCAAACGCAGGTACTCCAGGTAATTCTTTTAGTTTTATTACTGGATCAATTGCAGGAGGAGATCCTGATTTTACGTTATTTAGTTTAGCAAACGGTACCGATACAACTACAGCTACTACTAATTCATTTTTGTTAGAAACATTAGGTAGAGGAGAAATATACAATAATGCAACAGGATCAGCAGACACTGGAGGTCAAAACAGTGATAGCTCTCTAGTATCAGGTTCTGCAGATAATCTTAGATGGGAAATTTCTAATGTAAATAATGATTTAGGTACTTTTACTGTTGCAGTAAGAAGAGGAGACGATAACTTTAAAAATAAAGTAGTTCTAGAAACATTTAATGACTGTTCTTTAGACCCTAACTCTCCTAACTATATAGAAAAAGTAATAGGGAACCAGTACCAAGTACTTAACCCATCAGAAAACTACATTCAAACAGTAGGAGAATTTGTAAATAATTCAAACTACGTAAGAGTTTCTCAAGTAAATACAGCAACTATAGACTACTTAGGTACTGACGGACTTACTGTTAATACAGATAACGAGAATGTATCGTATTCTGCTTCTTTACCAGTAGCTTCATCAGGGTCTTTCCACAGTGCAGTAGGTAGTTTATACCACTTTACTGAAGATAATTTATTTTTTGATAATATAACAACAGGTCAAAACACACAAGGGCTTGAAGCTGGAGATTATGCTAATACAATTGCTGTATTAGAAAACACTGAAGAATATTCATTTAATATAATCTCAGCACCTGGTTTAGTATACAGTTTTGCAGATCACGGTACTCAGTTGGATGGTATTATTTCATTAGCTGAAACAAGAGGTGACTGTATTGCAGTAGTTGATTTAGTTGATTACGGTTCAACTGTTAGTAGTACAACAGGCCAAGCAGGTTTATTAAATTCATCTTATGCAGCTTCATACTGGCCATGGTTGCAAATGCAATCAGCTACAGGTAAAAACGAATGGGTACCAGCATCAGTTGCTATTCCAGGAGTATATGCCTTTACAGATAATAGTTCAGCACCATGGTTTGCACCAGCCGGACTTGTAAGAGGAGGAATTACAGGAGTAATTCAAGCAGAAAGAAGATTAACAAGAACTCAAAGAGATACTTTATACTCTAAGAAAGTTAATCCAATC
>Ga0209645_1000297_pt1 | contig 26689 bp, 14 predicted proteins | sample ETNvirenome_6_30_FD_184070 | JGI IMG/M metagenome (GOLD analysis project Ga0209645, IMG submission 184070) | Marine viral communities from the Pacific Ocean - ETNP_6_30 (SPAdes) (version 2) | ecosystem: Environmental > Aquatic > Marine > Oceanic | place: Pacific Ocean | collected 2013-06-19
GACTCAACCACCCGACAAATCAGCGTCAACCCCCTCAATAACCTCTCTTCCTCGCTCACAACATGGGGAACCTACGGCTTCCCTGCTACGGGGCGCATTTATTTGCCGAACGGAGCAAGCGCAGAATACGCCAGCAGAACAGGGGTGTTGTTTCAATTTGCAAGCGGCACAGCACACACGGGGAGTGGAAAGTTCAAACTTGCTAATGGAAGAGAAACAAACTCGTTTGCAAATTGGGTCACGCAGACAGGTGTGACATTCGGCACAACTCTTCTGCTTGACCCGTTATTCAGTTCTGCATCTATTTGCGCTGACGGAACAACCGTCAATGACCGATTGTTTCAGTCCATCGGCTCAGTCCAGCACGACTATCAGTTGGGGACACAATACGCCAGCACACGCGCGCTTGTTGAAATCCCATTGTTCCCTCAACAATTTTTTGAAGACCGAGACGCGGGAGTATTCCCAGGTCCCGATAATAGCATGAAGTTGCACCTTGACGCAACCATGACTGCTCACACATGGAATCCTTCTCCTGTCGGTCGTCGCGCCCCCAACTATCCCGCTAACGACTACGAAGCGTATGGTCAGTATCAATATCGCCTCGTCAATGACTTACCCATACGCACAACTGTGAGCCGATACGAGCGAAGAGGAAGTAGCACAACTTTGTATATCCAAGACGGTCGTGAGCGCGTCCCAAAGTCTTCGTTTGACGCCGCTGGTCCTGTTCGCGGGGTTAGCACAGGGAGGACACGACGAGTTATTTTGGGCAACGGTGAGTGGGCGTATTACGAAAAAGGCGCTACAAACATCACACTCAGCCATGCGGCAGGTCATTCAAGCGAAGACTTCTTTTCATCGTTGGGAGTTGGCTCTCAAATCATCGTTGGCGCGGTCGCAAACGGCAACAACTTCCCAATGACAGGTGACGACAATTATTCATCATCTGCTCAAGAATACCGACGACCGTTTTACTACGACCGAGGAAGCGTGATGACGCAAGGAGGCAACCTTGACTACGGGCTACGGCAATATGTCAGCGCAGTTGAGTTTAAGGCTGGCCCTCTCGCAAATCCTCACCTTGCCCGTATTGAAACGCGCGGAGCAAAACTCACTTTGATTGCAATTAAATCGGGACAGACCTTCTATTTTGAAGGCAACTTACCCAAAGGCCATTTGCCCACCAACTATGCGTTCGCCGCAATCAATGAAGCCACAGGTCGCAAGTATCAAATCACCTACAACTCATCAACCGCAGAAAATGAATTGACAACTGCGGCACACCCTGTTCTTGATAGCACCGCACCAAACCTTGCCGCAGACGATGTTATCACCGTTATCGGCATTTACGCGACCAATGCAACAACACTTCCTCTTAAGCAAGAAGACGGCATTGCTAACTCAACATGGAACAATCCGTATTGTGGTGGTGGTTTGCGCTATGGTGATACGGTTTGGATGAACATGCACTACACCAACCCGCACGCAATTGAGGGTATGTTTTGTAAGTCGCGAGGTGTTCTTAACGAATACGAGGTGTGGAGTGGTTTCAATGGCGGCAAGGGCGCGTTGGGAGTGGAAGCGCGCGACTCTCTCCCTCTTGAGAACTTCCTTGTTGGCGATACTTGCATTGAGACTGCTCGCAACTTTGTTCAACATGTGAACAAAACCATTGAACTCAATTGGACTGAACTCGGTCACAGCACATCCGCACCCGTTGTTGCATACCTTGACCCTTACCTCAGCACCGAGCAACATGCTCGCGTTTTGCTTTACGATGTTGAACATGACCGCGAGTTTATCTCGTTTCATGATTTGCACATGCAAGTTCAAACGAGTGCGACAACACCGACGATTGAAGGTCTTGATGTAGCGGCTGGCTTCAAAACGCAACGCAAAGACAAAGCCACGACATCAACCACCAATGCTCAAACCATCAACAGCACAGCATACAATCTCATCAAAGACGAAGGCAAGTCGCAATTTGTTGAAGGTGCGTATGCACACAAATCATGGTGGCTGATGGACAATGCGTATTTGGCGGTCGCGGCTGGAACTCATTATGTTCGTAAAACGCGCAACACAGAACACACGATTGCTTTCGGAAATGAATCGGTTGAATACGGTCAAGGGCGACTTGCACAGTCAACTCTTGATATTGACGCGGCGGCAACCCGACATGCTGAAACGGCAGACCACGATGTGTCCGAAGCCATTGTTGACGACACGGCAGGGCATTACGAGTTTAGCGCTACATTCTTTGACTCGCCCGAAGGAACGCGTGTTGTTTCAGCCTTCTTATGCTTGAAGGGTAAGCGAACTGTTGCTAACACATTAACTGATACGCGCTTGAAAGAACTTCCTCATTGGACTGAGATGGACTTTGTTCGTCGCCTTACAATTGACATGGGTGAAGTTGGATTGCGCGAAGGTGTCACGGACATTGAAGCGGCGGCTCGCGAAGTTGTCCGTCTTATCAACCAAGGAGGTGCGCTTAACGGTCGTAGCAGTCAACGCCGCCCATCCGACCAATACGCAGGCGAAGGAGAACGCTTTGACATCAATCGTCGTTCTGTATCGGTTGCAGGTAGCGACACCAACGAGCCAACCGATGCTACCGCTATTCACCATCATGCAGACTTTGCGGTCACAGGGTCAACTCACGACCCTGCTCCATTTTGGAACACGACAAGCGCGTTTACATCATTTGACCGTGGTTCACACATGGGCTACTTGCGCGCCCACATTGGTCGCGTAGTTGAGGATGCAAACGGCAATGAAGGGTATAGCATCGTCATTCACTCAACTGTCCCTGGCGCGACGGGACGCAACTTCTGCGCGTGGATGGATAATAGCAAATCACAGGTTGAATACAAACCGCAATTCCTTATTGGACACGGCGGTCGCTTCCGCAATTTCTTTTGTTCACCTCCCGAAATTGCAGGCGAAAACATGCATCCAGCACCCATGCCGATTGACAAAAACGGCAAACCATTTGCACCAATTACAACCTTGCGCGAATATGTGGCGTTAGACGAAGCGGCTGATGAGTTCATCACCAACCTTCACCTCGGATACGAAGCCAACTACAACACAACGGCGGACGGTCAAGAAAGCCCCAACACAGGCGCTTCAACGGGACGCGGTTCTAACAGCGGCGCAATGGAGTCATTTGAGAATGGAGGTCAAAAGTTCACTATCCGAGAAGGATTGCAGATGGGGACGCGCGCAAGGTCAAGAGTCAACTTTGGCGGTATTGTCGCGGCAGGCGTCCCAGGATTTGCACCCGACGCGGGGCTTTGGGGTTTTGGCGAAGACGGAAAGTCCAGCGGTCGTTTTGTCAAAATCTACGGCGAGTATTTACCTACTGACTCAAACTACTATTCTGCGTATCCTACCTACGCACCCGCTGATGAAATAAACGACACGATAACAGGAACGCAATCACTTTACGGATTAAAAATGGTTGACCACCGAGGAAAGTCACATATCATTCGCTACATTTACCGTCGCGCAGGTGACACATTTTCTCACAAAAACTCGGTAATGCCTACAACAATTGACGAAGAGACACTCATTCATTTCAATGACCGCGATATTGCGCAAGGTGGGTTTACAATTGGCGCTAATATGTGGGGTCAAGGGGGAGACGGAACACCTTTCTTTTACACAGGAACCACAGACAAAGCGTGGCGCGGCAACAAATGGCGCGGCGTTTACACACCCAACGCAGGCTATGCCGTCAGCGTTGATGCATCAATGGCGAACAACACACTCGGCATTCACGATGCGAGCGGCTACGGGTATTATGCTAACGGGATATGGCATCATTTGCCCGATGTTGACGATGTGTTGGGATGGATGGGGTTCCCCGATAGCGGCTTGGTGTGGTTGGCTATTCCTTCATCTGCGTCGCAATACGACAAAGTTGGCCTTGTTTTCTCCTACACATCGCGAACGCACAATGGTCGCGCAGGTCCACATACCTTCTTTGGGCTTGAAGGGGAAGGCGCTGATGACATCATTAACCAATGGTTTAACGCCGCGGCAAAGCGTGGACCAACGGCTTACAACAACAACAACACGCCTGTTATTATCAGCCCTCACCTTAACCAAACAACCATCGTGACTGACGAATTGATTGCCGCGGCAACGGCTTATGCTTTCACAATTGACCCGAACGAAGAAGACCAATTCTTTGACTGTTCACATTTGCGCGCACCCGATGGGCGCACTTACGGTGAAATCATGGGTGAAAATGCACAGACTGCAATTAAAATCACAACCTTCAACCCGAACAAACAGGTGATACCTCTTCGTTCAATGTTCAGCGTTTCATTGTCAAAGGATTGGGGTATCAACGCAAGTAGCAAAGAAAGTGCAAACCAAGCCGCTACACATGGTTCGGGAGGTCAATTTGGTGGCGTTCAATCCACCCAAGACCTCAACGCTTTGATGCTTGATTGCGGCTATCTCCCAAGCACGCTGTTGACAATAACAACGCGCTACCGAGGCTACAACGCTAACACGGCTACACCTATTCTCGTTGACCAAACCAACAATGCAGTTCCGACAGATGACTGGCGAAAACATTTGCGCGGTGACAAGTTTACGCGATTTGAGGGCGACCACATTACCCCTGCTCTTGAGGCTCACACTTTCCAATTGGATGCTCAGTCGGGCAGTCTTTCTTTACCTACTGCAACTGACCAAGACACCTATCAAATTGAGTTGCGCGAGCCTCACAACTTTGCGGTGCTTGGTCGTCAATATGCATGGCAGTTGCAACATGTTGACACCAGCGGCAACAACCTTAACCGTCAAGCAACCAATGAGTTTGGTGGGGCTATTGACGGTTCATGGTCGCCGTTTAAACGCATGGATTTGAATGATGAATCCTACATCTATTGCGCCGCATTCAGCCCTGTTGAGCAAGGTGGTGGAGAAGCCATCGTTGTTGCAAACCAACTGATAGGCTGGCATCATGACGAAACAAAAGGCGATTTCCAAACATTGCTCAGTAGCGCTGGAATAATCATGCAACGATTCAAGTCGGTCAACGACATTCAAGGTATGCGTTTGCGCGCAAATCGCCGAGGCAATCCGTTGCTTTACTTCCGAGGTGCGCATGATAGCGTTGACCATCATGTGCCGCTTTACTTTGGAGGCGGGTTTAGCGGTGTTGTTATGGACATTAACGACGGGTCGCGGACAGATTATTCCACACACAACAAACACCCCTACGCCAACGGCCCGACAGGTAGCGCGGGATTGCAAGACATTGGTGAAAAAATGGGTGCATACGCGCTTCTTGACACAGCGGCTATGTTCGCCATGTTCCCTGCAACGGCGTTAGCAAATCAACATCGTGGTGAGGCTTCGCCACCGTTTGCAAATGTTGATTCAGTTCTCAATCCCGATGTTGACGGCAACACGGACACGCACAACATTCCCAACACCACCTACACCAATATCAAAATCGCTCAACCAATGCCTGTTATTCTTCGTTTTGCTCATCCTTACGCGCGCTACAACGATAGTGAAAATAGCGTAGCCTACATAATTTTTGGACCTGGGCAAGCGGTTCCCAAACATTGGAGCGGAGAAAGCGCGACCTTGACAACATCAGTTGAGCCTTCTGCAAAATGGACAGCGGCGTGGAAAAAATACTGCTCGCTTGATGGTGCAATGGCGACAACCTTCAATCAAGGCGTGGAGTCGGGATACTTTCTTCCTAACGAATTAAGCAATGGAACGCTCAATAGCGCAAGCAATCAGTTCTTACCTCCAACCGATGCATACGGTGCGAACAATGTGTTCCCATACGAGACATTCCGACATTGGGAACCGTCGTATGGTTCACCCAATAGCGCATTCAATCAAACCCTATCAACGCAGGGTCGTTATGTCAGCAGTCATTTCCGCACTCCAAGTAGCGCGTCTTCAAGTGCGGCAAATGAATACGGCCACCCGTTCTCCTATTACAATGCAAGCGCGCGCTTTGCAACCGCTATCAGCAACTTCACCATTAGCAAAATTGTGTTCCACCTTGACGGAGGCTACACCGCTGGTGGTTCATGGTTTGACGATAGCGTGCGCAAAAATCCACCACACCCTGTCACGGCAACGCTGGTTGACTCAGCAAACGCGGCGGTGCAATACATTGACCGCATCGGCCTTAACGCCACCATGTTCCGAGTTGGCTCTCAAGTGCTGACCAACTACGACCATGACTTGAGCGATAGTGTCCCCGACGATGTGTTCCTCGTTGATGCAACGCGCTGTCAAAACAGCGAAGAGTTAGGTGCAATTGTCGCCGCGGCCATCAACACATTTCCAGGTCGCGCAAATCTCAAAGCCCTCGGAGGCTCTTTCTTGCCTTCATTCCAAGACGCGCAACGGCAAGACCGCTACGGTTGGATTGATGTTGGTAGTCTCGGCACTTACACCGACCACGGTAGCGGCGGTCATGTTTCCGTAGGAACGGCTCTTCCTATGACCTTGCCCGAAAACGGATGGATACGCGTTAGCAACGGCACAAAATCCTACTACGGCTACTACTCTCACTACGATGTTGCGCAAGGAACATTTATTCTTGGAGCAAACACGCGTAGCGGATATAATCGTTTAGAAGAGCCAAGTCGTAGCGGCACAGGAGATGTGTCCAGCGTTGAAGGAACAGGCCACAAAGTCTTCGTTTGGTCAAAAGCAGGTTGTTTGCGATGGGACAATGGATTCCAAAACGCAACTGATGGAACACGCGCCACAGGAACAACTTCTTCGGGTCAAATGTCCAACTCACCCTTTGACCATTATGCGACAACGCAAGTGCATTTCAACGGCGTGACAGACGCTATTGATAGAACGCGCGCCGTTGGCGCTATTGGCTGGCATGGTGAGCGGTATTCTTACCTCAACAGTCTCAACATCAGCAACAAAGTAGCGGCTGGTCTTGGTGCATGGCATCCAATGCTTGGTTTCAATCCGTATGGTTCGGGCATGGCGTGTCATCAACCCAAGTCAATTGAGTGGGTGCTTGCGGTAAATGGCTCAAGCGACTCTTCCGACTTTACATGGTCGCCTAAGAACAATGTAAACGAATCAACAGGGCTACACCAACGGCACTTCGTGGTTGTTTCCTACGAAGGCGACCTGCCCATCATTGCTAAAGCCTCGCGCAACGGTCAACAGGCGTGTGGCGATATGCTCCAACTCAAGTGGGGAGGCACGCAGGGAGGGACGGTCACGGCTTATCACAACGAGCGTTTCAACAATGACCGCTACTCTGCTGAGTCAAATGCTGGTCCGCATGTTGAAGCATTGTTTGACACGACCATAACGCGACCAACAGATTCTTCGCCGCTTTGGACAACCGCGGCGGCAACTGCCGTTCAACTTACACAGGCCGAAACCTGTTTGTTCCCTACGGGCGATTTGTTCTTTGACAAGCAAGAAAATCCAAACAACGCTCATTATCCAAGCGACGCTTTGTTTGATTCCGAAACTGCAAAGGTGGAGATGACAGGATACGAAAATTATCAAACAGAACACCGCGATACCATTTACTCGTTTTGGAAAGACCGTAGTGCGGCTCGCAACTTCTTCGTTGAACATGTCGTGTGGAAGCGCATGAGTGGAGGCAATCTTACACTACCTGCTCAAAATGCCCGTGGTCTTGGAAGCGTGCCGTGGCAGGTGCATAAGGTTGGCTCGGACTATGTGAAGTTCGGTGAAACAATTTACGGCAATGTCCGCTTTTCGTTTGAGTCAACTAACGCCGCTATGTTCCCAATCATTCAAGCGCAAGAGTTGGCTCACCCTGCTCTTGCTGAACAACATCCATACGAAGTGCGCAACGCTCTCAGCATCCCAAACGAAGAGATGCAGTTCATTAGCGCTACGGTGGTTGACGATACGGGGCAACAACATGTGCTTGAGGGCGGCTCTCCGCTTGGTGTAATTATTCGCGACTACGAGTTGGTGCATGACCGCGAAAACGAGGGACTTGCACCTGCTCTTGCTGGTTCGGGTGTGTCGCCGAACTTGAAAATACGCTTGCCGAACCACGACGAAATCCCTGGCAACATCCTTGTGCGCGCGGGTTTTGACCGCCTTCAAGCCTATCAGCACGAAACAATGGGAAGCGGAGGTATGCATCATCCAAACCAACCTCCAAAGAGTCTTCAAGCAACATTTGAATCCGACGCTTCTCGTCCGAAGACCGCACCCCGTTGGGAACAAGAAGGATACGAACACATCAATCAAAACCCTAACAACTTCCCCGATAGCAACAACGCGTTGCAATCAACCAACATTCTTGAGACTGCATACGAACCACACGACCGCGCTCTGTATTTCCATGTCACCAAAATGGGCTACACCTACACCGAGCGCGAACCATTGAGCATCGTCAACAACGCTATGACGCTCAACCGTCTTACAATTGACACGACAGGAACCAACACCATCACCGCAAAAGAAACCATCACGGCTGACATTTGGAAGCAAGACCCGACACCCGACGGGCGCTACTTCCTTTCAGTCAACGGCACAATTGCATCATTTACGAATGTTAGCGGCAAGCAATTTACAGGCGTCGTCTTCGCACCCGACTTTACCGCTTCCGAGAATGATAGCATCAAGCCGTCGTTCTATGTCCCTGCTGGCTCAACACGCCACTTTGCCGCTCGTCGTCTTCGCGACCATGCTGAGGTGAGCGGCAACAGTCCCGACAAAGCACACACCGCTTGGACAACGGTTGCCGATACCGTCAGCCCTGCCGCCGTTGTTCGCGCGGCAAACAAACTTACACCAATGCCGTTGCCTCGTATGGGCCATCATTATGTCGCGCCAACAATGGCGATGATGCCAGGTCACCTCGCGCACCCGTTGTATCAAAAGTTGAATGCCGAGGCTCGCGCGTGTTTTGGTGCAACAGATGTGGATTCAAGCAAAGCAATTCACAACCCTCTTCTTTGGTTTTCGGGAACGACTGCGCCTCATCCACCGAGCGATATTCACGGTGATGGTTTTACGCTATTGACCGAAACCAAGTTGCGCTTTGATGGCTACGGTATTGCGGACGATAGTGCGGCGTGCAACAAAGCAGGTGGTCATCGTATCCAACTTGAAAGCGGCACGAACTACAACACATCATGGAACTTCCCCGACCCTGCTGAGGTGGGCGCATATCAAATTGTGATTCAACCCAACCTGTTTAGCAAGCAGTTCATGGGCAACAACGAGAACACCGCATACGCCTCAACCGATGCACCCGAAGACCCAAGCGGCACGAACACTACGAAGCGCACGCTGACTGACCAATTGGTGGCTACGGTTGTTGCGCTTCAATGGAACAACACGCAATTTGACCTCATCCTTTCCGAAGCAACAATGGCTGATACGCGCGGATGTGAAATCTTTGTCAATGAGTTGATTCTTGACCATGACGCTTCAACGCGTGAACAATTCGCCAACACGCCTGTTCTTGGACTCGCCAACCCGTTCGGTGTCAACGCCACCTCATCGGGTGCATTTACCCGTCGTAGCCTCCCCTATCATCCAAACATGTTCCACCGCGCAACACCAGCGCATACGGTCACCGTTCCGTGGTGGAGCGTTGCTCTTTCATCATCAACGATATTCGGAACCAACAAATGGAAGCGCATTGACCATTATCAGCCCGACGATTACTACCACTTCTGTCGGTCAACGCTTGGTGGCGTAGGCACGCAGACGACAATGCTTGGTTATCCTTCTCACTACCTTGATGTTTACACCGAATACCTTGCATCGTTCACTCCTACGACAATTGTTGAAAGCGCTAATCAAGGTGCGAGCAAGTTGTATGTGCGCAACAATTCTTTGTTCCCACTCGTCGGAAGCGACTACTACAATCACCACTTGGTGATTATTGATTCAAACGGTATCACGCAAACGGCAACTTACACCGACCGTGGCTACATTAGCGCTACGGGAGCAACGGGTCCTGTCGTGTTTAACGGAGTGACTGCCGTTACGAGTGGCTTTTGGACTGCGGCAGTTCAAGGTGCTGAGTTGCGTTTGTCGGAACCTGCAAAACAAAATCAATTTGGAGCAAACGAGATTTACACCAACTCCAAGTCAAGTGTTGCTACACGCAACTTACCTCAGTTGTTGTCGGGGACGCGCGACACTAACAGCCTACACTTGCCCGACGCATACCTGTGCCTATGGCACTACAACCTCGGTCGCCCGATGACTTGGTTTTCGGATAGCCGAACGAACAAAGTTGATGCGGCAGTTGACAAGAAAGCCTACAACCACGCACCCGAACACTACGAAATGGTTCACTATCATGAGTTCACCTACGCTATGAGCGACGGTCCATTCAAGTTCCGAATGAAGGCTTGGGAGGGGCCAGGTGATGGCTTGACTGACTCATATCCCGACACCAGCAACTATCCTCACCAAGCAGGCGCAGACGGTAAGTCGCGCAAATATCAACTTGGTGCATTTTGGTCGGGGGGTCATCGCTTTGGTGCGCAAATGAGTTCACTCAGTCTTTACGGGACTGCAATGGTCGGATGGCGCAACAAATGGGATGACGCTAACATCAAGCAAGTGAGTGATGCGAAGGGACTGACTGTGACCAACGCGAATGTTGAGACGATGACTGACACCATCTCAACCAAGTCAACCAATCGCAATGCTGGATGGGGCTACCGCGTTTCAGTTCGTCAGCCCTACAACCGCCCACGGTGGGCTATCAAAGCCAATCAAGCGTTGCGCGACCCCTACGCCGCTTATCACTACCAAGCAGAAGGGCAGTTCGTTAGCAATGAAGGAACCACCATGACAACCACCACTCAATCTGCGGGGACGACGACGACTCCTACATCAACCGTCAACCCCTCCTATGTCGGTATTCTTGAACGACAGACCAACGCATCAGCGCTTGTGGGTAGCGACCTTAAAGGACAACAGGTGCAATATAGCGACGGTCGCCGAATGACGAAAGGTTTCGGTTGCGCGGTTCGCAACATTCGCAATCCTTCAACCGCGCTTCGGCGATTCCATGCTGACATGCCTGCGGGTTTGAAAGCGGGGACTGATGTTGTTGACCAGCGTGTAAACCTCGCTCTTGCTCAAGCCCACTACATGATTGATTGGTGGGGCAACACGACAGGCGAAGAGGTGCGACGCTTCCCTGTTCGCGGTTTCGGCATTCGCCCGTCATGGGATGCAGAGGATGCTTACCGCGCAACCGACCGAACAAAGGTTGCTGAAACAATGTTTACTGATTCAGCGGTGCGCACATCAGTTGCCGCCGAGCGCTTCTTTGACCCTGCTACGGCAAAGCGTGTTGGTGACCGTGGGGATGGGCGCGGTGTGCGTTATCCGACTTACTTCAACGAAGACATCATCCAAGATGTGTCCGAGGATATGCGACCGTTTGGTTTAGTATTGTCGCACCACACCAGCGAGCCAGCGTTCACCAATGGTTTGATTCGCCCTTCAAATGTTCAATTGGAAAATCACGAAGCGCCACACGGAATTAGCGCGCGTTTGGAGTTGGCGGGTGATGACGGCTTGCTTAAGCGCGAAGCAAACATTGGAAGCAATGTTGAGAAATCAAACTTCACTTTCATGCAAGAACCAATTGCAAAATCAAAACCTCGTATTGGTTTGGACGCAATGACGGTTGGTGAAAACGACGGGGAGATGAGTCCAAACTACGGCATCGCAAGCACAGAAGCGCATAGCCTCCACACCGACCGACAGGTTGGACAACGCTTCATTCTTGCAGGTGGCGTCAGCACATCCAATCGCGCAGTTGACAACCTCAACTTACACACGCTCAACCTCTCGTCGGCGAAACAGGTGTTGAAGTTCGGAACAACACACGGCATACCCGTCATGGGCGGGACTTACATTTTGGAAGTGTCATCGGACGGTGAACCTATCAACGATTATTTGTGGGGCGCGGCGAGCGGTCCAACAACGAATCCATATCAAACCAGCAACCACGATTCAAAATCCTACAAAACAAACGCAAAGGATGAAACCATCAAGTTCCTCGTTCGCCCTGTGCGCGTGCTTGACAACAAACACATTGAGTTGTTCCGTGATGATACGGCGCATGTTTTGTCAGCCACCGCCGCAGGTCGCTACGGTGTGTTTGTTTACGATACGCCAAACGCACGCGCCGCTGATTCTGCTTCAACCTACATGCGAGGTAGCAACCCTGCACCGAACAACCCTCCATACGCGCCTGCTTACCTTTTCAACCTCTCATCATCAACCAGCGCACCTTCAAGCACAGGGCCGAAAATTGCAGGTAGCGAAGCAAGTGATTTCACCACGACGGCAACGCAAGCCGTAGCGCGCATGATTGTCAGCAACAACACGCTACAACACTTCCGAGGGGATGCAAGCCGTAGGCAGTCTGTGCGTGAAAACGAAGAGGTGTTTATCCGACACGACTACACCGTTCAGCCGCGCTATACACAATCGCTTTACGCTGGCGATAATCTCAACACGGCCACACACACCAACGAGGGCGACAGAACCGACATGGAGGGGACGCTATGACCTACACCGTTCCTTCTCCCACCAACACTTCGTATGCCGCACCAAGTCAAGGGCGTAGCGATACGGTGCATGACGAAATTGGCGCGCTTGCAGAAGAGCCTACATTTGTTGACAACGCCGTTCACCATGTCATTTACAAACCAGCGCAGTCAAACAGTTTGACCGTTCAAGTGGACAAACCAAATCAAAGCGACTTTCAAAGCACACACCCGCGCCAATACCGTTTGAGTGAGGAAGCCACGGGTGTTCGTTTGTCTCACACCTCTCACGAAGACTCACCGTTTTTTGACGGTCAACAACTTTCGCCAACATCCAAGCGCCCCATGCTTCTTTACGATGTGAAAGAACCTGTCAATCGTTTGAGGACTGATGAGATAACAACGACATCAAAAGGTGTTCGCATCGCGCTCAACAACATGAAAGGGCGCAGTTTGGCTGACATGCAGATGGGTGAGACAACGCATGTTTACGGTGGACAGTCGGTGAGTGTCGGTTTGCGAAGCACCGACTTGGTTGAGAAGTTGTTTGACAAAGCCTTGCATGGTTTGAACAGCGTATCAACCAAAGGAACAAGCACGCTCTTCGTAGCCAAAAACTTTCAAGCACTCGTCGTGCCGAGCGCCATTCGCTCTGTTGCGCGCCACGACCATTTCATCATTTATTACGACCGCTTCGGTAACTTCACTTACGCACCGAAAGTGTTCAAGACCAAAGACCGAAAGTTGGGCGTTCAGCGCGGCGTTGGCGAGACGAGCATTGACCCCATTATTGATGTTGCAAACCGCGTGACGGTTAAAGGAAAGGGCATTGCAGTCAACGATGTTATTAGCGCGCAGGTGGACGATGCTGAATCACAGAAGCGGCTTGGTTCAATCAAGCAGATGGTGGTCTTTGACCCCACGGCAAACAACGAATCATCGGCGCGCAAATCAGCAAGTCAAGCACTACGCTTGAACAGAAAGGCGCAGGGTGCGCTCATGTCAAACCGACACACTTTGTCATGGGACTTGGAGCCTGCTGACATTGTTCAATACGACTCGCCTATCGGCAATGTGCAACAGGCAATCATTGAGGTCAACCACAATTCAAGCGGCGAATCAAACTTTCAATTGCTTTCTTACGAGGCTGGACTTGAAGCCGTATTGACAGGGTTCGGGGATGGTGACGATGCGGACTCCGAAGAGGATGAGGTTGACCGCTCTTTCCAAATTGTCAAAGTGAACAAAAGCGGCATCGGCATCGGCAACTTGCGCGTCACAGGAGTGCTTACAGTCAAGCCTGTCATCGCTACGCTGGCGCGAACCAAGACCAGCGCAGGCAACGCCTTTCCCGATATTCACGCTGGCGTTCTGTTGGGACACAGAGACGCGGGCTACGGTGCGGGTAGGTCAGCGCTTGGGTTTGGTGTGACGCGACGCATCAACGGCACTCATGCAGGTAGCACCATCACCGTGACCAGCACCGATGGATTCGCCGATAGTGGACACCTTATCCTTGATGACAAGTCCTTCGTTTCGTATAGCGGCAAGACTGCAACCACATTCACGGGTGTTACCTTGATAAGCGGAGCCTCAATAACCTCACCCATAGCGGAGATGCGAATGCTCCGACCGCGCGCACACGAAATGCGAACAACAAAGGGACGACGAATACGGAGGAAGATTTGATGGACGCGTTTGAGGAAGCATGGGTGTTGCTCAAAGGCAATCCCGATGCGCGCGTTCAAGCAGTAAATCCGACAGGAACACATTTCTCGGATAGAGATTTTGCCGCCCACCCTGCGGCTATTGGCGCGGCTAACAGACAAGTGTATGCGACGATGGAAAACAGGCAAAAATTGATTGATTCGGGCATGTCTCCGAACAACCCAAGACTCATGGTAGCGGCTCGCAAAAAAGTGACGCCTCAACAAAGACGAGAAATGGAAAACACCTCTTTTGATTTGAAATACAAAAACCCTAATTTTATCAGCAGGGTTAGAGGAAGAGGGAGTGCGCCGAAAACCAAAGAAGAAAAGGCAATTCTCATTCAAGAAGCAGAAGACGCAAAAGCCCGAAGAAGAGAGGCTGGCTTCAACAAGCGCGGGAGGAAGATTTGATGCCGATGCTGAACGCTGTCAAGAGACGCTTGGTTGAACACCTTGCTACGCTCATCAATGAGTTGCACATTGGAAGCGACGGAACAGTCGCGACCTCCGACGATGGTGGAGCGCGAACGCTGGCGCGAGTTGTGCCGCGCGTGCAAATCATTGACGACACCAGCCTGCTCGTTGAGGGAACCTTCAACGCATCGTATGTGTTCGCCAAGCCGATTCAAGAGGTTTACATTCAATACAAAGACGCATCCACAGGTGAGTTCATTCCCGTGTATCGCGCGGACATTAACTCCTTCACCAAAGACGCACAGAATGAAGTGCGCTTCTCATTCATTTTGGAGGTGGCTTGATGAGCGACGACCCTCTTGACCAAGAGTTCGTATGCCCTGCATGCGATGGCGCAGGTGGATGGGATGAAGGCGGAGCGGACGGCGTTATGCGCGGTAGCCCCGACGACTTCCTCGGTTGTCAAAACTGCATGGGTAGAGGCTCAATTGAACCGACTCATCACCCTGGCAAAGACGATGTAGGCGCGCGAAGCATGGTTACTTTTGACACTCGCGAACCAACACATGTTGAACAATACGATGTGGAAAACGCAATGCCGTTTGGGAACATAGCGGTGGTGGGCGGTGATGGGAAGATAAGGGACCCTTACAGGTCGGGGTTTTCGCGCGACTCACCAATGAAACAAACAAGAGTTCCTATCGTATCCGATGAAGAAATTGCAAACACAGACCCCGCCCTTCGCCACAGATTGCCGTCTGTTTACATGCGCGAGTTGAATGGGCAACCAACGAATAGTGGGCTAAACATAACAGGCAACCCCGAAGAAGGCGGAACTCCTTTCTTCACAAGAGGTAATCCAATGGACATGGCATGGAGGTTGTTGAAACATGACGAGTGATAACATTGCTGGACACACCGCCGCGCAGAACACGCTCGGCGAAGACGGACTACGAGACGGCGATTCGTTGTCGCCCACGACTTTAACCAATTTAATTCAAGGCGTGCAGGGCAACGGAGTTCTGCGTTATCAAGACGGAGCCTACGGCTCCACGCGCAACGAGACAAATAGCGGCAACCAGCCAGCATCAATGGTTCGCGCTTCCGCAAGCACGCTGACGGTAAGCGGCGGCTTCGTCGTGCTTGACGGTGCGGTTTACGAGTTCGGTAGCGGCGTAGGTAACACCATCACGCTTGACCTCAACAACGGTTCTCACGGAACAGGCGCGCTCGCTCTGTCAGCCAATGAGGAAGCCATTTACACCATCTATGTTGCACCAAGCGGCGGCAACAACAAAGTCCACTACGAGGGCGGAAGCCCTGTTGACACGACCACAGGACTTTACCCATCTGCGTCTAACCAATACCTCATTGACTATGACACAGGGGCGACGCAAGACAACATGAAAGCCGTTGTCCTTGCTCATGTCCGAGTGCAATATGTCGCAAGCGGCGGAGGGGCGAAGAACCTCAACATTACAGAAATCAACGATAAGCGCGTATTTGTTGGTGGTGCGGCTGATTACCGCGTGCCTCTTTCTGTCGGCACAATCACCAGCGGTGAAATTGCTGACGGTGGTGCGGAAGGTGTGAACAACATTGCGCACCTCAACGCAGTTCACAATGAGAATGGTGACCTCGCCGTCACCGACACCATCAACGCACATTGGGTGAGCCATCCGCGCTACGGTGCGTTCAATCAATCTCCACCATCGGCCAGCGACGCTGGCTACGGGCAAGGTCCATCACGCGGTGCAGACCGTGGGGGTAGCCATGCGGCTGACTCGTTTTACTTCGCAGGGCGCAACAACGAGCAGACGGGACACTACTCGGTGCGACTCCAAGGAATGGGTGTTGATGCAACCAGCACCGCGCTAACAACAAACGGCACTTGGGTGTTGACGGCGGAAGGTGATTCGTTCCTCATGCTCTCACCAAACGGCGGCGTGACCATTACGCTCAACCCCGAACGAGACGGAAGCGCGAATTACAAGTTCCCCGAAGGCCACATCATTGAGGTGTGCAACGACGGTGCGGGGGACATTGTGTTTGACAACCAAACTTCGCCGAGTGGGTTGAATGCTACGCTCTCATCGGGACACCGCGCTACATTCATTTACGAAGGAACGGTGTGGGTTCGGTGCGATTATCAGTCAGCCATCATCGCCAACGCCCCTGCAATTGAAATCAGCGGCGGTGCGCCAGCCTTTGCGACAGGTATTACGCAAGGTGAGATGCTTACACTTCTCGGCGTTGAGGCTGGCGCAACGGCTGACCAGTCAAACGCTGAAATACGCGCGGCTGTTGAAGCGGCTACCGATTCCAATGTGTTCACCGATGCTGACCACACCAAGTTGAACGGAATTGAAGCGAGCGCGGATGTCACCGATGCGACCAATGTGAACGCCGCGGGTGCAATCATGAATAGCGATGTCGCAACGAAAGGCCAAATCATCGTAGGCGATGGTTCGGGCGACCCGACGATATTGAGTGTTGGAACCAACGGCCATGTCTTGACGGCTGATAGCGCGGAAGCATCGGGTGTCAAGTGGGCGGCGGCGGCGGCAGGTTATACCGATTCGCAAGCCATTGCCGCAGTTGAGGGGGAGGCTACGCTTGACCTAACAGGCGATGTGACCATAGCGAACAAGAAGTTCATCATTGATACCACAACGCTTGTAGTCAACGCGCCTTCCTACACCGACAAAGTGGGTATCGGAACAGCAACCCCCGCCAACCCGCTCCATGTGAAACAGACTGCGACGACAAGCGGAGATGCGGTTTATACCGCAAGGTTTCAGTCAGCGGAAGGCAATGTAGGTATGACGCGCTACGGTGGTATCCACATCAACAACGACAACAGTTCACCTATGGACGGTGCAGATTGGGATACCGACCGCTGGCAAATGAGCCAGCGAGACACAAATCAATTTGACATCGCGCATGGAACACCTACGCACACAAATATCCCTGCTTCCGACACAAAATTGCGAGTCAAAACCGATGGTAAAGTCGGTATCAACTTGGGTGCAACCGACCCTACTGTTGAACTTGATGTAAGCGGAAGCGGAAAGTTCAGTTCCAATTTGGAGATTGACGGCGCGCTTAACCACGATGGTTCTACTGTCGGTTTTTACGGGACTACCCCCGCATCAAAGACAACGGTGGCTGCGCTTGGCGCGCAGGTGGTAAACCCCGATGCACCGTCAAATCCAACTGCCGCCGAACATGCTTCAACACAAGCCGCAATAGACGCAGTTCAAGCAAAGTTGGACGCACTTATCACAGCGTTGAGCAATTTGGGGTTGGTTTGATGAGTCTATGGGTTTACTTTTGGATTGCGTTTGCTTTGGGTTTCATCACGATTTGGTTTGGGGTTCCCGACGATGTTGACACCTTCATCATTTTTGAGAGCGATGAAGAGTTGCAACAGGCATGTTGGGATGGACTACGAAAGGGGGTTCAATGATGGGTAAACTGAAAGCGCGCTTATCACAAAAGTGTCCAAGTTGTTTTGAGACTGTTCTCGCAAAGCGGCTGGAAGGGCGATATGTTAATGACCGTGATACGCGTGTCCTTGTTTGGGAGTGTCCACTTTGTTCGCGACTATGGCGAGAATCGCGACTTGAGAAACCGAAGTTCAAAGAACATGGGGTGGTATGATGGCGAAAGGAGAAAACCTTGAGAAGCCGAAGAAAAAAGGCGGCATGGTGATTGTTATCGGTATGGGTGCTAAACCCAAAAACATGAAGAAATCGTATGGTCGCGGAAGCGATGATGCAAAACTCGCCAATCGCGCGAAGACGCTTCGCAGATTCAAAAGCGGTCGTAGCGAGATTGACGACATTCTTGAGAGGCGCAAAATTGACCCCGACGAGTTTCATGGTGAGTTCTTCCAAAGAACCAATATGAGTTTTGAAGACTACCTTGAGAGCGGTAAAACTGATGTTGATGTTCAATCCATGATTGACGAGATGGCCGAGCGTAAACACGGTGAGCGGCGAGATGAGGGTATGCGAGCAGGGAGGGCAAGGTCAATCCGTCAAGGTCTTCTTAATACTGATAGATTCAAAGGGGCGCTACAAGCGCGCGGCATTGATGAAGACACTTGGGTTAGTCATGTTAAAGACATGTCCGACGATGAATTGAATGATAACACCTTTAACAGATTGCTTGATTCTTTACAGTCCGCCCCTACTACGGAAGAACAATCTCCCGAAAGTAGGCGCGCACAACTGCGCGATATGGGGTTGGGGTTTCACGAAATTGAAGAGCAATTGGAACACGACCGATTGACCGACGAAGACGAAGCATACCGACGAAGAAACGCAAACCGTGGATACAAGGGGAAGCAAACCGTTGACGCCAATGACGAAGAAGCACCCTCCGAAGAAGAAAAGTTCACGAGATTATTGCAGATATTTGAAGCGCGCGGTCATGAAAGACCCGAAGAAGCGGCATTTAATGCATTGATGGGTGGAGGTGTAGCAACAGGTGGTAAAACTTCCGCCGAGCGTGAAGCGGCGAAGACGAAGAGAAGTGCGACAGACCCACGGCAGGGTGGCGATGTTTACTTTCAACCGTCAACTCAAGACACCCTTCCATTCGCAGGTAGCGGACAACGCGACCAAGGATATTACGGCGGAAGCAAGCAAGCACCCAAAGGTTCTGTTGAGTCCGAATACTACGGATTCCGTGGTGCGCAACCTGTTCGTGGTCAACCGAAAGAAGACGAAGAGGCTGACTTGGATGCGGTGCAAGACCTCATGATGACGGGCGAGCCGATGAATGTCATGGACGCGGCGTGGGCTTTGTTGAAGGGCAACCGCGATATGCGCGATACAGAAGGTAAACCCATTGAACATACGAGTCCGATGTTTTACGATAACCTCGCTCATCAAATCGCACAAGGTGAGCAAAACCCACAATCCCCAATGGTTGGGCGCGAAGATGATGAAAGCGCGGCAGACATCATGGCCGTGATGCAAGGGAGGAAACCCGACGCCGCACCGCATTCTTTGCCTAAACGCTCAACTGTTCGCCGAGTCCTTCAGCAAATGAACCCAAAATCGCGTCCTCCTTCGTTTAAACAAAGAGCGGAACTTGGCGCAGTCAACAGGAGAAAATTAAGAGGACACCAGCAAGAAGCGGCAGAAGAAACGCGCAACACGATGGAGTTCGGTAACGAAGACGATTCGCCGTCGCCCAACTACGGCATACGACGGATGCCCCGACCCGAAGAAGAAATGTTGAAAGGCAATCCCGACATGACAGACATGAGTGGTGCTTCGGTTCCTCCCGCGGCGATGAATTATGCTCAACAGGCTCGCGCGCTTGAAGACTCATTGGAATGGCGAGGGGGGAAAAGGCGAGGTGTTGCCGCTCCCGAAATGATGGCTGACGAAAATGCTTCGCGTTTTGCTGATAAATTGAGCAAACCACGATTTGCACGAAAGAAGGTTGGTGGAGAAACAATGCAAGAACATCACGACTTTGCTCGCGAGCGTTCTAAGCGCGACACGGCAGGCTACATGGATGAAGCAGAAGGGCATAATCAGTTTGGACCCGATGTAAACATCAAGAGAATGCCTCGCCCCGCTCCTTGAGGTGCGCGCATGAGCGACCTATGGTGGATGCTTCTCAAGTATCAAACGAGTTTACCTCAGTTTGACCCGAACCTTGACTACACCACAGGATACGCAGGCGTGCCGCCTGTGCAAATGGCGAGCGCACAACACCCTCGGCACTACAAAGAATACCTGCAAGGAAAATACCCTTCCCAATTTTGGGCTTTTCAAGGCAAGGATGCATCGGTTCAACACGGCGCTTCCGCGCACAGAAGCGATGATGAGGGGACATTTCTTGATGTAGGTGTTCGCTCGTGGGAGCCGTTAGGGAGTAAACAAAAGGTTGGTCGCATGGCTACTCCCGACGAGATGCCCGATAAGCGCAACATTGTCGTTCGTCGCCGAAGTGCCGCTGACCATCCGCGCCACATACGCAACATAGACAAAGACATTCGCCGCCGCAATGCGAAGCGTGAACGACGGTTGAAGTTGAGGCAACGGGCAACGGGCGGTCTTTCGCCTATGGACATGTTGCGTCGTCGTGATTTGAAAATGCTCAAAGAAGCCAAGTCTCCAAAGGCGCTGGCGAACAAACGCAAATACGAAACCCAATACGAGTCCTCACCCGCGCGCAAGAAATACCGCAGAGAGTTGGAAAGAGAGCGTCGCAAGCGTGGCGTTGCAGGCAAGGGCGGTAAGGACATGAGCCACACTAAGAGGGGGACAATCGTTCCCGAAGACCCGCACGCCAACAGAGCGCGCTCTCATCCATCCGTAGGCTCAACGCTGAAAATGACCATCACTAAAGAAGCGCCTCTTGGTTGCATTCGGTGCGGAAAGCGCTCTAAGTTGACACGAATTAACGACGAAGGCGGCTACAACATTTGCACAGATTGCTACATGGGCATGATATTGAGTGCGGGGAGGGAGTTGAGTCAACAACGGCAGGCTCAACAGGCTCACGACAGTCGCTACGACACCATGATGTATCACGGTGAGCCGATGGACATAGCCATGCGCTTGCTCAAAGAACAGAAGAAACTCTTCGTTCAAGGACAGAAGACTCTTGACGGGCAACCTGCCTTCACACCGACTGACTTTGCGGCGGAGGAACGACGAAGGCAAGCCGCCCTAAAGGAAGCCAAGGCGAAGGAACAACGGATGATTGCAGTTCAACAGCATGAAGCCATGACCAACGAAGAGCGCAGGGCAGACCATGAAGCAAAGAGGCTCCAACAAAAACAAGCGCGCGAAGCACAGCAACGAAAGACCGCTGAAGGCAACGCTACTCTTCCTCAGTTTCAGCCGAGTTCGGAATAGGGATGTTGTTCATTTTCTTCACGACCAAGTTCACGACTTGATAACCAATCTCAATCGTCACCAGCATGACGACAATCCAAAGAAAGGCGCTGAGAATCATTGACCACGCCTCGCGATGATGTCATCAATGCGAAGGATGGAGCAAGCAACCTCGGTGGCCGACTTGATGATTTGCTCAACAAGCGCGGCAGGTTCCCAAACATTGTGTTCACGCATATCCACGATAGAGCCTTCGCCTGTAAAGTCAATGTAAAGCCCCATGTTGCTTGTCACCGAACGCAACTCCATGACCACATCAAGCGCATCCATACCAGCGTTGCTGGCGATAGCGGCAGGGATGATTTCAAGAGCATCAGCAAACGCCTCCATGCACATGCGCTCACGGGCTGATGATTGACGCTCATGTGTCGCATGGTTGCGAACGGCCATCGCCAATTTAGAGAGGACTGCGCCGCCGCCAGGGTAAAGTCGCTTATCGTTCAAGTAAAGGCAGGCAACACCAAGAGCATCGTCAAACGCGCGCTCGTATTCATCCAGCGTTTGACGAGTTGCACCTCTCACAATCATGGTGATGGTGTCGCTCTCCTTTGCTTCAACAGAAACATAGTCAAGGTCGCCAATGCGGATGGGTTTGATTGAACCTTCAATGCGTGTGTCCTCTTCGGGAACATCGGTGATGCGGTGATAAATGGGGACACCTGTAATACGCGCAATGCTATCAATGTCGCTTTGTTGCACACGGCTTACAACACCAATGTTTTGAGCGTCAAGGTATTTCGCAACGGCTTCATGAACTCCATCACGGACAATGAGAATGTCAGTCATCTCTGCTATGGCTTTGCTGATGTTGCTCAAAATCTCCATCTCTTGATGACGGATTGCTTCAAGTTGCGCAGGGTCGTTGATTTGCATTTGCACATCCTCGTAGTTGAAACCATCAAGGCCACCGTCAAGCATTAAAACGCGAGGGTCCTCCTTGCCTGCGAAGTCGGGGTTGGCGAAAGTCTTGTTGAGAACGAGGCCACTATGGATGTAGGAGTCGCCCATGTCACCACCCGCTTGAGTGAGTGTGCGAACACGGTCAAGGTTTCCATCCACGGTAAGTGCGGCGTTCTCAACGAGTTGAGCGGCAAACCCAAGAGCAGACTCGGATGCTTTGCCGCGCAAAGCAGTTGCGGCCACCAAGTCAACGCGAATGTCCTCTTCGGGAAGCGGCATGTCTTCAAGAGCAATCTTGGATGCTTTGTTGTAAGCGCGCACGATTGTTTGCGGGTGGATGCCTCGCATGAGCAATCCCTCGCTCAAGGCCAGCATTTGTCCAGCCAACACAACCACGCTGGTCGTGCCGTCTTTACACACTTCTTCTTGCGTTTGACTTGCTTGAACCATCATTTGCGCGCCTGGGTGCGCAGTCTCAAGTTCTCGCAAAATCGTGATACCGTCGTTGGTCACGATTGTTTCTCCGCGTTCGTCAACGAGCATTTTATCCATTCCCGCGGGGCCAAGCGTTGACCTCACGGTTTCGGCCACTTGCACCGCGGCACGAATGTTGCTCATTTGGGCTTCTCTTCCTGTTTTTCTTTCTTCGGTCATTGGGGTCACCATCCTATTTGGTATTCTTCAATCATGCCTGTCTCGTCATTTCGGCTTTTCACAAAGCCTTCATTCCTCCCATGAAGGAACAGGTCATAATTGAGTTTGCAGTCTGCAATGCAGTATTTGATTACCTCAGCATGTCGCCCTTCACGCCATGCTACGGGCGCGTCTGCTGAGTCCATGATTTCTTTTCCTTTACCGAGCGTGTGCTTGCACAGAGAGTCAAGGTGATGACTCTTGCCGCACGCTTCTCGCACCGCCCATGAGGTATCAACGAGTGATTCTTTTTTGTTGAGAAGAACGCCAGCGTAGTGCATGTCAAGCGCGTCTCGGAGAACGGGAAGGTCAAAGCCTCGGATGTTGTGTCCAACAATGATGCCTCCTTCGTCAACATGCTTCTTGAGATGCTCACCGAGTTCACGGGGGTGCAGTTCATGATGAGTCACACCGTAGAAATCCGAGTTGCGTAGTTGGTTGTCGGTAAGGTCGCCTTTGTGAAACACATGGGCTTCTTCACCATCCCATGTAGCAACGACGGTAGGGTCAAACAAATGCGTCTTACCCCAACCACCGATTTCATGCGAGAAGTTGCTGGTTTCAATGTCAATCGCCATCACTTTACTCATGTTCACTCCTCCTTGAAACGGACATAGACAGAGTTGCGCACCTTGTATGAGTTGAAAAGACCTTCCACATCCTTGAATCGCTTGTAAACCGTAGGCTTGCTCTTGCCGAGTTGGTTAGCGTATCGTTCAAACATGTCGTTCTTGAGAACCCAACCGTCACCCTTGCCTTCAATCTCGCTGGTTTTGCAAGCCTTGAACGCATTGTTCCATTCATCACGACGAGCGATTTTCTCAGCGGCCTTTGCGCCAACCTCAACCTCGGACTCAAGCCAAAGAACGAGTTGCTCGTAAATGTCGTAAAGCATCTCGGTAGCGACTTCAACATCGTCACCCGTCACTTTCCATTCAGCATCGTGCGGAATATCGTCGCGCATCACTCTCATCAAAGCAAGGTGAGTCGCAAACACAACGGTGTAGTTGAGGATGTTGGGGATGAACGAACAAACAACATCGGAAAGGTGTTTTTCCATACCGCGAACCAGCGTGTAGTATTCTTCAACCGAAGCAAGAATCTGCGGCTCAAACGACGGGTCAATGGTGAACATGTCGTTCATGCAAGCGCGAGCGATTTCTTCCTTTCCAGCAGGCAGAAGCGCATCCCACTCTTCATCGGTGGTGTTGCTCAAGAGAAGAAGGCGTTGCCTCGTCTTCTCAGCGATGCCCGAAAAGTGCGTAGCAATGTCGTCAAGGGATTGAACATCAGTCAACTTATTCTTGAAGACACCAGCCATTCTGCGCTCGGACACCATCTGTCGCATGTCATCGCTCCACGGTCGGTAAAGCAAAAGCACTCGCTGAAACAAACCTTTGGTCAAGACATATTCCTTCACGCCACTTGGCGGGAAAGAGGTAATCCAAAACGATACGCGCGATTCAGTCTCAACCTTTCCGTTCTTCATGTGCTTGGTCAAGGTGTTGCTATGGCTTCCGACGGTGTTCATTGCCTGTTGCAAATAGAGGATGACCTCGGAGAAGAATTGCTTGGGGTTGGACTGCAAGAGGATTGAACCTTCGTCAAAGTTCAAACACTTCTTGCCGCCAAGCAAACCTTCCTTCTCAACGGTTTCGTATCCGCCTTCGCCATCGCTGAACGAGTCAATTGACCCGATAAGCGCGCTATCTGTTCCGCTGGTGAACATGTCGGTGTTCAGTCCAGCCTTCTCTGCAACTTCGCCTGTAAACTCCCACGCGATGGTTTTCCCCGAACGGGTTGGCTGAATCCAAAAGACATGGATTCGCGGGTCAAGGGCTGACGCCCAAACGGGTATTCTCACATAGTCCACAAGGGCTTGACCTTGCAGATAGAAGAAGGAAATGAGGCCAGGGACTTCGTTGAAAAACGAAGTAGTCCTAAACCTATCAAGGTAGTCCTTCATCATCGGGTATTCTTTCACGGCGGTGTATTGGTTCCACAATCTTTGGGGCATTTTTTTTCTCTCCTTTGGGGGTTGGCTGATGCTTCGGGTATGGTGTTCAGCCTATAACCATTTCTCATTTTCTCAATTATCGCTATACTATCATAGAGATAATTGTTGAGTGTATATAAAGAATGCAATTGAAATCACCTCTCCACGCGAACTTCGTCTTCGCTGGTCAAGACTTCAATCACTCTGTTGCGCAACACCTTCCCCATGCGGGGAACATCGCGCAGACAGTCTCCGCATGCGGCTTCTTCAATAGAACCGCATGCGTCAAGGATAGCGTCAACCATGTCGGGGCCAACGCCTGGAATCGTAAGTAACATATCCGCGCGCACATCATTTGTGCTAACTCGTCGGACTGCTTGCGCACCGTGGCGACTTGCTTTTTTGTAGGTCTTCTCATGAAGAGCGACCATGAATGCTGATGCCTCAGCGACATTCGGCGCTCGGTAAATGAGACAGCCGAAGTCTGCGACAACACGACCGAGGAAGCCTGTCATCTGCTTGAGGGCTTGACTTGCGGTAATGGATGAGCCGCGCTCACGGGCGCGGGCTACATAGCCACCAATCTCACCCCAAATAACCAAGCCGTAGTTGCCGTCGTTTGCATCCATGTTGTCAAGTTGTCGCATAAGGTGTCCACTTCTCATGGATGAGAAGAGGTCATCAATGCTCTTGGCTTCAATCAGCCAATCACCGCATCGGTAATCACCGTTGACAAGGTTTTCACGCGCTACGGCAATGCGTGGTGAGCGGGACTTGGCTCTTCGCTCAACTGCCGAGACGAGTGAGCCGCGCTCGTTTGTATCAATAACGAGAGGTGGCTTCATGACTGACACCCCTCATGTGCAGGGAACTCAAACGCTCTTTTGTATTCCGAGCGCTTATTGCTCACCTTGCGATATTCAAGGAGTCCTTCATTCTTCAACTTGGTCAAGAAGCGCACGACCTTGTGATGGCTCATGTGTCTCAATGTGTCGCTATGCTTGCAAAGTTCTCCGCGCGACCTCCATGTTGAGTCAATGTTCAATAACAATTCAATCTGCCATTCTTCAATCATGCAATCACCTTCAAAGCGGAATAAATTGTCGTGATTTCTTTCATGTCCTTTTCGTTTTTAAGCCAAATGTTATCGCAAATTGTCTTGATGGGTGTGCCTTTCGCCTTAATTTCGTAAGCGTTATTCCATCCTTTGAGATTAACATTGTAGTCCATGTGGTCGTAGGAATCAACTGTGGCCCAAACGATGATTGCTTTGTTAGCGACATATTTTTCCAACTGATGAGGGGGTATCATTCTTCCTAACTTATCCCATTGCTCTTCGGTTACGGTTTTGACCTCAATCGGCACACCATCAATTTGTAAATCGCCTTTGCCTTTTTGAACATCAAAGGTTCGCGACAGGTAAAAACTGACGGCGGCTTCTGCCTTCAACCCGATAAATGTTGAAGACACATTGTTGTGAGAGTAGTCTCCTACGCG
>Ga0209645_1000298_pt1 | contig 26622 bp, 30 predicted proteins | sample ETNvirenome_6_30_FD_184070 | JGI IMG/M metagenome (GOLD analysis project Ga0209645, IMG submission 184070) | Marine viral communities from the Pacific Ocean - ETNP_6_30 (SPAdes) (version 2) | ecosystem: Environmental > Aquatic > Marine > Oceanic | place: Pacific Ocean | collected 2013-06-19
GCCAATCCCATCACCATCGGTGGATGTCTGCTTTACCGTAATCGGCGGGCAGTCCATCGTCATATCAACGCTGCGATGGTTGCCCATCATGATCTGATTTGCAGCGGTTGTGGTTGCCTGATAGCCGATCGCAATTTGATTGTCTGCGTCAAGAACACCATCGCTCTGGGCTCCCAGCATCACGTTGCTGCTTCCGCTCGTAAGCGTATCGCCACTCAACTGCCCGATCGCTGTATTGCTGGTCCCGGCGGAAGTTACGCCCTTTAAGGATTCGTGGCCTACCCCAGTGTTGTTGTTGCCCAGGCTTTGATAACCCGCATTAGAACCTACGATTGTAACGTTGGCCCCGGTCGAACGGGTTCCGGCCTCATGACCAACAAGGGTATTGTTTGTCTGAGTACTGTATGCAGATCCCGCTTTTCTGCCTACGATTGTGTTTGAGTGCCCCGAGTTTAAAGCCTCTCCTGCCTGCTGGCCCAGCAGCGTGTTACAGTAGCCGCTGGTAAGCTGATAGGAAGAACTCGACAATCCCATAACGACGTTGTTGGCACCCGTCGTAATTGCATCAAGGGCGTCTGCATCGCCGATTGCCAAGTTGTTCTTGTTGTAGTTTGTCCCCGCTGCGCTACCAACACCGATAGCGCCGGTTCCGCTTACGCCAAAGAGCGTTTTACTGTCACCAGTCTTTACCGCAAAGAGTTCGCCGCTGTCGAAATACCAATTTGAGCCGTCTGCAATTGTTTCAGCCGAATCTAGTTCGAGCGTGTTGGCATCAGTGATGCTTGCAACAGTTGCTTTTTTAATTACGCCGCCGCTGATAATTTTAATCGCCGCGCCAACGTGCAGCTGCGTCTGAAAAGTTGAAGCGCCTGATTGCTCTAGCGTGGTGCTTGAGCTTCCACCTGTTCCAACTGTACCGCTGCCCTGAGTAAGAAACGCACCAACCGTAAAGGCTGGGCCATTGATTTGCGTTGTAGCGACGGCCCCTGATTCCGTAATATGGACAGCTTGCGTGTTTCCTGCCGTCAGATAAAGGCTATCTGATGAGCCGCCTGACGTCATTCCGGTATTGGTGTCACCCTTGAAGGTGTATCCCATTCCGGTGCTAGAGCCTTGCTCAATTTGGGGATCGTAGTTATCTTGGCCGAACTGAATAACTGCCGCACCCCCATCCTCAACAATCCGAATCCCTTCAACACCACCCGCCACTAATGCCAAAGCGTCATCATTGCTTGTGCCTAGGTGAGTCATGCCTGTGTTGGTATCGCCGCGAAACGAGTAAACCGGATGAGCGGGAGTTGCAGAGCTTCCGTGACCGTCGCGCATACGAGGACCACGCTGGGTTGACCCGACGTTAATGGGGTAATTGCCTCCGGCCAAAGTCATGTTCTCGGCACCATTTTCTGTGTCGATAAGAATCCAGTCTTCACCCGCTGTAGTCTCTATGTCCAGAGCAACCTCAACGTTGTCTGGGATAGCTGTAGTGCCGCCACCAATAGGCTGGCCGTAGTTAATAATTTTTGCGTTAGCCATGACTTACCCCTTTGCCGTTGTTGCTTTGATAAAAAGATTACCTGTCATAGCACCGCCGCCGTCACTCTCATAAGTGCAACGAACGTGCTCAAGCTTCATGTTAAAGTTAACAATAGTAAGCTCATTTTGCGTAAGGTCGATTACTTGAATGTCTGCCCCGGCAGTGTCGCCCGTACCAAAAGGCCCGCCCGTTTCTTCGCTCCCTGTTGTCGGATGGCTAAAAACAGACTTTAAGGTTACCCGTGTTGTCGTCCCTGTAGCCAAGAACTCCCACGTTTGCCGACCATGTTCTTGAACCTTTAAGTCCATAGCGTGCGCTTCAGCCGTCCCAGAAAGACCGTATACAAATTTGGTTATGGTTCTCATATCAATCTCCTCAAGGCCATATCTTCAGCCTAAGTGGTTATGTCAAAGCGTTGTCTGTTACAGACCTCGCCCTGTTCGCTGTCCCTTTAAGGCTTGCAGCAGACCGGTTGCCTTGCTGTTGCTGCTGCTGGCCGTCCATTGCCTTAAGCATCGCCTGTACGCCAATGCCGACCTGAAGCGGAACCGCTGTAGTATAATTAAGTGTAGCGTAGTTTGAGGCTACCTGTAAATCCGGTTGCCTGCCTGTTTTTTCCGCATCTTCGACAATCATGTTCCGGCATTTTTCCCGAAATGCTGCCGTTAATTCAGGGTACATTGCGTCCGTTAAACTTACCGTCTGCGCGGTCAAAGCACCTTGCGAAAACTCTAGAGCAAGCTGCTCACAAGACCGACCATAAATAGCGTTTTTAGCACGAGCAATCTTTGCGAGCCCCGCATCTGATACCGAAACCCTTGCCTCGCCGGTTATCTGATTAAACGAAACGTCGGTGTTTTCTTTAACAACCCCCATAAACAAGGCTGTTCCCTGAATACCCTTGTCAGTCATAGCCTGCTGAATTTGCGGGGCATCGTGCAAGGGTTCGGTATTTTCTTGAATCTTTTGAGCCAAAACTTCAGGCGAAGATATTGTGGCAAGAGCTTCAATTTCTTTTACCGTGTCTTCCTCTTCGTTGCCTGTTGCTTTTGCACCAATAAGACCAAGCAGCGACACCCGCTTAGAGCCAGTCAAGAAGTCAGTAGGTTTGCCCGCGACTGGTGTAGCAATGTTACGCATTAACCGATTGGTTGACTTCTCTGCCCACGTGTCAACCATTTTACTTACACGCGATTTAATTCCGTGCGCTGTAACTCGGCGACGTACTGCATCACCCGGTGTTGCAATGTTTCGAATGTATCTAGCAGCAAGAGCACCTGGGAGGCCACCAAAGGCAAAGCCGCCAACCGTTGCAAGAGTCTCGGACACTAGCCCAGGGTTACGAGTTAAGTTATCGATGTCCTTTTTTGCCTGCTGCAAGTATTGAAAGTTAGTCCATTTTTCTTGTAAGTCTTCTGCGCCCTTAACAATGCCAGGGACGGCTTCATCCATTTTAATGCCAAGACTTTTTGCAACTTTTAAATACTGGTTAAACGACTCTGTGTATTTGTTAAATATACGTGCCCGGTCATACTCGCCTTTTTCAGAGCGCCGGATGTTTTTAAGGAACGACTCAATTTTTCTTGGGGCCGCAACAATGTCTCCGCTGCCCTTCTCTCGTTTCATAAAATGACCAATAAAGTCATCCTGCGTCTCTATTAGCTGATGCCAAATTGAATTTAAACCTGCTTGCATTTCGCCGGCTTTGCCAAAGTTGTCGGTGTTTTCAAGAAATTTACGAAGTCCGTCATAACCAGCAAAGCTTTTGCCTAATCGACTTTGCCCCATCTTTAATCCGTCAACAGCATGAAAAATCATTCGAGCTGTTTCAGGGTCGCTGTCGATTTTGCTCAAAATTTTGTAAGAAACTTTTTGGGGCTGGTCGACAATCCCCATGGCTTTTGCAGAGTGAGCCTTTCGTTTTTCTATTCTAAATATATCAAGCGTATTGTGGTCAGGCTGGCCGGGGTTGTTTATAATTGAAACGTTAAAATCACCTAGCCCAGCCTTTTTAAGTCGTTCTTGAATTGACCTTGTTATGGCTTTTTGGACACCCTCGGCTTCTTCTATAAGGTCGGTAGCAATTCGTTGCGAAGTCTCGTCTCCAAGCTTTGCTCGCGCTGCGGCTACATTGTCAATGTAGTTCTGAATAGCGTTTAGAGCGGCATTCGCAGTGTTTGCCTCATTGGTAGGTTTGATAAAAGGAGCAAAAGCTTCCTTTTTCTTTTCAACAACTTCTTTTGTTGACCCAGCCACAGCGTTAAACAGCGTGCCAATGTTCTCTCTGCTGGAGGTATTTAAAGCTGCTTCAAAGTTGTCGTATTCAAGCAAGTCGTCTAGAAAAGCAGGGTCGCGAGTTTTTGCTAAAAACTCTTCATCCATCCCTGTCATTGCTGCTGTGTACTTGTCCTTAAACTCACCAACAACTTTTGCTAAACCCTTGGGGTACTCTGTTTTAGCTTGCGACTGAAACGCTTTTGCAACTACTGCGGGAGCCATCGAAAACGCAGATGAAAGACCGCCGCCCAGCAAAGCAGCAAACCCGATATCACCCATTATTTGTTCTGCGGTTTTGTCGGTGCGACCAAGAAGCTCTTCTGAAAAAGTCTCACCCGCACCGAACAAGGCCCCCTCAACCGCACCGGCTGCACCAAATCCTGGTACAGCGCGGAGCATCTTAGAGCCCCCCTCCAGCGCCTCTACTCCCAGCTTTTTACCTATCGCCGCCTCTGCTGCCGCCGCCGAACGCATAGCAAATCCAGCAGGGCTGTAGTGTACGCCTTTCTTGAGCAAGCCTTTAACGCCTGCCGCACCCAAAGCAGAGCCGCCGCCAGTCAGTAACGCAGGAGCCAAGGCACCGCCGATTTCACCTACGCCGCTAAGAATCGCATTATGCTCTTCAAGGCCCTGGATTTCTTCGTCAGTGTAAGCACCCATCTTTTCGAGCGCTACATCGGACAGCCCGAAAGTAAGACCACGCCCAGCAGCCAGAAGGAGTGCTTCCGCATTTCGAGAATCGTACTTCTCTTCGTCAGCGCGGTGCTTTCGTTCAGACGGTAAATCATAACTACCGCCAGCACGAATTACATCTTTAAACTCTTCGCCTTTAATTGTCCCATAGCGCCCATCAGCCAAAGCTACAGGGACTAATTCTCCTTTTGCGAATACGTACTGACCCGATTCGTAAGCCCCTTGGACCTCGTTTTCCGGGATGTCCCGCCACTCGCGAAGAGCTATGTTGAACATTTTTGGCATTACTGGCCTACTCCGCGAATAGAATCAATCTGCGGCTTAAACGACTTAAGCGCGTCGTCTGTGTCTTTGGTGCCGTAATCAATGTCAAACTGACGAGCAACGTCACCAGGAACCAAATAACCTTTTTTGCCTGCTGCTCTTCGCAAGCTGTCTTCAAGGTTTTTAATAAGTTGAAGACCTTTTTCCCTGCTAAGGGTTGCAATTATTGGGTTAGGTATTCGCGCCATAACTGCCGCTAAATCTCTATCCGAGCCACGTGCGCCACTAAACGCCTTGTTTACAAATTGTGCCACCGCAAATCGTGCTGCTGCATATTCTGAAGCAGTGCCAGGAGAATAAGAAACTTGAGCTTCTTCTCCGAACACGCCGATAAGCTGAGATAACACGGCTTCGCCTTCCCCCAGTTCTTTAAATAAAGAACGCAGTGTGCCAATTTCACCCAAAGCGTTTTTAAATAATTTCTCTCCCTCACCGCTAGTCTTACCCCGACCAAGGACACTGGCATTAGTCTTAGCCAGCTCCATCATCAGTTTAGCTTTATCGCCTGCGATGCGAGCCTTAAACCCCGCCGCAACCTGTGCCTGTTTTGAGTCAGGCCCGTACTTGGCAGCAAGCTCGTCAATACTTGCTTCAGCAGCCGAAAGGCCAAGCGTAATCGAAGCCTTCATTGCGACCTTTTCGTTGCCAAACTTTTGAAGCATTCGAGCATAAACATTGTTCTTGTTCTTTAATACGTCGGTGTACTTGCCCATCTCAGCTTTTTGAGCGTCTACGTCTCTCTGAATCGCATTGTCGATAATCTTAAAAGCGGTGTTAGGAACCTTGCCCCCCGATAAGCCTTCGGCAAAGGCACCGATAGCCATTGCAAACGCGGCCATAACCTGGCTTCCAGTAGACCTAAACGCTCTCTTAGGGTCAATCGAGTAATTCTTAAGCTCGTTTTCTGCTGCGGCAATCTCACGCTCAACCTGCTCTGACGCAAGTCGCTGCCGTTCTTCCATCGCCTCAAAAGCCCGTTGTGCCCTGTCAGCTTCAATTTGACCAAACTCGTACTGCTCTCGAATAGCTTTTGATATTGGGTCTTCTTCGGGCTCTGCTTCTGTAGCAGCTTCTGCCGCTGTGTCGATGGCTGGTTCTGCTGTTGCTAAACGAGACTCGGCTAGTTTTTCTTCAACATAAGCAGGCCACTGATCTTCAGGTAACCCTGCCCGTAAAGCCTCAAGTTCAAATTTGTCGCGCAAAGCTTGCTGTGCTCGGAGTTTTTGCTCGGCAACAAAAGCCTCATCTTGCTCCGCTATATCTGCTCTTTCCCCCGCTGTACTGCGAAGATACTCGGCTTGCGCGGCCTCTGACATACCGGGAGCTTTTCTAATAAACTCTTCTGGGCGCTCACGATAAAGAGTGCGAGCTTCATCGCGCCTAGCAGCATCAGCCGCGAGAGCTGCTGCACTTTCCTGGCGGCGCTTAAGGGCTTCAGGCGTAAGACGCATGTGGTCGGGACCACCACTAAAAGGGTCTTTTGCAACCCTCTGCCTTGCTTGTTCGGCTTCATAAAGCTCGCGAGGCGGAAACATACCATCACTCATCTTCGTATCTCCTTAACCCAAGTACCGGCCAGTGCCGCCGCCAAAAGATTGGCCAACGCTTGCCCCTACCTTAGATAACGCTGCATCGCCTCCAGGTACAGTAGCCCCCACAATAGCACCAATTCCGCCAAAGACTCCACCTAGAACATTGGACCACAACTGCTCACTGGCTTGATCAGCCATAGCCATCATCGACATCATTCCAAGCTCCTTATCTTCTGCTCGCTGCTCGCCGGAAATTAAAAGCTGTTCAAGCTGGTCTTTTGCTGACCCCCTAGCTTGCTTGGATGCCTGTGCAATTGCAGCTTCGCCGCCAAGCTCGCCTTCTTGCGCGGAGCGTCCAGCCCTTTGCAGTATCTCGGCAGCATCAAAACCACCATAACTCATAGCTCGACCACGTTGCCCTTGAGCTAAAGCCGCAAGTTCTTTTTCCGCATCAATTTCACCCTCTGTTTTTCTGCGGCCTGAAGCGATATCTGCAAGTTTTTCAGCTTCAGCAAACAGCTTATCTCCAGTTAAACCGTATTTTTCGCGCATTTGCTGACGAGCCGATTCAGACTGACCCGACTGATAATAATCCGTTGCGGCCTGCATTCGAAAATAAGCTTCGTCAGCACCTTGCTGGGTACTGCCTCCAAGACTATCTACATATTCTTGGTGCGACATTCCATAAAGCTCTTTATACGCAGCATCAATGCCTGCCGCAGTCCCGTCGTCAGAATAATCCCCCCGGTCCTCACGGGCGTCTTCCGTGTCAAGGTATCCGTAAATAGAGCTTAAAGAATCGTCAGCCATGTTAAGTCCTGTACTGCCCAATAGCAGAACCACCTGCCCCGCCAATTGCTTTACCCACTGAAGCGCCGACCATTGCCCCGACTACTCCACCGCCTGGAACAACTGCGCCTACAACAGCCCCAATAGCACCAAGCACGCCGCCAAGGACATTAGACCAAAGAGAGCCACTTGCCTGACTTTCCTGAAAAGCTAACTGCTGTAAAGCAAAAGCCCTGTCCTCTGCCCTTTGTTCGCCAGCAATCATTAAATCGTCTAACTGATCTCTTGCCGCCCTTGCAGCACGACGGGCTGAAGTTGCGATTGCCGTTTCACCAGCAAGCTCGGCTTCTTGGGCAGCACGGCCTGCTCGTTGCAGTACGTCAGCTATATCAAAACCGCCATAGCTCATAGCAAGGCCGCGTTGCCCTTTGGCCAATATCTCAAGCTCCCTTTCAGCTTCAATTTGACCCTCGGTTTTACGTCGTCCTTCAGCAATGTCTTTTAGTTTTTCGGCCTGAGCAAACATTTTTTCGCCGCTTAAACCAGCCTCTCGCCGAGCTGCTTGGCGTTTCGCCTCTTCTGTAATTAAGCGCAAATCTTCTTGGTATTGACCCATTGTGTAGTCAGGGTCGGTATCCGTTCGTCCTGTTTCTAAAAACCCGTCATCACCGTAGTAGCTTTTACCTGTTATTTTCTGTGTTGCCGCTTCGTCTTCTTCCCGAGTCGAAGCAGCCCCCTCAGTGTCAAGCTCACTATAGATATCGTAATCGTCTGTATTTTGGTCAGCCATTGTTACCCCCTAAAAGTCCATAAGGCTTTGTTGAAACTCTTCGTCTGTCAGTTCCTCGTAAGGGTCAATTGGTGCTGACGTAACCCCTGGGGCAGACACAAGTTGTCCTGCCGCATTTGGCACACCGCCATACATTAATGCATCTGTCTTTGCCCCTGCACTAACATTTTTCAAAAGCTCTTCACGTTCTGCTAAATCTTGAGCGTATTCGCTGCCAAGCTGTTGCTCGCGTGCCGCAATTTCCCCAACTGTTCTGCCTGTAGGCAGTCTAAATTGGTCTACGGGAGAGTGCGCTGCACGGACGTCTTCATTGGTAGGGCCATCAGGAACACTGGGGTCGCGCAAAGCCAAATGAGCGCCTAACGTTCCTGCTGCGCTTGCTGCCGCAGTAATCAAGCCAAGCGTTTTTTGTTTTTCCGCCATGTCTTTTTTCATTTCTAGCTGCGTTTTTTGGACGTCTCTTTGAGATGTTCTGTCTGCTGCTCGGCTTAACGCTTGAGTTCGCGCACCCATGCGCTGCATGCTTTGAGCAACCCCTTGCTGCGCTACGTTGCCAACAATTTGACGAGCAACTTGACGGGCTATTTGGCTTTGAAGCATTCGGCCTTGCATCTCAGCGGCGGCTTGTTCTCGAAGCGTATCTGTTAAAAAAGCACCAGCCATTACAGTGTCCTATCTTCTATGGTTTTAAACGATGTTTTATCTGGTCGCATTCCAACTTCTAACGCAAAACCAGCAAGGGTCATTGCCTGCGTTGCCCCACCAATTAAAACAGAAAGCTTAACCGCTCTGGATTTTTGTTTTGAAAGGTGTGCGCGGTACAAGTATGCACCTGCCGGTGCGCTTGAAATTGTTTTAGTCTCAGTTTGGTTCGACGTAGCGTCATCGTAGTCGTTGTAAACGTCCACACGAAGAGTGTGCGCCGCCAAGTATTCACCAAGCAACATGACCCTGTAAATGCGGTCTTTTTTAAGCAAGCCTGTTGGAGATATAAATCCAGTAGTTACTGTCATTCCGTAATCTACAAGAGCGCTGCCTGCGGAGTTACGATCCTGATAAACGGTTGTGGACTGTGTAAATATTCGGCCATCGGCAGTCAGTCTTTGAAAGCTGGTTTTATCATAAACCTCACCAACTTGATGTGCGCTGCTTTGGTACGCAATGTTATATGTTGCCCATTGCTTGTAGTAGTAATTGTAAACGCAATAAATGTCATTGCCACTGGAGCCGGGAGACGCCGACTGTAGCATAATGCGAACGGCGTTGTCGGCGTCTCTTCGTGTCATACTAACTGCCGTTTTTGACCCAACCGTGTCTTCTACCGCAGCCCCAATGTAGGAAATAGATAAATCACGTCCGATTAAATGCAACCCACGCTCAGTCTGATAAAACACCCCTAAAGGCGAATCTGTATGGGCTGCTCCAGGCAAGGCACCTTGGCCTGAAGCAAACAGTCGGGGCTCAGTAAATTTACCTTGGCCTAAAATATCAGGGCCGGGGCCTGATACATAATAACCATCGGTGTCGGTAAATACTAAAAGATGGTCTAGGTTGCCTTCAACTGCTGTAATTTTTCCAGGGTCGCCAGGAAGAGCGATCTTGTTAAAAAACCCTATAGGAAAACCAGGTGCAGTACCCTCAAGGATTACCGTTGAAACATACGCTTCGTCATCAGTGCTTGCCGAAATAATTTTATTTTGATGGCGCACTAGGTCTGTGCTGCATCCTGCAAAGCCGGTTCCTGGAAACGTCGTTGTATACAGTTGCGGTCTTGAGGTGATGGCTGTTTCGTCACGAGGCAAATCTACGTAAGTCACAAAAGAAGAGGTAGGGCTTGTTGTCGGTCTAACGGGTATGTCAGCGACAAGAAAAAATGTCCCGCCAGTATCGTCAGTTCTGTATAATTTAGCAACAACCCCTGTTTTTCTTGTAACACTTGGAACATATATTTCTAACGAGTTAGTTGATTTGCCTGTGACAACCGCAACAAATGTTCCGCTTGTTCCTCCAGATATTGATAGCGAATCCCCGTTAGTGTAACCAGTTCCTGGATCAGCAATCGTAACGTCTGTAACCGCCCCGGAAGGAGCTGTAATATTTACCTTGCAGCCTGAACCCGAGCCACCGCTTACCGATACGTTGCTTGCCGTACTGTAGCCGCTGCCCCCAGCAATAGCTCCGTGACCGCTAACTCGGCCAGAAGGGATAGTTACTTCAATCATGGAAGAAGGTAACGAAACATGCTCGTTACCTTTTGCGTCTGTCCAGGAGTAGATTGTGCAGTATTTTATAACTTTACCGTCTGAAAAACCACTAGAAGTGCTTGAGCGAGTAGAGCAGGTTAAGCTTTTAATTGCCGGAAATACTGCAAAATTGTTTTCTACAATTTCTTGACCATCGTAGCTGTGAATAAAGCCACCGCTGCCTAGCCACGACCCCTCGATGTCAACAGATGCTAATGTGCGGTCAGGATCAAAATCGACTGTAAACAAGCTTACACCAAAAACGTTGTCAGGGTAGTCTCCTGGGCCGTAAGTTCCTGGGTCGTAAAAAGCGTAACCGCCCCATCTTGATGCCCCAAAAACAAAAACTTTTCCGCTGTCTCGCGATGTAACGCGCTGGATGCCGTGTAGCAATCTGCGATTTTCTTGCGCTGTATTAAAATTTAAAGGGTTGTTGTTTATGTACTCTGACGTTAGGCATGTTGCTACGCTGCCTGTTCTTAACGCCCCGATAAGCTCACCGTCTACGTTAACCACAACAGTGTTGTTGTTTTCCCCCCGACTTGCACCAGAAGGTGATGTGGCGTCAAAGTCCACATATAAGCCATTGTCATTCACGTGAGATATGGCACAATACAACTCGCTGTTGTTATTGAAAAAATCAGACGTAATGGAGGCATTAAACGCTACAACGTTTGTGGTTGTTGCAATGGTGGTACTTCCTCTTGTTAAGGTGTACCTTCGAATAAAGTGCTCAGGAACAATTAACCCTTGCGTCCCTAGATCATTACCGCCCCACACGCCAACAAAAACATGGATGCTGCTATCCTCGTTTTCTTTAACTCCCGCAGTGCCGTTTAACAGGTAAATGCTGCCTGTGCTGCTACCATCAGCCAAAACGTTTTGGTCGGCGTGCTCAACTTTGGCACCTAAGTTATCTTTAATTTGTACCAATTTGACACGGTAAGTGCCGCTGCTTGAGTCGTGTACTGTGTAGCCGACAATAATTTGGTAGTCATCGGCGTCGTTCCCATCGTTGTCGTTTAAGCACTTAAGCATTAATCCGGTAGCTAGACCGCCTGTTGTTCTGCCAAAAGGCTGAAAAAAAGCGTCCGTAGAAACCTGAATGTTGGTTGATGGCATCGAAAGCGTAGTGCCGCTGGCTGTTAAATACTGGCAGTAAAGATTTCCGCTCCCATTATAATACAAAAACACAATTGCATCTGAATGCGTTTGACCTGAAAACTTGTCAATTTGAAACACGGGGTAACTGGTATCAATTTGAACCTGCGCCCCTAAGTGGTTATACAGGTTTTGCTCCGCCGAAATAGCCGCCGCCGCTGTTATGTTTGCACAGTTAACGTAACGGTAACGCATGTTACCGCCTTCCTGGTAAACAATAAAAACGTAGTTACCAATAACGGCACACTGCGGTTGAGAGATTACGTAGAGTGAGGTGGCCGCACCAACTGAAATTGTAACACTGCTTATTTCAGTGGTAGCAATAAGCTTAGAGCCACTTGCTATGTGCTCAATATCGACAAACGTCTTGTATTTACTTCCTTGAAACTCGTACTCTTCCCAAACGTAAACGCGAACGCCGTTTTTTTCTGCAATCTGCGCGTTACCTTGCCGCCTATCCCTGTTTCTGTGTTTAAACTCATGCTCAACAGTGCAAGGGACGTATGTTCCTCTATCAAGCAAGCCTTGGCCACCGGCCTGCTGTTTGATCCAGGAGTACATTTTTTTGCCATCTAAAAGAAGCGTCTCGTCTCCGTATTGGGAAATTGCCACACCCTTTGAAATGTCACCGCCGCCAAATTTTGTGCGAGTCATATTGTCATCATGCACAAACCCGCCGCGCTTCTTAAGCTCACCCCGTTTGCCGAAGTCAGCGTTCTCTGCAACCGTCAAGGCATCAGGTGGCCTAGCGGAATCCGATGATTTTTCATCGATGCCTTTAAGCAGTGCAAACGAAAGTGTTTTTTTATCTAGCGCCATTAAAACACCCACAAAGAAGCAGTACAGGCAGTGCCGTAGCTTTGTAGCGCAAGGAATTGCGCTTTGTTGTTGTTCTTAGCGTCGTCTACCTGGATAACAGATTTAGAGTTAACTGAAACAACAATGTATCCTCGATACGGTCTGCCCAGTCCATGAAAAACGTTTTGCGTTGTACTGGCAGCAAACTCGATGTCTTCAATTAAACGGCCACTTAACAACCCCGAACCCTGTAGGTCGTTTGCAAACTGCTCAACCTTATCTTGTACCCGAGTAAGAGGGTAGTCGTCTGTCCTGTAGCGCTCAAAGTGAATCATAACTACACCAAATTAACGTAATCGTCTAAGTAAGAAGTAGTGCCTACTTCAACATCTGTAATTGCGTAAGACTCACCAGCATCGCGCTTGCCTGCTGCCTGCTCGATACGTTCAAGCTGCTGCTGCTTCTGCACAAGTAGCACCTGAACGTCTGATTCTTCTTTCTGAAGGCACTTAATGGCTGCATCTATAACGACGTACTCTTCGTACCCATAAGCCACTGCTGGGGCTTTGTCGTAGACCGTCTTATCCATGTATTCTGATTCGCTTGTAGAATACTGCTCTGCTTGCGGGACGTACCACAGCGTTACGGTCCCTGAGACAGTCGGTGCCGGAATAAATCTAATTGACTCACCCTGAATATGGTAAAGCGTGTTTGTAATTCTTGACGCAACAACTGATGGTGAGTTGTACATAGCGCGTTCTTGAAAATGGTATGGTCGCAGTCGGTAGGTAACGCCGCCAACGTCAAAATCAACACCGAGAGCTTTGTAAAACGAGTCAGGTAAAGCAAACTTCCCTGCGTCTAGGCCAGAGCCAGAACCAGGCAACGTGTATTGATGCGTGCTAACATAGTAATCTTCAAACTTGGTTACGAGAACATCGTGAATCTCGGCCATCGCTACATTGATATAGCTGATTACTTCAGCATCGGAGACAAAGGCCGAGCCAGTCATATCGGCTCGCTGCCGTACACGATCAACAAGGTTTTGAAGCGTTGTTAGATTCTTCGGCATACCTATCCCCCAAAAGGAAAAGCGGGGGCACGTAGCCCCCGCTCAATTAATCCATCATGGTTGCCAAGTCGGACATCGCACTGACGACCGCATCGGCATCATTATCTTGGATGGCCTTGAGGAATTTCTCCCCTGCCTCCTTCTTCATCAAGCCGCTATCATCCTCTTCCGAGCCTTCTTTTTTGGCCTTTTCAAGAATCATAAGGGCAAGATTACCTTTGCCTTTCATGGCAAGCTCCTAGTTAGGTTACACTGCTGTTTTTAAGGTACAGAACAACATGCAGCCGGTCAGTTGCCGCCGCTGTACCCGCAGTGTCAATTACCACGGTTTTTGCACCATCAACATCCTCCGAGTTGATATGTGCCTGAGTTAAATCACAATCCCCATCAGTCGCACCAAGGGTAACTTGGGCGCAAAGAAGGCTGCTGTACTTATCATCCAGGGTAATTGTGTAGTCACCACTAGACTCAGCTAGTGATGTAATACCGGTGCTAGGTGTAGCGACAACTGTACCGTCTAGCCCACTAAGGGTAAACGCCAAAATCTTCACCTCACGCTCAAGCGCTTGAACATCTTTAAAATCTCTATTCGCCATAACTCAATCTCCCTTCAGTGAGTCCGAATTATAGTGCTACGCGGCAGTTGTAACCTGGAGCGTTGCAAGCGATTTGGCCGTAGTAGCCAAGGCGCACTTCGTAAGCATCTGCCGCACTTTCACGGAGCATACGGTTGTTATCAAGGTCCAAGAACATTGGAGCTTCGCCCAAAGTGTTAAGGCTCCAGGTATCCAATTGAAGCATCCAAGCAACGTTTGGCTGACAGTTTTGGTCAGGAATAACCTTGATTGTTCCACGTGGTCCACGAACATCGATGCCAGCAAAGCCGATATCTACGTCACGTGCTTTTGACTCGCTATAAACAACTTTTGAACCAAGAGCTTTTTCAAGATTTGCAAAAGTAGCAAAATCAACAAAGCAATGGTCTGGGCGACCACCTTCGCGAGCTACCTGAGATGCACCGCCGATCAATGCCTCTTCAATCGGAAGAGCTGAACCATCGAAGCGATTACCGCCCAAACGAGTCACATCTGCCGTTCGGTCAACGCCGAAAAATGCAGTTGCGCCTGGAGCTGCTGAAGGAACCCAACCATCAAGGCCAGTAACTTTCGCATCCTTATCGCCAGCAATAACCAAGTGGTCAGTGTAGGCAACATCAGCGTGAATGTTTGTAGTAAAAGTAATTTGCTTAAGGGACGCATTACGGTCAATTGACTGAATAATGCGGTTTTGGCCTCTATCCGCTCCCGGCTTACCGCTAGAGTCAGCGTAGAAAGCGATTTCCATACCCACTTCAAAGTTGGTTACGTCATCAGCGTTGATAAGCGTAAGATCTGCATAACTACCGTTAGGGTTGTCTTCTGACTGACCGATGCTGCCGCTTCCGTCACGATACATTGCAACCGCAAGAGAGCGAGTCAGTGAGTGAAGGGCACCATCAATTTCCATTGTGGCATATCGCAAGAAAGCATCGCTGTCTCGCTCAGTCGCCTTGATGGACTCTCCGGTAATACTTGCGAAAGAATAGTCTTTTACCCGTGTCAGCAAAAATTGCTTTAACGCCGAAGTAGACGTGTTAGCCTGACCAGTCGCAAAAGTAGCACTTCGGCGCTGTGGGTTAGAGTAAATCAAAGGAATCGGCATATTTTCGCCGCCGAACTTTGTATATTTCGGCATCATCGCGAGAAGCGGATTATCTTTGTAAACCATGTTTTGAACACGGAGTGGTTTATAATGCTCTTTAAGAGCTTCGGTTACTGTACCTACGTCGAGTGGACTTGCCATTTTATAACTCCAAAATTAGGGCGTACTGCCCCATTTGATCATAGCAGCGACACGTTCAAGCGATTTTTCCTTGCTCTCTAACGTGCTGCCGGATGTTTCCGTCTTTTTAGCAACGTCGTCATTGCTAAGTGTTTTCACCCGTTTCACTGCTTGCTCGGCGGCTTCTGGAGTCTCTGACTCGCGTGGTTTATCTAACTCACGAAATCTTTCTTGTAGCTTTTTGCTACCTAGGTAACGCTCGGCTTCCGCCATAAAGTGGTCCTCAACGAGCTGCGCCGCGTGCCCATACTCCATGACTTCTTTCGTTGTGTTGTAATGCTGCTGCATCACTTCACCAACAAGAGAATAGGCGTTATGGTGCTGCACCATCTCGTAGGTATTACTATCGTCTACGAAATTCTTAATGTTGTCAATCAATTGTGTGTGGGCAGCTTTTATCTGATACTGTTCAGTCTCTTCGCGCTGCTTCTTGTAGATATCTTCTATCTTCTGAATGCGCTCTTGGAGCAGCTCATTTTGCCGACGCAGCTTTTGCTCTTCAGTGGGGTTGCCCTCATTGATGACTTGCTGCGTTAATTCGTCATAGTTAATCCCCAGCTCGCCTAAGAGCTTTGCGGGGTTTTCTTTTGCTAATCGTTGCAAGTCAGCTAACCGAGTTGCCCCTGATTCATACTGTTCTTTCTGTTTAGCAAAGTTAGCAATTTCTTGCTCTTTTTGACGAATAGCTCGCTCTTTTCGAGCTAACGCTGCAAACTGCCTAGAAAAGTCAGGGCGCTCGGGCTCTGGTGGGGCCTCGGGCGCTTCTGGAGATTCTACCGATTCTTCGGCAACATCTTCCATTAGTTCCTGACTTGGCGCTTCTTCAGCAGCCGCTTCCTGCACAACTTCTTCTGACATACTAACCTCTTGCGTTGTTACGCTGTTGGGATGGGCGCTGCCGCAGCTTCTGCCGCAGCTACCTCATCTGGCATTGCTGCCGGGGGTGCTCCTTGTTGGGGAGCTTCTGGTCCCGGCCCCATAGCCCCCATCGGCATTGGTGCAGGCTGCTGCGCCGCTGCTTGCATCTTCGCAAGCATACCAATGGAGTCTTCGATAAATCGTCTAAATAAGTCCAACCGAACTTCAGGAACTTGGTTAATCTTGGCTCGTAAATAAGCAGACTGCATCATTCCGATACCCATAGACAAGTTCATGTACGGTTCTGGCGATTGGTAAATTCCTTTATCCAGAATACGCTCAATAATCATGTTAAACAGCTCTTGTGACGCCGTTGCCATGCTGTTTACAGACTCTAGGTCAGGATAGTCGAGCAGTGCTTTGGCTTCTTGCTGTGAAATCATTCCAGCTTGCAACATCTCGATAACCTTTTGAAGCTTTGCCGCAGGCGTTGTAGGCAAAAGTGAGGTTGGGTAAACCTTCATCACATACTCATCGCGGTCTAAATCGATGTCTGACCACTTAATCTTTTCAATATCGTCGTCACCATGACTAATAACCTCAAACTCGTCGCCTCGTTCAGATACCTCACGAGCTATATCGACCATTTGCGCTGCTGCGTCTAAAAATAGCTGCTCATACGCTTTTGCGACCATTAAAAACCGCTCAGACTCAATGTCTTGAAACTCTCGAAGCGCAACGCCCGATTCAAGGCCGGCTGGCTTCTTTGCACCCGCTGCAAGCTGACTTACACCCGCAATTTCGTAGGCGCGGTTAAATAACCGGTCTAGATGCGTAAAAATCTCACCAGAAACGGTTTTAGGGACAAAAAACTGCGGCGGGGTGCCTGCATATTCAATTACACCCCAAATTTCGTTGTTTATGTGCGCTTTTGAGATTTTAGAGCCACTTTCAACAAAAACCTTTGGTGTTGCGAGGTGCATCTGCTGTTGGATGTTTCGCAGCAAACGATTTATCTCAACCTGGATACCGGTAAGCTGTTCTGCGAGTCCTTGGCCCCAAAAACCGAGTAATCGGTTTGTCCAGCGGATAAAAGCAAACGGAAACTCATCGCGCTCCCAAGAATCATCCATAAGAGTTGCGTTTTCTATCGTAATAACGTGGCGACCGTCTTTTGCGCCCTTTGAACTCGGAAGATGCCAAGCCTCAATGCACTCTACCTGCTCACTTGCCTTATAAATGCTGTCATTGTCTTCTACTGGCGAAGCATCGCGAATTTGGTCGGCAAACTCAGGGAAAAGCGAGGTAAGAACCTGCTTGTCCACAATTTTGCGCTGAAACATCTGTCTTGGGTTGCCGTAACGAGCCTCTAAGTCATCGACTACAATTTCATCGGGGAACACACGCTCGCATGTAATTTCGCCGTCGTGCTCAAAAATTTTCATGACACCAGTGCCAAAAACACAAGCGTCTAGAAATACCCTTGGCGCAACTTCGTAAATTTTAGACCCGTAGAACTGGCCTGCTGTAAACTTCGTTAGGCTTTTAGCTTTTCGCTGCATTGCCCAATCGCCGCCAGTTGTTAGGTAAGTCGCCATGGGTTTAGCTTTAGCGACTCGAGCTGTAACAGTGTCACACATAGATTGAATGATGTTTAGCGTGACTCGGTTTTTTGCGCTCGTCTTGGCTCGCTGGACCAAGTTACCACTTCCCAAATCGCGATAACTAATGTTGCCGTAAAGACGTGCGTGGTTGATGTTGTTTGTCGAGTGGTAACCTTGGTTATCTGTTAGATGCTCAACTACCTCAAAGACAAGATCGTGAGGTTCTGTTTGCTCGCTCCACCAATACCCTAGTTTTTTCATTTTGAAACTCCTCGCAGATTACCCACCTGCTGAATAAAATAAATCTTCAAAGTATTGCTCATCTTCGGAAAGACTCTTTGTGCTCGACGTTTCAGGCATCACTTGCACCTGAGCGCGTCGAATCTGAGGCTTATCCCATAGCTCTACTTCGATATCACCGACTCTTAACCGCTTTAAACCATGCTTTTTAGCGGCTTCTATTATTTCTTCTAGTTCAGTGTCCATTGACTTTCCCACCAGGCTTCGCCGTCTTTATCCTCAATGCCCCGCTCCACACCGTCCCAGATTTCGTTTTCTAAAGCAGCATAATACTCAGGAGTTCCTTGCTTTGGTGCAATAGCTTGCGGCTTGTACGTGTAATGCTTGCTTTCACGCCACGCATATAAACACGCATCAGCGAGGTGATTCTCAAAACGCGAATCTTCTTTTTTCCTGTCCTCGTCCCACTGGAGTAAATCCCACTCATCTAGTATCTCGCATCCTTCAAAGACCTTCACAAAACCGCAGTGTAGGTCAGAGTTCATTAGTTCAATATAGGACGCTTTGTTTCGTTTCTCCGCTGCTCGAACCGGTAGCTCGTAGCGAAAGCGAAATTCCTCGACAATAGATTTACCCAAGCCCCCTGTATCGGCGACCATGATATTGAAATCATACTGCGAATCAAGTTCTTTAATTTTTTCGGCTATCTGCGCCGGTATCATCTTTGTCTCTTTGTAGCACTCGACAATATAGAAGTCGGGCAACTCAGGGCAGTAGGCACCGATAACAAAGGCAGTCGCATCCTCGTAACCTAAATCTATACCCAAGATAAAATCAAAGTCATGCTCGTGATGCGGTATCTCGGTGTAGAAGTTCTTGTCTTTGGTGTACTTGTAAATCAAAGAATCGTTCGAGCGAATCCACTTGCCTCGCCACTCACGCAAATAAACAGGGTGGTTTTCATCCCAGTGTTTTTGCTTCATCCGGCGCTTAAGCCATTGTTCTGCGTGCGGAATATGCGGGTTTTCCATAATCGTCCAGTGATGATTACTGTACCCTTGCGCTGGGTCGGTAGAGGCACGGAAGAACATACCCGAACAAGCTGCGTTGGGTGTCCCAATCATTGCCATTGTACCGTTGTGGTCAATCAGCGCCGGTTCAAGAACTTCTTCCACCAGCTCTTCAAGATGGCGTCCGAAACTTGCGGCTTCGTCAAGAATAACCAAGTGGTAAGCAGAACCCCGCAACTTATCAATATCAGCTTCATCGTTCGCACCTGTCAGAACAATCTGACTCCGGTTTGGCAACGTAGCAATAAGTTCGGAATTGTTAAAGTGCATCCCGATGTGATACTTGCGATTGGCTCGTTTAAGTTCCATCCACATAAGACGCTTGGCGCTGTTTCGCGTCAGGGCAATATAAGCCGAAATGCTGTCGGGATTTCGAGATGCTGTTTCGATGAGGTAATAGCAGGCCGCGTAAGTCTTGCCTGCACGCCGGGAGCACAGCGCGGTCTTAAAAGAAGCGGGGTCATTGATGAACGCAATCTGCTGTTCAAACAAATCTTCCTGCCACCGATAAGTCCGGTCTTTGGCAGTACCCTTATCCTCTTGCAAGGCTTCAGGGTCGCCAAACCGCTTAATGTACTCCCGAACTACTGCACGGGCGTCATGCTTGGGCGATGATTTCCCCATTGCTCTTTGCCTTTACAGTCCTTGGTTTCCGCGTCGTTTTCTTCTTTGGCTCTTCGATAACTTCGAGGTGCGAAATAGACGACATCGGAAGATACATTGTGCCGTGTCTTTCATGAACCACGATAAGGCCATTTTTGTCCGGCCCCCACTTCAGGGTAAACGCCTGGTGGTTTGGTGCCTTTAGATTGATTGCAATCTTGTCAAACACTGGGCGGCAGTCATGTTTTAGCGTAAATCCTACAATTTCCATTTTCCATCCTCAAACTTATCTACCCCGTTAGTCTCTCGTACCTGTGGGACATAGAAAAGATTATACCTATCGCGGAGAGATTTATACACATAACCCTTATGGCTACAGACAATCGGCTCCCCCTGACGGTGTTCAAAGTACCTAAGTAGCAAACTTGCGAGCCCTAAACGCCGAAAAGCATCCTTAACATAGCAGTAATGCACTAAAAGAGGCCCTGTTTTGGTCCTGATTCCGCACATCCACGCAAAAATCTGATTGGGGTCGTCATCCATCACCGCCATAACAGTAACCGACTTCTCCATAAGATTTCTTATGATTTTTCGGTGACTTTTATACAGAATACCCCGGTGCTGGTCTTTGTTTTGGTCGGCGTAGCTTCGCAGCCAAGTGCTATACACCAGAGAGGCATCAGAAGGGCTTGCTAGGCGAACAAGCACCGGAAGTTTATCGTTATCCTTTAGCGGATTGTAGGCAAGGGTCGCATACGGCGTGGTCATTTAGATTTTCCCCTTAATTTTTTGTAGGCGATGTCGGCTAGACGTTTAAGCTCGTCATCAGACATCTGCTCAAGCTGATTTTGCTCCCGAATCCCGTGCTCAAGATTCGCCAGTTGGCAGATGCTACGAGTTAATTGCCCGAAGTGCTGAGAATCGACCTTATCCATGCCGCCACCCGACACAGTTTGTCGCATCAGCCGGCGAGTCTCCGCATCGATGATGGTGTACATATTTTCCATCATAGAATGCAGGCTTGGGAGCACATGAACATCGATTAGCTCGTTCGCGTCTCGATTGATCTCTACAAAAGCACCTTCGTCCTCAATATCCTGGTCGGCCTGCGCCAGTAGCTCTTCGCGCTCTTGTTTTCCAGCGGCACCTTTAGCGGCGGCTTTTTCGTACCGGACTTGGAGTTTTCCGGCGTTGTATATTTTTCTGCTCATTATGCACTCCTGTGCTCGTCTCCCGAAGGAGCACCAAAAGGTGGTGCGATGTTGGGACCAGGAAGTGGAGTTACACGGACCTGGCTTGGGGGTAGTTTGCAGGTACTACAACCCAACACCGCAGTCATACCTTAGAAGACACCAGGGGGTTGGTTCAAGGAAAAGCCTGTGACGTGATGCGTCAAAAGTGAATTTAGGGTGAGTGAGAGTGAGGGTATTTAAGCCCAACGGGGGGAACGGCCCCGGGGGTCGGGTAGGGTCAAAATAAACTGAATGCCGCTTCAGTGTATTTTTATTTACTGAATGGCGATTCAGCGAACGGCCGGCCGCGCGCGGGCGCGCGTACGTGCGCGCGTGATTTCCCGCACTTATTTATTGATGTTGGTATCAATATGGTGTACAGATGGGTAAGAGCTAACTTTAAACAAGGACCGTCACATGAAAAAAGTATCCTGTCACCGAAACTTGAACCTTGCGAAGCGCAACCCGCGCAAGTTCGTTTGGATTCTCGGCAAGTCACCCAACAAGAACGGCGATTTCGCACCTACTACGAAGCCTAAGAAGATAGCTGAGGTACATGAAGGCGCTTTTATGCTTAAGAACGCAGTGTTGCACGTCAATATGACAGGCGCGCGCAAGATTAATGGCGGTGCACATCGTGAGGTCTGCGCCTATGCTCGCGGCGTGCTTGTTCCTAACGTATCACCCCGAACCGACGGCCGTCGAATCACTATCAATATGATTCAAGCCGGCAAGGCCGACAAAATCACCGGAGGTATCGGACAAGGCGAATCACAGTTCGTTTTCGCCGATACTCGCGAGCCGTGTCCGACTTCGGGCTTGACGATTTACGCGGACTCGACGGGCATGTACTTGATAGGGGGTCAGTCATGAGTAAGACACTAGAACAATTAGAGCAAGAAACTATCGACGCCGTAAACCGTTGGGAGCTTGACCTTGAATTCAAAGACGGTGCGAGCCGTGCCGGAGTCGCTACCGCACTTGAGGAGGCGGCACACTTTATCGACGATGTGGTCGAGAAGTTGGAGCCCAATTCATACATGGCCAAACGGCTTGCCCGAATGGTTCGAGTCCTTGACGGTCTAAAGTAACCTACCCCACTTACCCTATCGAGCGCCGGCAATCCCGGCGCTTTTTTTTGCCTTCATTCAGGTCCTATCCACGCGCCTGGTTTTTCTTTCCGGTTTTTCACAACACATTCGGGACCTCATTTTCGGGTATTCGGGACCACGTTCGGGACCTATGCCCTATTTTCTCGCCAGTTGTGCGTTATTCGGGATGTATTCGGGATAGGGTAAGCCCCTTGAGCACATAAAAAGCCTCTTAATTCTTTAATCATACATGCTCAAGAGGCGACAACGTTACACCCACTTTCACCCCATAAAGCACCATTCGTCAAGCGGATGTAGATGAATGAACCTATGATCCTAATGAACCACCTGGCGAAACTATTTTTTATATATACGCTCTACGCTCTAAGTGCCTGATATCGTGTCCTATAAGAATTTCAAATGTTTAGAGTAAGAATATAAGACATTCATACTCATAAGTGCCTGATATTGTTTAGAAAGTGCCCTTAAAGCCTATCTACATCTCCACTCATTATCTTCATTCGTTCATTTTTTCGCTATTTCTATCTACATTATCTACATTATTCACTTGATATGTCTATCAATGCCTGATACGAGTATCAATAAGAGCTAACTTTAACCAAGGACACTTCAATGCAACCAACTAATCGAGCTACCGTCTGGAGCCGTAACGCCTACTCACTATGGGTAGTCGAGCGCTCCTATCCTGTATCATTCCTTAAGACACTGGAGCTGCCCGATCGTCCTGGCGTTATTAAGATGCATAACGACCGATTCTATTCATGGCTACCGGAAGGCGTCGACGCTAACGACGGTTGGATTTCTTGCCAGTCGTGCCGAACCTTGAACCCCTTTGAGGACCATATCTGTCAAGGGTGCGGTGACCTTATTCAGCCCGAGATGGATTGGAGCTAATCATGAGTAATCACGAAAACTTGTCTCAATTCCACTTAGGCTCACTGGTGGACCTCATTAGGCTGGCTCGGCATGTTAAGACGAACTCTCGGGGTTATTTTAGTACCACCGAAAATGCGCTCGATTGCGAAGTGGGCGACGTTTTAGTTGATAGTAAAGCATGGGGCTACGCCGGCCGGGAAGATTTTCTTTGCGATGGCTTGGAACCCTTCTGTGATTGGGTCGAGTTGTCTACTCTCGACCCTGACGAAAGGTGGGTAAAAGTCCTAATCGTCAACTCAACTGAGTCCGGCGCACTGGCGCTATTAACCGAAGTTGTACACTTAATTAACAATACTTAATTTTATTTGTCAGATTTTAGGGCCCTTGTGGGTCTTATAGAGTGAACCCTCTTTAACAAGGATAATATTATGTCAGATTCTGTTTTGCTTACTGTTAAGTTTGAAGTCACCGCCGAACAACTTGAAAACCTTTTTGAGTGTGCGCGTCAGAACTACTGGGTTTTTGCCTGGTTTGATGAAGACGACGGCGGCGAAGAATACCCTAACCCTATCATCGGTGACCGTTACGACGTTCCTGAGTCCTATTTTGTAGACAACGGATATAGCAACCTGCGCGCTAATGCGTCCAAAGGATTCTACGCGCTAACGGCTGCGAAGATTCAACGCGGCTTGCGATTGTTGGCTACTGAATACCCGCGACACTTTAGTTACTTGCTACTTGGAAACGAGGACGCAGATACCGGCGACTTTTTTCTGCAACTGGCGCTATTCGGCAAAGTAATCTACGGCTAGAAATCACCCCAAGTGTCTCGGGAATATCTCGGGGCGCTTGCTGGTTATTTAGAGCTAACGAATCGAAAACCTAAAGCCGCGCCCAACTTACAAGGGGATAGTGCGCCACGCATGATGAAAGAGGGTTGTTTCTCTAGTGGATATACCTTTAAGCAGGGTGAAAAAATAGCCAGCCGAAGACGCGATAGGAGAGTGTGGAAAGTTCGGTCCCGTGCCCTTGCAAGGCATTAAGTGGAACTAAAGATGAACAGAGCCCCACTGCCCTTAGTTTTCTAGGGGTTCTTCGGCGAAACAATCGAGCTAACAATTTAAGCAGGGATACACCACCGTGAGAAAAGTGATTTTATCAAGAAAAGCTGAACAGGTTCTGAGGTTCACTTATTGCCGGGGAAAGATTTACGTCGAAATATCTGAAGTTTATTCGACTTGGAGCGGCGCTCTAATAACTCAGGGCGGCTCGTTTCGTTCGGGTGAATATGTTGGGACGCCTGTAAAATCCAGCAAGAAAACTTTTAAGCAAGATTGTGAGCGCTGGTATCGGCAATACGTCAAAAAGCCGATCTACTATTAATGAAATAATTCAACCCGGATGCGCATTGCACATTTAGAGCTAATAACCCAAACAAGGACACCGACAATGATTAACATCGATTTAAACTACTTTGATTGTACTTCTCTCGACACCGAGAAATTCTTAGAAACGACACTAGGCGACCCTATCGAACTGGATTCTCCTCTTATGGAAACATTCGGATTAGAACCAGGCGACTGGCTATCTAATTGTGAAGACGGACTTGCAAAGCTTGTAAGCTGTTTGGAAGGTCAACCCTACCAAGCGCAAGGGCAACTCGGAAACACGTACAACCACGAGCAGCAACTGAGCGATGATTTCCAATGGCAAGTTTTCGCGCCTCATGACTGCGCGGATTATATCTGGGCGGATGATGTCTATGTAGCAGTCGAGCCTCACTTAGGCGGTGACCCTCGTGGGAATTATGGGGCATGGCGACTCTATAAGGTCGATAGCTTAGGCGATTCGGGTTTCTATGATCAGGTGGTGGGCTGGCACTGTGAACCCTTGCGTAGCTTTACTGAATGGAACTCGACCCGGGTTAATATCAAGTTCGAGCTGTTTTTTAATTCTTACCTGGAATCAGTCGACCAAATAAACGAACAAGCATCGCCGGGGTATACCCATTACCCGGCTGGCATTGTGGACGAACTTTTAAAGGATTCGCCGGAATATTCTCCAAAGCTGAAATGTTTTGTGGGTGTGCTTAAGTGCGGCGGGCTGGTAAAGCTTACTCCCTACTCCAGCCTACCTTACTAAGTTTCCTGTGTTGTGTGTTGCTAGGCTACCTCGGAGTCGTGCCCGGGGTAGCCAATGGAGCTTATAACACTCCCACTAACAAGGACAAAAATCATGACCTACAAAATCATCCGCAACCGGTTCCAAGGTCCAAGTCGCGTTATCAAGCGCGGGTTGACACTTGAGGAAGCCCAAGCCCATTGCCAGCGACCCGACACTAGGCAAGCGGTGACTAAGGTTTGGCCTGACGGGTCAACAACTGAACACGTCGAATGGTTCGACGGATACGAAAGCGAGTAAAATCATGACACGCAGCACCGTTATTTGTTTTATCCGAACCAGACTTCGTTCACTTGTCGCCGAATTTGCTGGCGAGGGTCAGCCCGACCCATACTCATTGAAGCGCTTAGAGGAATTGTACCGGGTCCTTGCGGTTCACAATGCCCTAGACGCACAATAGGGTTGACCCCATAAAAGCAGGTTCGGGTAGTAGCTCGCCCGGGCCTGCTTATTATCGGGCTAACCCAAACAAGGACAACACTATGGAAACCTATTTAATTCGCAGCACAAAAACAGGGCAAGAATACCGGCGCTCGTTCGGGTCCTCTGAGGACTGTTATCACTGGATTGTTAATCACTTAGACTTATCCGAGGACTGGCGCTACGGCTTGTCAGGCGTTCAGGTCGAAACAAGGGAAGTTCCACCGAGCTGGAACGATTGTTCGGGTCACCACGGATGGACTGAATACCGCGTCAAGATTGACGGTAAAACTATTCTGGATACTTTTGGTCAAGGCGACTTCTTCGAGGATGAAGAGCACGCGATTACCACAGCCAAAATCCTTCACGCTAAAGCCCTCTGGGAAACGATTGACGGTGAGCTGGGAGATACAGTGCAAGCCTTAGAGGTTGAAATTAAAGAAAGGAACAGGTCATGACACCCCAAGAAATTTTAGATGTAAATCCTATCTTAAAAAGCCCTGACCTCGGTTCGGGTCTGGCCCGCTGGCAAAAGATTAGGGACGCGGTGGAAGCCGCCCACCCTAACCTTAACCCTATGCGTCAGGCTGAAATCGTCGGCAAGGTTATCGAGCGGCTGGAGGGTTCGGGTCAATGACAAAGAAAATAGAACTACACTCATTCAAGCGGGTCCCAAAAAAAGATCCCATGTTGAGCCACATTGAAAACATCACCAAAAACCCGCCAGCTCGTGAGGTGCTAGAGGGTCGGACTATCGTTCGGGTCAGGTATCAGACCGACGAGGAGCTGCTTACGTTCAACTGGACTTGCCGCGCACTGGTGCTTGAGTTCGACGACGGGTCGCACGTTGTCCTAAGTTGCGACGCCGCCGGTAATGGACCTGGAGCACTGTTTTATTTCAACGGACGCGAGCGGGACAAGTTCGGGTCAATCATGAAGGTGGAGTTGGCAGAATGACTGGCGGAATGACTAGCGGCTTTTTTCACCGAGCAACCAAGATTGAGAACGCAATCCGGCAGCACATGAAGACGGTGCATGGTATCGAGTTTCCGGAGGACTGGTACTATTGGGACCATAGGTACTGCCCTCCTGACGACACCACAAAGCACGAGAATCACGGGCATTATGAGCACGAGAATTGCGACGACTGCATGTACTTTGTACGTGGTCGAAAACTTCTGGTGTTGCGTTTTGAAGAATTAGAATATCGCGGGGACATAGAACCCGGGTTTAAAAAGATGGGGGTCTATGAGCCCGATGGTGTGCAGTTTTATATTTATGAGGAGGTATCATGCGCGGCAGAAAACGACGCGGGACAACAACAATAACGCA
>Ga0209645_1000299_pt1 | contig 26615 bp, 35 predicted proteins | sample ETNvirenome_6_30_FD_184070 | JGI IMG/M metagenome (GOLD analysis project Ga0209645, IMG submission 184070) | Marine viral communities from the Pacific Ocean - ETNP_6_30 (SPAdes) (version 2) | ecosystem: Environmental > Aquatic > Marine > Oceanic | place: Pacific Ocean | collected 2013-06-19
TAACTTTTTTCAAGGTTATAAGGTTCGATTGTATAAACAAAATAAAGACAAAACATTTAAGCAAGTCCTAAGCGTTTTTGAGGTTCAAAGCGATTTATGGACTAAGTTTAAAACAATGTTTATTAATGATTTAATAAAATTAGAGACTAAATATTATTTCGTTGATGACTCAATTGTTAGAGGTAACTAAATATGATGATTGTTAATTATAAATCTAAAAAAGATTTAAAAAACAGTATCGGAAAAAAATTAGATTATACTGAAACTAGTTTATTCGGTGCTGAGTATAAATCTAATGGAAAATTTTCAGCTTGTAATAGACCTTCAATTAATACGACTTTAATTAATAGAGGTATTTTAAAAGCACGTGAATTTTTTACAACAATCACTATGGAAAATGATTTAATTAAAAAAGTTGAATAATTTTTTTAAAAATCAAAAATCCAGGTAAACAAAAAAAATATTTAGACTGTCTTTTTAAGCCCTTAAATAATTTTCTACTATGTAGACACTTTCATTTAAATTTAACTTAAAGAGGTTAATTATGAAAAATAACTTTTTACCATTTTCAAAAAGTAAAAAACTTTTGAACATTGATAAAAACGCCAAAACCGTTAAAGGTCAAAAATTTGGATATATGACAGCTATTTTATATTTAGCTAGTTCAAATTTAAGTGGCTTTAATGTATGTCCTCAAGCAAGTGAAGGCTGTAAAAAAGCTTGTCTTGTTTCAAGTGGTCATGGGGCTTTTAAAAATGTGTTAAATGGTCGAATAAATAAAACAAGGTGGTATATACAAGAGCGTGAAAGTTTTTTGATACAATTGAAAAAAGAAATAATTCAGTTTATTAAAAATGCTGAGCGTAAAGGTTTAAAACCTTGTATTAGGTTAAATGGTACTAGTGATATAAGTTGGGAAAATACATCTTTATTAAGTGATTTTCCTAATGTTCAGTTTTACGATTATACTAAGGTATATAAGAGGGCTGAAAAATACGCTAAAGGTTTATTACCTTCAAATTATCATTTAACTTATTCTTTAAATGAGGATAATTACGATTTAGCTTTTAATATCCTAAAATTAGGGGGCAATATTTCGGCTGTATTTCGAAAATATATACCTGAAATTTTTAAAGGTTTTAAAGTCATAAACGCTGATGAAAGCGATTTAAGATTTAATGACCCTAAAAATGTAATTTGTGGGTTAATTGCTAAAGGTAAAGCGAAAACTGATTTTTCAGGGTTCGTATTAGACAATGAAAGTGAGGTTAATTATGTATAATAATGATGATAACAAATATTCGTTTTATAATTCTAATAGCCTTAAAACTTTAGGTAAAAAAAGCCTTCAAAGTTTTTTAGGAAATAGATTTTTTAAAATTGGATATGTAAAACAAAATGGCAAGGCAATTGAACATGTAGGGCGTTTAAATTGTCAATCGAAGCTTCAGGGCTTAGATTTTAAAAGCGTTGGAAAATTTAATTTTAATTTTTGGTCTATGACTAAAAAAGATTTTAGAACGTTTAATATTGCCAATATCATTTACATAAAAGCGAATAAGTATTTAATCACTAAATTTTATAATAGTGAAAATGACGAATATACTTTTAGCTTTAATGAAATTGATAAATAAATAATCATTTAAATTGAAAGTGTCTACATAGTGGAAAAGATATTTTTCACTAACTTGAACGAAAATAATTTTATAGGCTGTTCAGCCTTCTAAAAAAATTGTTTTAAAGTCGCCATATTTTTTTGGGGGCGAGTTCATTTATAATTTAACCTCTAGAAGTGGGGCGAGGGGCGACTTAGTTCGCCCTTTGCCTTAATTATAGAGGGGCGATTGTTTATATTAACCAATAATAATAAAGGGGCGAATATGAAAGTTCTATCATTATTTGACGGTATGAGTTGTGGACAATTAGCGTTACAAAAAGTAGGGGCGAATGTCACTAAATATTATGCGTCTGAAATTGACAAGTATGCAATTCAGATTGCTAAAAAGAATTTCCCAAATACAATTCATTTGGGTGATGTGACTACTGTTGACGCAACAAATTTAGAAATAGATTTGTTGGTTGGTGGTTCGCCTTGTCAAGGTTTTAGTTTTGCAGGTAAGCAATTAAACTTTGATGACCCTAGAAGTAAATTATTTTTTGAGTTTGTACGAATATTAAAAGAGTGCAAACCAAAATATTTTCTTTTAGAAAATGTTGTAATGGCTAAAGCAAGTCAACAAGTCATTAGTCAATATTTGGGGGTTGAACCTATTGAGATTAATTCTTCTTTAGTTTCGGCTCAGCATAGAAAAAGACTATATTGGACGAATATACCTTTTGAAATGCCTGATGATAAAAAGATTTTATTAAAGGACATTTTAGAAAATGGTTTAGCGTCTGATAAGATGACGAAGGACGGAAAAGCTTATTGCTTGACGGCTCGTTATCAAGGTGCTGTTTGGTGGAACAGCATACAAAGAAAACAGCGTACTATGGTTAAAGTTGATAAACCAATTTCTAAATATGGTTTAAAACAAGTAGGTGTCGCTGATTTGAACGGACACGATTTATTAAAGCGTGTTTATTCAAAAGAGGGTAAGTCACCAACTCTCAATGCTCACGGTGGTGGTAATACAGAACCAAAAGTTGCTATTGATAATGATGTAGTGACTTTTAATGATAATCAAGAAAGGAAGATTAAAAAATTAAATCCTACTATTGATAAATCAAACTGTGTGACTACTGCGTTTGGTCGAGGTGGAAGTAGTTCAGAATATTTGACTAGTGTTAAAAAGAAAACTTTAGCATTAGGCGAAAAACATTTTTGGCGTAAACTTACACCTCTAGAATGTGAACGATTACAAACTGTTCCTGACAATTACACTCAAGGCGTATCAAATACTCAAAGATACAAAATGATTGGTAATGGGTGGACTGTTGATGTAATTGCTCATATATTAAAAAACATAACAAAGGAGTAAGAATGGACACTATTGATAAAATCAAAAATGATGTTCACAATCTTAACCGTGATATTCAAAAAATAACTGAAAAGCAATTAGAGTTAGTTTTGAATGTAGGTAAGATAAAAAAGACTCAACAAAATGTTGTGGGTCTTAATGAGTACCAACAGCGAATAAAAAACAATCCTGTTGGTGGTGGTTGGTATCACTTTTTTGGTGTACCAAACAATGAAGAAGGTAAACTCTTTATTTCACTTATTGATAAATATTTGAATAGAGACGTTTATGGTTATAGAGCAAGAGGACGAGGAAACGGTTCTTATGCTCATTCATTACCAAGCGACCAAGCTGATAGCTTTGTTGTTTATTTAGATGAAAAAAAGAAAGGAGTCTAAATGTATATTGATAACCATACAATAAAAGTCATTGGTAAAAAATATAACAATGGCAAAGTAGTAAATAAAAATGCTACTCTAGTTGAAAAAACTTCAACAGAGGGATTAAGTATTAAAAAATTAATTCCTATTTTAGAGAGCATTGAAGACGCTTATGATTGTGGCTGTGAGGTGTCATTAGACATAACTATGAAACAGCACCAATACAGATAAGACCAAAATTAGGGGGTAGTCAAGGTAAGGGCTACCCTCTAAAAGGCTCTGTGCGTTGAGATATGAGACGAATTTTTAACAAATCTGAGCTTCAGACAGCCAATTCCTGGATTTTCCCATTTTAAGCTATTTATAGAGGGGCGATTTCGAGGGGCGAAATGAAGCTCAAATAAAGGGGCGATTAATTAGTACCCCTATTAGAACCAAGGGGGCTATAAGTCCCTCTAAGTATAACTAAGGAGTAACCCATGATAAACTCAAAGAACTCTATCACTATACCTTTTGTGAGATTGAGAGAACAACTCGACCTTGAAAAAGATATGCGTGAGAGAGGTATCAGTCGTTTTAGAAAGCGATTGACCGACCATAAACAAAGGGGCGAGGAAAGTTTTACGAATTACGGTAAGACTTTATTAGCCAATTCTATAAGACCTTTAGCTGACGGTATACAAAAGTATACTGAAGAAGGTAAGGGTGAAAAGGGCGTTCAGCCTATTGCAAGAAGACTATTAGCAAATCTTGAACCTGACATTGCGTCATTGATTACTGCTAAGTCTATTATCAATTCAATTACAATTTCCAGGAAGTTAACTAGTGCAGCTATTAATGTTGCAAGTAAAATTGAAGATGAAATAGCGTTAAGGTCTTTTGAAGAGGGGCGACCTGAACATTATGGGATAGTTAAAGCTGACCTAGACAAAAGGTCTTTTGGCTATCAATATAAAAGACGAAAGTTAAGAGAGTCAGCCCAAAAGAATAGTTTGGAATGGCAAGTTTGGACTAGAAGTGAAAAGGTTCACGTTGGATATAAGTTAATTGAACTTATGTGTACAACAACAGGACTTTGTGATGTTCAAACAGTCATTACTCACAAAAGAAGAGAAAAGAAATTAATCCCTACTGCAAAAACTTTGGAATGGATTAATAACAGGAATGATTTTCTTGAAGTATTAGCACCTGAATATTTTCCGACTATAGTACCACCTCGAAGATGGGAACAAGGAAAAGCAATTGGTGGTGGATATTATTCGAGACATATCAAACCTTTAAGCTTAGTTAAGTATCGTAAGAGAGAAAACTTACAGCAACTTGAGAATGTTGAAATGCCTTTAGTATATAAAGCCGTCAACGCTCAACAAGATACACCATATAAAATAAATGAATTTATTCTTGATGTCTTAGATAAGGCGTGGAGTAAAAACATTAGTATTGGTGGATTGCCAAAAGCAGAACTTGAAGAGTTGCCTGTAAAACCTCACGACATAGATACTAATAGCGAAGCTCGTAGAGCGTACAGACAAAAAGCAGTTTTGGTTCATACTGAAAATGCTAGACAAAAATCTAAAAGATTATTGTTTGCAAAAGTAGTTTGGATTGCAAAAATGTTTAGAGATAGACCGTTCTATCACGCTCACACTTTAGACTTTAGGTCTAGATGTTATCAAGTGACTAACTATTTAAATGGACAAGGCGTTGACTTTGCGAAAGCCTTACATTTATTTGGGACAGGCAAAAAGATAACTGAAGAGAATAAAGGCGATTATTGGTTAGCTGTAACAGGTGCAGCTCTTTATGGATTAGATAAAGTAACAAGAAAAGAACAAGTAGAATTTATTGAAAGTAATTTCGATTTGTTTAACAAAATCCAGGAAGACCCATTTACAAATAGAGAATGGGAAAAAGCTGATAAGCCTTTTCAATTTCTTGCGTGGTGCAAAGAGTGGGTTTCATTTAAGAATGTAGGTTACGGATATATAAGTAGTTTTATTTGTAATCAAGACGGTTCTTGTAATGGAATACAGCATTACTCAGGAATACTAAAACATACACCATCTGCAAAAGCTGTAAACTTAGCACACTCAGATAAACCTGAAGATGTTTATACAGTTGTCAAAAACAAAGTTATAGAAAACTTAAAAGCGAATACTGAAAGTGAGTTAGCTAAACTTTGGTTACAGTTTGGTGTCAAAAGGTCAACAGTAAAGAGGGCTATTATGACTAGTCCTTATGGTTCTACAAGATATTCTTGTAGTGACTTTGTTGATGAAGATTTAGTTAAACGAAAAGACCAAGGGGAAATGCACCCTTTTGGAAGTTTAGCTTTTCCTGCTTGTACTTTTTTAGCAGGAGTAATTTGGGACAGTATGGGTGAAGTTTTATCTTCAGCTAGATTAGGAATGTCTTTCTTACAGCAATGTGCAAAAGTTTTATCGAAAAGTGGACACGCTATTCGTTGGAACAATCCTGTAGGATTTCCGGTCATTCAAGATTATCCTGAATTTAAATCTATGAGAGTTAAGACTAGATTGTTTGGTGAAGTTATCAAACCTAGAATTAATGTAGAGACAGAAAAGTTTTCTGTTTTAAAAGCAAGTAATGGGCTACCCCCAAATTTTATTCATTCGCAAGATTCTGCTCACATGATGTTAGTAGTTTGTAAAGCGTATGATAAAGGGGTTTCACATTTTTGTAATGTACATGATAGTTTTGGGACGACAGCAGCAGACAGTCAAATTTTAGCTGACACAATTAGAGAAACGTTTGTAGAAATGTACTCTACTGATTGTCCGTTAGAAAGTTTTAAAACATCAATACAACCTATACTAACAAAACAACAAATCGAAAAATTACCAACTGTGCCTGAAAAAGGTGACTTTGATATAAACGAAGTTATGCACAGCGAGTTCTTTTTCGCCTAATAGTACCCCTATTAGAACCAAAGGAGTAAAACTATGAACAAAGACGAATGGTTTGAACATTGTCGGTTCATACCTCTAGACCAAGCAGTAAGATATGTGGGACAGGGGTATATAATTGAAGAAGAAAATGAGGAAAATACAGATGAAGAATAATAATGTAAAAATAACTACACCAAAAGGAATTGCTCAATATCCGTGGCTAACAACTGCTGATACTAAGTTTTCTGAGATTGGTGAGTTTAAGACAAATCTTATTCTAGGCAAAAGTGAAGCTCAGTCGATTGCTCAAACAATAGACAAAGCTTATGCTGATAGCATTACTCTTGCAAAAGAGAAAGCTAAGGGTAAGAAAGTTAAAGAAGCAGACAAGCCTTACTTTGATGAAGTTGATGATAAAGGTAACCCAACAGGTAATGTTATTTTCAAATTCAAATGTAAAGCTAAAGTCACTACTAAAAATGGTGACACGTTTGATAACAAACCTGCTATATTTGACGCTCAAGGAAAACCTATGCAGAATGTAAATGTATGGGGTGGTAGTCAAATTAAAGTGAGTGCTGAATTAATTCCGTACTACACTCAAATGGTAGGTGCAGGAATAAGTATGAGACTTAGAGCTGCTCAAGTTATCGAACTAGTTGAAGGTGGCAGTAATTCTGAAGGTTACGGTTTCAAGAAGGAAGACGGCTACGTCCACACGACTGAAACAAAATCTGAGGAGTTGAGCAATGAAACGAAGACGCAAGTTTCCACCGAAGACGACTTCTAATTACCGTTCAGGATTAGAAGAGCAGATTGTTCAACAATTGAAAGCGAGTAAAATTGATTTTGGATATGAAGCAGAAAAGATACCGTATATTAAACCTGAAAAGGTTCACAAGTACACGCCTGATTTTATTTTATATAAAAAGGTTGGTACGCCAATGTATATCGAAAGCAAAGGACGTTTTTTAACGGCTGACAAACAGAAACATATTCTGTTACATAAGCAATACCCTGACCTTGATTTAAGGTTCGTCTTTAGTAATTCGAATACAAGAATTTCTAAGAAGTCTAGGACTACTTATGCTATGTGGTGTAAAAAGCATGGATTCAAATACGCTGATAAATTTATACCTAAAGAATGGTTAAAGGAAGTCAGGACGAATTAGAAAGGAGTCTTTATGGGTAATTAATATACCTCTGTAAGCCCTCTATTAATTTAGGGGGCTTATATTTTTAGACAAAAAATTTTTAAGGAAATATAGATATGAGTAAAAGTGATTTTTTATATCACGCACCATGTACTGAATGTGGCAGTAAAGATAACGTTGCCGTTTATTCAGACTCACATGGACATTGTTTTGGCTGTGGTGCATACTTTCATAACTATCAGAATGAGGAACAACCATTGGAAAAAGTAAATACAGATTTAATTAAAGGTGAACATAAACCTTTAGTAAGAAGACAAATTAATCAGGAAACAGTAAACAAATTTAATTATCAAATTGGTAAACATAATGGGAAGACTGTACAAATTGCAAACTACTATGACAATCATAGAAATTTAGTTGCACAAAAATTAAGATACCCTGATAAGTCTTTTCAATGGATAGGTGATAGTAAGAAAGCAACACTATTCGGACAAAACTTATGGCGTGACGGTGGTAAACTTGTTTGTATAACTGAAGGTGAAGTTGACGCAATGAGTTTATCTTCGATACAAAATAATAAGTGGGCTGTTTGTAGTGTTAAGACAGGTAGTCAAGGTGCAAAGAAAGATTTACAACAACAATTAGAATGGTTAGAAAAATTTGAAACCATTGTGTTGATGTTTGACAATGACGAACCTGGACTTAAAGCAGCTCAGGAATGTGCAAAATTATTTTCGCCAAGTAAAGCGAAGATAGCACAGCTTCCATTAAAAGACGCTAACGAAATGTTAGTACAAGGTAAGACAAAAGAATTAATAGATTGTATGTGGGGTGCTAAATCCTATAGACCTGACGGAATAGTTTCAGGTACAGATATATTTGATTTATTAATTAAAGAAGATAATAAAGATAGTGTCCCTTATCCTTTTGAATGTTTGAATACAAAAACATTAGGAATGAGAACAGGGGAACTAGTAACAATAACTAGTGGAACAGGACAAGGTAAGTCACAATTGTGTAGACATATAGCACATCAATTAATTTCTAAAGGTGAGACTGTTGGATATATTGCTTTAGAAGAAAGCATTAAGAGAACAGCATTAGGTGTAATGTCAATTGATTTAAAGAAACCTTTACACTTAACGAAAGAAGGAATTAAGAAAGATGACTTTAGAAATAGTTTTAATCGAACAGTTGGTAGTGGCTCTATGTATCTATTCGACCATTTCGGTAGTACCGAGTCTGAAAATTTGTTATCCAAAATTCGTTACCTTGCTAAGGGTCTTGGTGTACGGTGGATTATTCTTGACCATCTTTCTATTGTTATTAGTGGACTAGAAACTTATGACGAAAGAAAACTAATTGATATGACTATGACTAGACTGAGAAGTTTAGTTGAAGAGACAAACATTGGATTGATTTTAGTTTCTCATTTAAGAAGACCTGACGGTAACAAAGGATATGAAGACGGTTTACAAACTTCTTTAAATTCTTTGAGAGGGTCTCATGCGATTTCACAATTAAGCGACCAAGTTATATCGCTTGAAAGAAATCAAAATGATGAAGAGAATAGAAACTATACAACAGTACGTGTGTTAAAGAATAGACATACAGGAAATACAGGTAAGTGTGGTACATTATATTTTGATGAAGACACTTCTTGTTTAGTAGAAACGAAAGGAACAAATGACTTTTGATTTAAAACGTAGACTAAAAGATGACGACACTTGGTATCTCATTGGTGAGATAGCAGGTGCTATTAATGCAGCTAAAAAAAATCCGTTGCATGATGTCATTCTTTCTCTACCGAATAAATACAAAACTCATGCTGACATTATTTTAAATGAAATGATTCCTTTTGAAGAAGCAGCGTTCAGAATACAAACAGAAAAGGCAACATTGCATTAATGATAAAAAAACTTTTATGGTTTTTCTTTATCTGCTTTTTAATTACTCTTCTGTTTTCTTGTACAAAAAATAAAAAAGATTCTAATATAATTTTAAAATTAGGAAAAACAATAATAACAAACGGAGTAGACTTTAAATGAAAAAGAAACCAAGTCCACCTTTAGTAATTGGCAACAAAAAATTTTTTAAGTATAAAATTATTTGGGAAGATATTGTAGGGGACTCAACTTTAGCAACTAGTAATGAATTTGCTAAGATGACTTGTGCTGATATACATACCGAGTGTTGGGTATTTGATAAAACACCTGACTATGTATATTCGTTTGCAAGTTATTATACTTCTAATGGTGAATTAGAATTTGGGGATAGAAACATTTATCCTCGTAGCGTTATAAAGAAAATGATAAGGATATAAAATGAAAAAAATAATAGACAAGATAGGTACATGGTCTCTTTATTATAGAACTGAGATAGTTTATTTTGTTCTTGGATTTATAGTGGGGGCAATAATTATATGAGATATGTTTTTGATATAGAAACAGACGGATTATTATTTGATTGCACTAAGACTCATTGTATTGTCTTAAAAGATATAGACAAGAATGAGATACTTACACCAACAGTCGACCAGGGATTAGAACTTTTATCTAATGCTGAATTGATTGTTGGTCACAACATAATCAAATTTGATATTCCTGTACTAAAAAAATTATATGGATTTAAAACTAAAGCAAAAGTTTTTGATACCATTGTTGCAACACGGTTAATATGGTCTGACTTAATGGACTCTGATATGAGACGTGTACATAATAAAAATTATCCTAGAAACTTAGTTAACAAACATTCCTTAAAAGCTTGGGGTGTTAGATTAGGAGATTATAAGCAACAGATAGATACAGATTGGAAAACATTTACTAAAGAAATGTTAGAGTATTGTATTCAAGATGTTAATGTAACACATACTTTATATGGTAAGTGTTTAGAAAAAATTAATTATTTAAATACAATTACTCAAAATCCTAAACAATCTTTAGAATTAGAACACCAAGTTGCTGAGATAATAAGTCAGCAAGAACAGTATGGAGTTTTATTTGATAAAGATAAAGCAACAAAATTATATTCTATTCTTTCTTCAGAGAGAGATAAGATTATAAAAGAAATGGCTGAGACTTTTCCACCTCTTAAAAGAGAAGAAGAGTTTATACCTAAAGCAAACAATAAAAAGCGTGGCTATGTTAAAGGTCAGCCTTTTATTAAAGTAAAGTATGAAGACTTTAATCCTTCAAGCAGAAGACATATAGCTGAAAGATTAAAATTAAAATACAATTGGAAACCTAAAGAATATACAAATGACGGTCTTGCAAAGATTGATGATAAAATTTTAAACTCTTTAGATTATCCTGAAGCTAAATTACTTGCTCGTTATTTCTTATTAGAAAAACGAATTGGTATGTTAGCTGAAGGTAAACAAGCCTACTTAAAATTGGAACGGAACAGTAGACTACATGGAACTGTGAATACTAACTCTGCGATAACTCAAAGAGCAACACATTCAAATCCTAATTTAGGACAAGTCCCTGCTGTCAATGTTCCTTACGGTAAAGAGTTTAGAGAATTGTTTACCGTTCCAAAAGGAAAGTCAATGTGTGGAGTTGATATATCTAGTTTAGAAATTAGATTATTAGGACACTACATTGCGAAGTATGATAACGGTTCGTATGCTAACGTTGTAGTTAACGGTGACATACATACTGAAAATCAAAAACTTGCAGGATTAGATACACGTGACCAGAGCAAAAGATTTTTATATGCTTGGCTTTATGGTGCAGGAGTAAATAAGATTGCAGAGGTAACAGGTAAATCTAGTAAAGACGCAGCTCAAGTAAGAACTCGTTTTCTAAATAGATTACCTGCTTTAAGTAAACTAATAAAACAGGTTCAGCTATCTTCAGAGCGAGGTTACTTAGTTGGTCTAGATAAACGGCAAGTAAAAATTCGTTCAGTACACGCAGCTCTAAATACTTTATTACAAAGTGCAGGGGCTATTGTATGTAAGCAATGGTTAGTTGAATTTAATAAATCTGTTAAACATATCGAAGGTGTTCAGCAATTACTTTGGGTGCATGATGAAATACAAATTGAATGCCCTGAAGATAAAGCTGAAGAAGTTGGAAAACTAGCTGTTGAGTCTATAAAGAAAACAGGTGAACATTTCAATTTAAGAGTACCGTTGACAGGTGAATATAAAATCTCAAATGATTGGAGTGGGACACACTAATGAAAAATAATAAATTTGATATAGACTTAAAGTATGGCAAAGAACGAGAGAGCAAAGTGGCTTCTTTATTAATTGCTGATAAAGATAAAGTCGAAGTTAAGACTGAAAGAGATTGGTGGCACAAGACAGGAAACATAGCAATTGAAGTAGAATGTTTTGGAAAACCAAGTGGACTGTCAGTAACTAAAGCTGACTATTGGGTACATATATTAGCAACAGGTAAACAAGACTATTGCAAATTAGTATTTGATGTACCTAAATTAAAACAAATCGTAGAACGGTTTAAAGATAATTTTAGAATGATTGGAGATTATAATAAATCTAAATGTATTCTAATACCTTTAGCTGAACTATTTAAAAATGTAGAAAGGAGTAAACAATGATAGAGAGACAAACAACACTTGTAATTGACGGTGACATTTTGGCTTACAAAGCTGCAACCAATTCAGAGTATGACGCTCATTGGGGTGATGGTCTATGGACTGTTCAAGCAGATGAGAACCAAGGTAAGTATTTAATTCTTTCTGAGATAGAAGACCTTAAAGAAAAGTTTAATCCAAAAAAAGTTATCGTTGCGTTGACTGATAAAGACAATTTTCGAAAAGATGTTTTACCAACGTACAAGGATAATCGAAAACAAAAACGTAAACCTGTAATATTAAAGGCGTTACGTAAATATCTAATTGATGAGTGGAACGCAGTCGTTCTACCAAATTTAGAAGCAGATGATGTCATGGGAATCATTGCAACCAAACCTCGTAAGAACAATGAAAAAGTAATTATTTGTTCAATAGATAAAGACCTTAGACAAATTCCAGGGAATTTATATAATGGTGAAACTGTGGTTAAGCGTACCCCTAAAGAATGTGATTGGTGGCATTTAATCCAAACACTAACAGGTGACGCTACTGACGGCTATTCAGGCTGTCCAACAGTAGGTAAAGTTACTGCTCAAAAAATTCTTAACGACAAGAAAATGCCTGTAGGTAAAATGTGGGAACTTGTTGTTAAAGCTTATGCTAAGCAAGGGCTTATGGAACATGACGCTTTTCAACAAGCACGTGTTGCAAGAATTTTAAGATACGGTGATTACAATAAAAAGACAGGTGAGGTTAAGCTATGGCAGATATAAAAAAAGAAATAGTAGACAAACCACCTCATTATTTAAAGTATGAAATAGAACCTATCACTTTTATAATGAGAAACAAATTAGATTTCCCTACAGGAAATGTGATTAAATATGTTATGCGTTGGCGTGATAAGAACGGAGTACAAGACTTACAAAAAGCCAAACGCTACATTGATATGATGATAGAGTTAGAAACAACAGGACAAATAGATAAAGTAAAAAAATGGAAGGGGTAAACATGGACTACAGCAAAGATACATTATTAACTGAAGCAGGTATGAGGATTTTAAAAGACCGTTATTTAACTGATAGCGAGACTAGTCCTCAACAAGCATTTAAAAGAGTGGCTGACACTTTTGCAGATGACTCAGATATGGCTGAAAGAATATATAAATATGTATCTAACTTGTGGTTTATGTATGCAACTCCCATTTTAACTAATGGTGGAACTAAAAAAGGAATGCCAATTTCGTGCTTTCTTAATTATGTTCCTGACAGTAGAGAAGGTTTAACAGAACACTATACAGAGAATGCTTGGTTAGCAAGTGTCGGTGGAGGCATTGGTGGATATTGGGGACACATAAGAAGTGACGGAACAAAAACTTCAGGTGGTTCTCAATCTTCAGGCTCAATTCCTTTTATGCACGTAGTTGATAGTGAAATGTTAGCTTTCTCTCAGGGTAAAACTAGACGAGGAAGTTACGCAACTTACCAAGATATAAGTCACCCTGAAATAGAAGAGTTTATTGAAATAAGAAAACCTAGTGGTGGTGATGTACATAGAAAATGTTTAAACCTTCATCACGGTATAGTTGTTACTGATGATTTTATGAATGTAATAGATGAGTGTACAAGAAATCCAGGTGCAAATGATGATTGGGATTTAATTGACCCTCATACTAAAAAGATTGTTCGAACTGTATCAGCGAGAAAATTGTGGCAAAAAATTTTAGAGACTAGAGTAGCAACAGGTGAGCCTTATATCTTTTTCAAAGATACAGTACATGAAAGTTTACCTGAAACACAAAAACAATTAGGATTAAAAGTACATCATTCTAATTTGTGTAGTGAAATAACTCTACCAACAAATGAAGAGAGAACAGCCGTGTGTTGTTTATCTTCAATTAACTTAGAAAAATATGATGAATGGAAAGATGACCCTTACTTCATACCTGACTTGGTTCGTTTCCTTGATAATGTATTGGAGTATTTTATTAATAACGCTACTGATTTTCTTAGCCGTGCTAAGTTTTCAGCTAGTCAAGAGCGTAGTATTGGATTGGGGACAATGGGTTTTCATTCGTATCTACAAAGTAAAAAAATTCCTTTCGCAAGTGCTTTGGCAAAAGGATTAAACTTAAAAATGTTTAAGCATATTAAAAGCCAAGCTGAAGCAACATCAAAAGATTTAGCATTACAAAGAGGTGAAGCTCCTGATATGCGAGGAACAGGAATGCGTAACGCACACTTGTTAGCCATTGCACCTAATGCGTCTAGTAGTATTATTTGTGGTGGAACTAGTCCGTCAATTGAACCGTTAAGAGCAAACGCTTATACTCAAAAGACAATGAGTGGTACTCACTTTATGAAAAATAAATATCTTCAAAAATTATTAAAAGAAAAAGATATGGATAATGAAGAAACCTGGAAAAGTATTATTGCTAATCGAGGTTCAGTAATGCACTTAGAAAATTTAACGGATTGGGAAAAAGATGTATTTGCTACTGCGATTGAAATAGACCAAAATTGGATTATTGAATTAGCAGCCGATAGACAAAAATATATTTGTCAATCACAAAGCTTAAATATATTTGTACCTTCAGATGTAAACATAAGAGAGTTACACTTATTACATTTAAAAGCATGGCGAAAGAAAATTAAAACTTTATATTATTGTCGTTCTGAAGCTATTAGAAGAGCCGAAATAATATCAACAAAAATAGAAAGGAAAGTTAGACCTGACGCAGAGGAAGATGATTGTCTAGCTTGTCAAGCTTAATGGCAAAAAAGAAAAATAATTTACTAGGTAAAGAAGAACACGAAACACGTTCTAAATATAAGAAGACAAGTATTGGAAGAAGACCAAGCACTAGTATGCTTAATAAAAAGAAACGGCAAGGACGAAACAAAAAACAAATGAAATATCGAGGACAAGGAAAATGACAAAGTGTAATAACAAATGTATGTGTGGTAGAAACATACATGACAAAGATGAAAAGAAACAGAAACAACAAAAGCAAACTGTTTTGTGGACTGTCTACCATACTGTACTTGCAGTTGAATTAGCTATAATTATTTTAATAGAAGGTGTAGAACTTTTTGATTATTGTAGTTATTGGTGGGGGTATAATTAATGACCCACCGTCATATAGTTATACGAGCAACCGTGGGTAAGCCACCTATGGATATTCGTAAAATAAAAAAGTGGATTAAAAAATTAATCAAAGCAATAGGTATGAAACGCTTAGGACAACCCATTGCTGTCTATTGTCCAAAAGAAGGAAATAGAGGTATTACTTGTGTGTCTTGTATTGAAACTTCACACATAGCATTACACTCTTGGGACGAAAGTTCTCCTGCTGTTGTTCAATTAGATGTTTACACTTGCAGCACTTTAAATAAACAAACTGTATTTGATTATTTAAATATGTTTGAACCAAAAGAAATTAGTTATCAAGTTTTAAACAGAGATAACGACATAACAATAGAAAGGACAACATGAGTTTATTAAAAGAGAGAATATATTATAAACCTTTTGAATATCCGTGGGCTTTTGACGCTTACGATATGCAACAGAAAATGCACTGGTTACCTAGTGAAGTTCCTTTAGCTGAAGATGTAAGAGATTGGAACGAAAGATTAAACAAAAGAGAAAAAAATTTAATAACACAGATTTTAAAATTCTTTACGCAAGGTGATGTAGATATAGCACAAGCTTATTTAAGTAACTACATTCCTAAATTTAAACCACCTGAAATAAGAATGATGTTATCAGCATTTGCAACAAGCGAAGCTAATCACGCTCATTCTTATTCTTTATTAAATGATACAATTGGTTTGCCTGATAAAGAATATCAAGCATTTCAAGAGTATAAAGAAATGGCAAATAAACATGACTATTTATTTAAAGATAAAGGTAAAGGTGTTGAAGGACTTGCACGTGAACTTGCTGTATTCTCAGCATTTGGTGAAGGTCTTCAATTGTTTGCGTCTTTCATTATGCTATTAAACTTTCAAAGATATGGCAAAATGAAAGGTATGTGTCAAATAGTTACTTGGTCTATAAGAGACGAAAGTCATCACGTAGAGAATATGATTAAATTATTCCACGCTTTAATAGATGAAAATAGAAAAGTTTGGAATGATAATTTCAAAAAAACTTTATATCAGATATGTAGAGATATGGTAGACTTAGAAGATAAGTTTATCGATTTAGCATTTGAAATGGGTGGAGTCCAAGGACTAGAACCTAAACAAGTTAAACAATATATTAGACATATAGCTGATAGAAGACTGTTGCAACTAGGTTTAAAACCTAATTTTAAGGTAAAAGATAACCCTTTGCCTTGGTTAGATTGGGTATTAAATGGCGTAGAACATACGAATTTCTTCGAAAATAGAGCAACAGAGTATACAAAAGGTAACTTAACAGGCAATTTATGGGGCTAATTAGTCCCCATATTAGAAGGAAACAGATATGAAACAAAATGAAAACAATCAAAATCCTTTAGATGAGATACAATTACCGTATACAGTTGACGAACTGATTAATGTTTTAGATAACATTTATCCTGAACGGTCTCCGTCATTAAAAGATAATGATAGAGAAGTTTGGTTTAAAGCAGGTCAACGAAGTGTGGTTAATTGGCTCAAAGATTTAAAGAAAAGAAGTGAAGATAATTTATTAGGGGGACAATAATATGTGCATGGGTGGAACAACACAACCAATGACTAAATATGTCGACAGACCTGACCCAACATTAACTTATGTTGAAGGTAATGTTTTTGACCCTAAAGATAATCCACCAGAGATAGATAAAACTCCTGTAGTGGATAACAAGAAGAAAAAGTCTTCAGTTTCACATTCTTCAGATTTAACAATTAACTACTAAGAGAGGAGTCAAATTATGTGTATGGGTGGTGGACGAAAAGTCCAACAAGAGGTTCAATCACAAGTTCAACCTGTTAGAGCAATGGCAAATCCTGACGAACTATCTCCAACAATCGAGTTAGCTTCAGAGGACGCTTTAGAAATTGCAAAGAAAAAGAAATCTAAAAAGGGAACTTCAATGTTACAAACTGACCTTAATATTCCTGGTTCAAATCCAACAGTATAAGGAATAAACAATGGCAGATACAAAAGATGTAATGGGTTTTGATGTAAATAGAAATGCAGAAAGCCGATACAATTCTCTGTCTGAAAATAGAGAACATTATTTGACTAGAGGTAGAGAGTGTTCAGAATTAACAATTCCAACTCTTATCCCTGAAAATTATCAAACACAATCAAGTGACTTTTATAGTCCCTTCCAATCAGTAGGTAGTAGAGGTGTCAACAACCTAGCTTCCAAATTACTACTATTACTACTTCCCCCAAATCAACCATTTTTCCGTTTAGCAATTCAAGGGAAAGCTAAACAACAAATCGATATGCAACCTCAATTAAAGACAGCGATAGAAAAATCGTTCTCTAAAATTGAGCGTGATGTTATGTCGAAGATAGAATCTTTGGCTATACGTGTACCTTCATTCGAAGCTTTAAAACATTTAATTGTTGGTGGAAATGTATTATGTCATATTCCAAAAGAAGGAAGTATGAGAGTATATGGTTTAAACCAATATGTATGTAAAAGAGACGGTGAAGGAAATGTTTTAGAAATAGTTGTAAAAGAAAGTGTATCAATTTTATCTTTAGATGATGAAACTAAAGAACAAGTAATAAATGCAATGTCGAAAAAAGATATTAAGTCTAACGACAACTGTGATTTATATACTCACATTTACAAACTACCAAATAACAAATTTTATATTTGTCAAGAAGTACAAGGAATTAAAATACAATCATCAATAGGAATGTATAATGAAGACCGTTTACCTTGGTTACCTTTAAGAATGGTAAGAGTAGACGGAGAAGATTATGGACGTTCTTATGTTGAAGAATATATTGGTGACTTAAAATCTTTAGAAGGTTTATCACAATCATTAGTAGAATCTTCTGCTGCGTCTTCTAAAATGGTTTTCTTAGTTAAACCAAATTCAACAACAAAGAAAAGAGATTTAGCAATAGCACGTAACGGTGATATTATAACTGGAAATCAAGATGATGTTTCAGTATTACAAGCAAACAAATTTTATGATTTACAAACTGTGGAGAAAGCAGTCTCAAGACTAGAAGAAAGAATGGCTTATGCTTTCTTATTAAACACAGCTATTCAGCGTCAAGCTGAACGTGTAACGGCTCAAGAAATTCGTTACATGGCAAATGAATTAGAAACTGCAATGGGTGGTATATATTCTTTATTATCACAAGAATTACAATTACCTCTTGTTAAGTTACTAATGGTAAGAATGGGAAGTAAAAATGAAATTCCTAAATTACCAAAAGGTTCTGTTGAGCCAACTATTATTACAGGTGTTGAAGCACTTGGACGTGGTAATGACTTACAGAAACTTAGAGAGTTCGTTGCAGAAATAGGTCAACTCGCTCAAATCAATCCTCAAATAGTTCAGTTGTTAAATCCTCAAGATTTAATTCAGAGATTAGCAACAGCACAAGGGATTGATACTGAAGGCTTAATAAAGAGTCCTGAACAGTTACAAGCTGAACAGGAAGCTCAAATGCAACAACAACAAATGCAACAAATGGCTGACACGGCTCAAGCTGTAGCACCAAAAGTTGCAGACAATGTGACAAAACCGACAAGTTAAGGAGTATAACAAATGGTCGAATCAGTAGAGATAAAAAGTAAAGAGACTGGTGCAGAAGCACCGAAGGAAGAAAGCAAAACTGAAGAACAGTTTAAATTAAAATCAGAAGAGCGACCTGATTGGCTTCCTGATAAATTTAAAAATGTCGAAGATATGGCAAAAGCTTATGGTGAGTTAGAATCAAAGTTAGGTTCTCAAGACAAAACTTTTGAAAATGAGACTAAACTTTCTAATAAAGAAGAACAGCCTACAGATAAAAAAGAAGGCGACTTATCCATAGATAAAAACGCTCAAGAAGCTGTTGATAAAGCTGGATTAAATCTAGAAACTTTACAACAAGAATATAGTAAGGAAGGTCAGTTAGCTGACAAGTCTTATGAAGCTTTAGAGAAAGCAGGTATTCCAAAAGATTACGTAGACGCTTTCATTAAAGGACAAGAAGCAATTGCTACACAAACAGCAAACACTTTAAAACAAGAAGTGGGTGGCAATGAAAGTTATAAAGCTATGATGGATTGGGCTGTTGACAATTTAACAGAAACAGAAATTACAGCTTATAATAATACAGTTAACGGTAAAGACATTGAGGCTACTCGTTTAGCAATCTCAGGTCTTAATGCTCGTTTTCAAAATGCAACAGGTAGTGAACCAAATTTACAATCTGCTAACAAAGCAAACGCAGCAAATGCCCCAGGTTATAGGTCATGGGCTGAAGTTACTGCTGCAATGTCTGACGAAAGATATTCGAAAGATGACGCTTATCGTTTAGATGTTCAGAATAAAATAAAGAATAGTAGGCTATAATATGTGGTTATTAGCTTTAAGAAAAGTATATGAAGCCGAAGTCGCAGAGACTACGGCTATCATAGATACATTTTTGCAAAAATCCGTAGGCGTTGCTGACCATGATAACTTTATGAAAACTTTAAAATTAAATTTTGATAAAATGATTCATGCGAAATCAGCAATTGCTGAATTAGATAAACTTGGTGAACAATCAATAAAAGATAAAAAGGATAAAAAATAAATGCCTAATAAATACAAACCAAAGCCGAAACCTAAACCAAAACCTAAACCAAAAAATAAATAGTTGTGTTACCTTTATAGGTAGCAACTCGCTGACACAATAAATTAGCAATTAACTTGACCGTACTGAGGTACGACAATCATTGTGAAAGACTAAAGTTTTGTGAAAGCTTTCAATCAATAACAAGGCTATAACAAAGGAGAACATTATGGCAAACGCAGCTCCTGCCAGTATAGGCAGAGTGAATGCGTCCGGTTCTGAAGACGCCCTGTTTCTGAAAGTTTTTGCTGGAGAAGTTATTACTTCTTTCAACAGAGCTTCAGTTACAGAGGGTTCAGAAATGGTTCGTTCTATAGCTTCAGGAAAATCAGCAACATTTCCAGTAATGGGAAGAATTGACGCTGAGTATCATACTCCTGGTGCTGAGATAAACGGACAGGACGTTAATCACAACGAAAAGGTTATTACAATTAATGACCTATTAATATCACACGCTTTTCTAAGTAATTTGGAAGAGGCTAAAAATCATTGGGACGTAAGAAGTGCTTACTCTACAGAAATAGGAAGAGCATTAGCTTTTACTAAAGATAGACACGTATTACAAACTATTGGTTTAGCGTCACAAGCAAACGCCAACGTAACAGGTGGTGACGGTGGAACAACTATAACAAATACTGACATAGCAAATGCTACTGCTAGTACATCAGCTAATGGATTCATTACTGCATTATTTGACGCTGCTAAAGCGTTAGATAACAACTACGTTCCAAGTGAAGGTAGAGTATGTTTCTTAGACCCTGAAATGTATTACAAATTAGCAAATGCTACAAACGCAATCAACGTTGACTTTAGTGGTAAAGGTTCGATTGCAGAAGGTAAAGTACAAAAGATTGCAGGTATCACATTGAAACCTTGCCCTCATTTTGTAAAATCTGACGTAGGAACATCTTCTGTATTTGCAGGTTCAGCTACTCAAGGTGGTTCAACACCTCAGTCTGTAAACTTGACAAATTACGAAGGTCTAGTATGTCACCCTTCAGCAGTTGGTACAGTTAAGTTAATGGACTTAGCTACTGAAATGGAATACGATATTAGAAGACAAGGCACGTTAATGGTTGCTAAATATGCTATGGGACATGGCGTATTAAGACCAGAAGCGGCTGTTGGAATCAAAGAAGCGTAATCAACGGTAGTGTAACAACACAATGATTGAGGGGAGAAATCCCCTCAGTCGCAAACTCGCTTATAGAAAGGAGAAAATATGACGTTAGACTTAACGCCATTCAGACATTTTACAGTAGGATTTGATTCTCTGTTTGATGAACTGGAAAATTACAAGCCAATAAACTATCCACCATATAATATATCTAAGATTAAAGATGGTGAATACAAAGTGGAAATGGCAGTTGCAGGTTTTACTAAACAAGACATAACGGTAACTGTTAAAGAAAATATCTTAGCCGTAAAAGGTAAGAAGGAAAAATCTGAATCAGACTTCCTTTACAAAGGTATTGGCGAAAGGTCTTTCTCTCAGAATTTTAGATTAGCTGAATTTATGTATATAGATAAGGCTGAACTAAAAGACGGTATCTTGAGGATTACTCTTAAACAAGAGCTTCCTGAAGAGAAAAAAGAGAAGACTATTAAAATCACTTAAATTGGAAATTTAGGCTAAAGGGGGCTTTTTGCCCCTTTTAGTTAAAAAAAATCTTCCATAGAGACACGTACAAAGCAATTAAAGGGGACACGTGACCCTAAGTACCCCCTAAATTTAAGGAGTAAACATGGCAACACAAATAACTGCGACTACAGAATTACAGGCAATAAACACTATGTTAAGTTTTATTGGTGAAGCACCTGTATCAAGTATAACAGGAAACATTGGAACAGATGTAGCTGTCGCTAAACAGATTTTAGATGAGACTTCTTTAAGTGTACAAAATCAAGGGTGGTTCTTTAACAGAGATTTAGAAGTTACTTTAACTAGAGATACAGCTAATAAAGTACCTCTTGAAACTAACTGTGTAGCTTTAGAACCTTCAGCACCTTATCAATATCAATATTCTTACACAATAAGAAATGGATTTTTATACGACTTAAAAAATCATACAGATGTTTTTACAACTGCACCTGTTCAAGTTGATAAAACTATGATTCAACAGTTTGAACACATTCCTGAATATGCAAGAAGATATATAACTGTTAAGGCAGCAAGAAGATTTGCAGCTAGATATATCGGTGCAGATTCTTTAGTTAAATTAGCAACGCTTGATGAACAAGAAGCTCACGTTCAATTCGAACAAGCAGACTCTAGAGCAATGGACGCAAATATACTTAAAGATGAGTATAATATGAATTACATTGTTAATAGAGGATATAAACGTTCAAGTAGGTAAATATGTCTGTAGTATCGCAATCAATTCCAAATCTGATTAACGGTATCAGTCAACAAAATCCTGTACAAAGAAATGTAGGACAAGCTGAGAACCAAGTTAATTTCCAATCAAACATAATTGACGGTCTATCTAAAAGACCACCAACAGAATTTGTAAAAAATTTATTAGCTTCAACTGTTTTTCCAAACAACTCTGCAATTCATTGGATTAACCGTGATAGTTCTAATCAATATGTAGCTGTATTTACAAACGGTGCTGTTAAAGTATATGACTTAGCAGGTAATGAAAAAACTGTAACTATGGGTACAGGGGCTTCAACATATTTAACAACAACAAACCCTTTAGAAAATTTAAAATTTGTAAACATTGCTGACTATACATTTGTCGCCAACAAAGCAATTACTGTAGCTGAAGATTCAACAACAACAGCAGCTAAAGTACAAGAGACTTTAATTTATGTTAAAAGTTCACAATATGGTAGACAATATAGTGTTAAATTAAATCATTCAACTTGGGCTTATCCAATAGAAGTTTTATTTCAAATGCCTACAGGTAATGACGCTTCAACAGACGGTAAGTTTAGAGATACTGAAAAGATTGCTAACATATTAATTAATGGTACAGGCTCATCACATTGGAGTGGTTCGGCTGATGGAATTGGATTTAAAACTATAAGAACTGATACAGGGGCTACATTAAGTACGTCTCAAGGATTAGGAAATTATAGTGGAATTACAGGGACATTTACTACTACACAATTTGGAAATAGTATTTACATGACTTGCAGTAGTGGAACATTTACAGTTGAGACTACTGACGGTTTCGGTAACCAAGCTATGTATGCAATAAAAGACGCTATCAATGATTTTGCAGATTTACCTTTCTACGGTAAAACTGATATGATTGTAAAAATTACAGGTGATGAAGGTGACACACTTTCAGATTACTATGTAAAATTTGTAGGTAATGGTGTATGGAGTGAAACAGTTGCACCTGGAGTTAAAGTTGGATTAGATGATACGACAATGCCTTTCGCATTAATTAATAATAATAACGGAACATTTAGTATGTCTAAACAAACTTGGACAGACAGAGTTGCAGGTGACGCTGACACAAACCCTGCCCCAAGTTTTGTAGGAAATAAAGTTAATAACTTAACATTCTTTCAAAACAGATTAGGAATTATTTCAAATCAAAATTTAATATTATCTGAAAATGCGTCTTATTATAATTTTTACGCAACAACAGGAACAGATGTTTTAGATACTGACCCTATTGATATTGCTGCGGCAGGAACAACAGTTAACAAACTTTATAACTCTATAGATTTTAATGAACAGTTATTGTTATTCTCAGAAGAGTCTCAATATATTCTAGAGTCTTCAGGAGATAGTGTAACGCCAACAACGGCTGTGTTGACTAAAACAAGTCAATTCAACCACGCTACAAAAGTTGCACCAAAATCAGCAGGTAAGTTTGTTTACTTTGCTCAAAATAGAAATGATAAAACTGCAATTACAGAATACTTTGCAGATGATGATACTTTAACTAATGATGGAATAGATGTAACTATTGGAGTACAAACATTAATTCCAAGTAATGCTTATAAACTTGTATCTAATAATGTAGAAGATACTTTAGTTGTATTAACTCACGATACTTTAGACGCAGTTAACAATACTGCATATACACCAAGTAGTGATATAACAGCAACTAACGCAAACACTTTGAGTGTTTATAAGTATTTCTTTGACGCTGATAAAAAAGTACAATCTTCCTGGTCAACTTGGACTTTGAATAATTGTCAAATATTATCGGCTGAAGCTTATGAAAGTAATTTATATTTAGTAGTTAATGAAAAAAGAAATACTAAATTATTAAAAATAGATTTAAGAAATCCTAACTTTGGTTCTTTAACTCATAATATACACATGGATTTTAGAACAGCGACTTTGACAGGGACTTATGATAGTGCAACAGACTTGACTACGTTTACTATTCCGTACACGTTAAATCAAACATTAAAAGCTGTTGACGCTACTAATGGGGCTAATGTTACAATTGACGCTTCAAGTTCAGGAACAACACAAAAAATAAAAGGTAATCATACTTCTTGTGTTTTCGGTGCAGTATATGATTCTGAATATCAATTTTCTACACCATATATAAGAGAAAATACACAGACAGGACAAGTAGCTTTAACTTCAGGACGTTATCAAATTAGACAGTATCAATTAAATTTTAATGATAGTGGATATTTTAAAGCTACAGTTACACCTGAAGGAAGAAGTGCAACTAACTATGAGTTTACAGGAACAATTATTAATAGTTCTACAGCAGTAATTGGACAGCCAAATATTGAAAGTGGAACATTTAATATACCGATACAAGCTAGAAATACAGATTTCACTTGTGCGATAACTTCTGATTCTCATTTACCTTGTCACTTTGTTTCGGCAGAGATAGAAGGATTTTACTTTAGACGTTCAAGAAGAATGTAATGCAAAAATATGTAAGACAAGCAACACCTGAAGACGCTCATAAATTAGCACCTAAAATTCGTAAGGCTGATAGGGAAGAAATTAAAGCGTCTCATAATTCAACACCGTTAAATGCGTTGTTGCACCCATTTACACAATTACAACATAAAACATTTTCTATAATTGGGACTGAAGAGGAAGATGTTATTGGAATGTTTGGAGTTGTTCCATGTGAAACAAAAGATTATGGTATAGCTTGGTTATTATCAAGTGAAGAATTACTAAATCATACTAGGCAATTCCTACGTGAATGTCCTAAATGGGTAAATGAAATGTCCAAAGATTATAAATATTTATATAATTATGTGGACGAAAGAAATATTGTAGCAATTAAATGGTTACAATTTTTAGGTTTTAAAGTTATTGAAACTTTACCTTATGGTTATGAAAAGAAAAATTTTAAATTAATGTTAAAGGAGATAAATTAATATGTGTTCACCAGAAGCGGCAATGGCAACTCTTAAAGTCGCTAGTGCATTCGCTGGTTATCAAGACCAAAAAACTAAAGCGAGAACAACTCAAGCTTCAAATACCATTGCTAAGAAAAATGCTAGTAGAGGTTTGCATGATGATTATGGTTATATTGATTATCAAAAAGGTGAAGCACGTGACGAAAAAGTTAGAGAAACAACCAGGTCAAAAATTGCTAAATTAAATGAAATGTCTAAGCAATTAAATTTAAATGTTGGAGATGCTACTTCTATTATGAAAGATGTTGGAACTGAATATGAAACAGAATACATGGACGTAGCTGTGGCGTATGATAAAGATGTTATCTCTTTACAAAGAAAAGAATTAGAAGCATTTGGTGCTTATGAAAGAACAATTAATGATTTACCTGTTCCTTATAAACCAAGTAAACTTGGATTAGCTATACAAGTAGCTGAAGCAGGTACACAATATAAAATAGATACAGCATAGGAAAGACAATGGCATATAAATCCCCAGTAAGTAACGTATATTATCAAAGTACATCAGGTGGTAGACCCAGAACTCCTACTAAAACAGAACTAGGAGAAATCGCAAACGCTCTAAATAAATTTAGTTCAACAATGGGTAAGTACGCTAAAGTCGCTAAAACAGAAGACCAAAAGAATGCTCAAGCAGTTTTTGATAAACTTAAAATGGAAGGTATTACTAATCCTGATGACATTCAAAAAATGATTGACAACAATGACCCTAAAGTAGAAGGGTTACAAAAGTATTGGGCTAAAGCAGTTATAGATACTAACTTTGCTGTTACTCATGCTCTTGATGATAAAGATAGAATTACAGAAAATATTTATAAAACATTAGGTGATACATCAATTACAGGATTAACATTTGCAGATATTAACCTAGATGAAGAATTTAAAAAAGTTGAAAGAAATTTTACAGACAAATCTACTTCTTATGTTCGTGCATATACAGAAGCTTTTGATAAAGTTAAAATAGAATTTCAAGACCAAAAATTAGTGGCTGACGCTGAGAGATTTAATTTCGAAAAATTAAGTGCAGCTCATACTCAAATGACACATCTTTGGGATAACACTAAACCTGAAGATAGATGGGACGCTATTCAATTATGGTACAAAGATAAAACAGCAAAAAGTTCAGTAGGAAATAAAAACAATAAAGGATTTTTACAGCCTGAAGTAGCTAATAGATTAATTTTAAATATGCTTGAAGAACGTGTTAAAACTACAAATAACGCAGCAGAATTAATGTCTATTAAAACTATGTTAGAAACAGCTAGAGGTAAAGCCCCTGCTTATCTTAAAGATTTAAAACATCAAACACAATCAGCTAGAATTTGGAAAGCAATTGAAACTAAAGCTAAATCTATGAAATCTACTGCTAATGTTAAAAAGATGTTCTTTGAAGGTAAAGGTGGTCAAGATATTTACAATGATGAAAATATTAGTTTAGAGAAAAAGAAATTAGCACAATATGAGATTCTTAAAGATATAACTAAATTAGTTGAATTAGAAGCTTATAAATATAATAATAACAATCCTAATTTACCT
>Ga0209645_1000300_pt1 | contig 26608 bp, 21 predicted proteins | sample ETNvirenome_6_30_FD_184070 | JGI IMG/M metagenome (GOLD analysis project Ga0209645, IMG submission 184070) | Marine viral communities from the Pacific Ocean - ETNP_6_30 (SPAdes) (version 2) | ecosystem: Environmental > Aquatic > Marine > Oceanic | place: Pacific Ocean | collected 2013-06-19
CGTGAATGGAGTTGAAACCAGTGTTTCGCTAAAAGCCTTGTCACAGAAGTATCGCATAGGTGAGAAGGGTGACGAGATACAGAACACTCTTGATAAACATAGGCAGGACTTTACCGACGAAGAACTGGAGCGTTTGGGTGACTATGCTGTCAATGACGTGGACTTAACGTACGAACTGTTCACAATCATGGCAAAAGATTTCCCTATGAAAGAACTCAAGCTTATTGACGTGTCACTACGTATGTTTATAGAGCCTGTTTTGGATCTGAACTTAGACTTGTTAGAAGATCATCTTAGCCAAACACGTCACCGTAAAGAAGAACTATTGATGGACGCTCGTGCATCTAAAGAAGATTTGATGAGCAATGATAAGTTTGCGAAGCTACTTGCTGCATATGATGTATCACCCCCTAAGAAAATAAGCCCCACCACGGGCAAGGAGACATGGGCTTTTGCGAAGTCAGACGAAGAATTCAAACTCCTGTTAACACATCAGGACGAGAGGGTTCAATCACTTGTTGCAGCCAGGTTGGGTAATAAAAGCACACTCGAAGAAACGCGAACCCAAAGGTTTATAGACATAGCGAAACGTGGGTTATTGCCTGTGCCTGTTAGATATTACGCGGCTCACACAGGGCGTTGGGGTGGTGACGATAAGATAAATTTACAGAACTTACCGAGTCGTGGAACAAACGCAAACATGCTCAAGTGTTGTATAATTGCACCACAAGGATACTCTATAATAGATGCTGACTCGGCACAGATTGAGGCAAGGGTGTTGGCATGGCTTGCCGAACAAGATGATTTGACCCAAGCATTTACCAAGGGCGAAGATGTATATAAGAAAATGGCATCTCGTATATATAATGTAGCGGAAGGCGAAATTACAAAAGACCAGAGATTTGTTGGTAAGACTACAATACTAGGTGCAGGATATGGTATGGGAGCGCAGAAGTTCCAAGACCAACTTAAGACATTTGGTTTTGACATGGAGCTACACGAGGCGCGACGTGTCATAAAGATATACAGAGAAACAAACTACCAGATAAATAAGCTATGGCGTGACGCTCAGTTGTTTCTAAAAGATGGTAATGCGTTTGGTAAAGAAGGTGTGTTGGACACAGAGGACGGAGATATAATATTACCTTCTGGCTTACGTCTACGTTATGACGACTTACAGTTTACCACCACGGACAAAGGCGTAGAGTTTGACTACAAAACAAGAAGAGGACGCACTCGCATATATGGGGGTAAGGTAATAGAGAACGTGTGCCAAGCGATAGCTCGTTGCATTATCGGTGAACAAATGCTACAAATAGCAAAGAGGTATAGAGTTGTTTTGACAGTGCATGATAGTATAGCATGTTGTGTCAAGGACGAAGAGGTGGACGAGGCACAAAAATACGTCGAAGAATGTATGCGGACACCACCAGAATGGGCAGAAGGTCTACCGATAGATTGTGAATCGGGAACAGGCAAATCTTATGGAGAATGTGATTGAGTGTAGCACCGTGGTCATACAGTAGAATGAAGGCGTTTGAACAATGCCCCAAACAGTTCTACCATATGAAAATAGCCAAAGATTATAAAGAGCCACACACAGAGGCTATGCGTTACGGCACAGAACTACATGCTGTAGCAGAGGACTTCATACGTGATGGCACACCAATACCAGATAGGTTTGCCTTTCTCAGAGGCCCCCTGGAAGCACTTGGACGTAGACAGGGTAACAAGTTTACAGAAATGCGTATGGGTTTAACCGCAGAGCTTGAGCCTTGTACGTTCAAAGATAAGAATGTGTGGTGGCGTGGTATAGCAGATTTGGTAATAGTTGACGACACGAAAGCATGGGTGGTAGACTATAAGACTGGACGTAACGCACAATACGCAGATAAAGGACAGTTGGAGCTTATGGCTATGGCTACATTTAAACACTTTCCCGCAGTAGAACAAGTCAACGCGGCTTTGATGTTTGTCGTTGCCAACAAGTTTATAAAGGCAAAGTACACAACAGATATGTTGACAGACCTATGGGATAAATGGTTAGCTAGTTTTGATCGTATGCAAGTCGCACATGATAACGACACGTGGAACGCAAGACCCAGTGGGTTATGCCGTAGACACTGTGCAGTTATAGAGTGCGTATATAATGGGAGTAATTGATGCCGTACACGAAGTCACCTAGACCCTACAAGAAAGAATATAAGAAACAAAAAGAGCGTGGCGAACACCCTGACAGAATGGAGCGTCAACGTGCCAGAAGAGCGTACGACAAGAAGGGTATTAGTCGTAAGGGCAAGGACGTATCACATAATAAAATGTTAAGCAAAGGTGGCTCAAACAAAGATGGCACAAAGTTAGAAAGCCCCTCAAAGAACAGAGCAAGAAACGGACAGAAGAAGAAAAAGAAATGAAGAAGAAAGACCCCAAAGTCGGAACAGGTAAGAAACCAAAAGGAACAGGAAGGAGACTTTACACAGATGAAAACCCCAAAGATACCGTCCCTATTAAATTTGCCACTGTGGCAGATGCCCAAGCAACTGCTCGTAAGGTTAAGCGCATTAATAAACCGTATGCTAGGAAGATTCAAATCCTTACTGTGGTGGAGCAACGAGCCAAAGTCGCAGGGAAACCAAGACAAGCCGCGATTGCAAAAAAAGCCAAAGAAGAGCTTAGAGCAAAGCACAAAGCGAAAACGCGGAAGACCTAGAAAAAAATAAATATAAAAAATGAGAAAGAGAAATGCAAATAATAGACAACAAGGCTTTACGCCTACGGTTACGTGACCCTGACAAAGTTATAAACGCTATACCTGAAAGTCAAAAGGTAGGTGACAACGAAGTTATAGTCAAGTGGGGTCTTGAAGAAGCACAGAGCCTGAATCAGCTAGGTATAAAATCACCGTCACCCATAGAAGTAAAATACAAATGGACAGGAAGATACCAACCGTTTCAGCACCAAGTCTCGACTTCATCATTCCTTACCATACACCAAAAAGGTTTTTGTTTCAACGAACAAGGCACAGGTAAGACAGCGAGTGCCATATGGGCATCAGACTTCTTACTGAAGCAGGGCGTAATAAACAGAGTGCTTGTTATATGCCCGCTTTCGATCATGGACAGCGCATGGCGTGATGACTTGTTTACATTTGCTACACATCGTACGGTTTCTGTAGCACATGGGTCAGCAGAGAAACGCAAAAAAATTGTACAAGAAGGCGCAGACTACGTAATTATAAACTACGATGGTATCGGTATTGTGCTAGACGAACTAAAGAAAGGTGGCTTTGACTTAATTATTGTAGACGAAGCTACACATTATAAGAATGCTCAAACAAGGCGCTGGAAACTTTTACGTCAACTAATACATGATAACACGTGGCTGTGGATGATGACAGGTACACCTGCGGCACAGAACCCTACAGACGCATACGGACTGGCTAAGTTAGTTAATCCGAAGAGTGTACCTAGATTCTTTGGGGCATTTAAAGACATGGTTATGTTTAAAGTATCGCAGTTTACGTGGAAGATACGCCCAAACGCTACAGACATAGTATACAGAGCGTTACAACCTGCTATACGTTTTACAAAAGACGAATGCCTTGACTTGCCCCCGATGGTTTATACCAAACGACAAGTAGAGCTTACGTCACAGCAAAAGAAATACTACAAAGAACTGAAGACCAAACTTGTATTGGAGATTACAGGAGAGCAAGTGACTGCGGTTAATGCAGCTGTGACCCTTAACAAGTTATTACAGATATCTGCAGGGGCTATATACACAGACGAAGGTGACATACTAGAGTTTGATATAGATAACAGGTACAAAGTGCTACGTGAAGTTATAGACGAGTCAAGTCAGAAAGTCCTCGTGTTCGTGCCGTTTAAACATGCCATAGACATACTAACAGACAAACTACGTACAGAAGGTATAGCCACAGAGGTCATACGTGGTGATGTTCCTGCGCACAGACGTACACAAATATTTAAATCGTTTCAGGATAATACTGACCCACGGGTTCTAGTTATACAACCCCAAGCGGCTGCGCATGGTGTTACGTTAACACGAGCTAACACAGTGGTGTGGTGGGGGCCAACCAGTTCACTAGAAACATACGACCAAGCAAACGCACGTGTGCATAGGTCTGGACAGACACATAAATGCACGGTTGTACAACTGCAAGGTTCTGATGCAGAAAAGCACGTTTACAGACTATTAGATAAGAAAATAAACGTTCACACAAAATTTGTAGAACTTTATAAAGAAGTGCTTGACTAAGATATATTTTGATATTATATGTTAGCATATAATAAGAATAGGAGAGAGATATGGGTGGCAAAGTAACCCCTGACAAACTGGTGAAGGCGTACTTACGTATTCGAGCAGAACGATCTATGTTATCCGCTAAGTTCAAAGAAGAAGACGGAAGTCTCATACGTGAACTGGATAGACTAAAACAGGCAATGCTAGACCATTGTGAAGATCATAATGTGGAAAGCACAAGAACTTCCGAAGGATTATTCTTTCGTTCGACTAAAAAGAAATACTGGGTTAGTGAATGGGATGCAATACACAAGCTTATTGTGGAAGAGAACGCACCTCAGTTACTAGACAAACGTATCAATCAGGCGAATATGAGAGAGTTCTTGGAAGAAAATCCTGATCTCAAACCAGAGGGATTGGAGATTGAAGAAGAAGTAACAATTTCTGTGAGGAAGAAATGAATGAACCTTTTGTAACCATAGATGACGTAGCTAAACATTTTAGCGTGTCACAAACGACTGTTCGTAACTGGGTAAAGCATAAGCATATACCTGAAGAGGCTTTTATGAAAATAGGTCACACTTACAGGTTTCGTCTTAGCGACGTGGTCACGGCAGTAATGAAAGCATCTAGTAAACGTAGCGAAGAAACAGTGGACGAAGATTCACTAGCTGAACTAGATGAAGATATATAATATAGAGAGAAGGAGAAAACATGGAACAATATATTATAGAAAACGTAGAGGCTCTATGGCCTAAGATAAACACAACTTATCACTTTGATAGTAAAGCTGGGAGGTCTGTTGCATGTGATGCACTGGCTGATGGCGCAGAATACTCTATACAATTTCGTATGGATAACGATACTGCCAAAGCTTTGTATATTGAAATGTCTAAGGTGTATCAGGCTAACAAGAAAGAGAAGTGGGCAGACAGTTTAGAAAGATTGTTTGTTAAAGATGACGAAGGTATGTTTACGCACAAGGCTAATTTAAAAGGTGCGTATAAGAACCAAACCACTGCTAAACCTATACAGGTAGATGCCAAGGGTAACAGGCTACCAGCAGATTTCTTGTTGACCACAGGTAGCACAGTCAACATAGCTGTATCATTTGTTCCATACGACATGGGTGGCAAGCAGAATGTTTCACTGCGTCTCAGAGGAGTACAGGTTATAAAGTACATACCTTATGAAGACAAAAATCCATTTGGAGAAACCGATGGGTTTGTGTTTGAAGCAAAGGAAGAAAATCCTTTTGATGCTTCAGATGATGCGGTGGCAGAACCAAAGAAGGTCGTTAAGAAGCCCTCCCCTCCCACCAAGGATGCTGATGACGACTTGGGTAAAATCGTCGATAAGTGGGACGATTAATATGACCTCACCACGACTAGGCTTTTGCCGAAAGGATAACGTGCCGTATCTTGTCGTGGTGTCTTCGGCACAAGGTGGGAAAAATGGAAACAAAAGAATTTTTAGAGAAGGTTTTAGGTGATGGATATTACTCTGTTCTAGGTCTTGGTGATAAGAAAGTACAGAGTTTTCATGAAACCATAGACGATGTGATAGATAGAGCTAGTCAGTTGGACGCTGAAGGTGTCAACGCATATTTTGGATTAGCCACGTTTGAAACTACCAACGATAGAAAAGTTACAAATGTAAAGAGTCTGAGTTCTTTTTACTTAGATTTAGACTGCGGTGTCGGTAAAGAATACCCTGACCAAAACACAGCTTTTCACGATTTAAAAAGATTTGTGAAAGAGACGGGGCTACCTCGACCTATGTTAATCAACTCTGGGTACGGGATACATGTGTACTGGGTTCTTACAGAGAGTGTACCATATGTTAAGTGGCTACCTGTAGCCCAGGGCCTCAAGGAGATGTGTATACAGCATAACTTGTCAGCAGACAATGGTGTAACTGCCGACGCTGCGCGGGTACTCAGAGTCCCTGGCACACATAACCATAAGCGTGGTACACAGAAACCTGTTATGTTTCTTGGTACGGGTGAGTTTCACGACGTAGAGTTCGAGGAATTTGCACGGCTCGTGGGTAAAGAAGGAGCGACAACTCTTGCCGAAGTAAGTAACGAAGCTAACGCACTCAAGCAAGCACTGATAGAGAACTCAGAGTTTGGGTTTAAGAACATACTATCTAAAACAATGAGGGGCGTGGGGTGCGAACAGCTAAAGAATATAATTGAAAACCAACAAGATATAAGCGAACCACTATGGAGAGCAGGACTATCTATAGCCAAGTTTTGCAATGACTCCGACAAAGCTGTGCATAAGATGTCAGAGAGACACCCTGAGTACAATGAATACTTAACACAAGAAAAGGCAGATCTTATAAAAGGCCCTTACACCTGCGCTAAGTTTGCAGAAGAAGACCCAGAGCCATGTTCTGCGTGTCCACATTGGGAAAAGATAACGTCTCCCATAGTTCTAGGTAAAAGCATAAAGAAAGCTCCTACATCAAACGACATACCTTTGTACCCAGAGCCATACTTTCGAGGGGCAAATGGGGGTGTGTACGTAGATTTTAAATCTGCTGATGGCGAGCTAGAGCAAAAGATGATATACCAGAATGATCTATACGTTGTGAAGCGTATTATGGATGTAGAGGTCGGAGAGGCTATCGTTATGCGACTGCATCTACCTCAAGATGGCGTAAGAGAGTTTACAGTCCCTCTGACTGCTGTAACATCTAAAGAAGAACTAAGAAAACAACTGTCTATGCACGGCATAGCTGTACTAAGAATGGATGAGATAATGGCATATACAACTACATGGGTTAATCAATTACAAGCTAAGAGCGTCGCGGAAGAAGCTCGTAGGCAGTTTGGGTGGACTAATGATGAGTGCGAGGGCTTTGTGCTTGGTAATGAAGAGGTAACTATGAACGAGACAAAGTTTAACCCACCCTCCACACCTACAGCTAGTTTGTTCCCGTCTTTTGAACCGAAAGGCACATTGGAGGATTGGAAAGATACAGTCAACTTCTACAATCGTGAGAACTTTGAGTTGCATCAGTTTGTCCTTGGTACGTCGTTTGGTTCTCCGTTGATGAAGTTCTCCCCCATAAACTGCGCTGCTTTACATATATACAGTAAGGAGTCAGGGGTTGGTAAGACAACTGCCATGATAGCGGGGGCATCTGTGTGGGGTAGTCCAGAAGATTTGATTATGCACGAGCGAGACACGTACAATACAAAGATGAACAGGGGTGAGATATACCACAACCTGCCAATGTATATGGACGAGCTTACAAATACTTCAGGGAAAGAATTGTCTAACCTAGCATACCAACTGACAGGGGGTAGACAGCGTGGACGTATGTCAGCGAGCAGTAATGTAGAACGCCACAGAGGTGAGGCATGGAAACTATTGGCTGTAACTACAGGGAATACAAGCATGGTAGAGCGTATAAGTATTATAAAAGCCATGCCAAAAGCTGAAGCACAACGCATATTGGAGTGCCGTGTCAGCCGTATGCAATTTGATACAAAAGAAGAGACAGACGTGTTTAGCTCGTGTTTACAAAACAACTACGGACATGCAGGTAAGATATACATAAAACATGTTATGGAAAACTTAGACGAAGTGCAGAAACTTATACGGCAGGTACAAGAGAAAGTTGATATGAAGGCAAATCTTACTGCTGAGAATAGATACTGGTCTGTACTGGTGGCTTGTACTCTAACTGGTATCATACTAGCAAAACGGTGTGGTTTGGTTCAGTACGACACTAAAAAGTTGTTCCAGTGGGCAGTAGAGCGTTTGAAAGAGAATAAACGTCAGGTCGAGGACATGAGTATATCTGTAGAGGAGACACTCAACGATTATATACACGAACATTGGAGCAACGTGCTATGGATTAAAAGCACAGAAGATTTACGTAAACAGGATGGTGATGTGGCTAATCTTGTCATACCTGAAGCTCTACCAAGAGGTAAGCTTGTAGCCCGATACGAAACAGATCTAAAACGTGCATTTCTTGTACCTAAACCTTTGAAAGCATGGTGTGGAGAGCAACAGATAAACTATAACGCTTTCTTACAAGATTTAACAAGCAAGCTAGGAGCCACTAAAATTAAAATGCGACTTAGTAGAGGCACACATATGAATTTACCTCCTACATGGGTTATACAGGTTGATTGTTCTATAAACGATGAGATTGCGGCAGGGAATATTAAAATCGGATGATTTGAACCCTGATGGGGTGCGTATAGTGATAAACTGGGACAGTATGGTGACAAGTTCCTCTGTGTTTATCTTATGTGTGGATGTCCAGGAGGCTGTAAGACAAATAAAAAATGTAGCAGAAACAAAGGGTTGGACACTAGAAACGCAGGTGCGTATAGAGAATAACAAATTAGGTGTTCGCATTTGGAGAATTTTGTGATAAATGTAGGGTGACAGGTTATGCTTGTCACTCTCTTTCTCTTATGTGACCATCTTCGGGTGGTCACTCTTTTTAAGAAAACAACCTCATACCTCTATCATATTCCTCTAGGCTTTGACGCATAATCGGGTCGTATACAATGCCCCCTATTGTCTCTGCTGTCCTTTGTTGGAAACTTTCTAAAGATCTTTCTATGGTTTCTGGTAACACGATATACTTGGTAGACTCCATAGGAGATAGTTTGTTGTTATATTTTTGTATAGCGTCTATCGCTTTTTGTACGGCTTGCACGTTTCCATTAATAAGTTCTTGTGTTATAGCCATGTTAAAATCTCTTAACAATGCTTGACGATCTGCGCCTAGAGTCTTACGTTTCCGTAACTCGTTCCTGTTATAATCGTACTGTGCTACAAGGTCTGCATTTGTAAAACCTGCTCCCTGAAAAATAGCTTGCATAAGGTTTATATCTTCAACAACAGCATCACCTCTTCGAGTGGTGACTTCTCCTGTTATACCTTGCTCTACACCTTTTATTATATTACGCACAGCCGCAGGTGTTATGGCTTGGACACCTCGCATTACCTCTCCATCAGCAACCAGTCCCATGCCCCTCTCTACGCTTAAACCTATACCTACCACGGGACCTCCAAGTTGTTCTATCATTGTCCACAGTTTTGACTGATCTTTTTCTATGATGGGAGGACGATACAACAAGCTATTCATACTTATTCTGCTAGATACCTCTACCCCTAAAGCTGTATTTATAATTCCTTTATAAAACCCTTCTCCTACAGTCTTTCGCATCATAGCATCAAAGTCATCATCTTCATCATCCGCAAATAGGTCGTATATCTCTCCTAACGCCCCCATCAACGGCATACCTGCAACGCCTGTAAGTAACCCTGTCGTTATTAGAAATCTTGCTAGCTGATGTTGCGCTATCCTACGGTTTTCTCTTGTTGTAGCGTCGCCACCTGCCTGAAAAGCATCGTTGGTCATAGTTGCCATCATGTGGTATTTACTTATAGCAAAACGTTTAAATAACATAGCCACATTACCAACCGCGCTTTGCGCAAAGACAGGACGACCTGCTGACGCAGTTGCTCCTAGTGTAAACTCTGTCTCTTTGATCGCTACAGTTGCGGCTCGTTCTTGTTTTTGTGCGTCAGACAAACTTGCTTCTTCCTTGGTTGGTTTATCTCGTAACCTTTTTAGTTCTAACATGTAGTTAGATGTCAAAGCGACTTCACGGTTATAGCGTTCTGCATGGTGAAATAAGAAACTTGTAAAAGAGTTAATTTTTTCTAACGCATCCCCAGCGTTGTTCATGTCTAATTCTTCTTGGTTTAAAGATTGGTTTATTTGAGCATTATCCTTTGCAATTTCAGATAACGTTTCCAAGTCTAACAAGTTTTGGTGTTGTTCTTTAGTCATACCCGCGTCCTGGATATCCTTGTCGGACATACCTTTTAATTTTTCGTAATCGTAATTACCAATAGAGAACCCTGCTATGCCTGTGTTTACCTCTCTATTGGTCATCTTGCCATCAGGTCCCATAACCTTGACCATCTTAGTTTTAGGACTTTTTGCTAATATGGCTGTAGCCCTACCTATGGCTCTAGTGGTAGCAATATCTCCATATCTCCCTGCCATACGTGTTCCACTACTTATAATAACATCAAAAGTGGTTATCGCTGCAGAAGATATATTCCAACCCATAGTCCACGCATATCCAGCTGCGGTTAAGGATTGTGACCATCGCGGTATATCAGGACTTTTTGCAAAGTTAGCAATTTTGTTTATACGCTCTTTATACAAAGTTGTAGTGGCATCTGTTGTTTCCGCAGGTAATTGCTCCTCTAAAACTTCTCTTTGAAATTTTTGTATCTTTGCTCCGTATTCCATTTGCACAAGTTGTCTGTTGTAATCACGTCCTTTTGTTTCAACCATGTCCACTAAGTCAAACGCTTCTCCTGCAATACCTGTGGGGGTAACATCTCCTAAGAAACCTCGAACGTCTTTACGTTCACGGAAAGATTGTATAAAAGATCGCTCTGGCATGGAGTCAAGGGCAAGATCCACGACTTTGTTTATGGTGGCTTTGTCTGCTCCTTCTTTTTCCAATATCTCAAACACTCTATACACAAACGAGCCTTTTGGGGCATTTCTGTAATCTATTGTGCTGGTGTTTGTACCTTCTTCCATCTGCGCATTTTTTATCTGCGCTATACGTGGATCGCCAGCAGGTAGTCTACCCAAACTTTGTTCATTATATTCTTGGAGTTTTTTCTTTGCTTTCTCTCTATCTCCTACAGTCTTAAAATATTCTACATATACCTCTACATTGTTAGTCTTAGGGTCAAGAGCCGTATACTTTAGTCTATGCCTACCTGCACGAGTCAAAGGAGCAAACGGCTTTATAGTACCACGTTCTTGGTTTAGCAGTTCTGCTAACTTATCTTTTACCCTTTTTTGTCCATCTGCATTCGCGATGGTGACGGCTAAGTTGGCTTCTACAGCATCCATAACGTCTGCAAGAGATGTCTCAAACGTGTTTGTTATTATTTTATACATGTCCTGCCCATTCTTACCTAGTTGAGCGTACTGTCTTCTTAGTTCTGCATGTATCTGCTTACCTTCTTCTGGGTTGTACCTATCACTACCTTTTTTATGCCCATATGCGTTCTCAAATTTGTCTTCACGAGGGTCAATTCGTTCATACGTTGCATTTGGTATCAAAGACTGCAGTATGGCGTATGCTTTTGGGTTATCTTTTCTAAACTTTTTTAAGTCCCTTACTATGGGGTCTAATGACTCGTTTCTTTTTCGTAGTGTGGAACTCATGTTGTTTATTATTGTATTCAACTGCCCTGCTCCAGGTATACGTGATTCTGATAGTTCTGCTAAGATGTTAACAGGCTGTAGGTTTAACCATGCTTTTTTAACCACTAATGGTATCTTACTACCCAGCCAATTTCTGCCATCCTGTATGTAATTGTAAAAATTATTACCTTTTACATAAGTGGCGGTATCAGACGCAAAATTATTTATAGCCCCAGCAGCTCTAGATGGTATTGAAGTGTCTAGATACAACTGATTAGCATCTCTGAACTCAGGTGCAGGTGCTAATATGCCTTCGATCAACTCGTTTGCTGTGGACAGAGCATCTGCCTGTTTTGGATTGAGTCCCACAAGTCGTCGTAACATGTTAGACACAGTATTCATAAATCGTTGAAATGCACTGGCAGGTTGCCTGTTTACGTGTATTGTAGACAACTTACGTTGAAAGATTGGATTACTGAAGGTCTCTGCCACAAATTCATCTAAAGATATGGCTCCATACTCATCACCCAGCTTGTCTTTAACATTGTTAAATAACGTGGTAAGTTGTTTTGTTACGGGGTGGGACTTGTTTGCCAGGGTAGCTGACGTAAGCGCATGAGTGGCTTCATGTAACAACACATGACTGTTTATGGGTCTGGAAGAGTTTATGCTTATGGTATTAGTGCGAGGATCAAACTGTCCGCTAACCTGCACACCATCTGCATCGGTTAGATCACTAACAAGCACGACCTTCGTATTACCCATGTTTTTAGCAAAAGCCTTTGCTATAGCGTTTATTCTAATATTTTCAGTTCCAGATGCTAACACGTTCAATGCGGACACTAAACCACCTTTCCCTAACATGCTTATGGCAATAGGGTGCAACGGCACGTCTAAATTAGCGGGAGCATCTGTTCGTAAAAACAAGGGTAGTTTGCTAGCTTTTGAGGCTGATTCTCTATAGTATGTCTCCAAGTCACGCATAGCTTGACGTGATCGTGTCCTACGTTCTTCTTTTCTTTCATCTTCAACTTGTTTATCAATCTCGTCTTGTCTCTGACGTACTCTTTTTTGGTATTCTTCTGCTTTCTTTTGTCTAGTGTTAAACGCAGATATTTCAGCTCTGTAAAAAGCCACACGATCTGCAAACCATCGTTGCCCTTCTGGAGATAAATTTTGTTTTACCCATTGCTCTACTCGTGTACCCGCTAACTTTCCTTGGTTTCCTGCAGTAGCAAAGAATATTGCTTCTCCACGCGATTCAGATAAAACTTCTTCTGTCTTTTTTGTCTCTGGATCTGTCTCTGTTTTTCTATACGAGGTAGGCCCATTTACAACTTCCCAAGCGGCTATGTCCAACGACCTTTCTATGTTAGGAGTTTTACCCAATGTTTGCGCAACAAAATAAGATAATTGTTTTACTTGTTTACCGTCCTCTTTCCTTGTCCTTGGTTGTTTTTTCTCCAACAAATCAATAATTTTATTTTTATCTTCTACGGGTAAACTATCATACAGTACTTCTACATCTCCTGTCCTATCGTTAAACTTACGTAACTCTTCAGTATACCCGTAATTACCCTCTTTTATATTCTTTTCGAATACTTCTTTTGCCCTCGTATCTGCATCGACGGTTTCTTTCTTTGTTGTTTTCGTTTTCTTCTTTTTATCCTGTAGCTTCTTTACATCCACTATTGGTAGTCCTGTTGCATCATCTTTAGGAGCATCAGCAGGTACGTCTTTTTCTGGTATAAATAGTATGTTGAGATCAGCCTGTGGTACTATGCTACTAATAGGTAAAAGAGTTTTTGGGTCTAATTTAGGACTTGTATCTTTAAATTTTATGCGTTTTTGAGCTGTTTTAGATTTGTCATCTGCTTCTTTTATACGAGCTTTACCTTCTTTAGAATTTAAATATTTATCTAGGGCTTCTAGTCGTGGCTGATTCTTTTTATAATTACTTTCTATTAAGTCTTGCATTTCTTTTAAAGACACACCTTTTTCTTTTGCGTACGCCTTCATCTTTTTTGGGTCATCCAAACGTTCTTTACGAGGTCCAAGTTCTGCTTTAAGTCTTGCCTGTTCGGTTTTTAATAACTTGATGGGGGTAGTAGCAAATGGCTGTCCATAGTAGGTTAATGATGCGTCTTGTTTTCCTTTTCTAACATCACTAGGTCTAGCATCTGGCTCAGTACCAACCACTCTATCGGGTGTAGTTTTAGCAGTTCTTTTGGGACCTTTACCTGCTCCAGTTGTCGTACCCCCTCCAGTTGGTGGATCGTCTTTAGGGCGAGTTCTACCTCTTTTTGTGTCAGGTTTTGCATCAAATAAATCTCCTTGCGCTTCATCAACATTAGCAAGATATCTACTGATATTCAATTTTGTTTCTTTGGATACGTTAGGATTGTTTCCAAACTTAACAAGCTCTTGCCGTATTGGGGGGTCAGTTAGGTCTTTACCAACCACACGTTTTCGCACAGGAGCTTTAGCTGAAACTCCTAGTTTGTCTAACAACTCTTTAGTGATTATGTTTGGGGCAGGCTCTGTTGTATCAGGTCGCGCTGCTTCTATTCTAGCTTGACGTGTTTTTTCTCCATACGTCGGTGCTAACCCAGGAAGTGATTGTTGTATTTCTTCTCTTGCAGGAGCAGGTTTTGCTGAAAAAGCGTCGTCAAAACCTTGTGCTGCCGCTGCCTCATCATCTTGTAAATCTCTAAGTTGCCTATCAGTAAGTGTAGTTCTTTGTTTAGTCTTTTCTTGTTCAGCCCTTTCTTTCTCTGCTAACGCTCTGCTAAGTTGTTCCCCTATAGCAGTGTCTGTAGTAGCTGCTGTAGCTATGGGGTCAGGCTCTGGCTCGGCTTTAGGTTTAGCTTCAGGTTCTACAGGTCTGTCAAATAAGTCTAATTGTTCTTCTTTTGGCTCTTCAGGTTTTTTAGTTTCAGTCTTTTTTGGAGTGTCATCAAATAGGTCTAACTGCTCTCCTGCATCCTCTCGTGTGTCAGTTTCTGTTTTTGGTGCTGTTCCTAAGTCTACCCCTGCACCAAATAATTCACCTTGAGTTCCTGCTCGTTGACCCAAATCTACTTCAGGACCAAACAATTCACCTTGTTCTGGGGTATCTGTTACTGTAACACCTGTTTCTTCAGTGGGGGTTGGAGTAGTTCTAGTCACTCTTCTTGGCGCAATCATTTCTACAATACCTTGTACAAATCCACCTACACCTGCGCCATACCCAAATGCTTCACCTGACCCTTCAAACGTTCCTTGTTCTGGGTTGTAAATACCTTGTTCTATTAAGTTTTGTGCAACAGCTGCGCCATATTCTTGAAGCCCCTCTACTCCTGCTTCTGCAGCTATACGCCTACCTCTTGATATTATATCAGTAGCAACGTCGTCACCAACGCCTTTTCTAAACCTATTTATTATCCTAAGAGGAGAAAATAATTCTGTAGCTCCTACAACTCCACCTCCTAATGTAGCTAACCCACGTTGTCCTTCTGAGGCTTCTCCTTCCCTCGCTCTCTCACTTGCCTCACCTGCACCTGCAGTTACAGCTAAAGACGCTCCAAGATACGGGTTTAAAGCTGTTGTAGCTAAGATACCTCCAAAAGAACCAAGAGCTTCACTAAACTTTCTAGGTATAGCAGCTCCTTTACCTTCTTCTATCCTAGCTTGCACATTAGCATCAGGCGCAAGATAGCTCTGCACAGCGTCTCCTACATTTTGTATTTTCTCACGAACGGCAAGTTCAGCTTCTTCAGGAAGTGGAGATATGAGACCAAGAAGTCCCTGTTCAGCGAGAGTCGCCCCACCTGCAAGTATACCTTTTGGAACTTCTTGTAATTGTTGCCCAAAAGTTACAGGTTTTCTTTTTTGTATGTCTTCATACTCACGACGAAAAGCTTCGTCCCTCGCGGCTCTACGTGATTGTACTGATTCTTCGTCAGATCTTTCTTGTTGTTCTTGGTATAAATTTATAAGTTGTCGTGTAGTAGCTCCTTCAGGGCCTTCTACTTGTACTGGAGTGCCATCCCGTCTGTATATTTCATATAAAGGCATAACACTTCCTTATTTAGATAATTTTTTACTACCTGCAGATTCGTCAAACCCTAACATATTTAACCTACTTGCAACTTCCTTGAGTAACGCTCTTTCCCTTGAGGTTCTGTCTTCTACGATATCATTTATTGCGGCTTCTATTGTTCTTAGTTCTAGAGCGGCTTCAGCTCTTTCGCTTTCACTTTTACTCATGTCTGTTACTACCTGATTCAAAGCTAAAAGTTTAAACTGAAATGGTTTTGTTGCTTCTTCTCTAACTCCTTGAATTGCTTTTAGCAGGTTAGTCTGTCGTCCTACCAAGCGGCTGTAAGTTAAATCATCTCTGCTTAACTTGTTAAGATCCATTTTTGCTTGTGCTTCTAACTCATCAGCTTCTATCTCACGTATTTTAGCTTTATTATCAAATATTCTTTGACTGTACTGTAAGTATGCACGGGCTACGTTACCTCCACCAAGACCTCTACCAGAAGCAGGTGCAGATAAAACAGTTAACAATCGCTCCAACCACTCATTATATTCTTCATCTTTGTTGCCTAAATCTTCTTTAGTATCTTCAGGTTTAACATCTTCAGGAGGATTCTCTAGTTTTTTCTGTAATTGTGGAAACAAATCCGTAGGGTCGGTAGGACCTGCGAAGGGTATGCCTTTTTTGTCTTGTGGAGACTGGTAATTTTTTGCAAGAGCTAACTGACTCTGATAGTCCTCATCTAAAGTTTCAGGTCCAATTCCTGCTCCTTGTGGGTAGGTCTGTCTAACCCCTTGCCCTAGCCCTCTTTGGTCGGTCTCATCTAACTTAACTGTGTCCCCACCAGCAGTTTTTACTTCTGGTCTATTTGCTGTAAACGTACCGCTATCTGTATCGTCACCAAATATTTTTTTCTTTAAATCCCCAAGTATTATTTGAAGGGGACTTCTTAGTTTTTCTTTTTCTTCCTCTGTATCAAGAATTACATCTTTTCCTGCTTGATACCCGACAATACCACCTTGAGCCATAGCAGCCATATTAGGTCTTTTTGCACCGCCTATACCCATCTGTGCTATACGTTTTAAGTTTTGATCCATTCTAGCTTTTTTGTTTTTTAATACACCTGACACCCCTTCAGCAAGTTCTTGCTGGGTACGCCCTAACAAGTTAGCCTCGTTCTCCTGTACTATGGTCTTGGCATCATCTTCCATAGCTAAAGTCATAGCATTTTTTGCGGCTTGTTTCTCTGCTAGCACTTGTTCCGTAGCAAGAGCGTCCAGTAGATTGCCACTTATCTTGGCTCGTCTCTGCATCTCTTCTTGTGGTAAGCCGTAAAAGAGTTTTTTCTTCTTATCTATTAGTTGATCTATTCCAAAAGACATTGTCAGTCCTTCTTTCCAAAAATGCTAGTTATTAAAGACATTACGTCTCCTGTGTCTTGACGTAACGTTTCTAATGCCGTGGGTTGGGTATAGGTATAAGATTGCGTCGCAATCGGTAGCCCTTGAAGCAACGACTGCATATACTGCACCTGCTTGTAAGGGAAATCTCGTTCTTGTTCAAATTGTAACCTATCAGCAGTTATACCTTCAGTTTCTATATCTCTCTGAGTACGTCCTAAATCTGCTTGTTTTTGTATAGCAGCAAGACCAAATTTACTAGCCTGTTCAGCAGCAGATAGCCCTCTGTTTTGTTCAACGTTAAACTGTTGCATAGCTTTATCATACGCATCAGAGTAACCTTTTCCTGTTATAGCCGCTAAATTTTGTAGTCTATTTCTATTGCCTTCAGCCTCAAGTATAGCTTGTCGACTACCTCCATACGCCCCTGCTTTAGTCAATCGTGAAGCGTCAGCTAAACGTCGTATGTCAGCTTGGCGATTTGCTTCATCTATTTGGGGTTGTAACGCTGCGGTCAAATAAGGGTTCATAAACTTAGTGGCTTGGTCAGCTGTAAATGACTGTGTGTCAAAAGCCCCCATTTGCTCGGTTGGTATGTTTAAACTAGCAATGCCCCCAAAAGCTTGTGTTTGTAGGTCTGATGTACCTGCTGTCAATGGTCCTGTATACGCCTGATATGGCTCACTGGCTAGTCCTTGTCCTCTACCAAGCATTTCTGTGACATAGGGACCTGCATACGGAGATAAAGAGGATTCTGTGCCTAATGCAGGTAGTTGTCCTGTTTCTGTAGAAGCGTTTGCTGTTGCGTCTGATGCTGCCATATTATTCTCCTACGCGGGTAAAAATTCTTTTGGGTCTATTTCTGGGCCTTGTTTTGTTGTCCCAGTCCTAGCTTTACGTACTCTGTCCATCATATCCTCTAATACTTTAGCTCCTGCATCTGAGTTGCCGTTGCCTAGGTGACTCACTACATCTGCAGGTATAACAAACTCACCATCACTTAACATAGCAGGCTGTTCGTTATCTATCATAGCAGGAACTTTATCCGCCATACCATCAGTTTCGCCATCTAAATACCTGCCTTTTTGTAGCTTGGCGATACCTCCGTCAGCGTACCCCTGATAAGGACTTGTATAAGAATCTGACCCTGAAGCTAAACTTTCTGGACTAGGTATAGCAGGTACTGTAGCTAATCCTGCATTACTTACAGGTGTAGGAATTGTAGGTTGGTCTGGTATAACAGAAGGAGGTCTTACTTGGTTCGCAGGATTTGCTCTATTTAGGGCTGCTAACCCTGCAACCTCTGTAGCCAAAGCAGTTTGCGTTGCCTGTGAAGCTCCTGTGTCGCCTTGAGGTACGTACTGTACGTCAGAAAAGTACCTCTGCCCCCCACTTCCAGGTCGTCTATTAGGGTCAAATGTATTAGGAACTCTGCTTCTCATAGCAGTATAATTAGGTATAGACCCCTGATAACCTACAGTTGGTTGTGGAGAGGAACCAAAAAGTCCTAACGCACTACCTCCCAACCCTGCTAACCCTGCTACCTTATTAACATCAAACTTACCATCAGTTTTATATAAACTCTCATACCAAGGAGCTTTTTTAGTTGTGTTTGACATGCCAGATCCTCCGTACGATTCTTGAGCTTCACTAAAAGTCATTACCATTACGTTTTTCTCCTAAGAATATTCAACAGTTTATCCGTTGCTTGAGAGTAATCCGCGTAAGGTGTGCCTGTGCTAAGATCATCTATACTACCTTCGTAATTAAATAAGTCTCCTGTTGTATTATTATACTCTTTATAGGGGTCAGTAAACATATTTTCTTGCACAGGGTTGGCAAAAATACTGCTAAAGTCGTACTGATACCCTATATCTGCTAATTCTGGAGGGTCTACCTTTACCTGCCTTCCATATAAAGTTTGCAGTAATTCCTCCTCTGGAGGTTCCTGTGGGTCTGTATTTAACAAGGATGGTATGTCTGTGGCTGTATTTATAGCTGTGTCTATTGCTGTGTCTGTAGCTGTGTCCGTGGCTGTATCTGTAGCTGTGTCCGTAGCTATGTCACTAGCTGTCTTGCCAGGGGTACGTCCTGAATCCTGGTCTATAGCTGTGTCAACCAACGCAGCTGTGTCTGTTACGGTGTCTATATCTTGTTCGGTAACAGCGCTGGGGTCCTTACCTAATATTGTAGCAACTACACTATTTACATCCCCTACGTCAGTGTTAACCGAACCACCAAATATGTGACTGCCTACTTTTGTACCCCCATCTTTATGTTGAGCTAATACAGCATCTCCCCAAGAAGGGTTGGCAGTGTCAGGATTCCAGTAGTTAACAGCTCCTCCCGTGTTATCAGCTATTTCTCCTGAAAATACTTTATCTACAATTTTGCCAATTTTTTTATACTGGTCACTGTTAGGGTCAATGTTTGTAAGGGTGTTGCCCCCTTTTTCTGGAGCATTCCATGCGGAAAACTGCGCATAGTCAGAGTCTGTGCCATCTAAAGAAACGTCAGCTACAGTATTAGGAAAACGAGAGTCAAAAGTTCTGTTACGTATTACATGTGCTATAGAAGCCATCTCTTGTTCGTTACCTGACGCATATTCTCCGTTTATAGTTCTTATAAGAATGTCTCTATCTTTTGCGGACAAGGTGCTTGTAGACACTTTGTTTATATCTGACATGGTAAGAGGACTTGTGCTTTCTATGTCTTTTGCCGTGTCTAAAGACAATCCACCTGTGTTCTCTACTTCTTCTTTTATCTTGGCTATAGAATCCGTTGTTTCTTTGGACCTCACCATAAACGTGGCGGCATTGCTTATGTCTTCTATAGATTGTCCTGTTTCGTCAGCTATTTTTTGTATGGAATCAGGTGTAGTGCCACCTGTCTTACTAATCTCATCAATCATATCTGTTACAGATTCAGACTTTGTATCTATACCTGCCTCATCTAGCACCTGCTGTATGAGATCATCATCAAGCCCCATATCTTTCAGGGCTTCTGTAGCTATATCTGCTTCGCTTTTAGTATCTGTTCCTATTATCTCAGCAGGTGAGCCTGAAAACTCTCCATCAGGATCTAGTATGTTGTTTTCTACATAGTTTCGTTCTTGTAAACTTAATGTACCAGCCTCGTATCTTTTCTTTAACTCGTCCTGTATGCCTTTTACAGAGTTAGCTACGGCTACAGCTCCACCTTGCCCTGCTGCACCTAATAGAAACGCTCCTCCTGTTTGTGTTTCTGTGCTAATACCATAATCTTTTAAAGCTTTTTCGGTTATTGCCGTTTGCGCTGCTTCAGTAAGTCCACCCACCCCAGTTGCCGTGGTTATGTTAACAGGTATACCCAAAGCCTTTCGTTGTTTAGGAGTCAACTTGGTATACAAATCACCTATAGTTTTTATGCCTAAAGTACCTACAGCAGCTTTTGCGGTAACAAGATCTCCAACCAACTCAAAACTACCCGCCATTGCCGTGTATTTATACAACTGTTGCTCAACTTTAGTCAAAGCTTTGTCTACATCACCCCCAGAATCCGCTAAAGTTGTTTGCCACCCCACATTATTATCTAACGCACCGCTTTCTACCGCTTTCTCTAACTCATCGCGTACCCTATCCGCAGCGTCTGCTTGCCCTTCTAAGTACCCTGCTGTAGCCACTATTGTGCTACCTATAAGAGGTCCTGTTAAAGCAAGCACGGCTATATCAGTAGCAACATCGCCAAACTCCTCTGCAGCGTTTAAAAAAGTAGCAAATTTATCTGTTCCGTAGGGTCTACCTTTTCTGTCTAGAGCTTGTGTTCCTCCAGGAAGTGCCTCACCAAAAGTCATCCCAGCAGCGGGTAATGCGTCAAGCTGCCGTATATAGTTAGCCGTGCTAATTTTACTTTGTAAATTTTCGCTTGTACCATCTAACCATAATACAATTTTACCTGTTGCATCTCTAAAAAATCTAGAAGGATCTTTATCAACAGTGTCTCGCCATTCATTTACAAGAAAGTCCGCGCTGTTTGCTCCTCCTTTAACAGTTAAAGCCCATGCTTCAAACGCTCCTTTCCCTACATTGTAATACGTATCCGCTAAATTTGTTTGTGCTTGATCTATAATTTTTTTACTTATAACGCCTACATCTGGGGCTTCTTCTCCTAATATGCCTGATAGTTGGCTTTGAAAATCCTCGTCAGTCGTTTCAGGTCCAATCCCTGCACCTACAGGTCCTGTGAAAGTCTTAGGATCGTCTAATATTTCTTGTTCAGATAGAGACGTTTCTGATGGCTTGTCGGATTTATCTGTGGTTGTAGATGGTTTTCCTATTATACTGTCTAATTGATTTTGAAAATCATCATCTGTTGTTTCAGGTCCAATTCCTGCACCCGAAGGTCCTTTGAACGTTTTAGGATCATTTAGTATTTCTTGTTCAGACAAGGATTTAGAGTCTATACCTAAAGCGTCTAGCTCCTCCTCGGCTGTTTTTGTTTGTGGAAACAGGTCTGTAGGGTCAGTAGGACCTGCATAAGGTATCTTTACAGGAGGTTTGTCTATTTTTTCAAACTTGTCTTGAGCTTCTGTTAGTGGATCACCTAATGTGGGAGGTGCATCTATCTTCTCAAACTCTCCCTGTGCTTCTGTTAACGGGTCACCCTGCACAGGTTCTTCTATGGCAGGTTCTTCTACAACAGGCTCTTCTACAACAGGTTCTTCTACAACAGGCTCTTCTGGGGGCGTTAAAAAAGATGCTACTTTTTCTTTAACTAAGTTTCTTAAGTCTTCTGTGGCTACAGCATCTAGTTCGCTATTTATAGCATCGTATACATTGTCCCCTTTTGCACCTGCTGCTATCGCTGTAGATACGAGTGTTGACACATCATCAAGAGCTTCAGGCGTTAGACTTTCCCCTTTTTCTAGTATGGGGTCTATGACAGTATCAGATAGAGCCGCTATGGACGCAGCTTGTACCCCGTCTTCACCTTTTATTTCTGCTGTCACTCCTGCTTCTAGAGCGTCATTTAAAGACTTACCAAGCTCGGTACTAGTATCTATGCCTACAGTGCTTACTATCGTGTTTACAGTTTTAGATACGGCTGCTGTACTGGCTAGAGTGCTGTCTAACACAGCAGCGCCTATGTCACCTCCGTTTGTTACTACGTTTACACCTGTATCTGCTACAAAATTAGCTACAGTAGAACCTACTTGATCTGCTATAGTTTCAGCGACTACGTCCCCTACGACATCTGCTACTCCCGCGGTTACGGTCTGTATAGCAATATTTTTAAATACATCTTCAGGATCAGCCCCATTATCTATATCCTTTGCACCATTAATTACAGGTATAGCCCATGTATTACCCGTTGCAAACGCTGCTACATTTACAGCTGTTCTTACCTCGTCGCTTTTCAGTATGGCTTCCCCTACAGGACGTAACGCATCTGCTGTAGTGTCAGCTACAGGTCGTATTATGTCTCCTGCAACATCAGCCACGGGTCTCACTACATCACCGACTACATCAGCCACGGGTCTAACCACGTCCCCTACAAAATCAGCAACTTCTTTAAATATACCACCCATTACGCAGCTTTCCTAAGAGACTGTTTACCAAATTTTATAAACATACCAAACCCATCACCTGTTTCTAACTCAACAACATCTAGCCCTGTGCCTTTTTCTTCTAAACGTCTTTGTAAAACACGTAACCCTGGTAATAACCGTTCATCTTCTATATACGCACTAATAAAAGCTATACCTTTTTTCTGTAAAAAAGCAGCATAGTTATACATATTATCTATGAGATTACGTCCTACATCCATATTGTATACTCGTACATACATATTATTCTTTTTAGGAGTAAATGTTCCTACAAATATACTGTTTCCTATCTGCACAGTCTGCACGTTTTTAATTCCTATCTCTCCAACTACTGTAGTCATAGCTTGCTGCATGGTCACGTTATCAGGTATTTGTCCTGAACTTTTCATATTTTGCACAGCTCCAAGTAACACTTGGTTGTAGCTTAGTTTCTCTTTCTTACTGTCTCTTAGTTCCATTACGTAATCTCCAGATAACTTGCTACCACGTGTAGTCTGTTTGCTGTCGCTGCTGTTACCTTTAGTATCTCTGACGCTTGTACAACAAGAGGAGCTGTTAGAAGCTCTACCGTGCCATTTGCACCTACAGCTTTTACTTTATATATACTAAATACGTCTGATCCGCTGGTTATGGTTAGTGTTATGGTGTCAGCGTTACCTGAGTCTTCTGATACCAATATAGATTTTACGATAGCTGTAGTGCTTGCAGGACATGTATACAGCGTAGTTATACTGGTGCTTGTTAGGTCTACTTTAGAGTTTTTATAGTTATTTGCCATTAGCTAATAAACCACCCCTGTGCATCGGATTGTTCTTTCAACGTATTCTTTCTAAACTGCTCATCTATTTGGTTAAAATAAATACGTAACGCATCGTTTAGCTTCATAGCTTCTTCTCGACTGTACTCTGCTCTTGGTAGCGGTAACGCAGGAGCGCGAAAAAGCACGTCATAATCTGTTAAATCTACACTCATTAGCGTCTCCCATCAGGTCGCATATCCAACCTAGGAGAGCCAAGCTGCCATTGTACTCCTGTAACGTTAGATTGTATTTTTAAATTAAGCTGTCGTCCCCTAACACGCACGTCAAGTTGACTGGTAAACGCTTCCACAGGAGACGTAGCAGAACGTGTTACTGTACCACTACTGTTTCCGCCTTCTGACGGGATGGACTTGATACCCGACCCAGAGTCTGTCAGCGGGTCTAATGTCAGCGTGACAGACGGATTATCTATGGTAGAGCCATCAAAAGTCACATCAGGCATAATTCTATTTACTAGAAACAACCTGTGTCCATCGTCAAGATCAAAGTCTGCAGATGTTATAAACGCAGTTATAGCTGCAGGTGTGCCTGTTTCGTTATCATCTAGCCCCTGTTCATGCTCTACTAACTTACCTGATGTGGTCGCTGCGAGTGGGTTATCTCTTGCCCCTGAATCTACCCACGCTGTGCGTGTTAAGTTGCCAAAATACCACACATTTTCAGCATAGTTATATATTATATACCTATTTGGCACATCTGACCCTGTTGCACAATAGAACCACCATATCTCGTTAAATGACTCGTTTGTACCTGCAAACACCTGTTCGTATTGGTTTTCGTTAAAATCGTTAAACACGTAACGACGTAGATCACAGTTAAGTGTTTCTGTTCTACCATCGTACTTATAAAACTTATCTGTACCCATCCAGTAAGCTATACCATTTGCATACGCCACAGCGTTTTTAGAAGCTATAGATATGTTTTCCCCGACAAGATTAGCTCCCCATACTATGGGCGCACCGACGTACTGTAGACTGTATAACGCTGCATCTGTCCAAATCAACACAGCTTGACGTGAGTTTGCGCCTGTAATAATCTTTGAGCCTTGTGAAAGTCGTAAGCTACCCGCCTGATTTGTAGCCGAAGGTGTCCAGTCCACCAAACTTTCTTGGTCAGACCATCTAATTAACAACGGGTCTAAATCAGAACTTCCAAATGCGTTAACCCCCAAACAAAAAACAAAACGACTCACGTCGGATACGATTATGTTGTTATGTGTGGTAGGAACTCCTGATGCACCTGCTAAGCTAGACACAAGCACACCGCGTGTAGACTTACCATTGGTAACATCCCATGTGTATAACTTGCCCCCATCAAACCCTAAAACTAGGTCCTCACCAAAGTTCTGTTGATGCCATAAACGAATACCAAATGTGGTTGTACCACTGTTGTTCCACGTTGTACCCGCTTCGTTCCAAGCCCCTGCACCCCAACCTGTTAATGCGGCTTGCCCTTCTTTTCCTATGTTTTCTTGATACTGTGCTGTTTGACCTGAACCAGTGTAATCAGTGTTAGCCGCGCCTGTAGAAGTAGCTGAAGCTGTAAACGTGTATACATTTGCTGACGTAACAGCCGTTATTTCATGCTCCGTATTAAGCACAGCTGCTGTTATCCCACCTCCTAACGTGGTAAACCCTGCAAAAGTTACAAAATCCCCTATTTCTGCCCCATGCCCAGTATCGGTTACTGTTATGGTCGAAGACCCGTCAGTTCTGGCAAGGTTGATTGTACTAACACTAGCTGTTGTAGTCTTTCGCACAGGGGTAATATCGTAGTATCTGCCTCCCTCTTCTACATAAAACTTCTTATGTGTGCCAACACCCACCAAAGGTATGCTACCAAGCGTTGTCCACGCACGTATAGAACGAGCCTTTCCGTCAAACGTGTTATCAGATATACGTGTCCATCCACCTATCTTCTCAGGGCTACCTTGTCGAAAGCGTATCTTATCACAGTCAAACCACCCACCCTCGTTGGTGTATCGAGTACGTTCTCTATTAACTCCAGGTTTAAATGTTATCTTCTTTAAAGGCATTACATCAACTCAAAATGTGGTCCATCTATAAACGGGCGACGACCTTGCGAACGACGTAGGTCTATATAAGCGTTCATAGCTTCTTCAGCTGTGCCTTCCCAGTCACGGAAGTCATCTATATGCCATGCCGCGCCCCAACGTATTTTAACGCCTTCTCGTACAGCTGCCTCTTTCATTGCATCGGCTATGTCATCGTACAGGTTCAACTCCCAGCTCGCCCGTCCAGAAACATACGCCATTAAATCGACGGCATCTCCTGTTAAGTGCTTACTTTTCATCGTCTGTGATGCGCCCCGCTGGACAAGATCAGCCTGTTCTGCCTCAGTACGGAGACCACAGATCACTCCGAAGTCGACGTTACTCACTGTGATAGCATGCGTAACAACTGAGTGCATTTCTGATTTTACTCCATCTAATCGTCCTAAACTTCTTTGTGATAATTTAAAAGCCATCATTTTCTCCTTAATTTAGTAAATGATCGTAGCCCAAAGCTAGCAGCAATACTTGCATACATGCCGTATGTTACCCACTCAGGACATTTTTCAAGGTTCTCAAAGCCTTTTGCCATATACTCTTGTATACCCCACAGAGGTATAAAGTTGGCAATAAGTATAGCTACAAACACAATAGTCCACAGCTCGTCTTTCCACGAGTTTTTAGACGCATCCATCGCGATTGTTTCCCAGTTTGCTGTGCCTTCTGCTATTTTCTGTTCTTTCATAGCTTTTGCCTTCTGAATCTCTGCCTTAGAGTCTAGAAAGCTAGTACCCAACCCGATTACTGAACTAAGGATCTGACTTATCATTGCCTCCTCCTTTCGCTTCTTTATTTATAAATACCGCAAAACTTCCTGTCATCGCCCCTGTTACGACCGATATTAGGGATGCCATCTGTGTACTAAGTTCTGGTTGCGCTAACGCATACTCTATGCACCGTATGTACACAAGGGTCATAACAATCATCATAAACCTAGGAACTATTTGCCATCTGTTAAGTGTCTCTGGTGTCATTATTACCTCTTAAAACTATCGTTCAAAGAATCCACTACGCTGTCTATATTAGGCTCTTGTCCCCCTGGGTCATACCGACATTGGAACTCTACGGGGCATTCACCTTCTACAACCAGAGTATATGTATCATTTGCGCCTTTGTATAGGCAAACTTGTTGCCCGTTTCTTGCCTTTCTTCTTTTATATCGTCTGCATGTCACGTATTTCGGGTCCTCTCTAACCCCTTTGCGTATCTCTTGTTCCCATGTCCA
>Ga0209645_1000301_pt1 | contig 26551 bp, 32 predicted proteins | sample ETNvirenome_6_30_FD_184070 | JGI IMG/M metagenome (GOLD analysis project Ga0209645, IMG submission 184070) | Marine viral communities from the Pacific Ocean - ETNP_6_30 (SPAdes) (version 2) | ecosystem: Environmental > Aquatic > Marine > Oceanic | place: Pacific Ocean | collected 2013-06-19
TGATAAAACAAATACAAATTTAAATTTAGTACAACAGGCAATAGGTGGCTTTGAACAAGTTACAGTTGGTGATGGAGCAACAGTTGCTCTTGCTATGACTGATGGTACTATATCAAACGCAAGAAATATGGTTATTAAAATAGCTTCAGTTACTTTATCTGGAGCAACAGTATTAACAGTTCCAAATAGTATAGAAAAAATGTATATATTTGACTGTAGTGCTGTAACAAACCCAACAAATCTTACAATTAAAACAGCAAGTGGAACAGGCTTTTCTCCAGATCAAGCAAAAATTTATTTTGCTTATTCAGATGGAACAAATATTGTTGAAGTGTCTTTAGATTCTTTAGGTGGTGCAATTGGCTCTGATAGTTTACCAACTGTACCTGTAAATAAAGGTGGTACAGGTGCAACAACTTTAGCAGGTGCAAATATAGCAGTATTAAACGCTACAAACAATTTTGGAGATAATATACTACAAAGAAGTTTGCTTAAAGACACAGGTGAAGTTAGTGTAGCATTAGGAGATTTAGGTGGTGGCACAGACGATATAGATTTATCTACTGGAAATGTTTTTACTGCAACAGTATCAACAGGCACACAGACTTTTACTTTTTCTAATCCTAGTCCAAGTGGTAATGCTTGTACTTTTATGTTGATATTAACTAACGGTGGATCACAAACAGTAAACTTTCCAGCATCTGTAGATTTTCCTGGTGGTTCTGCACCATCATTAACAGCAGCTGGTGTAGACATTTTAATGTTTACCACAGTAGATGGGGGTACAACATACCATGGCATTTTAGCAAGTTCGGATAGTAAATAATGGGCACTACAATTGGTTCAGGAAGAATGGGTTTTAAAACAGGATTTGTTGAGGGTGCTGGAACATATTTTGGAGATGGATCAGATGGTGCTGTAACTTTTGATGGTAGCACTACTGATGGTATTTCTGCTGGAGCAAGTTCTTATGGAAGATATTCTATAGACGGTGCTGCACCTGCTGGTTATCCAGTACCTTTAGCAGGCTCTAATGTATATGAATACACTGTTCCAAACAAAGATGGCTCTTATGATGGAGATGCTGTAGTAAAACAATTTACATCTTTAACTATTGATTCTGGTTATGTATTAACTACTGATCAACCTTGTAGAGGTCTTTTTATAATGGTACAAGGTAATTGCACTTTAAACGGTTCTATATCAATGACAGCAAGAGGTGCGTTTGCTGATCCAGATACGCATGGAGGCAACGCTGCTGGTATTCGTGTTCCTGTAAGTCCTGTAAGCAACAACGCTTTAGGTGAGGATATATCAGGTGGTGCAATATTTGATGGTATGGGTTCAACTGCCACTGGTTTAGAAAGTTCTTTTAATAGTGCAACTAAAGACGTAGGTGCTTTTTTAACCGTACCAAAAGTAGGTATGCCAGCAGATAGCACAAGAACTATTGAGCCTGGTAGTGATCAAGATATGAAAGGTTCTTTTGGTTTATCTGGAGACAATTGGATAGTTTCAACTTCTTGGGGTGCTAGACCAACTAATGCAGGAAAAACTGGTGAAGGTGGTTCTGGTAGAAATAGAGTAGGTGCAACTGCTGGTATAGCAGGTTCAGTTTTTTCAGGAGGACCAGGTGGAGGTGGCTCTTATTTTGGTTCAGGATATGAAGGACAAGATTATGGTGGTGCTGGAGGACCTAACGCAGCGGGTGGAGATTGGGCGGCTGCTGGAGGTGCAGGTAATCCTGGTGGTGGAAATAGTTTTGGTTCTGGTAGAGGTGGAGATGGCACTGGAGGTTTATTAATATTATTAGTAGGTGGTAATCTTACTATCGGTGCAAGTGGAGGTCTTTATGCTAAAGGAGTAGGTGGAGGCACTAGACTATCTTCAGGACAACAAGTTCCTGGTTCAGGTTCAGGTGGTGGAGCTATAATATGTGCTTATAAAGGTACCTTAAGTAATAGTGGTACAATTAATGTAGATGGAGGTATAATATCTACTGCTGATAATAGTGACAATACAAGTTATCCTTGCCCACAAGGTGGTGCAGGTTCTTATCAATTAATAAATTTAGCGTAGGAGAAATTATGAGATATGTAAAAGTAGAAGATGGTAAAGTTACAAAAACTATTGACAACCTAGGCAAAGAATATCCAACTACTTGTTTTCCAGCAGGAGGACCTAATTCTGATTGGCTTACAGGTGAAAAGTTAGAGGTTGTTACAGAAGTAAAGTTTAGCGATTCAAGAGATAAAGTTGAAAACGTAGATGCTTTTGAAAAAGATGGTAAATGGTATACACAAAAAGTAACACCTTATGTAGCACCAACTATTACTACAGATGAAAAATGGGAAATGATTAGAAATGATAGAAATGATAGGTTGCGTAGATGTGATTATATTTTTTGTGATGACGCACCTAGTTCTGTTACTTCTAAATTAGATGATTGGAAAACTTATAGACAATCTTTAAGAGATATAACAAAACAATCAGACCCAGATAAAATTAGCTGGCCTACAGAACCTAGCTCATAAGGTGCTACCTTATGCTAAGCGAAGTCAAAATAGCACCTGGCATAAACAAACAGGTTACTCCGACAGGAGCACAAGGCAAGTGGATTGATTGTGATAATGTTCGTTTTCGTTATGGTTATCCAGAAAAGATAGGTGGTTGGGAACAAACGACTACTCATACTCTTGTTGGTGTAACAAGAGCAATGCATATTTGGGCGGATAAACTAGGTCGTAGATTTATAGCCTTAGGCACTAATAAAGCTTTATTTATTTACTATGATGGTGCTTACTATGATATCACACCTTTAGATACAGCCATAACCTCTTGTACTTTTACTTCTTCTAATGGCTCATCAACTGTAACAATAAACAAAGCAGGACATGGTTTAGTAGAGGGAGATTTATTTTTGTTTAGTAGTGTGACATTACCAGGTGGTGGAGCTACTGGATATACTGCTAGTAATTTTACTTCTAACACTTTTCAAGTAATTACTGCTGAGTCAGATACTTTTACTGTAACTATGGCAAGTATCGAATCAGGCACTGGCATGACTGCTGCTGGATCAGTTACCGTTACTCCTTACTTTGATATAGGTGATGCTTTGCAAGTTGCTGGTTATGGTTGGGGAACTGGTAGGTATGGAGGTGAGGCTTTTCCATTAGCAACTAGCACATTAAATGGGGCATTATTAAATGATTCAAATGGTACTGGTGGATCAGGTACAACAATAGCTTTAGCTTCTACAGCTAATTTTTCTGCATCAGGTGGAACAATAAAAATAGACAACGAATTAATAACTTACACTGGTGTAAGTGGTAGCAATTTGACTGGAATATCAAGAGGAGCATCTGGTACATCTACAGCTGCACATAGCGATGGAACTACTGTAGAGGAGGCATCTGATTATTTTGGTTGGGGAGATGCAACTAACCAAGCTGTAACTATATTAGAACCTGGTAATTGGTCATTAGATAATTTTGGTGAAATACTTATAGGCACTGTAAGAAATAATAAATCATTTCAATGGAACCCAGGTGCTGCATCTCCACTTACGACAAGAGCTAGTGTTATATCAGGAGCACCAGAAAAAAGTGTGATGACTTTAGTATCAGATAGAGATAGGCATTTAATTCACTTAGGAACAGAACCTACTATAGCAAGTGGTACACAAGATAAAATGTTTATAAGATTTTCTGATCAAGAAAGTTTAACTGATTATGCACCAACCTCAACCAATACGGCAGGTACATTTAGAATAGACAATGGTACTAAAATCGTAGGTGGTGTAAATGCTGGATCATATAATTTAATACTAACAAACACCGCTGCTTACACTATGAGATTCATAGGACCACCTTTTACTTTTGGTATTGAACAAGTGGGAGCTAATTGTGGTTTAATTTCACAACATGGAGTTGTCGCTGTAAACGGAGTTGTTTACTGGATGGGTCAAGCAGGTGGTTTTTATTTATTTGATGGAACAGTAAAAAAAATACCTTGTTCAGTAGAAGATTTTGTTTTTACTACTATTGATGATGGTGATTTAGGTTTAAATTTTAATTCTGCTGATGTTATATTTGCAGGTTATAATTCATTGTTTGGAGAGATAAATTGGTTTTATCCAAAAGCAGGATCAACACAAATAGACAGAGTAGTAACATATAATTATTTAGAGGCAGTTTGGACTATAGGTTCATTAGCAAGAACAACATACTACGATAAAACAATATTTGATAACCCTTATGCAAGTGAATTTGATGATAGTGCTGTTCCTACATTTCCCACAATACAAGGAGTAACAAATGTAAATGGAGCTAGTACTTTGTATGCACACGAAAAAGGTAACAATCAAGTGAACACTTCTGCTACTACTGCGATAGTGGGAAGTATACAAAGTGGTGATTTTGAAGTAACCACCGATGGAAGCACTGGAGAGTTTTTTATTAAAGTGAGAAGATTTGTACCAGACTTTAGAGCTCTTACTGGTAACGCACAAGTTACTATAAATCTTAAAGACTTTCCTAGTGACACAGAGGCTAGTAGTAGTTTAGGTCCGTTCACTGTATCTTCTAGCACACAAAAAGTAGATACGAGAGCTAGAGGTAGGGCAGCTAATTTAAAAATAGAAAATACAGCAACAGATGAAACTTGGCGTTATGGAACATTTAAGGCAGACACACAAGTAGATGGTAGGCGTTAATGAATGGACATAAAAAACATAGTAAGTATTGATGATGAAAATATTTGGAAGAGTGACCACACATCTAATCCATATGCAATAGTTTTAAACGCAAAAAAAATATGGAAATTCACAAAACACGAGTGGCCTGATAAATATAAATTTTATTCTGAAATGATAAAAAACAATGCCCTAGATTTTAAATGGGGTCTTAACAAACAAAAGTCATTCAAAGTCTTGACTATAAAAGAGTATTGTTATTTTATGGCACCTCCTGATATAATATATAGAGCTATAAGGAAAGAAGATGGTAAAAAAAATAAAAGACCCAGTAAAAGGAACAGGTAAAAAACCTAAAGGTAGTGGCCGTAGATTATACACTGATGAAAATCCTAAAGATACTGTAAAAATAAAATTTGCTACTCTATCAGATGCTAAAGCAACTTGTAGAAAAGTTAAAAGAGTAAACAAATCTTTTGCTAGAAAAATACAAATATTAACTGTTATGGAACAACGTGCAAAAGTTATGGGAAAAACTGAAGTAGCAAGATTAGCTAAACAATGTAAAGAAGCAATTAGAAAAGAAAATAAAAAATGAAAATATTTGATATTACAGTAATGGTAATATGTTTGTATTTAATAATAAATGCACTGTACTCTAATATTATTCAATATGTAGAAATTACAAAAATATACACTTGTAGCACTCATAAATATGTTACAAATGATTTAAAAAAAACAGGTAAAAAAGAAAGAGTTGCATGGGCGATTAGTGATAACGATCAACTAATTGAAATTTTTAACAATACAAAAAGTAAAAAATGGACTATAATATTTTCAAATAGACACGGATTGACTTGTGGTTTAGTGGGCGGTTCACAAGGAATATACGGAGATAAATTTTGAAATGATATGCAAACTAATTTAGAAAATAAAAATTATGAAAATACTTTACATTTACAAAGAAAATATCCTACTGTTGTTGTCGATGATTTTTTTAAAAACCCTGATGTAATTAGAAAATACGCTTTATCTTTACCTTATGAAACAGCAGAAGATGGAAGATGGCCTGGTAAAAGATCACCTTTATTACACACCGTTAATGAGAAACTTGTTTATTCTATAGCAAAAAAAATGCTAAGTGTTTACTACGATTTAAGCACACAAATTTATTGGCACAGTATACAAATGGCTTTTCAAAAAATAAAACCATACTCAAAAAACAAAGACAGTTTGTTAAATAAAGGATGGATTCACACTGATGGTATGAGAACTTTAGCAGGTGTAGTTTATTTAACACCTAATGTAGAGATAGATGCAGGCACATCAATATTCAAAATAAAAAACGAACACATTGATTATAATATAAGGCAAAAACAAATCGCTAAAGATAAATTATACAAAAATGGTTCACATAATTTAGAAGAATACAATGAAGAAATTAATAATTTATATGATAAGTTTAATAAAGTTACAGAAGTTAAAAATCTTTACAATAGATGTATTCTTTATGACGCTCACGAATACCATACAGGAACAAATTATTTTACGGACGATAAAGAAAGATTGTCATTAATTTTTTTCTTTACTGATTTAAACACAAGTATACCACCTAAAGATAGAGTTATGTACTTTGACAAAGAAATAGAGTACGATATACTAAATTGTAAGAATTATGGCAAAGATAGTAACAAACATACCTGATCCAAAAATGGAATACAGTGTTGAAAACCAAAGATTAATAAATTTAGCACTCAACCAAATAATATCTAAATTAAATACTTCTTATCAAGAAGACTTAAAATCAGAACAACAAGCTTTTGAGTATTTTTTATCATGACAATACGCTATAAAAATCAAGGTTTTAAACAAACAGATACAAGTAAAACTACAGTATTGACTTGTCCTAGTGATGCAACAATAATAGTTAAAAGTATCTACTGTGCAAATAATGATGGCTCTTCAGCTATTCTAGTCAATATGAATTTTGTTGATTCATCTGATTCTAGCACTGAATATGAATTTTTTAGAGATGATGTAGCTGCTAAATCTCAAGTAAACGCATCACCTGAAGGTTTAAATTTAGAGGCAGGAGACGCTATAACTGTGCAGGCAGCCTCAGGCAGTAGTAAAATACAAGGCCTGATAAGTTATGCTCTCATAGATCGATTTTTGCAGAATGGGTAATGCAACTACATCAAGCCATCTTTAAAGTACAAAAATCTTTATCTTTTGAATATTCTAAAGAACTTATTAAATTTATAGATACAAAAGCTGTAACAAAAGCAAAAGTATTAATTGGTGGTAAAAATGTAGAGGACACTAAACAAAGAAATGTTTTTGATTATGGCTTAAATAAAGACAATAAAGAAGATGTTGTGCATGGTAGGTTCTTGATGCAAAAAATGAAAGAAGCCTTAGATCAATATGTGCAAACTTTTAGTTATTTAAGAGAGGCTTCTCCACAAACAATAAACTTACTTAAGTATACAAAAGGTAACTTTTACAGACCTCACATTGATGCTTTTCATACAGTTAACCGACAACTATCTTTTATCTTTTGTCTTAATCAAGACTACGATGGCGGTGAATTATATTTTTATCATCCTGTAACAAGAAAACCATATTCACAAGCTCACCTTGGTACAGGTGATTTAATAATATTTCCTAGTAATTTTTTATACCCTCATCAAGTTACACCAGTCACTAAAGGAGTTAGATATAGTGTTGTAGCTTGGTATAGTTAAAGATTGACAACTTATTTAGATACAATATAATATTGTGATGAAAAAAATACAATGTGAAACAAAAGAAGTTTATAGAAATAAAAAAACTAACATGATTTATGCAACTAAGAAAGACGCAGATCATGACATTAACAATCCAAATACAGACACTAAGGAAGAAGATGTCGTAACTGATGTAACAGTGATAGTGCCACCTGAAGCTTTGAATTTAGTATCTGGTACAAAAAAATGAAAATAAATTATAATAAGTTTTATTATAATCCTATGCCTGAAAATTTATCATTACGTAAAAGTGATATACATGGACACGGTGTTTTTGCAAATCAAGAAATAAAAAAGAATATAGACTTAGGTAGCACACATATCAAAGTGCCTATGATACTAGGATATATTAGAACACCCTTAGGTGGTTTTTTAAATCATTCTAATAAACCAAATTGTGTATTACAAGTTACTAGAGATTGGGATGATTACATAATTTATAATGTTTTTACGACAAGAAAAATTAAAAAGAACGAAGAATTATTGTTAGAGTATGGTGCGTAATGTTACCGCAAGGGGGGACTGAAATACAACACCGACTTTTATCACATCATGTAGATGAAAAACTATTATCACATTTTCAAATTTGCACATCAATACCAGGTAAAGTACCTTTATCTGGTGATAAAATAAATATTTTGTGGCAGAAAAATAGTCACGATCAACCAAATATATATCCTTGGTTTGGGGACAAAAGTAATCACAATAAGTTTGACTGGTATGTTTTTAATTCACATTGGAACTATGAGAAATTTAGATATCGTTTTGATATCCCTACACACAAATGTCATGTAATTAAAAATGGTGTAGATAATTTTCCTGATAGATTACCTTACAGAGAAGGCAACATGGTGCGGTTGTTATTTCATGTAACACCTTGGAGAGGTTTGAATGTCTTATTAGGAGCAATGCAACAACTACAAGATTGTAATGTGCACTTAGATGTGTTTAGTAGCTGTAAAATATACGGAGAAGAGTTTGAAAAAAACAATGAAGCAAAGTATGAGCCTTTGTATGAACAAGCTAGAAGATTAGGTAATGTAAATTACATAGGGTATAAAGAACATGCTTTTATCAAAAAATATATATATCGATATCATATGTTTGCTTATCCTAGTATATGGGAAGAAACTAGTTGTAACGCAGCATTAGAAGCAATGGCAGCAGGTTTGTATTGTATTGTAACTAATTACGGTGCATTGTATGAAACATGCTCCGAGTTTCCTGCTTATGTAACCTATGACAAAGACTACAAAAGATTGTCCACAGTTTTTGCAGATGCTATACGACAAGCAGTGACCACGCTACACGAATCAGGGGTACAAAAACATTTAGATGTACAACAAGATTTTGTAAAAAGATTTTATAGCTGGGAAAAGAAAAAACAAGAATGGACTAACTTTTTGACTGGAGCATTGAATGCTAAAAAACGAACCCTTGTACACGCCTGACGCTTCATGGTTAGAGAAGAATAAAATAAAATTATTTGTAGCCACACCAGTACATAGTCAAGTATCCATACATTTTATGCAGTCTGTTTTTAAATTACAGGCAAAGTGTCATGAACATCACGTACCTATTATGTTGCAACTTATGAAATCATCTTTAGTCACACAGGGCAGAAATTCTTGTGTATCTGAGTTTTTACATACCGACTACACGCACTTACTATTTATAGATAGTGATATACAATTTGATGCAAACTCTATATTTAAAATGTTAGAAAAAGATCAAGAGGTATTAAGTATACCTTACCCTATGAAAAATATATTGTGGGACAAAGTATATGATAAGTGGCAAACCATACCACATATGGATAAAACACAGATAGCTACATCAGGTAATAAGTTTCCTGTACGATTGAAAGAGCAAGAACAAGACATTACCTGCACTGATGAAATGATAGAATTATCTCATTCTATGACAGGATGTACTTTGATTAAAAGACAGGTGTTTGATAAAATGATACAAGCCTATCCTGAACTTACTATTAAACAAGAAACTATGATAGATGGTTTTATGCAATATCGTAAGCATTTGTATAATTTTTTTGATACTTATTATGATAAAGAGAACAAACTGTATTATGGTGAAGACTTTGCTTTTTCAAGGTTGTGGACAAAAATAGGGGGTAAGTGTATGGCACTGATTACTGAATACATTACTCATGTAGGGGAATATCAGTATACTGGACGGTTAATAGATGAAATGATGCCTGTGGGTCTTGATAAGTCGGACAATACAGAGTAGAATAGACTTAGTTATAACTAGGAGAACACTATGGCCGATCCAGTCACAATGGCAATTATATTTGGAATAGGAAGTTTTGGAGTCGCTAAAATGCAAGGGGCTTCAACAAGAGATGCTTTGTTAGCAGGAGGAATAGGAGCTTTAGGAGGATATGCTGGAGCAGGTGGTTTCTCACAAAGTGCTTTAGGAGCAGGATCAACAGGATATGCAGGAACCTCAGAAGTTGTAAAACAAGAGGCCTTAAAATCAGCTATTGCAGATAAAGCAGCAACTGATGCAGCTGCGTCTGCTACAGGACAAGGTTTCTTTAGTAGTATGGGATCAAAATTTGCAGCTTTACCCACATCTCAAAAATTAGGATTAGGGGTAGCAGGTGCTACTTTAGCTGGTGGTTTACTTATGCCAAAACCAAACGTTGGTATGCAAGAAAATTTAATGGGCACACCAGAAGAATATGCAGCAGCTTATGCAAGACAAAGAGAAGCAGCCTCTGGTATATCAGATCGAGCAACTTATGGAGATGTTGGTGGTTTTGCAAATCAAAACATCTATGCAGCAAAGACAGGTGGGTTGGCTGAGATTAAAAGGTTTAAAGAAGGTGGTGTGAATTACTTACCAAGTAAAGTAGACCATGATGAAAAAGATTATAATAATTATGTAAGAGCAGAAGGTTATGTTGAGGACGGGTCAGGCAATGGTAACAAAGACGAAGATACCATGCTTGCACAATTAGCAGATGGTGAGTTTGTAAGTCGTGCAGATGCGGTACTCGGTGCAGGGATCATGCAAGGTGCAGATCCAAATGATTTTAAACAGATGAGAAGAATGGGGGCAAAATATTTCTATACACAGCAGGATCAATTAAAAAGAATATATGACATGGTAAGCTAATGAAGCTGACTGATGAAATTTGGAATATATTAGAACCCGCTGCTAAGATAGGAGATAAAGCCACACGAGAAGACATAGAGGTAGCTTTGGAAAAAGGTCAATATCAATTATTTCAAAAAAACAAAAGTGCTGCAATTACAGCTCCAATAAAAAATTCTTTAAGAGTTGGTTTAGCAGGTGGTGATTTAAAAGATCTTATAGAGATTGAAAAAGATATTGAAGCGTATGCCAGAAGCAGATACTTTAATTGCATTGATATATTAGGCAGAGAGGGTTGGGAAAAAGTATTAGATGGCTATGAGAAAAAAGCAGTATTGCTTAGAAAGGATTTAAAATGAGTTTTATTTTTGGTGGAGGTAGTGCTCCTGCTCCTGCTCCAGCATCAAGTTCTGGTACTACAACTACTTTCACAAGAGAGGCACCTGAGATTGAAGCAAGAAAACTTGCTTTATATGATGAGACGTTAAATTTAGCTAAAGAGCCAATAGAAATACCTGCTTATCAAATAGCACCAATGTCACCATTAGAGAGACAAGCTGCTGATGCAGCTGCTAATTTTGGTGTAGGATCTGATGTAGTATTAAGTGGTATTGGTTCTGTATTAGGAGCACAACAAACTGCGGCTCAAGGGCCAGACATTGATAGATTTTTAAACCCTTTCCAATCTTATGTTGTTGATGAGATCAATAGACAATCTGAAATAGCAAAAAGTAATTTAGCAGCTAATGCTATACAAAGTGGTGCTTTTGGTGGTGGACGAGAAGGTGTTGCACAAGGTGAATTAGAAAGAGCAAGACTTGCTAAAGTTGGTGAAGCTCAAGCATTAGGTTTTGACAGAGCTGCACAATTAGCACAACAACAACAATCACAACAAGTACAAACACAACTACAAGCTGGTCAGCAAATGGGTACGCTAGGACAAATACAACAAGCACAGGTACAAAAAGATATAGGACAAGCTGCACAACTTGGTGGTTTAGAAAGACAAATACAACAACAGGCATTACAGGCACAAAGACAAACAGAGATAGCAAGAGCCTATGAGCCTTTCCAAAGAGCAGAGTTTCAAAAAGGTATTATGACTACCTTACCTACAGCTGCTTCACAGATTACCGCAGGAACTGGTCCTGGTGTTAATCCGTTTGCACAAGCAGCTCAAGCAGGCTTAGGTGCATATGCTACATATAATTTAGTTGGCCCAGGTGGACCAGTGGGTGGACCAGGAAAGACGCAATAATGACAGAGGGTATTAAATCAATAAACATAGATGAAACAGAAAAAGTTGAAGATCCTAATTTAGGTCTTCCTTATGAGGATCTACCATCAGATACTTCTAAAGATCCATCAGAGATGTTTTTATCACCAAGAGAATCAAGAGGTTTAGAGGCTGCTGCTTTTGCTACTATAATTGGTCAAGCTCCTACAACTGGTAATTTAGTAGGTGATTTTTTTTCTACTTTAGCACAATCTGGTCCTGCATCCTTAGCCGCTTATAAAGAAAGACTTAATGTAAAAGAAAAAGAAGCTGAGTATAAAAGCAAACAAGAAAGTTTAGCTGGTAAACTTAATAATGTTCACGTTGTTGATACTTTTGCAGATGACATATCAGTACAACTTTTACCAGAGACATTTGTTGCAAGGCAAAATCAAATGACACCAGGAAGATTTTTCTTTGCCCCTCAAGGTAATTTATCGTCTAACCCTGTTGATAATGCTGTTTATGCTAGTGGACCCTTACAAGGAAAACCAGCAGAAATAGGATCAATAGCTTTTAACATAGATGCAGAAAAATATAAAAGAGATCCAGATAATTATGTGAGAAAATATCGTATTGATGATTATGAGGAAGCTGATTTATATTGGGAAGATGCCCCTCCAGGCACTCCAATAGTTGAAAGAATTAGAAGAGGAGTAAACTTTACAGAATGGAAAAAATTATCACCAGACGATAAAACAAAAAAAGGGTGGATTAAAGGTATTCCTGAAAAAGCTGAGGCAGAATTAGTTGATTTACAGAAACAACAAACACAACAAAGTAACAAACAATTAGCAATAGCAGAACGTTTATCAGGAGTTAAAGGTCTGATAAACATTATGAATAAAACAGGAGCCGAGTTTGCAAAAGGTGGTATACCAGGTACGGCAGGAAAAATTTTTAAAGGTGTAAATGAGATCTCTGCATTTTTAGGCGAAGGTATGTCTGCTGTGCGACAATTTATAAATAAAGATGGTGACAAATCAGACCAAGAAATAAGTATGATTGAAAAAAGAGGTCTAAGGCAAGCAGAAAATGAAATACGAGGATACCTTGTTAAAAAAGTGAAAGACAGTGGTATAAAAAGTTTAACTAGAAATGAAGAAAAAGTTTACAGGTATTTCACAGGTAAATTATCTGGTACTGAGCAAGCTAAAATATCAACACAAGCTATGGTTTCAAATGTGACACAATTTGCTTATTTGTTAGCGAAATCAAGAGAATCAGGTGGTAAGTTTTCTGTTCCTGATATTCAAATGGCTTTAAGTAGTGTTGGTGCTGACAGTAATGATATATTTATAATTTTATCTGGTATGCAAAATATTATTGATCAACAAGTAGAACAAATTGTAGCAGAAACAGAAGATGCTTATTACAACCCAATAACTAAAAAAGCTACAAATTATAAAGAATTATACGCAGATGATAGATTAAGACCTTATCAAGATGTTTTTAGATATTATAATGATAATATTACAGATACACCTTATGATAGTTTACCTAAAACTAATAAAGATGATCCTTATGGTTCAAAAGCTTTTTGGGACAATAATTATAAAGGTTCTACTTACAAACCTTATACTCCTGTAGATATTCCTGCTGAAGAAAATCAAAATAAAAGTGACAAAGATGCTTTTATTTTAGGTGGATCTGATTTAGAAGAAAATGTGTCAGGATTAGGCAAATGACAATACAAGCACCATATAAAGTAGAGGTTAAAGAAACCATAGATCAGTATAAGGTAAATAACGAAAAAGAGTACAATAAGTACGTAAAGGGTTATGAACAACTACCTTCTGATAAAAAAACTATGAGTTTAGATGATAAAATTACTTTGTTTGAGTATTATCAAGAAAAGAAAAAAAATCCAGAAGTAGATTTTATGGAATTTTACAAAGCTTATAATCCTAACGGTACTTTTGCATCAACAGATAATTATAGAGAGAATTATAAAAGTAATCCTGATTTATTAGAAGAGTCAGATGCAAAAATAGCTGATAGGATGTTTAATGAACTTACTGTTGGAAAAGCAAGAATACCCGACATGGATGGTATTAACATAAAAAAATATGGTGATTTTATTTTTCAAATGGCTCCAAGATATGAAGAAACTATTGGCTCTATAAAAGAAGGTATACCAGCGTCAAGAAGAGAACTTAAATACAACAGAAAAGAATTAGCAGAACTTACTGGCACCCTAGTGGGTACAGAGGAAGAAGCGATACCAACAGCCAAGGCTAGAGCTGCTATGAGTTTAGCAGTGCAAAGAGATGATGGTATAAATTTTTTACAAGACTATTTATTAAATGCTTATCAAAAGTCTGGAATTAAAGTAGGACCAGAAGTTCAACAAATAATTGATGAAAATAAATTTATTAGACAAAACCCTAAATCAGGGGAATTAGAGTTTTACAATCCAAGAGCAAACGCATATCAATTAGTAAATACTGCTGGTTTTGATATAGGTGACATGAACTCATTATTAGGTGATGGTATAAAACTAGTATCAGAAGTGGTTGGTGGAACATTAGGTTTCCTTGGAGGAACAGCTGTTGGTGTGTCCACAGGTTTAGTCGGAGGCCCTGCTGCCAGTTTAATATTTGGAAAGACAGGCGGAGCCGCAGGGTTAACGATAGGCTCTTATGGAGGTAATTTAGTAGGTGAAGTTATTAAAGGTAAATTAGGTAATTTATTTTTTCCTGGTTTAAATGTGGATGATGAGGGTAATGATTTGACCATGATGCAAATAATGAGTGACCCTGTTGTACAAAGTGATGCACGACTTTCAGGTCTTATGGCTTTAGCTGGCCCTGTGGCTGAAAAAGTTGTAAAAGTTTTTAACAAATCACTTAAAACTGGTAAACTTATAACTAGAAAAGATTTAAAAGGTTTATCTGATAACGCAGAAGAGGCACAAATAATAGCTGATAATATAAATCAAAAGTTATCTGATATCAAACTGACAGGCAAATTAAAAGACAAAAAATTCTTTTTTGGTATAGGTGAATCTACCGCAGATCCAGAAACTTTATATTATTTAAATGCTTTAATGGATTCTGATCCAGCTGTTAAAAAAGCTGTTGAAGGTATGGATGAGATTAACAAAGGTATTTTAAAACAATATTTTAATAATCTTAATAAAACCTACAAAGGTATGAAAGATGATGTAGATACTACAGAGGTGATGAATGAAGTAAAAAAAATAATTGGTATAAGACAAAATACTACACTTGGTAAAGAACAAGATAGAATACTAAATTCTTCTAAATTAGAGTTAGACAGTGTTATAGAGGGTATGCCAGCAGGCACAAAAGTAAAACCTAATTTAATTACCAAAAGCGGTGGTGAAGTAACAGATGGCTCTTATATAAGAACAGCCATAGGAGATGCAGTCCATGCGTTAGAAAAAGATTTTGCTGATGAATTTAAAGGTATTATGGAAATAGCAAAAGATCAGCAAGTTGATGTTACACAGCTAAGAAATGTTTTAAAAGAAATTACTACTAGAAGAAAAGACACAGCTTTTAAAAACTTTTTACCTATTAATAAATTATTTAAATTAAAAAAAGGTGAAAAATTAAATGCAAAATATTTAATACAAACCATGCAAGATTTAAAAGCTTTTGACAGAAAAATGAGAACAGGAGCTGTAGCTGATAATGTATCTGAAACAGAAGTGAGACGATTAATTGGTGGGATTATGGACTCGTTTAAAAATTCTACTGATGTTGGTGTTAAAGATACCTATAAGATATTACAAAACACAAATCAAAATTATTTTAATGCGAAAAGAAAATTAACTAATACTTTATCAGACATGGTAGCTGTTAAAAACGGTAAAGTAAAGATACAAGATTCTGATTTATTTGAAACTTCTTTTACACCTAAAGCTAAAGGATACAAAGAAAGAATAGATGAGATTCATAATATTCTTAAAGATAATCCTGACCATATGAATGCTTATAAAAATAATATTTTAAATTTATATGTTAGAGAAGTTGTAAGAGATGGTGTAGCAGATCCGAAGTTACATAAGATATTTGTAAGTGAAACCGATGCAAGAGGATATGGCTATGGTTTGAAAAAGTTTTTTGGAGATGATTACGGTGATATCACCAAAGCAGGTAATTTAATTAAAAAAGTAGAAGCAGAGAATGTAAGATTAGAAAATCTAAGAAAAGATTTAGCTAAAAGCACATTAGGTAAAATTGAAAATCTTAATCCAACAACAATTGTAAATAAAATGTTTGACGCTAATGACAAAAATTTTTCAAAAGATGTCATGCGTGTTATGAATCAATATCCTAAAGTTAAAGCTCAATTAAAAACTGTTTTACAAAAAGAAATGCATGACAGAATTACAGTAAATGGTAATTTTGATTTACAAAGATTTGAAAACTTTTTTGGATTAGGTAAAGAAAACAGTCCTATGAAAGTAGTAAAAGAAATATTTAAAGATGATCCTGGTTATGTTGATGGTTTAAACACAATACACAATGCAATTAGGATTATGGCTAGAAAAGATGATTCTAAATTTAAATTACAAGGTTTTTCATCGACTGCCCTAAACCATTTACTAAGAACCAGAGTTGGTATGTTTACTCCAGAGGGTAGAGCACTTACAGCTGGTTTAAGATTAGCAGAAAAAGCAAATCAAAAATCTTTTGCAAGATTGTTAACTGATAAAGAAGCAACAAAAAAATTAGCACAATTAAATAATTTAAAAATACCTAAAAGCTTATCTGATGAAACAAGTGTTAATGCTTTCTTAAAAAAATCTAAATTTTATAATCAGGTTGTTACGCAGTTATTAGGAGATTTTACTGGTGTGTCAAGCACTGAGACTGGTGTAGATATGAGAAAATTAGAAGAGGTAGCACCTAAACCAACTGTAAATGATATTATGAGTATGCAACTAAATCCCACAAATCTTGATGTTAATTTATTTGCAGACACGCAAAAAATACCTTCTACACCGCAACCACAAGTAGCACAAACAGAACTACCAGCACCTGCTCCAGCGTCATCAGGTATAGGAGCATTAAACCCACAGGCACAAGCTGCTAATTATGCTGGATTATTTCCAGAAGATAATTTAGGACAAGCCATAGCAAATCAAGGAGTCAGACGTGGATAACATGATGCTATGGAATATTTTACTTACCGTGCTTATATCAGCATTTGGTTGGGCATTTAGTAAAATGTTTTCCGAAGTCAAAAGACTACAAATACTACTCAATAAAACCAGGGAAGAGTACCTGCCTCGTGACGATGCACAGTCACAGACTACTCAAATACTAGAACAACTTCGTAGATTAGAAGAAAAGCTAGACCGTTTTATTGAGCGTCAAAATGGTTGAACCAATATCCACGGCTCTAGCGGGCATAGCTCTAGTTAAGAAAAGTGTCGACTTTGTCAAACAACAGATACAAACCTGCAACGATATAGGTGACATCATAGGTCATATTGATAAGGCCATGATGGGTGAACAACAAACTATTAAAGCTCGTGATAAGGCAAATGTCGATGTATTCGCTGTGGACAACATTGCTAAAGAAGTTATAGACGCTAAGTTAGCCCGTGAGCATATGAATGAACTTAAAAATCTTGTGAATCTCCGCTTCGGCCCAGGAACATGGGAGTATATATTACAAGAAAGAAAAAAACGTATTGATGCAAAGAAACAAGCCATCAAAGAAGAAAGAGCAAGACGGTTAAAAAAAAGACAAGAAATTGAGGAGTATATTAAATATGGTTTTATAGCATTAGCTACGGTGCTGTTTATAGCGGTTTCTGTTGGTGTTACTATAAAATTTTTTGTAAGTTTAGGTCAACCACTACACGCACACAATCTAGAGTATGATGATCATAGCTGTCTAATATATGAACCTAAATATTTCTACATATGTATGAATGAAGGACGAGAATGGGCTGATACAGAGCTTTATTTAGATCAGAAAAAAATGCGGGGAAATTGGATTGAAATAGAAGATAAAGAGTTGTATAATAAGTAAAACTCGTTTGACTTAGGTCGGAAGTAAGCATTAGCTGAAGAAACGCATTATCTTTAAGGAGGTGATGTGTATGAGTAAAATGGCTTTATGGTACTTCAAAAAAGAACAAAAAGATGCTAAGATAAAGAAGCTTGTAAAGTACTTTTTAAATAGGAGATAAATATGAGAAAGACTAAGGGTTACGCCAAAGGCGGTGCAAAAATGATGAGAGCCATGAAAGGTAAGATGGCTAAAGGCTATGCTAAAGGTGGAGCAAAGATGATGAAAGCTATGGGTGGTAGAATGGCATCTAAAGGCGGTAGAAAAATGATGGGAGCTATGAAGGGTAAGATGGCTAAAGGTTACTCCAAGGGTGGGGTTAAAAAATTTAATCAAGGTAGAATAGTTAAAAAGTTAACTCCTACTACTATTAAAACACCTACACCTAGCAAAACTAAAAACTTATCACAAATGCTAAGACCTAATCAGACAGGTAAAAATACTGGTATTCAGTTTGGACAATTAACAAAAATGTTAAATAAAGCTAGACAAGATGGCGGAAAATTTTCTGTAGCTGATGTAAAGTTTGCATACAATTCTGCGATGGGTGATAAAAAAACAAGACCTATAGCAAAAAGTAGATTGACTAAAGAAGGTAAAAAGTTAGTAAAGAAAAAAAATAAAAATAACTAGTTGTAATCTTATCATAATTAGTTATGATGGGGCATGGCTTATTTGACATGCAACATACCTTACTTCAAGTGTTGGGTACGAAAAGAATTTACTCATAATCATAGGGACTATCATGGCGAGTACTTACACGCACTTGCCATTGCAGTCACAGCAATACCAGATAGGTCATTATCTTTTCAAGTTGTTTTCACGGGATGTGAAGATGAAGAGAACAGACTAGAAGGTCCTCATGGTGGTGCGATGTGGGCAAGAATGCCCATACAAGCTTTAGTAGCAGACGAAATTCTCGATAACTATCCTCCACGTGTGCCTAATCATTTCGTTCAACCTTGGGACTGTTCTAGTCGAGATTTTAGTATTATACGGTATGATCGTACTAGTAGTAGTCCTTGGATTACTAAAATAGACGGTGAGTTCTACAACGCTAAATATTACTTTACTATTGACTATACGAATGGCGATGACATGAATGCTTTAGGGGATGATGTCGCACAACACAAACAATCTCACGTCCTTGCTATCACCAGCGGTGAATTTGCAGGACAGATCGTAGCACAACCAAACAATAGAGTAAGAGTGACAAACCCTGCATTATGGGTCACGGGTCAAGGTGCACCAGACTTTATACCTAGTCAGTATGAGTTTAGTGCAGAAGAAGATGAGTCTTACATGGACCCAGCTTACACATTTGATAATTTATACAACGATGAAGATAAAAAAGACTGACACCTCTTTTACTGTATCAGGGTTTAAGATTGTAGATAAATACAATCACGAAGAGTATAGCAGAAATGATGAACAATCAGGTCGCACTTATAATGTAGGTAATCGTAAAATACCATCTGTAACTACAATACTTAGTGCTACACAACCACCAGAAAAACAAGAGTCTTTAGACAAATGGCGTGAAAGAGTAGGCTATGATGAGGCTGCACGGATCACGGCTCAGGCTGCAAGACGTGGAACTGAAATGCATTATGTACTAGAACAATATCTCAAGGGCCACGGGTATCTGAACTTATCAACCAATGGCAACTTAGCACGAATGATGGCTCATACTATAATAGAAAACTTAGAAAAATTTACAGAAGTATGGGGTACAGAAGTGACACTACATTATAAAGATCTGTACGCTGGATCTACAGATGTTGTAGGAGTATATGATAATAAATTATCTATAATAGATTTTAAACAATCTAACAAACCTAAAAGAGAAGAATGGATAGAAGATTATTATTATCAAATTGCAGCTTATAGCAAAGCTTACAGTGAAAATTTTGAAAAAATAAAACAAGGCGTTATATTAATCTGTACTAAAGATTTAGTATTTCAAAAATTTACTATGAATGAAGATATGTTAGAAACATATCAAAAGAAGTGGATGTTAAAAGTACAAGAATATTATAGAAACTTTACTGCTTCTTCACCAAGTGTTTGAGCACTTAACTTATGTTTGCCTGCTAAACTTTTTACAACAAACTCGTCTATAGTGCCTTTAGCTATAAGATCAACATACGTCACTTCTTTTTCTTGACCATGTCTATGTGCTCTATCTTCTGATTGTGTTCGTACTTCTAAATTAAAACTGTTATTATAGTAAACAACTAATGTTGCTTTTGTTAAATTTAAACCATAACCACCAGTTACTGGATTACCTATAAAAAATCTTACTTTAGGATTTGTTTGAAATTTACGTACATTTTCATTTCTATCTTTGACAGACACTGCTCCATAAATTGCAACTGTAGAACCTTTACCAAACTTGTCTTCTAAGTTTTTTATAATTGTTTCTATATTATGTACAAAGCTAGACCATATAATAACTTTGCCATCATGCTCATCGATGACTTGATGTAGCTCTTGCATTTTAGCATCTTTCATATTTATGGTGTCACCACTGTCTGTTTTGACAAAACCATTACACACTTGTTGTAATTTTATAATCTCAGTAAGTTTGTTATTAAAAGATATCATGTCATTAAGTAAGAGAGCCCTACTATGTTTTTTCAACTGATCATAATAATGTCTTTGCTCAGTAGACAATATGATATCACGTTTTAAATATATCTTGTCTGGTAAATCCATACATTCATCTTTAGTTACTCTAAAAGAAAATGTTTTAATTTTTTGTTCTAACTCATCTATATTCATATAAGTTCCCGTTGGAATCATAGTACTTCTTTGACCAGGCAAACTAAGTTGTTTTAAAACTGCATGTCTAGCTTGAAAGGTGTAAAAACTTTTGTGTCCTAACAAACCTTGTTGTAAAAACTCACATTGTGCAAATAAGTCAAGTGGTGATTTTGTCACAGGCGAACCTGTAAGTATTCTTTTATATTTTATACCACGTCCTAACTTAATTAAGTTTTTAGTTCTACTTGCAGTTCTATTTTTAATTGTAGTAGCTTCATCTATCACCATTGCTACTTTTAACCCACGTTGATCTAATAGCTTTTCAATTAACTTATACCCTTTAGTATGAGAGAATGCTTCAACATTTATTAAGTAATAATTTAAGACATTATCTTTAAATACAAATTTTTTATCAACCTTATGTGTGTATGTATGATAATCAACAGAGCAATGTATATCTAATTCTGTTAACCAGTTTTGATATACAGAGTTAGGTGCAACTACTACGACTGTGTCTATTTTATTTTCTACATATAAGTAACTCATGTTATCAATTGTTACTTTTGTTTTACCCGTACCCATTTGCATGAAGTAAGCAAAGTAATGTTCTCTAGCCCCAGCTTTCAAAGCATTCCTCTGATGTTCAAATGGTTTTGTTTTATATGTAAATTTCTTTGTCATATCGTAATATTGCCTATCTTAACTTTTTTATTTGACATTGCAAGTTTTTTTTATATTATGATAAGAGAAAGGAGGTCTTATGGACTTAGAACAAGAAGCAAAAGTCACTATTGACACTAGTCTAACAAGTGACATAGCAAAAGAATGTAATAAGTTATTGGAACTTCAGAAACAAATCAAAGAGCAACAAGAAGCAACTAAAAAACTTGAAGAGCAAGAAAGGTTTATTTCTGAACAACGCATTCCTGACTTAATGCAACAAGCGGGTGTCCGATCTATAGAACTTACAGATGGCTACAAAGTAGATCTTAGACAAGTAGTATCTGCGAAGATTCCCGCATCGAAAACGGAAGAAGCATTTACTTGGATGAGAGAAAACGGTTACGGTGATTTGATCAAAAATCAAATGACTACTAACTTTAGTCGATCCCAAGATAATGAAGCCGCAGCCTTGTATGACGAATTAGTTAACAGAGGCTTTACAGTTTCTCGTAAAGAGAAAATAGAACCTATGACATTGAAAGGGTTCGCTAGGGAGCGTATACAAAATGGAGAAAACATTGATATGGCGTTACTTGGTGTATATGTCGGAAATCAAACCAAAATAACAAAGAAGGAGTAACCATGAATCAAGTGGCAAAAACCAAAGAGAACCTTCCAACTCTGACGAACTTGGAAGAATTTGCGGGGCAAGGAGCAGAAAACATCACAGCACGTGATGCGAAACTTCCTATCCTTAAAATACTTTATGCTAACTCACCAGTGCTAGATGAAAGTGATGGTAAGTTTATAGAGTCTGCAAGACAAGGTGATATTTATAATGAAGTCACTGGGTCTTTGTATAAGGGTAAGAACGGTATAATAGTTGTTCCGTGTCTATATATCAACACCTTTAATGAATGGAAAGATAGGGGAGATAGTCCAGGTAGACCAATAGCTATTCACACCGATCCTTCTGTAATGCAGAAAACATCTAGGGCTGACGATGGTAAAGATAGACTAGAAAGTGGTAACTACATCGAAGATACGGGTAACCATTTTGTGTATATCTTAGATAAAGACGGCAAGCCTTTAGAGAGTGCATTGATTACTATGAAGTCAACACAGAAAAAGAAGTCTAAACTGTGGAACTCCATGATACAATCAAGAAGAATGAAAGGTAAGAATGGTTTTTTCTGTCCTCCATCATGGGCTACTGCATACAAACTTATTACTACAAAAGAGTCAAACTCTCAGAATAGTTGGTATGGATGGGTAGTAGAATTTGAAAGGTTCTTAGATAAGCCTACAGATTCTGAAACATTAGAAACTACTAAATCATTTTATGAAACTGCAAAGTCTAGTGAAATATTTGGTAAAGTTGATTTTGCAGATGAACCTACGGCAAAAGGTAAAGAAGAAGATACACCTTTCTAATGCAAAAACAATTATTGTCCCTATTTCAGTGTGACAATACTCGCTATCTTACGTCCTCTCTTACGGGAGAGGACGATGATAGGGGAAAGAAAGGTGCGAAGTATCAAACGATACACCACCCCGTCACTGCCGAAGTATGGAAGAAACATTTAGATGGTGTACTACGCTTAGGTCTTAGGCCAGAGATTGAAGACGAATGCACTTGGGGTTGTATAGATATAGATCCTAACAACTACAAAGATTTTTCTGAAAAGAAAGTTGTAGATATTATTAGAAAATATAAGTTACCATTTGTACCCGTCAAATCAAAGTCAGGAGGCTTACACGTATTTGTATTCTTTAGTGAAAAGGCATCAGTAAAAAAAGTTGTAGAAAAGTTAAGTGAGATCAATGAGCAATATTTCTTAGCACAAGAGATATTTCCATGTAATAAAGCTTTAAATATGCCCTATCACAATATGAATGCATCAATGGAGTTTGCTTTTGATTCTAATGGCACACCCGTTTTAATAGGTCAGTTCTTAGAGATAGTCAAAGAAAGAACAATAGCACCAAAAGATTTTTTTAAATTACAAGTACAAGAATACGAAATAGAATCACAATGGTCACACTACCCACCATGTGTACAGAAACTAATTACTGAGAAGTGGAGTGGTGGTATGCGTCATCAATACTTATACAATGTATGTGTATTGGAGATGAAAAAGAATGCAGGTTTAAATTACTCAGACTTGTTAACTATTATGCAAGATCGCAACAAAGAAATATTTAATAATCCACTACCACAAAATGAAGTGGCAACATTATCAAAGTCAATACATAAGTCAGGGTATAGTTATCAATGTCCACCTAAACATCCAGAGTATAGTCCCATATGTAATAAGGATTTATGTAAACAAAGAAAGCTTGGACTAGCCGATGCAGTTCCCGATATTATCAGTCACTTTGAAAACATTGTCTATATTCAAGATACGAAAAACATTTGGTGGGAGTTTGATTACAAAGGTGCACGGGTCACGGTATCTCCAGAAGACATGAAAGATGAGAAGGCATGGCGTGTACGTTTACTAAGACATAAAGTATATTGGCTTACATTACCTAAGCCTAGAAAAGGTCCAAGTCCTTTTGAACTGTTAATGAAGAGTATAGTAGAGAAAGCAGAAGAGTCCGTAGATCATCAGTATATGGACAATGTAGAAGAGGAGCGATACTCAGTACTCAAAGATTTTTTTGAATCACATATAGAACAAGACAAGTTTGATCGTTTGAAAGATGGGTATGTTGTATTAGACTCTAAGTCAAATGTATGTTATTTTAAGAAGTTGACATTGGATAAATTTTTAAAGAAACACGCCTCACGGACTTTTAACACTACGGCAGATGCTTTACGTATGTTAAACTGTAAGAGGGCTGATTATAAAGAAGGTGAGAAGAATGTATGGTATGTAGATATGCCAGAGTTTGTAAGTCACCAAGCAATACAAAAGAAAACTAGAAAAGAAGATATATCAGAAATGGACGATGACTATCATGCAAAGTTTAAAAAACCAGAAACAAAAACAAATATATAAAAAGACCATAAAGATATTTGGACCACCAGGAACTGGTAAAACCTATACACTTATAGAACGTATACTTAAAAAGTATTTACAAAAGGGTGTGCATCCAAAAGATATAGCTTTTATATCTTTTACAAACAAAGCAGTAAACACGGCAGTGGATAGAGCATTAGCTCACTTTACTAAATACACCATTGATGATTTTCAAAGATTTAAAACATTACATAAATATTGTAGAAGATATTTTGAAGAAGAAGTATTTGATCCTAAAGCTTGTATGTTAGATTATGCTTTGCAAACCAAGATCATTAAAACGTCTGACAGAAGATTATCTGATGACGGTTTTATGTATAAAGATTGGTCGTTAGGTATTTATGATAAAGCAAGAAACATGTTAGAAGACCCACTACTTGTGTATAAAAAAGAGTCCTACAAAAAAGATAATTTAGATATATTTGCTAGAAAGATAAATGCCTATGAACATTATAAAAAGGATAGCTTCATAGATTTTACTGACATGATTGAACGTGCCATTGATGAAGTAAACTTTCCTGATCTAGAAGTTCTTATACTAGATGAAGCTCAAGATTTTACACCATTACAGTGGTCTGTAATATATAAGATAGCAGATAATACTAAACGTATTTATCTTGCGGGAGATGATGATCAAGGTATTTACAGATGGAACGGTGCAGATCCAAAATACTTCACTACATATTTTCCTGGTCGTAAAGTTATTTTAAGAAAGACTAGAAGGTTCGGAAAAAACATACATCATTTTTCTAGTATCATTCGCAGAGGTATACTAGATAGTGTAGAAAAAAAATACGAACACGATGGAGGGGCAGGTTATATAAAAAGATATTTAAATTTTTATGAGATACCCTTTCATCAGTTCTCAGGAAGTTGGTACATATTAGGGAGGGTGCATTCCACTGTTAATGAGTTAAAGATGTCTGCCAAGAGTAAAGGTTTATATTTTTCTGATAATCAAGGTAACAAATCCTTTGACTCAAAACAGTGGGAAGCCATAAAAACGTGGACTTCTGTGTCAAAAGGTAATAGTATAAGTAAAGAACAAGCGGAGAACATGTATAAATATATTAGAGAATTAAAACACTTTGATTTTCGTACAAACAAATTTTGGAAAGACATTCCGTCAACACAATTTTTTACCTTTGATAGTTTGTTAGAGTGGGCAGGCTTAGACATGGATAAAGAGGATCAGAAAAAACCTTGGTGGGAGATTTTAAAAAGAAACTTTCAACCAAAACAAATATTATATTTTATAGAGTTGTTGAAAAGATATGGACAAAAAACTCTAAATAATAAACCAGAAATAATTATAGATACAATACACAGTGTAAAGGGAGGGGAGGCCAATCACGTCTGCATATATTCTAAGACTAATTGGCCTGCATCTTTTTCTCACAAAAATGTATCAGAGAGATCTGATGAACGTAGAGTATATTATACGGGTGTAACTAGAGCAAGAGATTCACTACACATCTTATCAACAGATTTTCGATATAATTATCCAATAGGTAAAGATTATTTAACATACATACAAGAGGGGGGTTGATATGAAGTGTTGGCATTGCGGAACAGAATTAATTTGGGGTGGGGATCACGATTACGATATGGGTGAGGATTTTGATATCGTCACTAATTTAAGTTGTCCTAATTGTGAAACCTACGTAGAAGTTTATCATAAAATAGAAGGAGTAGATAATGAACGTGAAGAAGCTTGCAAAAGAAAAAAACCTTGACGCACATAAGTTGTCAAGAGATATCGATGTATCTTATACTTACGCTGATCTATTAATTAAGTCAGAAAGAAAACCTAGTATAAAAGTCATGAAGAAAATACGAGAAGTATATAATTTACCATTAGGGGAGTTTTGATGAATAATGTTATTAATATAAATAGAGTAAAAGTAGATAACTTACTAAAACAGATAAGAATACAAGAAGAATATAAAAAAAAGTGTCAACAAAGTCCTTTGATTAGTTTGGCTAGATTAGCTATTAAATTGTCTAACAGAAAGATAGCTTCATGTAAAAAAGAAATAAAAAAGATAGTAAAAAAAGAGGGGAGTTTTAATGTACAAAATTAAATTAACTATGGAGTTTAAGACTAGACCAACAAAAGCAGAAGTTGAACATAGATTGTTTGATCTGTTAAGAGATGGTTTTG
>Ga0209645_1000302_pt1 | contig 26482 bp, 21 predicted proteins | sample ETNvirenome_6_30_FD_184070 | JGI IMG/M metagenome (GOLD analysis project Ga0209645, IMG submission 184070) | Marine viral communities from the Pacific Ocean - ETNP_6_30 (SPAdes) (version 2) | ecosystem: Environmental > Aquatic > Marine > Oceanic | place: Pacific Ocean | collected 2013-06-19
CAAATACAGAAGCAACAAGGAGGATAAAGTGGCTCATTTTGCAGAATTAGATTCTAACAATGTTGTTTTAAGAGTTGTCGTTGTAGGCAACGAAGATACAACGGATGCAAATGGTGTAGAAAAAGAATCTATAGGTCAGGCTCATTTAGAAAAAATTCTTGGCGGTACATGGAAACAAACGAGTTATAACGCAAATATGCGTAAGCACTACGCAGGAAAAGGCTTTACTTATGATTCTTCTCGTGATGCTTTTATACCACCGAAACCATTTAACTCATGGGTCTTGAATAATGAAACTTGTGTATGGCAACCACCAAAAGCATATCCTACAGATGGCGGTATTTATCAATGGAACGAGGAAAAACTAGATTGGATTCTTCAGGAAGTAGATTTGAACGTATCTTTAACAGGAGTTCAAGCAAGTGCTATAGTTTCTTCTACATTTATCATAGAGCCTACAGACGTTGACGTTGGTGTAGAAGGCACCTCCTTGACAACCAGTCTATCATTTAGTGCAGATAGTGTGAGTGTTACATAATGAGTATGCGTAAAAAATATTCGGGAAGTGTTGTTAGAGCGAATCCTGTTGTTCCAACAGAGGACTCAGCACCTGGTATTTGGACATTAGAGCAACAAAATCAAAACCAAAAAAAAGGCACATGGCCTTTTATTGGTGATCCAAGCTTTAAAAATACTACTTTACTTTTACATGGTGATACAAGTCAAACACCCTCAAAGGATGATCAATCAGGATTTAATCAAGACGTTGAGATAGTAGGAGATGCAAAGGCAACAAATTTCAGTCCTTACAACTTACCAGATGGGTATTGGAGTAATTTTTTTGATGGTAGTTCAGATTTTGAATTTAGTTCATCTACAGATTTTAATATAACAACTTATGTAACCTTTGAATGTTGGGTTTATTTTCCTACTTTCCAATCGGTGTCAAATGAATTAATTGCAGGTAGAGAGGCAAATTACTGGCTTGGCTATAGTTATGCTGCAATCGGAGGGACTGCTAATAAATTTGTTTTTACAATTCATAACAATTCGTCTTGGCAAGCAGTTAGTTCATCAACTACGCCAACAGCTAATACTTGGTATCATATTATGGGAGTTAAAGATGGTACAACACTTAGATTCTATTTAAACGGAACACAAGAAAATACAGCTACGTTTAGTGGCAGTCCTAGAAATAGTGCATATGCTCTTGGTGTAGGTGGGTATGATGGTGGTTCAGAATCAATGACGGGTTATGTTTCAAATGTCCGTCTTGTGACTGGTTCATCTGATTCGATTTTTCCTTATTCTTTAGCAGGTGGAAGTAGTTTTACCCCACCAAGTACTCCATTAATATCTACTGGTTCAGCAACTAAATTACTTACTTGTCAATCTAACAGACTTGTAGATAACTCAGCAGATGCACGAACTATGACTGCAAATGGAGAACCAAACGTACAACCGTTTTCACCTTTCTCATACACACCAACTGCAACTGTAAATACTTACGGTAGTTATTATTTTGATGGTACTGGTGATTATTTAACGGTTGAAAATGATGCTATAGATATTGGATATGATCCATTTACAGTTGAGATTTGGGCTTATTTAAAAGATAGCAGTTCTTTTTGCCCTCTTTGGGGGATATCTAACGGAGCCGGTGGTGCATTAAAAATTAATCTATATGATAGTGGTAACGGAAGCCTAACTTTTGAAAATTCAGGAGGAGGAGGTAATTTTAGTACAGATACGGGAGTTAGAGACATTATGAATAATGCTTGGGCTCACATTGTATTTGTTCGAGAGGGAACAGGCACGAACCAATCACATATTTATGTAAATGGTGTTGTTAGAGGTACAGGAACTGTATCTGGAAACTTAACTGGGTGGACGGGTAGATTCCGTTTTGCTAGAAACCCAGAAGATTATTCTAGTGCTATGGCAGGATATATTAGCAATGCAAGAATTATAAAAAACAAAGCTTTATACACAAGTGCTTTTACTCCTCCAACAAAACCAATAGAACTAACCTTAACCGAAGGTGAGAACTCTGTTTACTTTGATGGATCAAATGATTACTTTACAGTTCCAAATTCTACAAATACTAATATAGGAGGATACTCAGAAGATTATACGATAAATTGTTGGTTTAACTTAGGTACAATAACTTCCGCTCATAGAGTTCTTTTCGGTATGTCTAATGGAGGCGGAGCTCAAAATAAATGGCTTGTTGGTATCAACATGAGTTCAACAGCAGCTTATTCTGCCAACAAGGTAGGTATATATTCTTATGCTAATTCTAGTGCTCGTGGGGATGGAACGTATTCTCCAGGATTTTTAGCAAACAGCTGGTATTACTTTACGCTTGTGTATACGCACAGTAACACAACCTTAAAAATTTACATTAACGGTACTGAGGTCGTAAGCGTTTCCTCAAATGTAGACAGTTCTACTGGAGCTTTTACGATCGGAACAGATGGAGAGCAAAACGGAGATTTTATTGGATACATTTCTAATTTTAGGTTAGTCAAAGGACACGCATTAAGTGCAGCTGTACCTGAAGTACCCTTTGATGTGACCTCTGGAACTGTACTATTAGCCTGTGCTTCAAGATACTTAGAAGATAGATCACCACAAAAATTAAATATAACAAATGTTGATGCTGTTATTTCACAATTTAATCCTTTTAATGATGGGTATTGGTCTTTTTATAGTGATGGTGCAGGTTTCATAAACTCAGGTGCTAACGTAACGGATACTGGAAGTTACACTTATGAAGGTTGGGTTAAACCAACTGCTGATAATAGTGGATATGCAGCAATTTTTGCTACTGTTGGTAATTTCTCTTCTTTTCCAGGTGTGGGGTTGTATGCAAATAATTCTAGCCCTCCCAGACTTCATGTTAGACATGGGGGAACCACACAAGAAGATGCGAATGGTCAGTTAGCATATGACACATGGTATTTTGTAAAAGTTGTTTATGATAGTTCTGCACAAACTCTCACTACTTTTTTAGATGGAACTCAAATTTATCAAAACTCAAGTGTTTCGGCTAATGCACAAGGGTCAAATGCTTGTTTGTTCTATCAACCTGCCGCAGGAAATCAATACTTTCATGGTTATATAAGTAATTGGAGATTTAGACCTGTTGTGGATAGTTCAACAACAGTTCCCACAGAGCCTTTTGATCCTAGTGTTAGTAACACAGAATTTTTGTTTCAATCAAATAGATTTGTTAACAACGGTAGTACGACAGGAACAATCGCTATTACAGGGACTGTTGCTGTAGACGAAGACATTCCATTTACATTCCTAAAAAGACAAACAAAACTTCTTAATTTACAAAACAATCAAAGTGTAGGTAATAATTCTATAGGAAACTCTACTGCTTTTAAAACAAGTTTTGATACAAATGGTAGTAAGCCTTTTCAAGGTACGTTTAGCCCTTTTAGTGCAGAAGAAGGTAAGTGGAGTGTTTATCTTGATGGTAGTGGAGATTATTTTGTGTTTACAGATAACGCTGCTTTAGAGGTAGGTTCTAACGATTTTACGTTTGAAGTCTGGTATCTTCCTTTAGATGTTACATCAAACAACCAAGGTATTTGTGATTTTGGCAGTCAAGGAGCACAAGCTAGTATTATTCCTTTTTATCAAAATGGTTCTAGTCTAGTGTACTATGTAACTACGGCTGGTGGTGGTTGGAATACTGCTTCTGGTGTTTCTTACGGAGGAACTCTTGTTGCTGGACAATGGCATCACTTAGCCCTTGTAAGAGATGGAAATACACTTACTCCATATTTCAATGGAGTCGCTGGAACAACTGCAACAATTAGTGGTGCGGTAAACAATTCAGCAGTAGATAAGTATGTTGGTGCTTTTACAGTTGGAACGGGAGTTCCTACTGGATATATTTCAAACTTTCGTTTGGTAAATGGTACTGCGGTTTACACTTCTGCTTTTACTCCTCCAACAAAACCTTTAACGGCTATAGCAAATACAAGCTTACTCGTATGTAGTTCAAATGCGTTTGTAGATAAGTCTACAAATAATTTTTCTCCAACTGTATACGGAACACCAAAAGTGTATCCATACGCACCTTTTGCACCGTCTAGGTCCTACAGTAAAGAAGTAGTAGGAGGTAGTGCATATTTTGATGCTACAACTGGAACAGGGTTTACATCTCTTGATAATGTTCCAGGATGTGCTTTTGGAACAGGAGATTTTACTGTTGAAGTCTGGGTTTATAACTTAGATGGTGCAGTTACTGGTCAAATTGTATCTAATAGAGATACAGGAAGTAGTGGAAATGCAAACCAATGGTCTTTGGAATTTTGGAGTGCTACTACTCCAAGAACACTAGAATGGCATGACGGTCTTACCGCAGGTCTTTTAACAGCTACCGGAGTATATCCTAATCAATGGAATCACATCGCTGTAGCACGTTCAGGAACAACTAGCAAGATGTTTGTAAATGGCGTTGAAAAAAGTTCGGCTACGGATTCTAGAGACTACTCCAACGTGAAACGCTTAAATATAGGAGATGAAGTTAATTTTACTGGAGCAAGTCCTTTTAAGGGGTATATAGGACCTTTAAGAATCTTAAAAGGAACTTGTTTATACACAAGTGCATTTACCCCTCCGACTTCACTTTTTACTGAAATTACAAATACTGAGATATTAATTAATTTTACCGATGGTGCTGTGATAGACAACACAGGAAAAAATAATCTTGAAACGATTGACGATGCAAGAGTATCTCTTCAGATTAAAAAATTTGGAAACGGATCAATGTATTTTGATGGTACTACTGATAAAATGATTCTCCCTCATTCTGAATTACAACAACTTAATACTGGGCAATTCACAGTAGAATTATTTGTATATTTTACTGCTACTGACGCCAGACAAGGATTTTTTGGGAATGATGGGGGTTGGTATTTTCAAATTTATGACGGTGAATTAGAATTTGCTCTAGGTGTTAGTGCGATTATAGAAAGAACATTTTCACATAGTCTTAATCAGTGGTATCACTTAGCTGCTACTAGGGATTCGTCAAATGATGTTCGTTTGTTTATTGATGGCACTCAACAAGGAGCAGTTGTAAATAGTACTGCTAACTTGCGTCATAATTCTAATGTATTTCATATTGGAAATATCGGTCCAAATACTACTAGACCTTTTAAAGGGGGGTATATGGATGAGATTAGAATAACCAAAGGTGTTGCCAGATATACTTCAAACTTTACCGTCCCAACTAAAGCGTTTAAAAATAGGTGATGAATGAAAAATGGATCCAGTAACGATACTTTCAGCAGCCTCTTTGGCTTTCAATGGTGTCAAAAAAGCCATTCAGGTTGGAAGAGACATGGAAGATATTTTCAAGCAACTATCTGTTTGGAGCGGCCATGTTTCTGATTTACAAGAATGGATGGGTCAGGAAAAGAAATACAAGAAACCTACTTTATGGCAAAAACTAACATGGGATAAAAGTGAAACTGCGGAGGCTTTTGATGAACTTATCGCAAAAAAGAAAATTAAAGAGATGGAAGATGCAATCAAACATGAGTTTACCTGGGGAAAATTGCACCATCTTGGAATGGACGGACCTTATGGTTACAGAGCTTTTATCAAAATCCGCAGAGAAATCAAAGCAAAACGAAAAAAGGAAATATATGATCAGATGCGAAGAAGGAAAGCTTTTTTATATAACACAAAAATGGGTGTGGCAATTGGAACCCTCGTATTGATTTTAGTATGGTTATCACATTTTTTATGGACAGCGATAATGGAGTCAAGTAAATGATTATCACAGCTTTTTGGATTGCTACTGTTGTTCCAAATGTGGATCAATACTATTGCAAATTGCAATGGGTTGAGAGAAAGCTATGTTATTACTGGTGTGCAAACAGTAAAAGAGGGTTTAACTGGTTTGAGGCAAAAACAGTTAAAGGTTGTAAACTAGAGAAATTGTTCTATAAAGTCGAAAAGGAAAAAACAAGTGCTTAATTTAATATCAGGGTTATTACCAATAGGAGAGAAACTTGTAGACAAGTTAATCCCCGATCCACAGGCTAAACAAAAGGCTCTTCAACAACTAAAACAGATGGAGCAAGACGGAAGTCTCAAACGCATGGAAGCTGAGTTTGCTGATAAAGATAGTGCTAGAAAGCGTGAAATGACTATCTCTACTAGTGAACACAGCCCTTGGTTGAATAAAATTATAACCAGTTTACTCGCCCTTGGTATTGTAGGATTAGCATTTGCTCTATTTGCAGTGATACTTTTTTTAGAAGTCACCCCTGCAAATAAAGACATTTTAATCTTTTTGCTTGGTAATTTAACTACTTTGGTAGGTTTAGTTTGTTCGTATTATTTTGGCAGTTCTGTGGGTAGCAAAGACAAAACTGAAGAAATAAAAGGCTTAATGAGTAAAAAGGAGCCAAACGTATGATGGATTGGAATACAAGCACTTATTTTAGTCAACATGAGTTTAAATGTTCTCATACTGGTAAATGTGAAATGAATCCAGATTTTATAGATAAACTCAATGATTTACGTTTAGCCTTTGGTAAACCGATGAAAATAACATCTGGTTTTAGAGATGTAACACATCCAATTGAGGCCAAGAAGAAAGGTCGAGGAGGATCACATACTACTGGTTGTGCGGCTGACATAGCAGTATCTAGGGAAGATGCTTTTGTTTTGTTACAATTAGCTCTAAGCAAAGGTTTCACAGGAATTGGCATACAACAAAAAGGTTCAGGCCGATTTATTCATTTAGATACCCTTAAAAATTCACCACAAAGGCCAAGACCTACAATTTGGTCTTATTAATAAATGACATACTCTAGTTCCTCCTATTCCCAAGCACCTTACTCCGCAGAAGGTGAAGTAGTTGATCCTAACGTATCAGTTAATGCTACAGGAGTAAATGCGACAGGAGCAGTAGGAACACTAACTGTAACAGGAGATGCTTCTACAACTCTAACAGGTGTAGCAGGAACAGGTGGTGTAGGTACAGTTTCTGTTGGTGAAGGAGTAGGAGTCAGTTTAACTGGAGTTGAAAACGGACAAATTCGATACACCGTAACCGCAGTTACAGGAGCGTATGTCGTAGATGGGGTCAATAATCCTGCTCTTACTTTAACTAGAGGATTAACGTACTACTTTGATGTAAACGCATCAGGACATCCCTTCTTTTTACAAACCGTAGCATCTCCATATAACTCTAGCTATTTGTACAACACAGGAGTCACAAACAATGGTGTGCAAGTAGGCACACTAACCTTTACTGTTCCATTTAATGCTCCAGATACCTTATATTATGTTTGCCAATACCACTCTAGTATGGGTAATCAGATTAGTATTGTTGATCAAGTTGGTGATGTAACTGTAAATACAGATTCTCTTCTTGATGTAACTGGAGTAAGCGGTACAGGTGGAGTTGGCAATGCGACTGTGAACTTTGGCTCATCTATTGACTTGACCGGAGTAAATGGCACAGGGGCAGTTGGAAGTGTATCTATACCAAATGTAGGTATCTCTTTAACAGGGGTCAACGGAACAGGAGCCATTGGCGATGTAACAGTTGATGCAGGTGGTAATATTACTGTCACTCTGACAGGAGTTACTGGAACAGGTGCTGTAGGAAGTGTTACCATTCCTAATGTAGGTTTTACTTTAACGGGAGTCGCAGGAACAGGTGCTGTAGGTACAGTAACCGCAGGAGAAGAGACAAATGTGGCAAGGCCAAGCGGTGTTGAAGCCACAGGAGCAATAGGTACAGTTTCTGTAAGTGAGGGAGTTAGTATAACTCTTACAGGAGTTGCAGGAACAGGTGCTGTAGGAAGTGTGACAGTAGATATAGTTACACCTGTTAATGTAACAGGCGTAGCAGGAACAGGAGCGGTTGGAAACGTAACGATACAATTTCAACAAGATGTGTTTGTTTCTGGTGTTGGAGCAATAGGAGGGATTGGTAATTTAACTATTTGGGATCCTGTTGATACTGCTCAAAGTGCAACTTGGACAAACGTAATTAATTAGAGGTTATTGATATGACACAAGCTTTTTCAAATGACTATAAATTAAGTATTATTACAGTCGGAACTGAGTCAGGTACATGGGGAGGAATAACTAATAACAACATATTAGCTATTGCTCAAGCCATTGGAGGGAGAATAGCACAAACTTTGTCTAGCACCTCTGAGACTATTGGAACTCCTGCTGATAATAATAGTTTACAAAACTTCAGAGCTTTATTTTTAGATTTAAGTGGATCTCCAGGAGGTGCTTGTGATTACACAGTACCTGCTATAGAAAAAACATATATCGTCAAAAACGGCACAGACCAACAAGTGACTGTAAAAGTATCCGGTCAGACAGGTGTCCCTATTCCAGCAGGAAAGGTGACGATTGTTTATGTAAATGGAACGGATGTCGTAGACACGATAACATATGCTTCAAGTCTTGTTTTAGGGGCAGCTTTACCGATTGCTTCTGGTGGAACAGGTAGCACCAGCACCACATATTGTGATTTGACATCAAATGTCACAGGAACTTTGCCTGTAGGAAACGGTGGTACTGGTAGTACAAACACAACATACTGTAGTTTGACATCAAATGTCACAGGAACCTTACCTGTGGCTAATGGAGGAACAGGTGTAACAAGCGTAACTGCTGGTAATGTTTTAATTGGCAATGGCACAGGTGCTCTTAGTATTCTTGCTGGGTCTAGTACAAATGATGTTTTGACATGGAATGGAAGTGCATGGGTTTCACAAGCTCCTTCTGGTGGCGGAGGAGGTGGTGGTAGCGGAACAGTTACCTCTGTTTCAGGAACAGGAAGTGTACAAGGAATTACTCTTTCAGGAACGGTTACAAGTTCTGGTAATTTAACATTAGGGGGTACTTTCTCCGCAGTTAGTTTAACTTCTCAGGTTTCAGGAACATTAGGTTTTGGTAATGGTGGCACAGGAGCTACAAGTTTTCCAAATCAATCTATTCCATTATCTAACGGAAGTTCTTTTGGAAGTCTTGCTTTTAATGGTCAACCAGCTAATGCCGTTTTGTACTCAACTGGTTCTGCTCCAGGTTTTGCAGCTATCTCAGCGTTGGAACCAAATTTAGCTTTTAGAAATACTTCTATAGCTCCTACAACTGACAACACATTTAGCTTAGGTGCATCAAGTTTTAGGTTTGCTACTGTGTTTGCTACTAATGGAACGATTAATACTTCTGACTCACGTTTGAAAACAGACATTACTCCTGTAGCAAACGGTTTAAGTTTTGTTAATAAATTAAATCCGGTTACTTATAAGTGGATTGAGAAAAAAGAAGTAACAAATGAGTACGATATAAGTGCAGAAAAAAAGATAACTACCACTACAGGTAAAAGAAAACACTTTGGTTTTGTATCACAAGAGGTAAAGACTTCTTTGGAATCTGCTTTGAGTGCTTCTGCTTCTGACTACGGCTTATGGTGTTTATCCGATAAAACAGACTCTACAAGTGAACAGATGTTACGTTATTCAGAGTTTATACCTGTTCTTGTAAAAGCTGTACAAGAATTATCTGCAAAAGTTACAACATTAGAAACAAAGGTGAAAGAACTAGAGGCTAAGTAATGGCTTACTTAAAACTAACATTAAAACCAGGAATTGATAACCAAAACACAGAGTATGGTGCTGAAGGTGGTTGGATTGATTGTGATAATGTTCGGTTTCGATATGGACTACCTGAGAAAATAGGTGGATGGTCAGAATTAGCTCCTTTCAATAACAACATAAACTATCTCATAGGGAATGTTTCAGAGATACATACATGGAATGATTTGGCAGGTGCTCCTTATGCAGCGTTTGGAACAGACAGAAAACTCTATGTAAATAAGGGAAATGTTTATTATGATATCACCCCTTTACGATCAGAGAATAACAATATTGGTTTTAGTTTAACATCTGGTAGTACAAGTGTGACGGTGAACCACAATACTCATGGTGCGATTGCTGGAGATTTTGTTACGTTTTCTAGTGTTACTTTACCTGATGGGGGCTTATCTGTATCTGATCTTCAAGCTGAGTTTGAAATACAGTCAATAACAAATGTAAACTCTTACGTTATTTTGTCTGGAACTACCGCAACAGCAACAAATACAACTGGATCTGGAATTGCAGCTTATCAAATCAACATTGGTTCTGATGTAGCTTTTAGTGATTTTGGTTTTGGTGTAGGAACTTGGGGTGCTGATGAATGGGGTACAGGACGATCAGGTACGGGAACAGGTATTACTTTAGATCAAAGAGTATGGCAGTTTGATAATTTTGGAGAAGACTTAATATGTCAATTAGTTAATGGCGGTATTTATCAATGGGACACATCTAATGGTGTAACCAATAGAGCAACTGCAATAACAGGAGCTCCTACAAAAAGCTCTTTTGCTTTAGTTTCTACTCCAGATAGGCACTTAATAACTTTTGGTACAGAGGCAACTATTGGTTCTTCAGGCACACAAGACCCGATGTTTGTAAGATTCTCAAATCAAGAGGATATAAATACGTTTGTTGAGTCTGCTACAAATACGGCAGGTGGACAAAGACTAACCGATGGAAACAAAATCGTTACAGCGATTCGATCTCGTGGTCAGATATTAATACTTACAGACACTTCTTTACATGGTATGCAGTTTATAGGACCTCCTTTTACTTTTGGCTTTCAACAGTTAGGAGCTAATTGTGGTTGTGTTGGACCACACGCTGCTGCCGATGTAAACGGATTAGCGTTTTGGATGAGCCAAGAAGCTTTTTATGTGTTTGATGGTACTGTTAAAAAATTACCATGTACTGTACAAGATTCTGTTTTTCAAGATATAAACCTTTTTCAACAAGCAAAATTTACTGTTGGAATTAACTCAGAATTTAATGAACTAACGTGGTGGTATTGTTCTGCTGATGCTGAACAAAACAATCGCTCTGTTACATACAACTATCTTGAGAATGTATGGAGCATTGGTTCTACAATGGCTAGAACTGCATGGCGAGATGTTGGTTCTTTTAATAACCCAATTGCAACAGAATATGATCCAGAGTCTAACGGAACATATTACATTTCAACAATTAACGGTCTAACTGATGGTCGATCTATTGTGTATGAACACGAATTAGGATTAGATGCAAATGGATCTGCAATGAATTGTTTTTTACAATCTGGATACTTTGATATAGGTGATGGTGATCAAATGATGCTAATGAGTCGTTTTGTTCCAGATTTTAAAGATCAACAAAAAGATCTAACAGTCAATTTATTTTTAAGACGTTATCCAGAAGCTACCGCTACGAACAGCTCACTTGACCCATACACTGTTACACCGACTACGGAGAAGATAGATACTAGGGCAAGAGGACGGCAAATTTCGTTAAAAATTACTGCAAATGTATTAGGTAGTAAATGGCGATATGGAACAATGAGAGTAGATATACAACCGGATGGCAGACGATGAGTAAAATTACAAATGTTCGATTACCTAACGCTGTTTCTTCAGGCTATAGCCCAGAACAGATGAACCAGCTTATTCGTTCTTTAGAGCAGATTATTCTACAATTAAATGCAACATACACAGCAGTTACATCAGAGGACAAAGATCAGGCTCAAACCTGGTTTTTTGGTAAATAATGGCAAATCAATACAAAAGATTTATTTCAACCCTAACAAATGGTGCTAGTACAACGGTTATGACAGTTCCTGCGGCTACCACAGCTATTGTAAAATCTGTCATAATAACGAATAACAATGGTACAGCTTCAACCATTATATTAAATGTATCTCCAGGTGGCTCTGGAACATCAACCATAGTCCCTGCAAAGTCCATAGCGGCAAATAATTACGAAGATTTACTCACGGACAAAGGACCAGTTATATTGGAGGCTGCGGATGAGTTGAAACTTCAGCCAAATGCTTCAAATGTGATAGCCCTTGTTTCGGCTCTTTTAGTAGACAGAAATTAGAGATTTATACGATAATGACAAATATATACATACAAGGAATATAAATGGAAAAGGGAATAGGTTCTTTACCGATGTCAGGTTCTCAAGAAGTAGACCCTTCTTTGTTTGATAATGAGATAGCCAGAATAGCAAAAGAAAACCCAAGTGAGTTTGGAGATTCTTTAGTTACTGGTTTAGGGGAGATAGATCCTCAACTTGTAGAAGAATTTAAGAGAGATTTAGCACAACTAAAACCATCAGCAGCATTAATTGATGCGTTGCAAGAAATGGTTGACGAAATTCTTGCAAATCCACAAAATTATGAATCAATACGAAAAAAATACTTAAACCAAGAAGTTCCAGAAGAACTTCTTCCTGCGTTTTTTGATCCCGTATTTTTTGGTGGTTTAGATTTAGCATTAATTGAATTAGAGAAAAATGTTCAAAGGCCAGAGCCTCCTGTTGAAATGGCAGAAGGAGGAGTGCCTAGTATTGCTCAAGCAATTGCAAGAATGGGTCGCAGAGGCGATACCATGTTGGCTCACATTACACCAGAAGAAGCTAGACTATTAAAAAGAAGGGGCGGTTCAGGAACCATAAACCCTAGAACAGGGTTACCTGAGTTTTTTATTAAAAAGATATTTAAGTCTGCTAAGAGTATATTAAAAGGTGTTGGAAGAGCAGTAAATAAAATTGCAAAAAGCGATATAGGTAGAATGGCTTTAACCATTGCTGCTACTTATTATATGGGTCCTGCTGGATTTAACATCGGAGCAGGAACATTTAGTGGTGCTACTTTGACTGCAATTCAAACAGCAGCAGGAAGTACATTAGTCAGTTTAGCCTCTGGAGAATCATTAAAAGATTCTTTGAAAAGTGGTGTAATGAGCGGAGTAACTGCTGGATTTGGACAAGCCATCGGTGCAGCTTTACCAGCAGATGTTACTAATCCTTATCTTAGAACTGGAATTGGTACTGCTTTAGCTGGAACTGGTGCTGGTCTTGCTCGTGGTCAAAGCTTTGAAGAAGCCTTAAGATCAGGTGTTGAAGGAGCAGCTCAATCGGCAGCACTTCAACGATTACAACAACCGTTTACAGGAACCAGTCAAAAACTTATGAGTAAACTTCCACAGGTTCCTGAAAGTCTTAGGACAACTGTTGGAACAGATACAGTAGATCCTATAACCGGACTTGTTAAAGGCACGGGTAAAGTGTTTAGTGATACAACATCTAACATTGGAAGTTATTTAGATCGTAATGTAGGGGAAAATCGAGCAGAAAAAGTTGGAGATGCTGCTACTCAATTTGTTACGGATTTAGGTCAAGCTGGTCAAGATATTGCAGGAGGTATTGGATCAATACCTGGATATATTGCAGAAAAGGGTCAGGGCATTGGAGAAGACTTTATGACTGGATTTAGATATGATCCAGGTGTGGGGGAGTATGTGGCTCTTGATAAAGATGCTACTCTAGCAGAGAGGTTAGGAAGAGGTTTTGGGAAACTTGCTCAAGCCCCTGTTGATTTTTACCAAGGTCTTGATCCTAGAACAATTACTGATCCAAATATTGTTAATGAGTTTGAAGGTAGTCTTGCAAGAAGAGCAGGTACAGGATTGAGAAAAGGTGTCAGAGGTGTAGTAGGAGCGACTGCTACAGGTTTACAAGGAATTAGTGATTTTGGAGAGAAGGCTTACGATTTTGGTAAAGAAAGAATTTTTCCAGGTGATGATAGAAGAGCTTATCTTCAAAATAAAATAGCAGAAAGAGCAGAAAAAGAATTTGACATTGAACGTGCTGAAATTCTTGCAGATCCTTCTGTTACTAATAAAAAAGCAGCAATTGATAAAGCTGCTGAAGTCAAAAGAGCAAAATCAAAAGTTGATCCTACTAATTTAAGTATGTATGGACCAGCAGCGGCTGTTGGACTTGGTGCTTTATACTTAGGTGGTGCTTTTGATTCACCTCAAGAAGAAGAAGGACTATTATTTGATCCTTATACCTTTCAAATGTTTGATAGGCCATATAGTCCAAATATGTACTCTGGGCTTACTTACAGAAGATACAATCCATATCTCTATGCACAGGGCGGAGATGTAGAAAAGTTTCCTAGAAAAACAGGAGCGATAAACGGTCCTGGAACTGGAACTTCAGACAGTATTCCAGCAATGCTTTCTGATGGAGAATTTGTGATGACAGCAAAAGCTGTGCGTTCAATGGGTAATGGAAGTCGCAGAAAAGGTGCGGCTAAGATGTATAAATTAATGCGTGAGCTTGAAAAGAGGACAGCGTAATGTCAATAGAACAACAAATTATTCGTGAATCACCGGAGATAGAAGCTCTTAAAATTCAACAAATGCAAGAGGCTAAGGATTTAGCTTCTGGTTTTAGTCCGTATCTGATTCCTGAAACAAAAGTAGCAGGACAGACAGCAGGACAATTAGCTGCTGTAGATGCGGCCTTGACACAAGGAGTAGGAGCATATCTTCCATATCTATCTGCTGCAAGTAAAATGACAGATGCAGGAGCAAGTCGTTTAGGAGAGGCACGAGGAGTTGGTTTAGGGGCATTAGGACAATACAACCCGAATATGGCTTTTGGGTTTATGGATCCATATCAAGAGGCTGTTACAGATAAGGTAATGAGTGAGTTAGACAGACAAGCTAGTATACAAGCTACTTCCGATGCAGCAGGGGCTGTTCGTGCAGGTGCTTTTGGTGGAACAAGAGAAGGTGTTCAACGAGCAGAAACTGCTAGAAACCTTCAAGATGTAAAAGCCAGAGCTTTAGCTGATGCGTATTCAAGAAACTTTCAACAAGCTCAACAAGCCTCCATGAGTGCTTTTGAGGCAGATAAAGCAAGGCAAGCAGGAGTTGCTTCTTTACTTAGTGGATTAGGTTCACAATATGCAAATCTTGGTCAACAATACGGAGGGATTGGACAAGCAGGACAAGCAATGACTCAAGGAGATATTAGTTTCTTGTATAACATAGGACAGCAACAACAGGCTCAAGATCAAGCCGTATTAGATGCTGCAAGACAAACGGATTTAGCTAGAACTTATGCTCCGTTTGAAATGGCAGGATTTGTTTCTGATATTTACAAAGGAGCACCTTCTTCACAGATGGTTTCAGCTACGAAAACAGGCGAAGGAGGGGGTGCAAGTCCTTTACAAAACTTAGTAGGAACAACCGCAGGTCTTTATGCAACAGGGAAAGGTTTCGGGGTAATTTAAAATGACTAAAAAAAGTAAAGTTTTAGAGAGAAAAGCTTTTCAAGATAAAGATGCAGATGTTGAAAACGTAGGCATTATGCAAGGGTTTATTGATATGCTTACTTCAGAAGAAGATGAACCTGAAGATGAGCAGGATATGGCCGTAGCTATGGGCAGAACTCCTGATAACCCTGAAATATTGATGAACACATTAAGCGGTGAGATGCGATCCGTTGATGCTAGAAGAGAAGAATTAGCAGATCAAGTAGGATATGCTGCCGCTATGGAAACACCAGATTCTGTTTTAGCCTTACTGCAAATAAAACAAGAGTCTGAGGGAATTGGGGGATTACCTCAAAACGTGTCTCCAATGATACCTCCTGGGAACCCACCAATGATGCCACCGATGGCATCACCGCCCCCAGGAGGTATCGCCTCATTACCCACGAACCAAGGTCCAGGGCCTCAGCCTGTTCGGATGAAAGACGGGGGAATTGTGCATATGAGCAATGGTGGTTTAACTTTAGATGCAATAATGGCTCAAAAAAAAAGAGACGTACCTACATTTGAATCAGCTTTAGCTAGTAGTATTGAAACATTAGAAAACTTACCTGGATTTCAAAGTGATACGAATACTAGGTTAGGATATTTAGGATTGGCACAAAACTTATTTGATTTTAGTCAATCTGGTGACACAAAAAAACTAATCTCTGATGCTTTAAAAACAGGATCGCAAGTTCAAGCTTTAAAAGAAAGAGATAAAAAAGGTTTAACAAAAGCTGCAATTCCATTAGCTACAGCAAGTAGAGAAGCTATTATGGATTACAATCAAAGATTAGCGGAGTCTCAAGAAAAAATTGCATTAAAGAGGTTAGAGATTAGTGGTAAAGGGATTACAGAAGGCACAGCCAACAGGATAATTGCTAGAGATTTTGAAAAGTATATAAATGGTGAATTAGAAGGGGAAGCTCTTAACAGCTTTGAAATTGCTGTAGGGATATTAAATAGGCCAAAATACACTAGCGTTTTAGACAGAAACACGGGAGAAATGGTACAGAGAAGAGAGCCCTCTCAATTAGATATTTTAATTCAAACATCTCCTAAATATGAAATACTTAAAAACAAAATTGAATCAAAGCCTATAGTTAGCTCTAATCAAAATGAAGATCTATATGACTATGATAATTACGATGAAGATCTCATTTTTGCTGAAGATCCTGGTTACTTACCAGGAAGTGAAGGTGTTGATGTAGAGCTAAATTACAGTTTAGTATCAGAACCAGGGCCTTATACAGGTTATGGTGGTTTATCTACACAAGAAAATGAAATTGTAAATACTCTTTGGGAAATATCTCCTCATGCGACAGGGCCTAAAAATATTGTATTTGGAGATTATTTAACTAAAGTTCCAATAATAGGAGACTTTTTTGCAGATGCTTATGGAAAAGAAAACCAAAGCATTTCTGCTTTAAGAACTGCAAAAAACGCCATAGCTGGTTCTTTAAGACAAGGAGATAAGTTTACAGTAGGGGAACAAGCAAGAATTTTAGAAGAGTTACAACTTGATCCTGCTTTTTGGGATAGTGTGACGGCTTTGCAAAACAGGCTTATATCTGTTGATAATTCCATGATGAGTAGGATAAAAAAAGAAGAATCAATACTTAATAATAAAGAAATAAGTGCGAAGCAAAAAAACCTTGCTCAGGAAAGAACATTGATACTTAAAAGTATACGAAAAACATTAGGAATACCAACAAGAGTTCCTTTGTACAGAACACAAGACGGTAAAGTAGATAAAGAAAGAATTAGAGCATCGTTAAATGAATTGTTCAAACAAAATGGAAATAAACGGTTTCAATATATAATTAGAAATCCATCTGGAAAATACGTTTCTAAAATTTATACAGGGCCTAGAAAATGAGCGAAAATTTAGACTTTTTAGATGAGTACAGCACACCTTCACAAGAAGACCTTGATAATTTAGACTTTTTAGATGATGTTTCAGTAACATCAAGTCCTAGTTATAGAGACAAAGCTCGTGAGTTTGCTCTAGGTGCTGCGGAGGAGTATCCAAAAGCAGCTACTGCTCTTGTTTCTGGTATTCAAGGAGCAAAAACTTTATCAAAAATTCCAGGTCCTGCTCCTCTAAAAATACTGAGTGGTGGTTTAGGTTTTGTAGGAGGAACAGGAGCGGGGTATTTCATAGCAGATGAAACTATCGGTTTATTAGATGAAGAGTTTGATTTATTTCCAGTACCGAATCGAGAAGATTTAATTCCTTACAGAGAGGGTGGTTCTACCTTTGGAACAAGTTTATCTACGTTTCCTGCTGTTTACAGTTTACCTGCAAAAACTAGTGGAAGAATTAGTGAATGGCTTTCTGGAATACGGAATTATGCAGTAAATAATCCTAAGTCTTTTTTAACTATGGAAGGACTAGGAGCAATAGGTAGTTCTTACGGTGTAGTAGAGTTTTCTACTATGAAAGGACCTGAAGAAAATTATCAACTAAGTGGCATGGAAAGATTTGGAGCCGAAGTAACAGGAGGGGTTGCTTTTGGCAATCAATTTATTTCTAAAGCTGCATTTACTCTAGGTGATTTTTTAAAAAATAAAGTATCTAGTGTTGTAGGTGGAGAAGCAAGCAAAACATTAAACACTCAAGCAGCCAACAAACTTATAGAAATGATAGAGGAGGCTGGAGAAAATCCTGAAAAGATATTAAAACTTTTGGAAAAAGAAACAGGATACTCTTCTTTAACTTCTGCTCAAAAAACAGGAAGTCCTGTTCTTAGTTTGCTCGAAAAACAAATAGTAAGTAAAAGTCCTGTTTATGCAGGTGTGGCTGAAAAAAATGTAAAAAAGACTATAGAAGAAAATCTTGCTTTTATAAAACAATTAGAACTTTTTGCAGAAAAAAATAATAGCCCAGAAATTTTCAAACAAGCCGTTGCTTTAAGAAAAAAATATTATGACGATCAATTGGCAGCAAGAGTTGATTTAGCTTTTGCAGAGTCAGCTAGAGCTATTTCTAAAATAACAAAAGACACTCCTCAAGCAAGAGCACAAATAGGGGATATAGTAAAAACTAACATTACAAAATCTTTAGAGGATGCAAGAGACTTAGAGAGAAAGCTTTGGTTAGATGCTTATAGAAGTGGTTTTACAGGAATGAAAATAGAGGACCCTACTGCTTTATTAAGAGCAAAAGAAGTTAAACCACGACAACTTGTTAAAAAGTTTGTGGATTTTGCGGCAAGTAGAAATCCAGATTTAGAGCCACTTGATCCTAGAATAAATAAAATATTTAGCAAAATGGGTATTACAAACGAAGACATTGTAAAGTACCGAACAGGAATGGCTAGTGAGGGTTATTTGGAAACAGGAACCATGCCTGAAAAATTTTTACCTAATTTTGAAAAAATTAAAGAAATGCCTGTAAATGAATTAGTTGATTTAAGAAGTGCTTTTTTAAGAGTGGCTAGAGAAGCTGCGGCTGATAACAGAGCGAAGGCTGACGGTAGGTTTTTTGGAGGTTTGGCTGAAGCAACTTTAGATGATTTAAGTAATCCTCAATTGGGCCAAGCTTATGATGTGGCTAGAAACTATTCCAGAAAATTAAATGATGTCTACACAAGAACATTTATTGATGACATAGGATCAGTAAGACAAACCGGAAGAGAGCGTATGCCAGCAGAATTGGTTGTAGGAAAAGCTTTCGGAAGCAATGCAGACATAAACTTTCTAAGAATGAATCAAATAGAAGATGCAGCAAGATTTTTAATTGATAGAAATAGATTATATCCTAAAGGTGCTCAGGCAGATAAATTAGCAGAAGCACAAATTAGATTTGCTTCCATAAAAGATGCTCAAGCAAGGATATTAAGATTAGCTGCTGCGGAGTCTATTGAAGAAACAACCGATGAGCTTGGTAGAAAAACACAAAGATTGAACTTAAAAAAACTTACTAGATTTATTGACAAGAACAAAGACCTTTTAAGAAAGTCTGAAGTATTACCTGATTTACAAAATGCGGTAACCGCTGAAGAAATATTGATGCAGGTTACAAACAAATCATCTGCTCTTAATAAAAAACTAAACAATGAAGCGTTTTTCTTAAAAGCATTAAATTACGACTCGCAAATATCTCCTACTGCTTTAATAGCAGAAGCTTTGAATAGCAAAAAGCCTTTGACAAATATAAATCAATTGGTAAAGACTGCGAAAAGATTTGATGCAAAGAACGGAACTACAGCAGCAACGGATGGTTTAAAAAGCATAATAATGGATTATGCCTTTACATCAGCTATGAGTAGAGAAAATGTTTTTAATCCAGCAAGATTTAATGAAGTCTTCTTTGGAACTATAAGGCCAACAATGAAAGAAGGTCTTTCATTATCAAAAGTTCTAAGAGCAAATAATTTAATGTCAGGTAAAGAAATATCAAATCTAAAAAAGCTTTTAGTTCCTATGATGAGAATACAAAGAGCCATGTTAGTAAGAGGAACAGGATCTGATCTTGTTTTAGCAGATGAAGCTTCTGCTGTTGCAGATTTTGTTATGAGAACTACAGGTGCTAAAATCGGATCAGATGTAGGAGGAGGAACACTAATTGCAGCATCCGCTGGCTCTAAAGCAGTCCGAAATATATTTGATAAAATGCCAAAGATGATGGCTTCTCAGGTAATTGAAGAGGCTATAAAGGATCCTCAATTTATGGCTACTTTATTGAAAAAAGCCAAAACTGAAAAAGACAGAATCAATATAGCAAGATCAATGAATGGTTGGTTATTCGGAGCAGGTTTACGTTATGGAGTTGAAGACGAAGAATACCCAGAAGAAGAAATGATGCAATTAGATAATATAGACTCCCCTTTGATAGAACCTTCTGGTCGTTTACCTTACACTCCTTCAAATTTACCCCCAAAAGGACCTCCAACTAGAGGGCTTGAAACAGGAATAAACTCACAACTGATTAGCTCTGCTAATACCCCAGCACAATCAAGTAACAGTAGACAAATGCTTCAGTCTTTGTTCCCATTAGATCCCGTGCTAGGAGCTGGAAGACCGCCTTCTGCGTAAAAGTCCTCTACTCGTTTGAGCCAGGCTTTTTTATAATTTTCAAATTCATAACCTGTGGTTGTAAACTCTTGTGTAGTTCCGTCCTGAACAGAAACCAAAACCACACCAAAATTTATTTCAGTATCAAATAATTTATCATGTGCCAAGGCATAGGCTGCTAGTTGATGAAAGTAGTCCTCAATCCACTCAACTTTCTTTGGTTTTTTAGCTTGTTTAAAATCAATAACCGCTAATTTTCCTTTATATAAACCGATTAAATCCATAGTTCCTGCGTACTTACCTGGGTAGTAAATAGAAACCTCTGACCCCCAAATCTCACTGATATTGCTAAAGTAAGTATTTACTAACCTATATCCCATCTCATAGCCCTTAATCATTAGCCAGTTTGTAGGACGAGGCAAATCCCGATAAGCAACCATTCGCTCTATGACATTGTGCATATGTGTTCCAACAGATGCCGCATCATTTTTTATTTTCTCTGCATTTTCTTTACCAATTCTCTCTGCCCACGCATCAAGGGCCTCCGTATCTTTCGTTTTAGAAATAATTGTAGTGACACTAGGGAGTTTTTGATCTCCATAAACGTAACGTCTGCCTTCAGGCCACCCTAAATCTTTTCTTTTCAATGTAGGGTAATCGTATTTTTTAACGACAGGTATTAAATCAACCAATTTTTAGGATCCTCTCCCAAGACTTCACTTGCAATATCTATCTTAGAACGTAAAGCTTGTACGATTTTTTCATCTACTGTTTTTGGAGAAATTAAATCAATATATGTCACATTTTTCGTTTGTCCAATCCGATGAGCACGATCCTCTGATTGCAAACGAACTTCAAGATCAAAATTATTACTATAATATACAACTAAACTTGCCTCCGTCAGAGTAATTCCATAGCCTCCTGTCTTAGGATTACCGACAAAAAAACGAACATCTCCGTCTTTATCTTGAAACTCTTCTATTGCTTTTTGTCTGTCTTCCGTTGATGTGTCTCCATAGTACGTTACTACAGAGTTCATGCCGTGTTCTTTTTGTAAAATCTTTTTTATCTGTTCAATATCATGTCGGTAGTTTGCCCAGATAATTATTTTTTTATCTGTCTCTTCTATGATGTTTAATAACTCTTGTAACCTGTAATTCGGTAAAGTAAGAACTTGTCCATCATCTAATTTAACATGGCCACATATTATTTGATGAAGTCTTAGAAGCTGAGTTAAAAAATTTACAGTGCTGGTAATTCCTTCAGAAAACTGAGCCAATGCTCTTTGCTTCATTTCAACATAAGATTTTGTTTGTTCTTTTGTAAGATCTACATAACGTACAGAGTACAACTTTTCTGGCAGGTCCAAACACTCTTCTTTTGTCACCCGAAAAGAAAACTCGCTAATTTTTTCTTGTAACTCGTCTAATCTTCTATATCCAATTATTTTTTTAAAAGAATGTGTGGCAAGAGAGCGTTCAATAACATTTGCATATCTTGCCTGGAAAGCATAGTAACTAGGAATGTTTAACAAAGAGGGGCTCAAAAACTCACACTGCATGTAAATGTCCATAGGACTTTTTGTAACAGGAGATCCGGTTGCAATTCTTTTGTACTTTACTAAAGCTCCTACCTTAACTGCATTTTTAGAACGAGATGCTTTTGGTGTTTTTATTGTTGTGCTCTCATCAATAATCATTAAACAATTGTGTGCATTGACAAAACGCTTTGCAAACAATGTTCCTTTCTGGGTAGAAAAAGCCTCCACATTCATTGCTAATATTTTCAAATCATCTGTAATATCAAAAATACTTTCTAATGCAATTTTTTCTTTTTTTAAAGGTGAGGAGCTCCAATTAGCACAACGATAAATAACATGATCTGGTATGTGTTTTGGTATCTCAACATCTGTCCAGTTTCTGTAAACCCCTTTTGGTGCAACCACTAAAACTGCATCTATCTTGCCCTTATCATACAAAATAGCCGCATTGTTAATCAACATATAGGTCTTGCCAGTACCCATATCAGCAAACAAAGCAACCTTTTCATCAAAGCAAAACCGCTCTAGATAAGCCTTTTGATGTAAAAATGGCTTATTTTTAAAGGGGTAGCTAAAGCAAACATCTTTATTAACAGTAATCATATATCTTTCTATTTACTTCTTTGTGTTACCATATTATCATAGTCAATAGAAAGGAGAAAGTTATATGGCTACAGTTTTTTTAGTTAGTGAAAGTCCAAACCATAATACGACAGGTGCGTTAAGATATGGTGATAAGGTGGTTGCGATTTTGCCGCCAAACCAGCAAATTGCATTTTCTACTGCTCCTACGATTCGTAGAATTGAAAGAGCTCTTGAAAATTTTTGCGATGAGGATTATCTTTTACTTACAGGTGATCCTGCTTGTATTGGCATAGCGTGTGCAATTGCTAGTAAAAACAACAATGGACGTTACAAGTGTTTAAAATGGGACAGGCGAGAAAGAGTTTACATCCCTATTGAGATTGACATTAGAAAGGAGAAAGACCATGGCTAGTTTAGACGAGCAAATGCAAAAAGACTCTGCGGAGATTTTTGAACTTGATGATCAAAAAAGTAAATCGGTTGCAGAGTTAGGTAAGTCTGCAAAGAACCTTGCAGCAGAGATTGCAAAAACGGAACAACTTTTGAAGGATCAAAAACAAAAGTTGCGAAAGATTACAGAAGAGCAAATACCAGAGGCTTTGACAAGTTTAGGCATGGCTTCTTTTACGATGGTCGATGGCTCACAAATTACTGTTAAAAAGTTTTACTCAGCTAGTGTGCCTAAAGGCAGAGAGGCAGAGTGCTTTGCTTACCTAAGAGAAAAAGGTCTTGATGATATTATTAAGAACCAAGTTTCTGTTGGGTTTGGAAGAGGAGAGGACGAGTTGGCAGAACGTCTTAAAAAAGTTTTGTCTGACGAGAACTTTTTATTTAATGAAAAACAAAGTGTGCATCCAAAAACTTTGGAGGCTACTGTAAAAGAACAAGTTGAACTTGGAAACGAGTTTGATTTGCAGTTGTTCAATGGCTATATCGGTCAAAGAGCAGTTATTAAAACTTGAAACAAGGAGAAAGAAACATGAACCAAGTGACTAAGAAAAAAAGCACGGAGTTATCCGTAATTGATTTTGAAGCTGATGCTTCAGAATTTTCCGCAGAGCTAACCAGTGATGATTTTGCTCTTCCTTTTTTAAACATTATTCAAAACACATCACAACAGAAAAAAGCAGGTGGTGGTCAAATCGGTGACATATTCAATAGTGTTACCGGAGAGATTCATCCTGGCAAAGATGGTGTGACTGTAGTGCCGTGTTTTTATGAAAGAGTCTATATTGAGTGGGCTGATCGTGACAAAGGTGTTGGTAAACCTGTAAACATCTACCCTCTTAGTTGGGATCTTAACTCAAACACTAGCTTAGGTAGTGATGGTAAGACTAGGTATATCAATGACAATAGCGGTAATTATGTTGAAGATACTGCTCAACATTATGTCATGGTTGTAGCAGGAGAAAATACTTACCCAGCCTTAGTCGCTATGAAGTCTTCAAACCTTACAACTTCTCGTCAGTGGAACACAATGAAACAAGGTAACACTGCTAAGAACAAAAATGGTCAAGTCTACATCAAACCAGATTTTTCTAAAATGTATCAGTTGTCTGCCTCAGAAATTACAAAGGGCAACTACACATGGTATGTTTGGAAAGTTCAGCCTGGTCCTGATTTATCTGAAAAAGATATGAGTTTGTATAAGGCTTGTCGTGATTTTGCAAAGGCAGCAAAAGCAGGAGCTGTTAATGTAGAACATGGTGAGGACAATACGAAAGCATCCTCAGTAGATTTAGAACAAGCACCATTTTAATAAAAGCCCTTCGGGGCTTTTATCTTAGGAAGGAGAAAAATTATGGGTGAACGAGTTTCAATTCAATTTGCAAAGCTTGAGCAGTACGGTAGCAGAACGCCTGAGCAAGAAAAAAGTGTGTGTTTGTTTAATCACTGGGGTGCAACAAAATTCCCTGCTTTTGCTTTTCAGTGGGTACAAACATTTTATAATCACACTAGACAATATGTGCAACCTAATTTCTCAGACTCATTTAGTCGTTTTGATGTCAGCGTTTTAATGCCTCAATTTGTTATGGCGATGGGTAGATCAAATCAATTTGATCATTACCAATATGAAGGTGTGTTTAGTGACAATCTTTATTTTGGAAAAGATGAAAAAGATGGAGACAATAGTGATCATGGTCATCATTTAATTATCGTGCCTAATCACGAACTACCCTACAATGAGGATCCATCAGACCCATTTTATAATCCGAAAGACTTTACCATTCGGGTACAAAAACTGGATTACTGTTGAATGAGACTTCAAGAAATTTTCGCAGGATTGGAAACTGCTCATGGAGAGTATACTCCAGGTACTGCAAATGGGTCAGGAAAGGTTGGTGGTGTTTGTCGTGTTGTCAAAGAACCACTGACCAAGGACCTTTGGGAAAAGCATATTAGAGGAGAGGCTCCAGGACTAGGAGTCATTCCGATCAACGCTAGAAATAAATGTGTGTGGGGTTGCATAGATATTGATGAGTACCCACTAGATCATAAAGAACTTATTAAAAAAATAAAAAAGAATAAACTCCCTTTGATTGTGTTTCGTTCAAAGTCAGGAGGAGCTCACATTTTTTTGTTTGTAAAAGAAGAAATACCTGCTTTAGAGATGCGAGAGTATCTATCAAACGTAGCCAGTATTTTAGGCCAAGCAGGAAAAGAGATATTTCCAAAACAAAGTGAAATACTTGTGGAACGAGGGGATGTCGGTAATTTTTTAAATATGCCTTACTTTGGAGGAGATAATACTACATCTCGCTATGCTTTTACAGAAGCTGGAGAAAAGGCCACGTTAGAGCAGTTCTACCAGATGTATGATGAGAAGGTTCAATCTTTACCTTTAGAAGAAATAAAGCAAGTTGAAAAAGCAAGTAGTCCTATCAAGGATGGTCCTCCTTGTTTACAGACACTTTGTACACAAGGGTTTCCAGAAGGAACGAGAAACAATGGGTTGTTTAACATCGCTTTGTATTTGAAGAAGGCTAATCCTTCTGATTGGCAAGACAAAGTTATGGAGTATAACCAAAAGTTTTTGAAACCTCCGCTAGGTGTAAAAGAACTTCAGCAAATCATAACTACACACGAAAAAAAAGATTATTTCTATAAGTGTAAAGATGCTCCAATAAAAAATTTTTGCAATAGCAATCTTTGTCGCACAAGAAAATTTGGAGTGGGAACTGACGGACCCGACACTCCACAAATGTCTTGTTTAGTTAAATATAATTCTGAGCCTCCTCTTTGGTTTTTAGATGTTGATGGTAAGCGTTTGGAATTAGACACTGATCAACTACACAATCAGAATTTATTTCAAAAAGCTTGCATGGAAAAAATCAATCGTTTGCCTCCCACTGTAAAAAAATCTGATTGGGAAGATCATGTCAATGGCCTACTAATTGATATGGTAGAAACTGGCAGTATTCAAGAGGCTACAGAAGATGTATCGACTACCGGAAGATTTATGGATTTGTTAGAAGACTTCACAACCCACTTGCAACAAGCATTGGATAAAGAAGAGATACTAATGGGTAAGCCGTGGCATGATGATGAGGGAAATGTTTGGTTTCGATTAAAAGATTTAACAGAACATTTAAAACGAAATAACTTTACAGAACTTTCTCGTCCAAAAATTATTCAACGTATCCGGCAACGAAATGGTAAAGACAAACCTGTAAATATAAAAGGACGTAGCCAAAGAGTTTGGATTATGCCAAAGTTTCAAGCACAAGAAGAACCTTTTAAATTACCTGATAGTTTAGAAGATAGTGGAGCTCCTTTTTGATAGTTAAGGTATTTGGTCCTCCAGGTACAGGTAAAACAACTTTTTTAATTAATCAAGTTGATAAGGAAGTATGTGAAGGAGTCTTGCCTAGAGATATAGGATACTTTGCTTTTACAAAACGAGCCTCTACTGAGGCAAAGCAACGAGCCGCACAAAAGTTTGAAAACTTAGACATAAGAAAAGACTTTCCGTATTTTAGAACATTACATTCTTTAGCTTTTCAGATCTTAAGTATGAAAAAAGAAGCGATGATGGATTCTGAAAACTATAATGATTTTGCAAAAAAGATTGGGGAAAACATTGGTGTAGAAAAAGATGATGATGAT
>Ga0209645_1000305_pt1 | contig 26298 bp, 44 predicted proteins | sample ETNvirenome_6_30_FD_184070 | JGI IMG/M metagenome (GOLD analysis project Ga0209645, IMG submission 184070) | Marine viral communities from the Pacific Ocean - ETNP_6_30 (SPAdes) (version 2) | ecosystem: Environmental > Aquatic > Marine > Oceanic | place: Pacific Ocean | collected 2013-06-19
CCTACAGCTCAAATGATTTTTAAAAGTGAAGCTAAGAATATCAAAGGAATCTTAGACAGTAACGAATATTTTGCTAGAGCGTCTGAGTTTACAAAAAGAGCCAATAATGCTCTTTCTGGTAGATTAGATACTTTAAGTTTAGGTGGTAAAGATTTAAATAAAGTTAATCCTACTTTTACTTTATTAGAAAATGTACTCTTTGATCCAAAGAACGTTGACCCGATAAACATTATAAGACTTAACAAAGAACTTAATAAAATAGATAAAAACTTATTTCCAGAGTTAGCCGGGTTGGTTATGAATAAAAAAATCAACTCTATAATAAAAGCTACCCCCTCAGACATGGTAGGTAAAAACATTTTTGAAATGTATATGGGCAAAGGTCAAAAGCCTCTAACTTTACAGATGATTAAAGGAGTAGCTATATCTCAAGGCAAAGACCCAGAAAAAGCTATCAAAGGATTTGAAGACCTAATGCAAGTATTTGAAGCGTCTGCGAATTTGCCCGGAGCTGGTAGTCAAACTATGACAAGAACTCAGTTTCAAAAATCACTTGAGAATCTAGGAATTTTTGATTTAGACCCAGCTAACTTAGGTATTTTTCAGAAAATAAGAACCAAAGTTGGAGACATGAGAGCTGAAGAATTAGCTGAAATGTTTTTTAGCCCTAATGCAATAGAAAAAATGAGCAACCTAGGTAGCAATAAAAAGAAATATGCAAATACAGTTTTAGACATTCTTAACGATGCTAGTAGAGAATTTGCAGAAGTAGATACAAAGACAAAAGAAAAAGAACAAAACCAACAACAAGAACTAATTAACTTAAAGGAATATCAATAATGGCAACAAAAAATTATAGCACAACCGCTAGCAATAATACTTCTGTCAATGGAGTATCAAGTGCTGAAGGAATGGCTCCCAGCCAGCTTAATAACCTAGTAAGGGAGCTTGTTAAAGACTCAAGAGATAGCTGGAATGATAAGGAATGGTTTATCTTAGGAGATGCAGACGGGAGTACCACTTTTACTTATGCGTCGGGGACGTCGGTTACAGTCGCTTCAGATATTACTAGCTCTCACCATGTAGGACGTCGTGTAAAAATAGTAGGATCAAACACCGGTACAATCTTTGGAAAGATTGCTACAAGCGCTTTCTCTTCACCTAATACAACTTTAACTTTTACTTTTGACTCCGGGACTATTTCAAGTTCAGACTCTACCGTTGATGTTTACGTTGGCTCAACTTATGTTAACCCGGCAAATCCTGTTATTGATGAAGATAATATGTCTTCTAACTCTGCTATCTTATCTCCTTCTCAACAATCAGTTAAAGCTTACGTTGATAGTGGAAGTACAACTGTAACTAACAAAACTTTTAATTTAGCAAACAATACCTTGAGCGGAACTACCGCACAGTTTAATACAGCTCTTTCAGATAACAGTTTTGCAACTCTTGCCGGGACAGAGACCTTAACTAACAAAACTCTTACAACCCCTGTCATTTCTTCTATTAGCAACTCTGGAACAGTTACACTTCCTACCTCTACTGACACACTTATAGGCAGATCAACTACTGATACCCTAAACAATAAAACTTTAGCTACTCCTGTTATCAATCAGATTAGCAACACAGGAACATTAAGTTTGCCAACTTCTACAGATACTTTGGTAGGTAAGGCGACTACAGACACTTTAACAAATAAAACAATATCTGGTTCTGCCAATACTCTATCAAATATTGCGACTAGCTCCTTAACAGGAACAATTTCAAATGCTCAGCTTGCTGGAAGTATTACGACAGATAAAATTAGTGATAGTCAAATTACTACAGCAAAAATAAATAATGATGCCGTAACTATTGATAAAATTGCTGACGGAGTCATCGTAACAAACTCTGAAGCGTCTAGTCATTCAGTTGACGACAGTACATTCTTTACAACCTCTGCAAGTGATAGCAGATATTTCAGACAGGATAGCTCTGAAACAATAACCTCTGGCGTAACTTGGTCTTCAAGCGATAGCTTTATTGCTACAACTTCTGCGATTGATGCTAGAGTTATAGATCTAGTTGACGACGTTGGGGGATTTGTTCCTATTGCGAATGAAACAAGTTTTCCGAATGCTAACCCAGATGTCAATAATGGTGCTGGAACTATTGTTAGTATCAAAGCATTATCACAAGCTCTAACAGCTAATGGATCTGGAGTTATCACAATATCAAATGGTACAGTAGGTAATTCCACTGTTACTTTAAATGGTTTATCTGCAAGTCAAACTTTAGGTTCTGGATTTGGTATTCTTGTTGAAACAACAACAACTTTAAATACATATACCTTTCATAGAGAGATAGCTCCCGCAACCTCTACATCATCTCTTGCCGGTGTTGCTACTGAAATTGCAAGACTTGGAACTACTGATGCTATAGCAGACATGAACCTATTAGGTACGTCTGCAAACGTTACAGCTATGAGCAACTGCTCTGACTCAATAACAAATATCAATAGCGTTGCTGGTGGATTAACAAATGTTAATACAGTGGCTACTAATATCAGCGGAGTAAACTCATTTGGTGAAAGATATCGAGTAGCAAGTTCAGCTCCAACTACATCGTTAGACTCCGGAGATCTCTATTTCGATACCTCGTCGAATATTCTCAAAGTCTATGGATCTAGTGGTTGGCAAAGTGCTGGTTCTTCTGTCAATGGTACTTCCGACAGATTTAAATATATAGCCACAGCAAACCAAACAACTTTCTCTGGTGCTGATGCAAATGGCGAAACTTTAAGCTACGACGCTGGATTTATAGATGTTTATAAAAACGGTATCAGAATGATTAATGGTACTGACGTTACTGTTACAAGTGGTAGTAGTATTGTTTTTGCTAATAGTTGTGATGTTAATGATGTCATCGAAGCGGTAGCTTTTGGAACATTCTCAGTTTCTTCACTTAACGCAAGTAATCTTGATAGTGGTACAGTCAATAACGCAAGACTACCTTCTACAATATCAGATAAGACTATCAACGCTTCTGCTCTTACAGCAAAAGGAGACGGCTCAAGTGCTGACGGATTTATAACTCTTAATTGTTCGCAAAACAGTCATGGTGTTAAAGTTGCTTCACCACCTCATAGTGCTAGTCAATCATACACATTAAAATTACCCGATAACCAAATAGCTCAAGATAAGTTTATGAAGGTTAAGAGTATTAGTGGAAGTGGATCAACTGCTATTGGTCAGTTAGAGTTTGCTGATGTCGATTTAGCTAACTTAAACGCAAGTAATTTAACTTCTGGTACAATTCCAGATGCTAGATTTCCAGCAACCTTACCAGCTATAAGCGGAACTAATCTTACTAATTTAGATGCCTCTGACTTAGCTAGTGGAACTATTCCAGATGCTAGATTTCCTGCAACACTTCCTGCGGTATCGGGTGCTAACTTAACCAATATTCCGGGTGTACCAAGTGGTGTTATTGCTATGTGGTCTGGTGCTTCAAATGCTATTCCAAGTGGTTGGGTTATCTGCGACGGCAATAATTCAACGCCAAATTTAACAGACAAATTTATTAAGGCTTCTGGCACTGCGGGTACTACAGGCGGTAGCACTACTTCTGGCGCAACCACTCTATCCACAAGTCAAATACCTTCTCACAAACACAATTTGAATGGTAATAACGCAAACACAGGAGCAACAAATAGCACTTGGGCTACGATACAATCTACAACCAACACAGTAAGCTCACCTAATCCTGTTCAAAACACAGGCGGTGGTGGTTCTCACACGCACTCCGTTGAGCCACCTTATTACACATTAATATTTATTATGAAGACATAGAGAGAGAAATTATGAAAATAACAATACTTAAAACAGATAATGTAGTTACCATAGATAGTTTTGGTTTTGACAATATAGATTTATCTTCAGTAGGATCTGATATTCATGCAATACAGTTTGATACTGAACTTTCTAAAGGTCATATCGAATATAATGATGAAAAAGTTAATAAAGAAATAACAGATATAAGTTCTTATCAGTCAATTATAGATAAACATAATCAACAAAAAACTGAATACGATACTCAAAAACAAAAAGATATAGACGACTTTAATGCTTATAAAGAAACTTATCAGTACAAAAGGTCTATAGCCTACCCTTCAGTCGTAGATCAACTTGATATGATGTATTGGGATAATGTTAATGGCACTACCACTTGGAAAGATGCTATTGCAAAAATTAAATCAGATATAAAAAAGGAAAATGAATAATGAGTAAAACAAGAAACCTATCCGATTTATTAGATGCTAATGGTGATGTCAAATCTGGTGCGTTAGACAACGTACCCGCTAGTGATAATGCTAGTGCATTAACTTCTGGCACTTTGCCAGATGCTAGGTTGTCATCAAATGTAACACAGAATGGATCAACCCAAACATTAACCAATAAAACTATTAATGCTTCAAATAACACTTTAAGCAATATTCCTAACTCTGCTTTAAGCAATTCAGCTATTACCATTAATGGTAGTGCAACTTCTTTGGGCGGTTCTGCAACTATTTCTACAGATTTATCTAATGATAGTACGCCACAGTTAGGTGGGGATTTAGCTTCTAATGGTAATGACATTCTTATGGCTGATAGCGATAAGATAAAACTTGGTACAGGAAATGACCTAGAGATTTACCATGACGGAAACGACAGTTACATGAAAAATGATACCGGTGGTTTGTTTTTACTAGGCAACAATGCTGTTCAAATAAAAGATGAAAGCAATTCAAAATTTATTGCAAAGTTTGTTGAAGACGGTGCTTGTGAACTTTATCACAACAATGTTAAGAAATTCGAAACTACCTCTGCGGGTGGTACTCTTACAGGAACTTTAACTGCTACTGCTTTTAGTGGAGACGGATCTGCATTGACCAATCTATCTGGCGGTGTTTCTGATGTTGAAATAGTAGTGGTTACTTCTTCTGGAACTTATACTCCGACTTCTGGAACTAAGTTCGTTACTGTCTATTGTATTGGTGGAGGCGGTGGCGGTGGAAACACCTCTGGTGGTAATAACGAAGCGTCAGTTGGTGGCGGTGGCGGTGCGGGTGGCATGGCTATTCGTACTTATAATGCTACCGAACTAGGTGCTAATGCTTCTGTTTCTATAGGTTCTGGTGGTTCTGGTGGTGCATCACATTACGACCCAAGAGACGGCTCTAATGGTAATGGTACTACTTTTGACCCCGCTGGAACAGGCACAACCCTAATAGGATATGGTGGTACCGGCGGATATGGTTCTACTAATCAATATTGGGGTAGAGGTGGTGTTGGTGGTTCTGCAAGTAATGGACAAATAAATCAGAATGGAATGCCAGCCTATGTAATAAGCAATCATTCAGCTGGATCTTCTTATTCAAGGTCAAGTCAAGGTAATACAGCGGGAGTTACCGGTATGATGGGCGGTGATTCAATGTTTACTAGAGGTAGCACAAATACCGCTTATGGCAGTAGTGGTAATGTAGAGGTAAGTGGTGCTAGTGGTGCTATTGGCTGTGGTGGTCAAGGCGCTATGGCAAGACAAAACTATCAAGCTGGTGGCTCTGGAGGCTCTGGTGGTTCTGGTTATGTAGTTATTATGGAGTACGCATAAAATGGAAACAACTTATAAAGTATGTATTTTAAATGCTTCTACTAATGTAGTAGAGGCTATGTATGAAGTTTTAGATAGAAATAATGTTCCGTCTTTTTTAATTAAAGAAGGTCAAGTATTAGCAACTGACCATACAGGAGAACTAGGCGATACATGGAATGGTAGTTCTTATGATAACAGTCATAGAATAACTGTAATTTCTGACGATGAAAGGTGGGAGCAAGTAAGAGAAAGAAGAAATCAACTACTTGCAGAAACAGATTGGACAGCTAACTCTGATGTAACGATGACTGATGCTATGAGAACATATAGACAAGAACTAAGAGATATTCCAGAAACACAATCTGACCCTTTAAATATTGAGTACCCAGAGAAACCATAATGTGCGAATTTTGTAACGGTGAATGTGTTTGTAGGTAATGGCTAAAGACCACCTAACATTTTTTACATCTTTGGCAGTGGTGTTTTTATTCACCATGATACTTTGCACAGAAGCTCATGCTAATACAAATACTGTTTCCTCGAATACTGTAAGTTCAAACACAGTAGATAAAGCTCCCCCTAGTGCAATCAGTCCTAGTATCAGCATAGTCAATAGTGATATATGCCGGACGGGCATCTCTGGAAGTGTAACCTCTTCTGTTATAGGAGTTTCAAGTGGCATAACGATAGAAGACGAAACTTGTCGTTTAATAAAAATAAGTCGTCAATTAAAGGCTCTAGGACTCAGCGTCCCGGCTGTCAGTATTCTTGCTCAAGACCCAGAAATCTTTGACAGTCTTTGGCTCAGTGCCGTTTATCCGCCTATTGACGGTGAGATTGGAACAAAAGCCCGTGATCTCTGGTTACTTCCAGAAAACAGACATTTAGTTCCCGAAGGATCAAAAGTTTTTGCAAAGATAAAAATTGAAGAACAACCAAAACAATTTTCAGATAAACAAAATGTGGCACTTTTTAAAGGTCTTTTCCTTCTTACTTCTGGTCTCCTGTTATTCTAAAGCAGAAGAATTAGATACAGGAAACATCTTAGACCCGGCAGATCAATGGGATCTTTACGACAGAGCTTCAACGACTCAATGTAATTATTCTGGTCAATTAGAAGAAGGAGAGGTTTGTACCGGGCATTCTGACCAAGGCGGTGCGATTGGACTTGGTGGCGGAATACTATCAGAGCAATATAGCTTACTAGATCAAGGACTCTCTCAAGAAGAAATAAATCAAGGAGTAGAGTTTACATACGGAGCTAGTATCGAAAGTCATATCTCTAATACAACTGTGCCTTCTTGTGCTAATACAAACTATGACTGTAAAGATTACTTTACAATCAAACTACACCTAACCAAAAAAGACGGTGATATTATAAACACTTATGAACATACCGTTGAAATGGATTATTCGGGTGTTCAAGATTATTCTTATCTACAAAAAATAGGGGAGAATAATTACGCTGATGTTTTATTTCAAATGGATATCTGGTCAGTTGATGCTGGATATACCTCACCAAGTTTCTATGGCGGAATAATTTCAGATCCGCACTTATCTATTCAATACAATACCGTCGAGATAATTACAGAAATTATCTTAGATATGGTTGAAGACATAGCGACCGACGATATGTTTGTCGATGTCGTAATTGAAGACTATTACTTTGAGGATATTTCTTTTGAAATTGAACTTCCCCCTCAAACAGTTGAAGTAGTAGAAGTAGCTCCTGTTTCGCCTGAAATAGAAGAAATTCAGAACGAGATCCAGACAGAAATTGAAGAGCAGATCTTAGAAGAGATGCCAGAATTAGAAGAGATCTCTAATGAGGAACCCGAAGAAATCGAAGAAGTCCAATCCGATAGCGAGACTACTGAAGAGTCCACTATGGAAAATGAGGATAGTGAAGAACAAGAAGAGTTACAACCGGAAGAAGCTCAAGAAGAACGAGAGTCAGAAATAAAAGAAAAGGTTGCAGAAAAACTAATGGCTAACGTTGATAAGACCTCAAGTGAAGGTCAAGCTACTCAAGTAGCTCTGATGTTAGTTTTATCAGATATTACTTTGGCTGATTTAACCCGGGCGAATATTGTTGACCGAGAGTTTTACACTGATTTAACTTTTTATGAACCTCAAGACATCGAGCAAAGCAACAATACAGATTTATTAGAATACATGGATTACATACAAATTAATGAAATGGTGGACAGTCAATGGCAGAATTAGAATTACCCGGGGGATTTAAATTCAAGGGCGGAAAAATTTTTGCAATTATTACAGCTCTAGCTACTTTTGTTGGTGCATTGTATGGAGTTTTTGTAGCCTATAAAGATTACACCGATTTTAAAAATTTTATACAGAATGAATATGTAGAACCAGATCTTTCTGGTTTTGATAAACAGATAGCCTTAAACAAAGCAGAGACCGATAAACGCTTAGAGTTGATAGAACAGAAAATGGAAACATTATCTAGCGAACTATCAATGATCTTACAAGAAATTGAGCTTATAGCGATGACTGCCCGTGAACTTAAAGACGATCTTAAAAAAGACGTCCGCACACTTCAGCAAGACAGCCGGCATACGGAGTCAGTTGTAAACTCAATCAAGAACAATACTAGAGACGAGCTTCGATTGTTTGAACAATCAATCAAAGATCTCGAGGGGGAATTAGAACTTAAAATCAACAAAGCTCTAGCAAATCCGCTAGCGGGAGTAAAATAATGGCAACAATCAAAGAAGTAGAGAAGCAACTAAGACAACTAAAAAAAGAAACCAGAGAATTAAGAACACATAATAAGTTTTTACTAGAGAGATTAGAACTAGCTCATGAAAGAAATGCTGAGCTGAGAAAACAAATGATGACCATGACAATCGAAGACGTAGTTAAAAATCAAAAGGAACTAGCGGAGTTCCAAGAAAAATCAGCTAAAGATAGAGAATTGCTTCAGTCATTTGATAAACAAGTAGAAGTTCAACTAGATACTGCGGGAGTACCTAAATGACTTCCCAAGCAGAGAAAATAAATCGTCTCGATAAAGAGGTGGCATTGATCAAAAAAGATATCCAATTAATTATGAATAACCACCTCGCCCATATTCAGAACGACCTAAGCCGTATCAACAAAGTTTTATGGTCGGTCGGTTTCTTACTTTTAACCCACCTCGTCATTTTAGTAAAAGACTTTATCTTTTAATAACGTTTTATAACTTCTTGTTTCCAAGAGTAACAAACGAATTTAGATAAAAATTTTTTTTACATAAAATAATTATAAAGTGAAAATACTCATTTTAAGTGATACCCACTTCCCGGCACAGCATTTAGACTATTGGTCATATATTAAAAAGATCAAAGCTTTAACTAAATGGGATAAGATAATTCATATCGGAGATCTTGTTGATTTCTCGAGTGTAACTTTTCATTCCGTTAGTGGTGAAACAGATAACCCTACTACTGAAGTAGAAAAAGCAAAGGTACAAATTAGGAAACTAGAAAAACTATTTCCTAAAATGGATATCCTTTACGGCAATCATGATATCCGGGTTATTAGAAAAGCAGAAAGTTTTGGTATTCCCCGAAGCTTTTTAAAAGATCTTAATAAAATGTTTGAGATCAGAGCTAAATGGAAATGGCATGATAAGTTAATAGTTAAGCTCAAGAACGGAAACAATGTTTTTTTTACACATCATTTTAAAGCAAGTGTTGTTCAAAGTTCTAAAGAGTTAGGTTGTTCGCTCGTTGTTGGTCATCAACACACTAAAAGCGAATTAACTAATTGGAGTTCGCCTACTTCTCTAAATTTTGCTATGTGCGTTGGGTCTAGTATCAATCCAAAAGCAGAGAATTTTCGCTATTCAAAAAATTTTATTAAGAGACCCATTATCTCTGTAGCGAGTATCGGATATGTAGGTTTTTGTCAGCCCTGTATTCATACAATGCCTTTAGATAGTAGAGGTCGCTGGACAGGCAAAGTATGAAAAACAACGATATTTTAAGTCTAGCTTCACAGCTAGTAAACAACGACCGTAACGATCAACACGGAGACATAACACAAAATCACATCAATATTGCAAAGCTGTGGTCAGCCTACAAAGGCGTTGAATTTACAGCTCATGAAGTAGCAATCATGATGACACTTTTAAAGATAGCCAGAACAAAGCTAGGCAAAGTCAACCCGGACGACTATGTGGACGCTTCTGGTTATATAGGTATAGCCGGGGAAATAGCGAGTGAATAAATGAATATTAAAGACAAAACAAAATTATCCGTACAGGAACATGAAGGCTATAGGCTGGAGCCGTACCGATGTACCGAAGGATTTCTCACAGGAGGCTGGGGACACAAAATATTAACCGGTGAAGAGGTTCCCACTACTAAAGAAGGCTGGGAAGAATTATTTAACAAAGACTTTGATAACGCTTGGAGTCAAATGGAACAGCTCTGTGATACTCATAACTTACCAGAGAATGAAGAAATGATGTCAATTTTATGCGAGATGATCTTCCAGCTTGGTTTTGCGGGTGTCTCTAAATTTAAAATGATGATCAAAGCTCTACAAGAAAGCAATATGGAAGAAGCCAGCAATCAAATGAAAGACTCTAGGTGGTATGTTCAAACACCAAATAGATGTATCGCTCTATCTGAAAGAATGAGGTACGCATAATGTGGGGAATGTTATTAAAACCCTTGATAGGTGTTGCCGGGGAAACAATCAAAGGCTTCGTCCAGACAAAAAAGTTAAAAAGCGAAACTAAAATAGCTGAGATAAAAGCTGAAAAGAAGAGATTAGAAGACATCGCTAACGGAAAAATACAATGGGAGCAAAGCGCAGTAGATCAAATGCAAGGGAGCTGGAAAGACGAACTAATTTTAATATGCCTATTGGTTCCAGCGGTGGCAGTCTTCGTTCCCGGGTGGACAGAACATATACAAAAAGGCTTTGAGGCACTGCATAGTCTCCCAAGCTATTATACGAATTTATTATATATTTCGTGTTGCGCCTCATTTGGAATTAAGGGAGCTTCTGGAGCTATGAAACTACTGAAAAAATAATGGCTACATATAAAGGAAAAAAAGTAACGCTCAATAAGCCAACCCAAGGCGATATAAAAAAATTTAAGGTTTTCGTCCGAGACCCTAGTACCGGAAGAGTAAAGAAAATTAACTTTGGAGCTAAAGGAATGTCTATAAAGAAAAATAATCCTAAAGCTAAAAAGAGTTATTGCGCTAGAAGTGGCGGAATAAAAAATACAAATAACAAACTTAGTGCAAACTATTGGAGTAGGAGAGCTTGGAACTGTTAGCGTGGTAGCAACCATAACACAGGATATTATAAATTGGTCTAAGACCTTAATTGAGAAACCTAATAAACACTTAGGTAATCTCCCTACTTGCCCGTATGCGAGACAATGTAGATTACAAAATACATTTAAAGTTGAAGAAGTTCACAGCTCTGATGAGCTGATGCCTTTAGTTGTTTCGTGGGCTAATAAACTTAAAAGAACTAAATACAGAATTGTAGTTATAGGCTGTTCTGATCTTTCACTATCAGCTGAAGAATTATCAGCAAGTGTAGAAGCTCTTAATTTTGTTTATATGCCTAAAGACTGCTATCTCATGGCTTCTCACCCGGGGTCTGGAGATGATGACATTGATTTCCTGTATGACTCGGGTTTTCAATCACATAACGAGTTTTCTATGGTCTTGATACAAAGATATCAAGATTTAGAAGAGGCTTCCGATAAACTTAAAAAGATAGGTTATTACAAGTTTTGGGAGTCGGAATACTACAAAGAAACAGTCGAACACCGACATAATTTACAAAGGAGAATAAATCAGATGCGTGGAATGAAAAAAACAGCAAAAAAAGTAAACGGCAAAATGAACCCTATGATGAAAAAGGGTAAGAAAAAAACAAAAAAGAAAAAGAAATAATGCCTAGAAAATTATCTAGTAAGCAGAAAAAGCTAGCCAGATTAAGTCCCCCTCGGGATAAAATTACCGGTGCTGATTTTCAAAAGTTAAAAAATGCCAAAAAGAAAAACAAAAAGTAGAGTCAACGAAGCTGGCAATTACACTAAGCCAACCATGAGAAAGAGATTATTTGAAAGAATAAAAGCTGGATCAAAGGGTGGCAAGCCGGGACAATGGAGCGGACGCAAAGCGCAAATGCTAGCAGTAGCTTATAAGAAAGCTGGTGGGGGATATAAATAATGCCTCTTAAAAAATCTCAGAAGAGTCTAAAGAAATGGTCAAAACAGAAATGGAGAACCAAGTCTGGAAAGCCTTCAAAAGAGACAGGAGAAAGATATCTCCCAGAAAGCGTAATTAAAAAACTTTCTTCTAAAGAATATTCAGCTACGACAAGTAAGAAAAGAAGAGCCGGGGGAACAGGATCAAGAGCTAAATACTCTAAAAGAATTGCAAGGCTTGTTAGAAATGCCCGATGAAGACAAAGTAGAAATAGAGTGGTTTGACGCTTACGAGATGAGTGCTGGTTGGCACGATCTTGAAGACGTTCTTAAAGTAAAACTGCCTATTATGAAAAGTCTAGGGTATGTCGTTAAAGAAACAAAAGAGTCTATAACTATTTGCGCAGATAAAAACGCAGATCCTAAAGAAAAAGACCGGGGACGTTGTCAGATTATCCCTAAAGGTTGGATTAAGAAAACAAATCTCCTATGATCAAAACATTCTTTTTAGTTGGTTATATCTGTAGTTATGCGATAGCTAACTATGTCGATCCTTTTTGTTTGTCATATTCTGAAGAATACCCCACTTATGAAGAGTGCGAAAAAAGAATAACATATTTAGACGAACAAGCTTTAGCTATTAAGTCAGAAAGACTAACTAGCCACAATTTTAAATGTCTGATAACGTATGAAAAATCAGATACTTTTTAGAATTGAAAAATCAAATAAATAAACTATAGGTTTTATTGCCGGGTTTTCTCCGTTGTTTGGTTACTTTGGAATTAACCCGGCTCTAACTAAGCGACTTCTCTCATAAAACGACGTTTCTTAACACCCCTTCTGGTAAAAGTCTTATCATGGGAATACCCAGCTTCCATAATGTAACTACCATTTTCGACATCTTGAATATAAGTAACTAGCTTCTTTATGTTTTTATATAGGTAATTACAGTAAAATTCAGAACACTTTAGAACGAAACTTGGAAAGTTCCAATTTGTCGTCGCTGTGTATTGAATAGGATAGCCATTATAAATAACAGCTGGGATCAACCGTAGGGTAGGAGCCTCTTCAGAATTTGGTTTACTACCTTGATATCTTTTTAATTTCTTATGATCAAAGTCTGGACGGAAACAAACTCTTCTAACCTCAAGAATTAAATTTCTATCCTTACCATTAAACCTTCCGCAAGGCTCCCCCACAATAACAACCCCTACTAATTTATAACCCGGAGCGTCAGCCCAGATACCATAACAGAATGATATTTGCATTTCTGGGACGGGGTCGTTATGTCTATGCCAACGAGCAACAAGCTCGTTAGCTAACTTTTTGTTAATTAATTTTATTTCAATCATCGAACATCATCTTTACAAAATATAAACTAAATCCGATTACCCCAATATGAACAAAGGTAGTTAAAGCTATCTCAAACATTAAAAACCCCCGTTTCGTATCGTGCTAGGGTGTCCGTCTTCAAAAGCTTCCAGCGCATAATCTCGACTAGATACTTCGCTATCTAAATATTCTTCACGACTTATAAAATCTAAATAAAGATAATAGCCTTTATCTATTTCATGCGGATAATAAAACAGTTCCAATATCCGTTCTGCATGATAAGCCCACCAAAAAGAAAACCCGGTATTAAACTTTTGCGGGTAACTAGATGATGCGTGATCCACATAATCATATTCAGTTCGCATTACATAAATCGGAAATGAAAAAAATGAATATTTAAAAAAAGTTTTAATATAAGAAATAATAAAACTCATACGATTTAAATTTCTTGAAAGAAATCTAGGGAATTTGTAAGTGTTAAAATAACTAAACTTAAAAATTCTAAAACCACATAGCCAAGAATGACTGACTTCACTAGGTAGTATAAATATATTTAGGTACTTGCCGTATATTTTCATTTGTTTTCTCCGTTGTTTGGTTATGATTTAATGTATCAAATTTTCACAAAAAGTAACACTTTTTTTTGACACAAAAGTACACAAACAGTAAGAAAAAACGTTGTTTATTAGGGCTTACACATTATTACCAAGACTGTGAAACCCTTGATTTTTGGGAAAAGTAGCGATTATTGTGCCTTTTTATGACACATAACGTTTCATTATTTCTCATTATTTCTCAATAACTTTTTATAACTGTTACGCTATGTGTAATAAAAATTGACACACTTTTGACACACTAAAGAGTTCTTCTAATGTGATTTGGGAAACGACCTTCTTCTTTGAAGGTCATGTAAGCGGAGTACCAATCTTCCTTGTATTCGTTCTGACAAAAATCTTTCAGAGCTTTGTCTGTAGTAGGTTCCATACAAAAAAGATTTTTTAAAGTTTCAAAAATCTGACCCATGATAAATTCCTTTCTTAGAAAAGTATAACAAACAGATCTTTAAATTTTCGTATGTTAGTTTAACAGAGGAGCTATGCTGGTGCTGACGAGAAGAATTGAACTTCCGACTTCTATCTTACCAAGATAGCACTCTACCACTGAGTTACGCCAGCTCATAAATTTTTAATTACTGAAGCTTTTCTTGTATCAACAACTTTAGCATAACGCAAAGCCATTTTCTCAGAACTCCAGCCACCTAAACTCATCAAAGTTTTTATATCAGAGTTTTTTAAAACTCTTGTCGCAAACGTATGACGAAACTTATGAGGATTAGATTTTATCCCGGATAACGTTTCCATTTTTCTCCAAGAACTTTTTATTCCATGACGAGAGCTATAGACAAACACTTTCCCTTTACCTTGGTGTTTCCCTAGTTGCTTTTTTAGTTTTGGATTTATGTAAATGTATTTATATTTTTTTGTTTTTGTCATAAAGACAGAGATCAGATTTTCTTCATAATCAATATCTTTCCAATCAAGAGCTATAGCTTCAGAGATACGACACCCGGTATAATATAAAAAAGATATTAGAGTTTTTATCTTACCCGCATTCTTTAAAAGTAATTCAAATTCCTTTTCATTGTGCCAAGAGATCTTAGTCTCTTCTACCGGAAACTTATTTAACTTAATCGGTTGTGAACCGAGCTTCGCCATTTGTAAATTAATTAACGCTTGAACTAAATTAACAATCTTATTAACAGAACTATTTTTTAACCCGGGAGACAAACTAGACTTTATATGATCAGAGAAAGTTGGCTTTATAGAGTCTATGAAAGTATGTCCGTATTTCTTAGTAACCTTCCGGAGCTGGGTTATAACGTTAATATGCAGATGTTTTATATCAATATAGTCTTCTAAAGACTCTTCCAGAGTTGGCTGGTGTTTCTTTTTACCAGCCAACTTTTCATAATATAGATTTTCTATTCTTTTTAAGACGACTTCAGCTTCTTTTTTACCTTTGCAACTTGTGGATTGTCGAATGCGTTGTCCGCCAATGGTTGTTCCTTCGATTTGCCAGAAGGGACTTCTCGGACGTTTTTTGAGTTTAAGCATTCTATAATCTTGTCTATATGACCTTGTGAAAATCTCAAGCGAAAAGGTACTCGAACATAGAACTCCTCTTGTGGATATTCCTCTTTTAAGTCGTTTAATATTGAATAAACGGTCTTTTTAGAGACTCCAAAGATACTAGCAACGTCGGTTATGGTATGTAATACGTTAGACATTAATACAATTTACCCCCCGATACTGCTAATTTGTTTAAGGAGAACTGAGCCATAAGCTTATATTCAATAGCTTTCATATCTATCGACAAGCTGTTTGCTTCTTCTTTGGCTTTCTTGGTTTCCTGTGTAGCTTTCTGGTATTCTTCAGAAGCTAAGGCTTGTATCTCGGATTGAGATACATTATGACCACCACCAATCAAATCTTTCTTTTTTTCGTTAAAGATAATTTTCATGGATTGTTCTTTAAACCAAGCTTCAGCATTCTTAGTGGCGTGTTTTTGACCAACTTCATGATATTTAAAAATCATCTTATCAATGTCGTTGCCAAGTGTTAGTAGTTCTTGTCTATTCATTTTTCAACCTATAAACCCCATAACGAGATCCTGTTATTGGGTGTACCTTCCTTATCGTTTCTATGGATATGTTTTTATTTCTCAAATCATTGATGCGAGCTGATAGACGATAACTACCAAACTCTTCCCAAGATTTAATCGGATCGAGAACTTTACCGGATTTTAAATATTCTAAAATCCTTTGGTTTTGCGATTTACTCATCTCTGATACCCAGCCTATCTAAAGTTTTTTGATACAGCTCCTTCGCAACCTCAAAAGGATCTCTGAAACAACAATTCTCCCAGAACCAATCCTCAGATCTATTGGGTTGGTGTAAAAGAGTATGACAGTCATGACATAGAGGAACTGTAAATTCGTCTGATACTCTAGAGCCTAAAGACTTAAAATGACCCGGCTCTTTCTTACGCACATGATGCGCTTGAACTCCTTGATCACTTCCACAAGCCATGCAAGGTTGAGTTCTTACAAAGCCTAAATGAACTGCGGATCTATATTTCTTAGCTCCAATCTTCATTTGGTTGATCGTGAATAATTTGTCCGTCTCGAGTATATTCAGCATTTTCATTCCCCCTTTCTGGATAATTTTGGCTTATGTTTGGAACCGTATTAGAAAGTCTAGTTGGTTCGTTGTTGTTATAATTACCACGGTTATAATTCTGATTATTGTTGTTGTAATTATTATTGTATTCCTTCTTTTCTATTTTTGGTGGTTGAGGATTAGCTTGGAAATAACTTGTTAAGTTACCTTTAAGCTTTTCGTCTGCAATAGACAGCATGAACCTTTGACCGGGTTGTAGCTGAACATTGTTGTTAAAACTTCCAGATAAAAATAATCCATACTTACCCTCTCTGTGCCAGACACCCCCGGCATCAAAAGACTTTCCGTTTTGGTCAGTAATTTTTATTCTGAAATGTGGTCTAAGACCCTTATCGTTATTTTGCATTTTTTATTTTTTCCTTTTTTTATTTATGTTTCTGTTTTTCTTTGCCAATCTTTTCATTTGAGCGACTGACGTAACTTTCTTTCTGGCGTTTTTTTTACGAATGCTATTTCGTATTTTCACGACTTCTTTACCGACGTCTGCCATTAAGAACTCTTCGCTTTCTCTTTATTGAATTGATTACAAAGTCCCGATTTACCGACATCACAATAGAGTCCACATCTCATAGATGTTCCATTTCGATACCAGCGAGTTTCTTCAGAACAAATAGGCTCCGTAGCGTCCGGCTCGTTTTGACCTAGTGCCATTAATTGATGTTCTGAGACTTTTTCCGATAGATGTTTTTCAATCACATCTTTAGGAAGTAAAGGTAGAGGCTCTTCAAAAAATTCACTTTTCGGATAATTATTTATCTCAAGTGATTTACGATGAGTCCAATGCCTACAATAAATCAGCAAGGAGAGATCATGGACGTTATATCCACCTTGCTCAAACGCATAACGATAAGCCTGTAGTTGCCAAAAGTATTTATGTTTGGGTAGCTTACCTTTGCTTTTAAATACTCTGATCTCACGGAGAACAGTCTCCATTTGAAAAGCTGAAGTAGATTTCCAATCTCGAATGATAATGTCTTTATTCGTAAATTTATCATTATCAAATCCAAGATATTGAATTAGGTCAGCACGACCAGAGATAGTCCAATTTCCATATCCTCCCTTGACCTTAAAGAAAGTAGGAACTTCTCGTTCAAACTTCCCCCGGGGAAAATACTTTAAAAAGAACTGTTCAAAAGATTGACCAATTACAATCGGAATTAAATCCGTTGTTTTCTTTTCAATCTCAACTTCTCTTAGTTTGTTTTTTTTATAAACAAGCGGAGCGTCTTCTAACAGATCTGATAGGTTCATATCAGAAGTTATTGTCTGAGTTTTCTTCCTGTTAAGATACTCTTCGTTTTGTTCACGCTGAACAGATTTAATTAAATAATTAATTATATCTGATTGGTTAGGATCGTCTAATAAACGAGTCTTCATTGTAGATCCTTCTTATCTAAGAAATCACGCTCAACCTCAGCAAGCGTCCTGTCATCTTTCAAGACAGCAATTAACAGGGATTTTATCTCTCTTAGAAGTTTGGTTTGTTTAGATAGCTCCTCAAAAATATTATTATCTTTGAGAAGCTCATTGACATTTACAGCCATAACTTTCTCCGTTATTTGGTTACTTGTTAAAAGCTTTACTGATTAAGTAACAGATTGCAACACTATTTTCCCAAAAAAAACATTTTTTTGCGAAAAGAAACAGTTGGTTACACTATGTAACAGTAATTAAATTTTCTTTTGATTATAAACTTGATCGTGAAGTGAATTAACTCTTGTTGATTTGAAAGTTCTGGGAGCAAATAGTGCCTCGATAACATACAGATTATAAACGTTTTTTTTATCTATATTTATTTTTGTTTTTGTAGCCTCATCAATGCAGATAACTTGTTTTTTACTTGGAACATATTTTGCATTACAAAAAACAAATACTTCATCTTTATAATGAGATACGGGTGTTTCTTTTTGAGGCTTATAGTTTAGTAAGCAATAAACATATTGATTAGCAATACTGTCTATTTTTTTAGCGAAGTCATTTGTAGGGTCAAATAAACATTGATAATCATAGATAGGGTCATGTTTGACTAAAATACAATGATATCCTCGCCAAATATTTGATCGTAACATATCCGTTGGATCAGACAATCTAGGGCGGTTGACTACCCCATGATCGCAAGTAATACCAACTACAGGAACTTTAGTAGTGGAGTCAAATTTTCTATTTCCAAGGCTTTTAGTTGAAGAATGATAAATGTCCACATTGAAATATCTTAGTAATTTATTTAAAGACTCTACCGATATGTCGCTTTGAGTATGAATAAATTTTGATACTACCGAAGGTGATAAGCCAACCTTTTTACAGATTTGGTTCCATGACTTTCTAGAGTCATGCTGTTTTGCAACCAAAACTTCAATTAATTTCTTCTTGCCGTTCATTTTCTCCCCTAAAAAATTGTTCCATTAAGTTACACTATTTCTCATTACGTTCAAATATTTCTTTTAAGAAAAATTAAGATCTTGCATTAAAAAGCAAAATAAATCTAATCAGATTATGGAAAGCAAAAAACCCAATTTTTCCTCCGCTAGCTTTCCATGGGTGGGGAACACCGATTGACAGAGTATGAAAATGAGAAAGTCGTATTAAGCAAGTGTCAAAAAAAACTACTCCTTATTCTTAGAAATAAACTGTCTCAAGGTGTTTCCCCCACTTACGAGGAATTAGCCAAGGATTATGGTTGTGTCAAAAGCAATATCCATAAGCTGATGTATAAGCTCCGGGCTAAAGGTTGGGTTTACTTTATAAGCGCTTCAAAAGGGGGAATAAAGCTATTATGAGTTCTACAGATTTGCCGTGGTATAAAGAATATGCCACTAATACTCTGGCTCAAACACTTGAGCTGGACTTTGAAGAACTTGGTATTTATCAGCATTTAAAGCTTAAATATTGGTGCGAGCGAGAGACAGGGCTTTCTGAAGGTGTTGTCAATAGGATCAAGTCTAAGTGCGATGATACGAAGTTCCATTATATCATAACGACATTCTTTGTTTTAGAAAATGGGTTCTATCATCATAAAGAGCTACGGGAACAAATCGAGAAACAGAAGGAAAATTCATTAAGACAGAAAAAGATTAAGGTTACTAATAGCGAGCCTTTAGGTAACCTCAAGGTTACCTCTAGCGAGCCTCTCTCTTCTTCTTCTTCTTCCTCTTCTTCTAATAATAATACTACTAAGAAACCTCACCCGATAGGGTTTGAATTATTCTGGAAAGATATCAAAAACAAAATAGGGGTTGGTCATGCTCGTAAAGCCTTTAATAAGCTCCCGGACGAATGGCAGAATAAACCCATAGAATTACAAAAGCTTTATAACGAGCATTGTGAAGTAAATAAAAAGTTTTCCAAACACCCGGCAACTTGGCTAAACGGAGAATGTTATTTAGATAATATTGTTGCAGATACTAGTCCCGAAGAAGAACAGGAATTTCAAGAAAAAATGGATCGAAGTAATTGGGAACACGCTAAGAAAATGGGTGGCTGGTGGATTAGCGCAAAGTCAGAAATGATAAGAAGATGCGAGGATAAGTATGGCAAAATCAATTCGTAGTCCATTAGGTAGATCAAGATTTTATTGGACTTTAGATAGAGACCGAATAGATCAAATAGTTAATGACTATCCAAAGAAAGCTAAAAATTTAGCGAAGGTAGATCGTAATTTAGATTTCTTCAAACAAATCAGTAGAGATAATAAAACCTTTAACGATTTAGCTACAGTTCACAATCTCAATGTATCAACTGTTAGAGATATCATTTATGAACTTTACATCAAATCATCTAACTCGATTGAGAAAGATATTATTTATTATCAGCGCAACAAGGAATATTGGCTCACTAAAGTAAAAAATATATGAAATCTAAAGCTAAGATCTCAGATTTTGGTGGTCAAGAGATTATCCGGGGGGAAAACGGAAAGCTCTATAGACTCCCAGATTATCAAGAAGTTGAATACGTTGAACAAGCTAAAGAACCAAAAAGATTAGAAATAAAATACAAAGACATTCTTCATTGGTATTACCGAAAGAATTTACTCTATCCAAAGAATAGAGACTTAAACGATTTAATGTTTACAGCTGGTTATAAGTATCAGAACTTATGGCACTTAGCTGGCTATCAACAAAGAATGACCGCTGTTCTGGTCAAAGATCATATCCAAGCTGATATACAAGCGACCATGAATTCAGTTAATGATTGCCAAGCAGAAATCAAAAGAGCTAACAAAATGCTTAAAAGCTATGCTCCTGTTATTATCGACGTCCTTGTAGATAATTTACCGGCAAAAAAATACATGAGAGAGTTTAGAGAAGGACTCCAAGTGTTAGTAGATTTATGGAAGTAAGCATTGAGATACCACTACCAGACAAAAAATATAATATTATTTATGCTGATCCACCTTGGCAATTTAATAGCAGAATACACCAAGAGAACAGAGGCTTTACACATAGTCTTGAAAAACATTATTTAACTATGACAGAAAAACAAATTTGCTCTCTACCAATAAAACATATAACTAACGATGACTGTATTTTGTTTATGTGGGTAACAGACAGCCATTTAAAAGAAGGCTTAAAAGTCATAAATTCTTGGGGTTTTGATTATAAGACGATAGGTTTTACATGGGTAAAACACTATGAAAGTGGATCTACTTGTTACAACTTCTCTCCCTATCTTTTGAAGTCAACGGAAATATGTCTAATAGGCATGAAGGGAAAACTCGCAAATATAAAAGAAAGAAACGACATTAAAGGGTTGGTAACAGCAATTAGAACAAAACATAGCAAAAAGCCAGAGGAAGTTAGAAGAAGAATAGAACAGATGTGTAAAGATTTACCAAAAATAGAATTGTTTGCTCGAGATAAGACAGAGGGCTGGGACGTCTGGGGAAATGAAGTTTAATCCATTTTACAGCACTGTTCACCTAACGTTCACCTTATATAGCCTACTTATGTGGTACTATAAGAACATAGTCGAGAATTGTGTCTATAGATTGGGTATGGAGATTAAGGAATGTATATACCCGAAACACAGCTTTATATAGAAGTCATATCACAAGCCATGAGAGACGCTTTAGGTATGTCCGGGGATCAAGGTTATAATCCTTACGTTAAGGCGCAAGCTATAGCTTGGTTCGATAAAGATAATCCTAATTTTAATTTTATTTGCACTACGGTTGGACTCAGCCCGGCATACGTTATCAAGTTATTAAAAAAGTTTGGTACTGAAAAAAAAAACTTCGTGAGGAATTTCAAAATAAACCCGACGAATTGAATAGAGTAATATGTTATGAAATTAGAAGATTATCAGAATACAAGTCGGTTTATAATTTATGAGGAAAGCGACGGAACCTTTTCAGTAGTGATTAAGATTAATCCATTTACAGATAAGAAAACAGCTAAAGCTTTTATAGATCTAATAGCAAATGAACATGGTTACGAAACAAACGACATCATCGATACAGACAAAACAATCCACTAAAGTAGGTCGTCCGCAGAAGTACAACTCAACATTAGTGAAAGCTGTACTCGAAGACATTCAGTCCGGGAAGTCTGTTATACAAGCTATTAAAGATAATGAACTAAGTTATACCGGGTTTACCGCTTACTTAGATAAGAACAAAGATTTAAAGAAAGAATACTACAGTGCTAGAGAGTGGGCTACTGAGTATAAGATTAAAGAGAAAGAAGAAAGATTTAAGAAATACTTCGAGAAGGTTGAAAGAGGGGAGAAGCTTACCTTACCAGAGATGAAGTTGTTTGAGATATTTGTTAAAGACGTTCAGTATTTCGCCGGGAAGACTGCTCCTTCTCAATATGGTACTGACAAAGAAAAAGCTAGTATGGCTATTCAAACATCATCTGGAGAAAAGATACTCTTTGAATGGGGTAAGTAGTAAAGGAGTTAAAATGAAAACAATGGTAATTAAATTCTGTGAATTGTTTATGAAATTAGTTGAATTAGTGGTATGGTGTCTAGGTTGGCTATACAGATTAGTATTGAAAACATTAGAGTTTTTGAAAGTTATTACGAATAAAATAATTTCTGTCGCCAGATCTCTTATAGCAAAAATCAAGATATAGTATGTTTTTTTAGTTCTTATAATGTACATTATGCAACAAAAAATAAGCTATATTTTTCAACGTTTTTTCTAACCTAATTTTACGATTATTTGGAGATACTAGATATAGTATGCACCCCCTTGGCATCGGCGACAATGTCATTGTAACCAATTCTAACTCAGAAGAGATTTTTTAATGAGCTTTAAGCAATATAACGGTATCGAAATTATTAATTGGAATAGACAGGAAGAACAGAAGTATAAAGTTTGCTGTAAATGTGGGTCATGGGGAACGTTTGCGCTACAAACAAAACATGGGAGCTATTATTTCCTATGTGGGAAACATTATTTTGAGGCAAAAAATGAAAACAAAGACCAAAACAAGCAAAAAAAAATCGACGACCAAAAAAGCGCCTACGGACTTTTTCGGTGAAGCGCTAAAATATTTTAATCAAAGAACAGTTTTACCAGAAACAGCTGGGAAGGGCGTTGTCAAAGGTAATACGGTGGCACGAATACATGATTTTTTAAATCAATCGGGGGAGAATAAGGAAAATGAATGAGAAAAATACAAATACCTTACACTCCAAGAAAATTACAAAAAGAAATACATAGTAATTTAAAAAGATTTAACGTTTTAGTCTGTCATCGACGTTTTGGAAAAACAGTTTTAGCCGTTAATGAACTGATAAAGACCGCTTTAACTTGTCCTTTGCCAAGACCTCGCTGTTTTTATATAGCTCCGACCTATTCTTCAGCAAAAAGAATAGCTTGGGACTTCTTAAAACACTATACCTCGGTAATTCCAAACATGGATTATCACGAAACAGAACTAAGAGCGGACTTTCCGAATGGAGCAAGAATACAATTACTCGGTTGTGAAAGACCCAATAGCCTTCGTGGTATCTATATTGATGAATGTATTCTGGACGAGTATCAAAACTTTCCACCGAATATGTTTTCAGAGGTTATTAGACCCGCTACTAGTGATCGAAAAGGACGAGTTATCTTCCAAGGAACCCCAAATGGCTTTGCTTCTCCTTTGTTTGAGATGTATCAGATCTCGCAACAAGAAGAAGAATGGTTTGGCAAGATATTTAAAGCCTCTGAGACCGGTATTATAGATGATGACGAGCTATTAGAAGCCAAAAGAATTATGCCACCGGAGACGTTTGAGGCTGAATATGAATGTTCTTTTGATGCTCAAGCCATAGGATCTATTTATTCTGCATCATTACAGAAATGTGATGAGGAAGGCAGAGTAACCAAGATACCTTATGACTCTAAATACAAAGTTTCTACTTTTTGGGATCTGGGTATGCAAGACAAGACCGCAATCTGGTTTGTTCAGCAAGTCGGAACCTCAATACACTTAATAGATTATTTTGAAGACTCCGGAGAGAGCTTAAATTACTACGCAAGTGTCCTTCAAGATAAAGGCTATCTTTATGACGTACACAATTTCCCACATGACGCTAAAGTGCGGGAGCTAGGAACCGGTAAATCAAGATTTGAAGTGGCACAATCTTTAGGAATGCCCGTTTCAATCGTACCCAAACTCTCAATTCAAGACGGTATCAACCAAGTCCGAATGACCTTGGGACGATGCTGGTTTGATTTTGAAAAAACAAAACAAGGATTAGACGCATTAAGACAATATCGTTGGGCAACGAACGATAAAGGAGAAAATAAAAATAGACCCGAACATAATTGGACGTCTCACAGCGCAGACAGCTTTCGATATTTATGTGTTGGTTTGAATGAAAGTAAACAATGGAGTTCAAAAATTGAATATCCAAAATTAGCAATCGTATAACATGGCAAAATTAACAGACGACAAATTACTCTCTCTCGTATCACAAGAGATTACAAACTCATTAGGATTTTATGGGGGAGACTTATCAGAACATCGAAGAGAAGGCTTAAAATATTATTTAGGAGAGCCACTCGGTAACGAACAAGAAGGTCAGAGCCAAGTAGTATCTCAAGACTTACAAGAGATTATCGACTCAATCATGCCTTCCATGTTAAGAATTTTTACACAGGGTGAGTCCATAGTTCATTTTGAAGCTCAACAACCCGAAGACGTTGAATATTGCGATCAAGCAACGGATTATATTAACCATATCTTTAACAAGGATAACAATGGCTTCCAGATCTTGCAGACAATGTTTAAAGATGCGCTTCTATCTAAGAATGGTTTTGTAAAATATTATTGGAAGACCTCAAAACAACAAAAGAAAGAAAGCTATTCTGGATTAACAGAAGACGAGTTCAATGCAATCTTAGCAGACAACGAAGTAGAGATCATTGACTTTACAGAAAACTTTGATGAAAAGACTCAAGTTAAAACTTATGACGTTGAAGCCAAGAGAGTCAAAGAGACCGGCAGAGTAGCTATCGAAAACGTTCCCCCGGAAAACATGATGATCTCCCGGAACGCAACAAATTTAGACGATTGTAATTTTATTGCACAACGAGTTTATAAAACACGATCAGAGTTAGTCGATATGGGCTTTGATAGAGACATTGTCGAAAAGCTCCCACCTTCTGATGAAGAAGTTTACAACGACGAAGCTGTAACGAGAAAGTCTTACGAAGACTCAACAACTGATTTTAATTATCAGAACATTGATCCTACGATGACAACTGTTTTAGTTACAGAATGTTATCTCAGAACAGATTTCGATAACGACGGTATTGCAGAACTTAGAAAAATTACGGTCGGTGGTAACGGATATAACAATTATTATTTATTAGAAAACGAAGAGATTGAACAAATTCCATTTTCAATGGCTGTGGCTAATCCTATGCCTCACAAGTTTTTCGGTTTATCTATATACGATCAAATCGGAGATCTACAGCTTGTTAAAAGTACCCTTCTAAGACAGCTCTTAAACAACGCCTACTTACAAAACAATTCTCGTTTAGTTGTTCAAGACTCTATGGCTAATATTGATGATCTATTAGTCTCTCGTCCCGGGGGAATAGTCAGAGTGAAAAGCCCGGACGCTGTTAGACCCTTACAAACTCCTAATATCATGAATGATACTTTAGCAACTTTAAATAAAGTTGATGAAATTAGAGAGTCTCGTACCGGTATTTCTAGAACTCAAATGGGATTGAACGCAGATGCTATTAATAAATCTCATACGACAGCGACTAGCACTAATCAGTTAATGAATGCGGGAACACAGCGTATAGAAATGATTGCTCGCAACTTCGCAGACGGTGTTAAGAGAATGTTCCAAGGATTATTAACCTTAATCTGCACACATCAAGACCATGAAAGAATTATTCGACTACGAGGTAAGTTTATTGCAGTCAATCCGAGAGAATGGAACGACCGATATAACTGTACTGTCGTTGTCGGTTTAGGAACAGGCTCTCAAGACCAACGATTAGACGTTTTAACAAGAATTTTAAACGTTCAAGAAAAGATTTTAGCAAAAGGTGGCATGGGTATTGTCGATAATCAAAATGTTTACAACACGATTGCTAAATATTTAGAGAATGCCGGGTATAAAAACGCTGATCAGTTCTTTAAGAACCCTTCGACGACCCCACCAAAGCCAAAGCAACCGAAACCCGATCCTTTAACGCTGGCACAGCAAGAATTAGCGATGCGCCAAGCTAAAGACAAAGCAGAATTAAGTTTAAAAACACAAAAATTAAATCAAGACGCTCAAATAAATCAGAAAAGACTAGATTTGGAAGAGCAGAAGCTCGCTACAAAGATTATTAGAGACGAAAATCTTGATCAAATGCAAAAAGAAAAATTAGCCAATCAAATTCTCAAAGATGATGCAAAAGAAACATTAGAGAGAGACAAATTAATGAAAAATATGATGCAAGGTAGATAGATG
>Ga0209645_1000306_pt1 | contig 26234 bp, 35 predicted proteins | sample ETNvirenome_6_30_FD_184070 | JGI IMG/M metagenome (GOLD analysis project Ga0209645, IMG submission 184070) | Marine viral communities from the Pacific Ocean - ETNP_6_30 (SPAdes) (version 2) | ecosystem: Environmental > Aquatic > Marine > Oceanic | place: Pacific Ocean | collected 2013-06-19
ATTAGACGCTGTTTCTCTTAATGTTTTTAAATGTCTTGTTGTTAAGTCAGAAAATAAATCTTCAACATCTTTTCTGTTATCACCAAAAAGACCTAATGTTACACCCTCTTCAGCATTAGCATCTAGTACCTCTTGACTATATTGAGCAGATTTTAATTTATCAAAATTTCTATTTTTTAAATCTTCAATAGTTATGTTTTTCAAAGACCCTTTTTCTAAACCATATTCATTTTCAATTGTACGTTTATCTATAGACCATCTATTTGTTGAAGAAGGTTTTAAACCTGGTATTTTTGTTGGTGCATAACCAATGAAATTAAAGAAACGTGATTGAAGTTGATCGCTTTGATTTATAAATTGGTTTGCAAAAGTAAGATCATCAGTTTTTACATCACCAATAATTCGGTTTAAAAGTTGAATACCAGATGTCTTAAGGCCTAGCTCATTTAATTCACCGGGTAGTAAACCATCTTTATTTTTTGGATCTAATAATTTAAGTAAAGTTTTTCTTGTCGTATCAACACTAAATGTGGCTTGGCCCGGTATTAAATTATATAATCTACTTTCTTCATCTCTCACATCTTTTAAAGCTTGTTTAAGTAAATTTTGTATTTCTAAACCAGCTTTTTCTGAAGTTTCTAAGCCGGGTGTTAATTTAACAATTTTTTCTTCGGCTAACATTCTTGCTTGAGCTAGACGTAAAGTAACTTTAGCTTTAAATAATTGGTCTCTTATCTTTGCTGCACTTGTTATAGCTGTTGGATCTTTTGTGCTTATTAAAGCTTGGATAAGTTTTTCTGCTCCATCTAAATTTCTTTGTAACTGTGCTTTTAATTCTGGTTTCAAGCCTGGATAATCTTTAAACAAAGTTTTATTTAAACTTTTAAATGTCTCTGAACCTGTCAGGGCTGCTGTAGATACATCATCTATACCAAGGTCTTGAGCTCTGTTAATAGCATTTATAATGTCCTTAGGGTCTTCACCGGCTTCTTCTAAAAGTTTTACCAACCTACCACCGGCATATTCCATTCTTCCTTTTTCTTTAAATGAGTTGATAAAATTTTTAACTCCAGAAGTTATTGTTGGGCCCAACTGAAAAATGCCGGGAATGGCGAAACCTCCAAATATTTCAGCTTGCAATCTATTAAATTCATCGCCCGGTTTAGCAAGCTCTGCAAAACCTCCAAAAGCTGCGGAGCCAACAGTTGAAGCACCCTCAAGACCTACAGTAAGTCCCGGTCTAGTTGCAGCTGTGTATCCAACTTGCTCTAAAAAAGGTGTGCTAAGTCTTGTGCCAACGTCTTTTGCATTTTGTTTCATCCAATTTATTGTGCCTGGCTGTACTAATTGTGCTGCACGAAAAGGAGCTTGCATAAATGCAACGCCACTACCAAATGTCTCACCTGCAACTCTGTAAGGCATTTTGCTTGGAACTAGATTATCTTCAAAACCAAATAACTCAGATATATTATCAGCAAATTCAACTCCTGCTAAAGCACCCCCAATAGTCAAAACAGGCGTTGCTATTGCTTTACCTATTAAGGTAGGTGTTTTCATTCCAATTTGAAAACCCATTTTGCCGCCCTCAAAAGCAGCTGCACCTTCAAAAAAACTTTCTATGGATGATTCCGCTAATACTTTAAAAGCACTTGGATCAGTATAAGGCTTACCGTCCTTTTGTGCTAAAGCCATAATGATCTGATCATCATTAAAATCTTCAATCAAAGCATCATAATTTAAACCAGAATTATCTGATAGATACGCTGCTACATCTTTCGCGGATGAACCGGATCTAATTTCGTTTTGTACATCAAGTTCGATTTTTGGTAAACCAAAAGTACCTGTGTTTGTAAATAATTGAGATAAACTTTGTTCAGCCATTATTCTCTACTTTTTTTGTAATAGTCTAGTGTTTTTGCCGTCCCGCCAGCATCTCTTTTTTGTGCATTATAAGCGTCTAAAAAGGCTTGATAACCAGCTTTCAATTGTTTCAATCTTAAAACCTTGGAAGCAGACCCTGTAAAGTCTGATTTACTTTGATAAAGTTGTTGAAGGCCCGTAATCTCAGTTTCTAATTTATTATCAATAAAATTAATAACCTGACTGATTTTACCAGCAGCTGTTTCATCCCCACCAACGAAGGCATTGACATCAGGTAATATTCTTCTGATTTCATTTCGTTCGTCTAGTGCAGACTTACCAGTCCTGTCACCTAGTATGACATTAACAAGATCTACGTTAATACGATCTAATTCTTTTTTACTACTAGCTATGCCCTTAAAAGGCTGACCAAAACCTAAAGTCTCAAAAGTTAAATTTAGAACATTACCTAAATATGCAGATGAACCTGTAGCTCCTACTTTACTTCTATCTAATGGTATTTTAGGTATTTTATTATCTAATAAGCTGATAGTTTGTCCTGTGCCCATAAAATTAGTTCTAAGTAACTTATCATCAACTTTTTCCTCAGTCTTTTTAGTATCAGTAAGACCTGTTAAATCAGGTATTGTGAGACCTCTTGCACCGCGTTCTTTTGCAGCTGTTATATATTCTGGAGGTAACTTATTTGTCACTGTTTTAAATGACTTGGTTTCCTCATCATATACTGTTTTAGGAGAAATATAAGATGTAACAAGTGCATTTACGTCGTTTGTTGTTTGCTTATCTAATGTCCCCTCTGCATATTTTTTCAATGTTGTTTCATTTGATATTATAGATAATGTTCGTCCCTCTAAGCTAGTTCCAAATTTAGTTAAGTCACTTGCATTCTTTTCAATAATTAATTTTTTATTTTCAAGAACATTTTTAAATCGCTTAATCTGCAAATCATTGTTTCTAAATATGTTAAGATTATTTTCTTGTACTTTTTTAAATTCAAATTCTTTGTTTTTACGCTCTACTTCTGATAATGTTTCAAACTCTTTAAGCTCTGCAATTCTTAAATCATATTCTTCTAATTTTCTACGAGCTAAATTAATTTTTGCAGTTTCAGTTTGATTATCTAAATAATCTTTAAGTTTTTTTCTTTGCAGTTCAGCCTTTTTTAAATTTAATTCTATTAAAGCGTTTGCGTTTTCAATATCAAGTTGATTTAATTTTTCTTCTTGAACTTTTTTATCAAACTGTAATCTGTTGTCTGCAATTAATTCTTTAGATTTATTTAAGTTGTTAGCAATCTCTAGTCTAGTTTCATTGTTAGCATCCGCGATACCTTTTCTAGCTGTTAACTCTTTATTTAATCGTGCCATAGATGCTCTATTATTAACGCCTGCTAATCCTGTTTTCTTTTCATATTCGAGATTTATTTTTTCTAATTCGTTGTCTTGTTTAATACCTAATTGAACAATTTGCTGCTCACCTTTTAATCTTTGTAAAGCTTCCTGATAAATAGCTCTTGAATTAATTGAATTAATGTCTTGTCGCCCTTTTAATTTTTGAAGATCCATTTCCAAAGCTCGTTTTTTTTGAGCAAGATCTGCTTCATGCTCTCTATTACTTACATTCTCTTTCTTCTTAAAACTCAACTCTGATATTTTTCTTGCGTTAGCGTTTATTTCTTTAATTGTGGCTAAACCTTTAGCAGATAAACTTTTTTCTCTTGCTGTCTCCAAACCTATAGCAGCCTGTAAAGCTCCAGCTTTTTGTGCTGCTTCTATCTTTTTTGTATCTTCTGCTGCTTTTGCTGTTCTGGCCTGTATTTTAGGAAGCAACTGTGTTGTTTGAGCAGCTAAAGCTAATCTCTCAGCCGGGCTTAAACCTTTTCTCTCACCTTGCATAGGAGCTGAAAAAGCTAATGCAGTGTTAGCTATATCAAACAAAATGTCAGACTGTAGTCTTCTTTTTTGAACTTCAGGATCGGTAGCTGGCATAAATTTTTGAAATGTTGGTAAAAGATCCTGTGCAACCTGACCTATGTTTTGTTGAAAATCAAACTTGGATAAAGCATCTGTTTTACCAGCTGCACCGCCTGTTTCAAAAAATTTAACCGGGTCCTCGTCTCCACGGCGGCGAACCTCACCGCCTAAGTTAAAATTTTCGGGTGGTTCGTTTCCAGCCCCCGTCATGCTCATTATTCCGCCAGCCATATCGCCTTGAACTGGTGTATCCATTGCCTCGCGAGCCATCGGTGCAATACCTTCTTCTGCCATGCTTATTTGAACGACTGGAGTAACAAGAGCCAAAACACTATCTGGTGTTTGAGCCGCGTCCTCTGGTCCAACTATACTTGCTAAATCATCTCTTCTTTCTTCTTCTGATTTATCCTCACCAGAAAACTGGTTCATCATAGATTGAAAGTCTGGGGCCTGTTCTAAATCTCCTGTATCTTCTGCTACGTTACTTAATGTAGAGGCTAAAATATTTGGGTCTACCCCGCCTTGTGCTGCCATCGGTGGCTGATCCATCGGTGGTGATCCCATCGGCATGGCTGCCATATCCCGTTGTTGCATTAAACCCGCAAGACCACCCTCCTGCATTGGTTTAGGTTTTTCAAATATACCATATTCTTCTTGACTTATATTGGTGCCAAAAAACCTATTATAATCAGAAACCGTAGTACCAGGATTGTCTCTAAAAAACCTAGCTATGTTAAGTGGGTTGTTTGGATCAAACACTGTCGGGTCTTGCTCTTGTGTGACATTACCGCCTTGTTCATATTTTCTTGCCAACTCAGGGTTCATTTTCATCTGCACTTCTTCAGGTAGTTTTGAAAACCCTTTATATTGATTTGGTACAGCTGCTCCGCCTTGACGAAACATCTGTCTTTGTAATAATGCTCTATTCATCATCCGAATAACCCCGCTCTATTTGCCCCTGCTGCCGCTGATAATCCTGCAATACCGAGGCCTAAATATTGCTGGAACGGTGAAACGCTAGGTGAACTGGCTTGTGTAATAGTAGACTGGGAGGTCGGAGTCTTACTATACACATCGCCAAGAAAACCTAATCGTTGGTATGGCTCATAAAGTTGTGCCAAATTACTTTGTCTTTCTGCATCTAGCTCTGCTTGATCTTGTGCTTGTAACAACTGACCAAGTCTAAAAGCACTTTCTGTGTCTCGTTGTTGCAGTGCTTGTCCTGTCTCCCCAAGAGCAGCTTGTCTTAAACCTAATTGTCCTTGTTGTCCTGCTAGGGCGGCAATGCCACTACCTAATTGTGTTTGTCTAGCAAGATCTCTTTCCGCAGCTTGCTGTGCTTGTAAAAAGTTTTGTGCCTGTGCTTGTGCTAACGCAGAAGCTCTGTTTCTGTCAACTTCAGACTGAGCTATTTGTGCTCTTGAACCACCAAAAGCACCTGAGCCTACTGCTCCCGCTCTTGATTGGTTAAGTTGCATATCATAAGCACGGTTTATCTCATCAGCAACAGCCTGTTGATAAGGGTTCATGTAAGTATCTAAAAGCTCTTGTGTGACTGGACCCGCACCCGCTCTTAAAGCTGATTCTACGCCGCCTAAGGTTTGACCGGCTTGTGTTAACGTCTGACCACCAGCTGTAAGATAGGGTAGGAAAGCACCTAGTCCTGTCTCAGCCTGCGTTCTAGCAGCTTCTTGAAGACCCGTGAGCCCTGCTACTTGCTGTGTTGGTAAAGTGATAGGCTGATCGGCTAACTCTTTTGCTGATTTTAATAGGCCTATCCGATAGGCTTCAATCTCGGGACTTTCCCTGACGGTTTGTATGGTTTCTTCTACTGCCATTATGCCATCGCCTTTCCTTTTTTCTCTAACTTACTCATTACACTATACATATTTTTTATGCCAGTGTTAAGATCTCCATTACCTAAACCTCTTACAGCGTCTGTTGTCATCACAAATTCGCCCGGCATCAACATAGCTCTAACACTGTCTTTGCCCGGTGTACCTTCGTTTGGTCCTATACCGCCGTTTCTTCTTGGAAATATCTCACCACCTTCAGCTGCTCTTTGAAAAGGTACCACAGGTAATTGATAAGGTGTATAATTAAAAGTATAGTTTGTTGGTATACTAAAAGGTCCCGTCGCTAAATTTGGTGTCATGCCAGCGACGTTGTAGGTCTCAGGACTTCTATTATATACATCAAGACCGCTTTCAAGTATATTTAATCTTTCTTGTTCAGGTGCATCAAAGGCACCAGCAGCATAAAGGCCAAGACCAGCTAAACCAGCTGTGGGACCGTATTTTCTTAAAAAACTTGGAGCTAGTTCTTTTTTTGCCATTTCAACGGCTTGTTTTGATGAAAGTGTAAGGCCTTCAGCAGCTGCATTTTTTTGTAATTCTCCGGCTTTTGCAAAAATTTCTGCTTGTGTTGCATCTTTTCCAAAAAGAAAATCACTTGTTTTACTTCCAAAATCTTTAAGACTATCAAACATATTTGTTTTTGGTGCACCTTTGACTATTGGCTGCATATTTTTATCAAGAAAAACATCCCCTTTTGGGCCCATGTCAATAAACGCTGCTTCGTTATCAATGGGTTTAGTTAAATTAGCTTTTGTTATCCCATCCGTAGTTTTGATTGGATCTGTTTCACTTTTAAACAAATCTCTTACATTTGCAGGGGCTCCTGCTGTGCTGGTCAATGGTTCAAAACTACCTGCTGTAAAAGCTGCTTTTATATTAGAGGTACCTGTGCTTACATCAGCAGCTATATTCTGTCCAAAACCACTTAAACCTTCTCCTGGCCCTGCCAGCCCAGCTGTCAAAGCACCAGTCGCACCACCTACAAGTGCTGATTTAAATGCATCATCTAACTTACCGCCCTGCAACAAGGTAGCTATACCAGAGCCTATTGCTCCAGAATAAACGGCACCCAACCCAGGAAATAAAACATTTAGAGCAACAGGTAATATGATAGGAGCCGCCTTTTTTAAAGCCTTGCCCACACCTTTAAGGGCTCTTGACACGCCTTTGCCTATTTTACTTACACCTTTCTTAATACCCTTAAATAATTTAGATAAGAAAAATTCAGGTAAACCTGTGTCTGGATTTATACTGTTTTTCTTTGTTCCAACAACATATCTCTCTGGGTCTTCTACCCCAAGCTCTTTTAAGTGTGAAAAAATACTTTCTTTTAGTTCTGGATTTTTTTCTATCAAGGCCCGTGGCACGATAAGCTCGCCTGTTTCAACGTGAGCAACCGTATCATCGCCATATCTGCCATACTCAGCAATTTTTTTACCGACGTCTTTAAACTGGGCGATACCGTCTTTACCAAAAGCCTCCTCGAGCTCTTTTGCTTCTAATAGATCTAGTTCCTCATCGGTATAAATAAAATCACCGATACCGCCCGCTGGCATATCAATTTTTTGTGTGGCTCGGTCCATGCCCTAGTTTACCTTATAATTAGTATTAAGTCTATGTAACAATTTTAATAGTCCCACTATCGTTAAATAATGCTCCAGTCTCTAAACCACTAGAACTTGTTGGTAAATCAGTCAATGTAATTTTAGTTGCCCTTAATTCACCAGGGTTTCTTTCTTGTGAAATAAATATCTCTAAAGAACGCACTAGATCTTCTACATATTGTCTAGTTATAACCTCAGGTGGTTCTGGTAACCTTGGTGGTGGTATGCCAACTAATGCCATTATCTTCTTCCGTCTTCTCTAATATCAACTCTGGGTGTCCCCATCTTAAATTTACACCCTAATGCACTAGAATCAAGCCTTATTGCAAAAGATCTGCCTCTTATTCTATAATCTAGTTTTTCTGTAAACTGTTCAACTGGACTTGTTGCCGTTCTTGATGTTGTACCCGTGCCTGTCTGATTGAAGTCAGAACCAGGAAAATCTCTTGCTTTTACAGTAAATGTTGCGTTCGGAGAGCTACCCGTTACAGATCCCGTAAATGTAAGATCTGGTATAACCCTTTTAAGAGATACAAACTTATCTCCGTCTCCCATGTCCATTGGAGCAGTTTCTATAAAAGCAGTCATGGCAGATGTATCATCGTCAAACCCAGACTCATGGTTAAATAAATGTGGTGTGCTTGCAGCGATAGGAAAGTTTCTTATGCCACGATCAATCCAAGCCGTTCTTACTAAACTTCCAAAATACCACACTTTTTCTACATAATTCCAAATAACATACTTATCGTTTTCAGATGAATTAGCCGATGGATAGAACCACCAAACCTCACCAAACTCAGAATTAATACCCGCAACAACTTTATCTTTTTCTTCTAGGTTAAAGTTTGTAAACACTTCATCTTTGACTGTGCAAGGCAATTGTGCAGTTTGTCCTGCGTGTACATAAAAGTTATCAATACCCATCCAATACACCACATCTTCTGTAGCAATAGCTGCACTTGGTGACATGATAGTTATGTTAGATGCAATCTGTGTAATACCAAAAGTAAATGGCGGGCCTATAAATCTCATTGAATGTAAAGACTTATCGGTATAAACAAGTATCTCTCTTTTTGTTTCAACGGCCTGTACAAATGTTGAGCCTGCACCAAGTCTTAAATCACCTGCGGTATTTGTTGCAGTTGGAAACCAGTCTACTGGATTTTCTTGACTACTAAATCTTATAAGTAACGGATCTTGTACACCATTTCCTCTTGTATCACTAGAACTTCCAACACTGTCACACCCAAAAGCAATAACATGACGATCAACATCAGATACTAAAATTTGTTTTGCTATCCTTGGTACACTTTTTTCTCCACTAAAAAGTGTGGTAGCACTTAATTCTACTGCTCTAGCAGTTGTTCCGTCTGTTTTATCCCAATAAAATAATTCACCATCTCTAGGATTAATTATTAAGTCTTCTCCAAAGTTATCGTGAGACCAAGTTCTAATCTGTGCACCAGGAACCGTGACACTCGCTGCATCACCCCATCCTACAAAGTCATCAGCAGATGAAGCATTACCCACAATCAAAAATACAGTTGCACCATCTGCGTGAGTGGCTGCTGTAGTACCATTCTGTGCTCTTGTTACTGTAAGATCATTTGTTGCCACATTTGTTACTTTTAAAATTTCTTGATCAATTAATATAAAATCATTGTTAGCTATATCAGTACCACTTGTTACCGTAAGTGTCGTATCTGAATCACTAAATGTGCCACCTTCATTGATTGTTGTTGATAAAGCACCACTCGTTGTACCACCATATTGACCTGCACCAAATCCAGTTCCACCAACTGTATTATCTAAACCAGTGTTGATTTGATATGTACCCACTGTACTACCGCCACCATTACCACTATCAGATGAACTGGCTGTCACACTCACAGTTATTTCATACTGACTAGATGAAACAAATCTTGTTATTTGATGCTCTGCATTTAATATCGCTGCTGTTACATTGCCACCTAAACTTGCAGCACCAGAAAAAGTTACGAAGTCATTAGCAATAGCACTATGACCTGCATCCGTAACAGTCACTATACTAGAGCCATTTGTAGCAGAAAAAGTTACATCACCAGCACTTGTTGTAGTTCTGATTGGCGTGATATCATTGAAAGTTTGACCTTCCTCAATATAATATTTTAAATGTGATCCAACACCTAAGAAGTCAGATCCATCAAGACCAACCCAGTTATGTAATCTTCTAGCCGTGCCCTCGTAAGAGTTCGGACTAAACTTAACCCAACCACCTATTTTTTCTGGAAAACCAAAACGAAAACGTATCTTATCACCATCAACATACCCACCTTCATTTGCATAAGGTGTTACGTCCTTCACGATACCTGGTTTAAATTTTAAAGTTTTTATTGGCATTAGCTAAAAGCCTTTGTTGAAAGAGTTCCACTATAAGCACTGGTATCTAAAGAACCAGTTCCACTATTTACATCTGCTAATGCAAAAGGTAAACCACTTCCGTTGTTACCAGATATAGTCATTGTAATATCATGGGAGCCATCTGTCGAGTTTGTTCTTGTAGATGTAGCCGTTGCACCAGAACTAACAGTAACACCATCAAATGGATCTGCTCCACTTAAGACACAACTAATACTTAAATTATTTGTAAACACAAAAGATCTATCATTACCACTTCTTTCAAACTTAAACCAAAATCTTCTAGTTGTGGCTGATGATCCAGCGTAAAGAAAACTATGAAAACCAGAAGTTACATCAGCGTATCTATTGTGTGCACCTATTGCTCCATTAAAACCTAAATTTGGATATGCTCCAGCATCTATGTTAGCACCTTCGTGCATGCCTAAAGCACTTACAGTATTAGGTCCAAAACCACTCAAAATAAGTCGATAATTAAATGACTCAGGTGACCCAGAACTTGTAGATGTATCTCCCATAAAGATAGCCGTTCCACCAGACGAACTAAAATAATCACCACCTTGAGCAAATATGGTGGAAGCATTTGGTGTGCTACCACCACTTGCTGTTACACCAGCATCTACTTCAGAGCCTTTAATGCGTACAATTTGCATAGCATTATTACCAGCAGCTATAGATCTTTCAACATACTTCACAACACTTGTGTCCGTGCCTACGTTTGAAACAACTATAGTAGAAGTATTTGAATTACTAAAATTTGTTGTGCCAGTATGTCCAGTAGAGGTGTTTGTTACAGTTGATGTTTTAAGTGTTGATTGAACATTACCACTACCTATCAACTCAAGAGTTGTGTTTGAATTTGTTGTAAGAGGTGATCCACTAGAGTTTAATATGGTATTACCATTTGTATCTAATATAATTTTTTTATGAGCACTATCATTATTCAAAGTAAGGTTACCAGATATATTGTCTGTAAGTTTAAAAAATTGTATGGGTAACTTGCTTTTAGCTGTACCAGCTTTGTCATTTAAAGTGCCTGCTGAGTTAACCTCTGTGAAACCTATATTTGAAATAAAAGGTATTGCCACTTGTCACCTAAAATTTAATTGACTCTACAAAAGTAAATACAGAACCATTTTGATTTATTGCTATTGCAAAAGAAGCTGAACTACCAAGACTTACACCTTGTGAATTAGACGGATAACTTATTGTAAGTGTGTTAGAAGAACTTGTTTTATCTACAATGATATATTGTCCTATGGCTAAACTACCTATGGCTAATGTTAAAGCTACATTATTACTAGATGTATCTACCTTTTGATAAATTGATTGTGCAGCAGAGGGTGTAAGTGTTGCCGAAGAAGCAGTTATGGCACTTGGAACTGTAACAAGATTTGCATTTACATAAGTGCTTACATCAGTCACGGCAGCTTGAACCATTGTGCCATTATCGTTTAAAATGACTCTATCTGCGTCTGCTATTGTTGTTGAGGTAGCCGATGTATCTCCATCAATTATATTTAATTCAGTGCCTGTAGTAGTAACTTTTGTTCCACCAAAAGCTAGACCATCAAGCAAGTCTGTAACTTTAGCACTAGAGCCTGCTCCATCTGCAAAAATTAGTCCCTTTGATCCAGTTGGAATAGATACGTTACCACCAGATCCTTGTGTAAAAGTTGCAGTTTGACCAGAGTTATTATGTACAAAATACATTTTGTCTTGATCGTTTGGTGATATTGTAATTGTGTTTGTACCAGATGGTGATCCACCTAATACTAATACTTTATTACCGCCCTCTGACAATGCTCCGTCAGTCGTGGTTAGTGTATGTGATGTGCCAGATAGTGTGATAGCTCCTACACCATTTACGGCTCTGTCTATAATATCTAAATTTAAATTAGTCGTTGTCCCCCAAGTTCCAGCTTGTTCACCAGAACCTATTTTTTCTACTCCTAAATTTGCTGTATAAGAACTTGGCATATATCCCTCATGCGTTTATTTCTGTGTATGTTTCTGTACCACTTGGTGTTATCTCCGTCCATGTCTCTGTACCACTTGGCGTTATCTCAGTATAAGTCTCATTTGCTTCTGGTACAATAGCTACATACAGTATATCTCCTTGAGTTGATTTTGTAAAACTCATTTCTTGACTTGATGTGCCTAACGCTACTTCTATCGCTGCACTAGTTAATGTAAAAGTAAAAGCAGATGATTGTGTACCTTCATTGACTAGTTTAATGTCTGTTGTTGTCTGAACAAAGTTTGCACTTATATCTGCGTTGGCACCACCAGTTATGTAAATAGCATTTGAACTTTGTGTAAAATTACCATCCATACTAGTTATACCAGCAAGTATTCCAACGCCTACAGATGATTTAGAAGATATACCACTCATAGTGGCACTATCAAAAAATAAAATGCCTTGGTTCGCTATTGAATGTTCTGCAAATGCAGACGCACCAAACATTACTCGGCATCCTTGATGGTTAGTGTTCCTGTATTTACTTGTTTTAGTATTTCTTCGTAATGTCTGTTGTTAGGGTCAGTTGGAACGTAAACTGTTTCGCCATCAATAGTTGCAATAACCACAACCCCAGTAATAGTTACTTCTGCATCAGTTCCTTCATATCTTTTAATTGAACAATGTTTTACTTGAGTAATGTTCATTTTATAACTCCGAATCTATAACTAATTTTGCATAAGTGCTACCACCATCGTGACCCCAATAATCACAATGATGAGATGTGGTTAGTCCACTACTAACACTTTGAAAACAATTTGTCCTTTCAACACCAGTTCCAACAAAAAAAGACACATCACTTGTTCCATTTTGAACATTATTACCAGTTGATAACCATCTTAATTCAGTTGGATTTGTTACAGTTATTGTTGGATTAGCCCTTTTTACTGGATATGTTAAGAACCATTCTCCTCTGTTTGCAACATCAACATGACCAGAACTACCATTAAGTACATTTGCAACCAAATTTTCGGTATGAACTTGACCTCCACCTACATTGTAAACTGTGCAATATCGTTGGCAGAGTAAAAATTCTTCCCCAAATGACCTATGCTCAAATGGAGTTACTTGATTTCCCAATTCAATCTGCCACCCAGTAACATACATATTAGCACTTGCAGTTCCTATTAATTTTACAGCAGAAGATGTTGATGCTGCAAAGTTTGCAGTTGAGTGCCAACTACCAGTAGTTGATGTTTGGTGTGTTGTACCTACACCTAAAGAAATACCAGTAAAAAAACTTCTTGCATTAGTTATTGGAAAATCAGTTGTGCCACCAGTTGTAGGTCCTTCTATTATAAAAGTTTTCTTTTCCCAAGTATTAGCACTATCTATTGTAAAAGTTTGAACATAACTTTGAGAGTCTGCACTTTCATCTAAAGCATAGTAAGTAAATGTACCAGTTAAACTTGACTTAATCCAAAAGCTAACACTTATATTTTCTGCATTAGATGTTCCCCACATAAGCTGACTTGAATTTAATCCTTCAACTTTTTGTTGAAACAAAGCGTGTTGTGTTGCTGCTAAACTTGTATCTGCTGTATCAATATTTATTTTAGTACTATTTATAAAACCTTGACCACTTGGTACATCTGTACTTTGTGAAAAAGTTATTGCTCCATCTGTTTGATTAGAACATTCAAATCTATCACATACAAATCCACTTGAATTAGAGAATTGAGTACTTGTGCTTCTTTGTGCAACCATCATTGCACCATTAATTATAATATTTCTTCGCCCACCAACTTGACTATTGGTTAGGACTTCACCCATCTTTGCTAATTCTGCTGCTTTAGTCATAAGTAATCCTATGTAACTTCTTGTGCCTCTTTAAATGTTTTAAATTCTTTTTTCACATCATCTGTCCATGCTGCATTACAAATAGCTTGAACTTGTGCATCTTCTTTTGAAATATCAGTGGCTGTATGTGTCCATTGTAATTTGCCATCTTTAAGATCAGGAACCATCACTCCATTATCTTCTTTTGTTTTATAAACAGATAAAAAAGGTTGCAAGACATGACGATGTGATGACCTTGATACCTCAGTACCACTTTCTTTTATAATGGTGTCAGTTCTTACATGAATTGACCAATTATTTATTATTTCTATTTTACCTACTTTAATATCTTTTGTTAAACTCATAAAAAACTCCTAATCTGTTATATATGTACCACCAATTTGAACAGTTACAGCAGTGCTTCCTTGTTGACTTCGTTGTACTCCATCGCCATTATTATTATGCCTATATCTAAGCATAGTAAATTGACTTGCATCTGGATTAATTCTTGCACAAACTCCTAACATACTTCCAGATGTAAACGCAATATGACTAATAAAGCCTATGGTAATTGATTGAAACATATTAGTAGTTGCACTTGCTGTAAAAGGTAATCCTGATACTGTCATACTACCACTTCCACCTACCACACCATTTAAATGTGCATGAGCAGTTACTGTATTACCAATTCTAACATATTTTGCAACTGCTACAGAATGACTACTGACTCCACTTAATGAAGGTGTCCAAGAACCTTCTTCATAATCATCTAATAAATTAGAAGCAGTAGCAGAATTTACACCTAAATAAATACCTGCACTTGCATTCGCAGGAAGTAAATCATTATTACTACCATTATTAGACCAACCTGTTATTCCTACATTCGATAATCCAGTACCATCACCACTAAAGGCGTTTCCTGTTATTGTACCAGATGAGGTTAAATTACCACTAAATGTGCCTGTTGTTGCACTTAACGCTAGATTACTGGGATGAGCTATCGTTCCTATAGTTCTAAATAAATAATAAACAAAAATGTTATTACCTGAATCATTTGATGGTGCCCCAGTAAATGTAAGTGTAGTGCCACTTACAGAGTAAGCTACAGAAGGTTCTTGAATAACACCATCTACAGATACAAGTATATCCTCATCAGAACCTACTGAGTGATCTAGTGTAAACTCAGTTGTAGAACCATCACCAGAAAACTGTGTTGCTGCCTCACTTGCTACAAATCTATTCGCTGCTGTGTTTCCTATATATGGCATTATTCTTCATCCTGTATTGTAAGTGTTCCATCTGCTACTTGTTTTAGTATTTCTTGATAATATCTATTGTTAGTATCTTTAGGTACACCTAAAACTTTATTGTCAGAAGTAACTACTCTTAAACTTTCCTCTGTTTGACCATTTCCTAAATCAAAAACAACATTTGTAACTGATTGAAATTCCATAAATACTCCTTATAATTCTGCATCCATTTGTAATGGATTACCATTTGTACCAGTAGGAAGATAAACACCAGGGTCACCACTTGTACCACCATTAAAACCAAAGCCTTGAAACCTTGCACTTATCCAACCAAAATTACCTTTTTCATAAGCATTAGCAGTGACAGCAGGATTTAAACCTCCAGTTGTAAAATCTGCTGCATTACAATCTGTAATTCTGCCTTGATTACTATCTGTAGAAACTGTTGGTGCAGAACGCATAACTATTTTAGGAGCAACAGTACCTTGACAATTATTACTACCTATAATAACTATTGGGAAACTACCCATTTCTTGATAATATCTTTGACATAAATAACTCTCTTCTGCAAAAGGTCTATGCTCAAATTCTGTGGCTACAGAGCCTACTTCTAATTGTACTCCAGTAATTTCAAATGTTCTATCAGTACTGTCAAAGAAAGATGTATCATTACTGTCTACTCTATTTGCATTTGTTCTTGATGCCCAAGTATTTTCTGTAAATGTTCCACCATTAAAATCAGAACCCGCATGAAGAAACCATGCTATTTGTAAACTTGCTGCATTATCATTATCTAATGCACCTGTAGTATCTGCTGCAAAAGTGTGTACTTTTCTTACCCAATCTGTAGTAACACTAAAACTTTGCGTATTATGTCGTGTGTTATCTTGGTCTGCTATTTCCACTGTATAATTAGCTGCAGCATTTCCTTTAACATAATACGATAAAGTTATTTGTTCAGCATCTGATGTGCCTTTTTTTAATTGTTGTAAATCTTGCCCTTCAATAGCTTGGGATATACCAAATAATTCACCTGAAGCTATAGATGTATCTGCTGTAGTAACTTGCAGTTTTAAACATTTTTTAAATCCACTTAGACCACTGTCTGCTTGAGACATTGTAACTCTTCCTGCTGTGCCTGTTGCAACAAGTTTAAATCTATCTACAGTTTGATAATCGTTATTAGTACCACCTAGTCCAGTAGCACTCGTTGCTCTCTGAGCAACATTCATAGCACCATTAATAATTATGTTACGTCTTCCAAGATTTTGTGGTTCAAGTCCACTTAATTTTACTTTAGTTAATGCCATTCTTTACTCCGTTGGCTTTGGATATTTATTTTTAATAGCTTGCACTTTTGATCTCCAATTATCCATATCTTTATAAATCATATCCAACTGTTCTTGCCAATTACCTAATTCTGTTTGATAAGCGTGTGTTCTCTTAGATAAACATTCATCAAGTTTTCTATTGTATAAAGGTACATCTGTTTTTGCATCATATTTTGACATATTATCTCCTTATGAAATCGTATATGTACTTGCCGGAGAAGTAAAATCTATTGGTATCATAGCTTCTATTTTCATAACTCCACGAAATTCATTAGTACCATTTGATGATGATAAAGTTACAATTAGCATATCTTCAGTTGCATTATTAAAGGCAATAACTGGAGCATTAGTGGCAACATAAGATGAAATTTGTACTGGAGCATTAGTATCACCATCATAGTAATATTCTTTAATATTTATCCCATTATTTACAGCAGCAGTATGACCAGTTGCTATAATTTTAAAATATGCACGAAAACCATTATTACCAGTTCCAGTATATCTTGTAATTTCTGTAGCTGAAGTAATACCTGAAACAGCAAAAACTTGTGTGTTGTAATAACCTGAACCATCGGTATTACCATTTAAGTGTAATGAAGCAGATCCACTATTATTTGCTGTTCCTTGTATAGCTACAACTTTACTTGTTGTAACAAATTGATCTGGATTTGTATTATTTATACCGACATTTTCATTAGCATCTATGGTAACAGCAACAGCGTTTGCATCATCATTTATACCTTGTGAAGTAAAAGCACCATTTACAGTTACATTACCAGTATTAGTTTGATTGCCAGTTACGGCAAGTGTTCCTGCCATAGTAACATTACCATCAAATGTTCCACCATCTGCTTTGCTCACTGTATCTGCTACGCTAAAAACATCGTACGCTATAACAACAACTAAATCATCAACTGATGCAGCTTGTGCTAACACAATAGATGTGCCACTTGTTGCAGTATAATCTGCCGAACCTAACAGAACTCCGTTTTGAAAAACATCAACGAAAGTTGTGTCTTTATAAGATAACGTAGCTCCCTCACTGCCTGCTCCACTAAAAGTTGTCTGACTTGCCGTGGCAGTATATGTATGTACTCTTCTTACACCATTAGAAGGAGAGGTTCCAATATAGGGCATTTTATTTCCTACTCACTAATTGCATCCACCGCAGATACCCAAACATCTGCTGAAGCATTAACACTCGATTTAACTTTTAAAGCATCTCCACTTTGCAATACTATTTTAGCACCACCATCTAAAACTTGCAAAGTAGATCCTACTGGGATAGGTGCATCTTTAATTATATGATAATCTGTTGAACTGTTTGATATAAATACCTCTACTGTTATTTGTGCAGTATGGACATTAGCTATCGTTATACCAACTATGGCATCATCTGAGTCTGCTGTTCGTAAGGTAGATCCACTTGTGCCAACTCCGTTTGCAAAGTTTCTTTCAAAGTCTTGTGCCATTCTTCACTCCTATAACGCTATAGCCATTGCTACGGCAAAACCTTTTGTTGCAGCACCAATATCACTAGCAAGCTCACTTGCACTTCTGCCTTCTATACTTGTACCATCAACTCTTAAAAAATCATCATCAGCTACACCAGAGGTAAACACTGGTACATTACCATTTGATATACCAGTAGCTGCAACTGAGGCTGTTCCTAATCCTAGAGTTGTCCTCTGTGCAGAAGCATTTGCATCATCTAATAATGCTTTACCAGCCGCCGTTAAATCATAAGTACCAGCAGTACCAGATCCAGTAAACTGTATACCTTTATCTGCTGCTGATGTTAACCCAGCTAATGCTTGTAATTCTGCATCTAGTCTTGCATTCGGAACTGTACCACTAGCTAAATTAGAGGCATTTAACGCTGTTAAATTACTACCATTTGCAGCAACTATATTACCACTAGCATCTAAGAAAACAGTTTTAGCCGCTGGTAATGTACAAAACACAGTTCTTGTTCCAGATGACCAGTTGACTTCATTATTAGAATTAGAACTTGATAAAATAGTAGTTCTGGCAAGTGTTGTTCCAGAAGATGTAAATGTTCCTAAACCTACCTCAAAATCAGTGCCATCAGTACAAGCATAGTATGTTGTATCAGAATTGCTTAAATTAGCAGTAAAAGTCTCAAAGCCAGTAACTGCACCAGCAAGTGTATATGTGCCAGTACCAGTTGTGGTCGTTGTTTCTTTTATTCTATCTGATATTACTAATGCCATTACTTAAGTTCTATCGTTAAGTTATTTTGATTTATTCTAAATATATCACCACTTGCTATTGTTTTACTCGCATCTAGTGCACCAACAAAAAGTATGTTACCTCCGCTAGAAGCATCTGCAATAAACACATGAGTAATTGTATCATCGCCACCTCCACCAGAAGCTGGAAACTCTATGTTATTCGCATTTTTTGCAGTTTGTGTATCTGTGGAATCTGATCCTATTGTTGTCCACCCAGAGGCAGCTACTTGGACTCTAGCATAATTTGTAAAGTTTGCTTCCGTTACTGATCCAGTTTCTGCTGCACTTACGGCTGTTGCAAGTCCTACATAAATACTGTCACCTGGTGAACTAAACGAAAGAGAATCATTTTTAAATATATAATGTAATAATCTTCTTTCTAAATAATTGGTTGCTGCATTTGCTGTTGCCATCTTTTACTCCTATGTTCTCGGTCTTGATGGTAGACCAACTCTATATCCATCTGTGTTTTCTCTTGCTTCACCAAGATCTTTGACTCTTTCTAAATACTGCATATACAGATTTGTGTAATTTTGTATAACATCGGCCTCACCTTTCATAAAAGTATACGCTTCTATAAGAGATCCGTAAAGTAAAGCGTATGGTGCATTTGTACTTAACCAAGTTGTCCCACCATCTGCTCCAGCAGTTAAACTAGTAGGCCTATAAAAATAATGTAATTCAATTGTGTAGGCAGTGTCAGGTGTAGGAGCCAATATAAAATTGTTTTCATCAAATCTAGCATAATATTTAGGTAATCCAGTTGTTGAAGCTGCTGGCGTATATTCTCTTAAATAATTTACATCTTTTTGCAAAAGAAAACTTTCTGATCCAGAAGTAGTAATTTGTAACGAAAAAGATGCTAAATAATCTGTAGGCACTGTTAAAAACTGATCAGATGAAGTTAAAGTACTTGTGACATTTTTTCTAAAATAATCAAGATCTACAGACTTTAACAATTTTTCTTCTGATGCTTTTATGAAGTCATTTAAATGATTTACAAAAGTAGTCTCAGCATTGTCTGTGTAATCTTGTATTGCTGTCTTTAATTGTGCGTATGTAAAACTCATGGTGTCACACTCACTGGTCCTGCCGTTGCATTAACACCTCCACCTTTTAAGCCCCCGGCTGTTGCTGTTTGACCGTTAGCACTAAAAGTGTAGGTATCTGTTGTTACTACAGTTATACTATACCCGATAGACTGTGTCAAAACAGATGGAGTAAATCCGTCAAAACCATTTACTTTTTTAAACCTAACCGTATCACCTGTCGTTCTGCCATGACTTGGTTCTGTAACAGTTATTACAGCTGAACCTGACGATCCTGAAAGAAAAGAGTCTGGATTAAGTAATCGTTCAATCGGATTTTCTGTTCTTGCGGGCCTTGCGTTTTTAATTGCTTGACCATCAGAGGGTACATGAAAAGGACCTAATTGAGGGTGCTTTGGTTCAAACTCATCAGGACCTACTAAAGATCCATTCCACTCAAGTTTCATATCTCTTAATCTATATCTCATACCTGAACGGTCTGAAATGCCGTAAGCGTGTTTGCCTGTAGCAAATCTTCCCATCAATTACTCCTCAGATAACTGTATTCAGGAGTAACTGTAAAACTTGATCTATCTCTATCTTCACCCATCGCTCTTTCAAATTCTTCTTCATAAATCGCTTTTAACATTTGTGTTAAGTTAGGATTTTTTTTCAAAGAAATGTAATAAGCTAAACCAGCAGTCAAACAAGGGTAAAATCTAAAAGGTACCTCTAAAGTGTTCACTGAACCATCTGCGTCCTGTATTCTGGTTAAAGCATCATAATGAATTACATCGGTACTATTTTCAGGAGCAGGCCATATTTTTAAATTAGGTGTAATCTGTCTGTCTAAAAAAAACTGTGTTGGACGTCCCGTTGTAGTTTTATTTGGTATTGATAAATAGCTATCCCTACTAATCCTACTTAAACTAAAGTCTGTGCCACTTCTTCTTACCACAGCTGATAGAATATCTATAACATCAGTACCCAAGGAGTAATCAACGTCATCAGCTGTGACTGTTTGTGTGCGTTGTTCAATAGTCCATTGATTAAGACCTCTGTTTGCCCATTCCGCTAACATTAAATTCATGGAGCGTCTTGCTGTTTTTAAATCATACCCTGTCCTAACTTCTAAGCCACACCGCTCAAAAGCTTCTTCAATGTATTCAGCTACATTTAGCTCGAAGTCTGTTGAATTAGAAGTTGCCATATTTAATCCTTATACAAATTATCAAACGTAACACTCGGGTCCATATAACTATTATCACATTCTGCATTATGAATCCACTGGCTTGGTTTAAAATCAGGTGCACCTTCACCAGTTTCCCATAACGCAGGACTTGTTGCACGAACCCTGTTATTAGGTAATGCTACTATATTTCCAGTCCATTTACCAGCATCAGTTAATTCTATTACATGACTTTGTTTGTGTTGAGCAGGATCATCAGCTATGTCTGACTCTGTATAATCCACAGTAAAAAGATATTTACCTGTGTAAAACTTACCATCAATCTTACATTTCCAAGGACTAGAGCTCACTCGGTCTAGTTTTATTATTGAATGATGATGAGAACTACAATCCCAAGGTTGGACTAAATGAACAGGCATAGGCTCTGGCCAATTGTCCAAAGGAGTATCTGCAACTAGAGCTGTAATCGGCATACGAGCCCACATAGCCCCACCGTTAATATTTTGACTTTCATCAAAATCAGACTCACAACCTGTAAAAATCATTTGAAAACTTAAACATCTATCAGGCACAGTAGTAACTGCAATAGCCATAGCATGAATGAATTCACCGTGATATTTTTCGTGATTGTGCGTATACTCTCTTCTCACCCAGCATTTAAAATGCGGGATGTTACTTTGAAGATAAGGCACTTATGCTCGGCCGCCTCTTCTCATCTTCTTGATAGCACCGCCTTTGGCAAAACCTTTTTTCTTCATGCCAGCTGCACCGCCACCCATCATCTTCTTAACGGCACCACCTTTGGCATAACCTTTCTTTTTCATACCGGCTGCACCACCGGCTTTCATCTTTTTAACTGTCCCGCCTTTAGCGAAACCTTTCTTTTTCATACCAGCTACGCCGCCACCCATCATTTTGGCGTAACCTTTTTTCTTCATGTTTTTTTTCTTTTTTGCTGGCATTTTGCCCTCCTTTGTTAACTACTGACTGAACCCTGTGTAACCTTACGTCTGTTTGCCATAACAGCTCCACAGCCTCTAGCTACTACACTACCTGTTTTTACTTTACCTTTAAAGGGTCTTTTTGCTTTTGTGCTAGGTATTGCACCCCCAGAACTCATTTTTCTCACTTTAGCTGCTGGTGTATTACCCACAACTGTTTTACCTTTTGCACCTGCTTTTTTCTTTTTTCTTGCTGTAGAGGCACGTTCTGCTTGAGATAAGCTATTTGCTTTTGCTCGTGGTAAACAACGATCTGGATTTTTTTTATCTTTGGATGTACCGCAAGGCCCTTTAATCTTACCGTCAGTGCCTATTCGCACCCAATCTTGTTTCAACCATTTTTTTAATTCACCCACTAGCGACCCTTTCTTTTACCGCCCTTGGCCTTTTTTGCATAATTTGGATCTTTACAATATTTTGATGCGGCTAAATTTGCATACGCACTAGGATATGTATCAAAGGTTCGTTTTGCCCATGCTTTACCCTCAGGACATATTTTACTACCTTTGCTTTTGGCTGCACCGCCCTTTTTAAAATATGTAACAGTTTGTTTACCTGGCTTGGGTCCAGTTCTTACAACGGTCATGCTGTGCTCCTCTGTTTTCTAATACTATCTTTACCTTTTTTAAATATATTTGCAACTTGAGTTTTGCCCATTACTTTTGCTCTTTGCTCACCGACTGTAAGAATTTGTATCTTTCTCGCAAACGGCTTATTGATTCTTTTAACCTTGGCAACAGTTGCTCTGGCATCCGACGGCGTAGCAAATTTAATACTAACCGTGTCCTTAGGGTTTTCGTCCGTATATAAGCGTCTGCCAGAACCTTTTGGCTTTTTTCCTGTTCCAACTTTAGGATCTTTTTTTCTTTTTTTTGTCATTTTTTTTCGCTTTACTAGGCAGTAAACCTTTATTTACAGCTCTTGCTCTTTCACTAAACCCCAGTTTTTTTTTACCTTTTATTTTTTTTCTTATTGTTTCTAGTTTTGCTACCATTTTTAAGTAAACTTCCTAATATTTTAGATTGATTAGCATGAGCTTTACTTGCTTTTTTTAACTTACCTTGCACTTTTTTTACTTTTCTTTTTGCTACACCTGTTAAGGCCATTATTTACCTCCTACAAAAATAAATACTATTGATATTAGCTGTAACACTACACCAGCTATTAACATCCACACACGCCTATCAATTTTGTCTATTTGTGCCTGTAAGTGTGTAAGATGGTTGCTCTCTAATCTTTTAATTACTTCTTCAAGTACAGACATTCTTTTATCTAAATTATGTAAAAAATCTTTTTCTCGTTTAGTTGCCATTAACACTTCCATCGTCTTCTTGCTTGTCTTAGTCTACTGTTGGGATTTTTAGCGGCTTTTGGAAACTTTTTCATTTGGCCTGCACTTCTTGCACAAAATGATTTTCTTCTTTTTGCGGCTGCTGAACCCTTTTTTACCTTACCTGTTACAGCTGTTTTAAGCTTACTACCCGGATTATCGCGTCTGTATTTAGCTACCCCAGCTGCTGTCATACCCGCCCCTTTTTTAGTGGGGCGGTAATATTTTTTTGTTCTAGGCGGTTGTTTGTCCCTTTTCCTAGTCATAGTTCTTTCTCATTTCAAGCGTGATAGTATAAGTATCCGCACTTGAATGACCCACTGTTGTAAAAAGAATATCTCCTGTTACACCAGAACCTGCATTATTTTTTAAGCCCCCAAAGCTAGAATAGTCGTGATAACCACTTTGGTTTTCACCTAATTCAATAATAAACGCATTTGAGGTTGCGTCAAAAAATAACCTAGTTTTCATACCTACACACTGCCACCATATTTTTTCTATAGTTACACTGGTGCAAGTTTGACCATGACCATTTGTAGTTAAAGCACTTACATCCACCTTCTTGACTTCAGATTCACCGGTTCCGTCAGAAATGTTTGTAAACTTCTGAATTACCTTTTTATCGCCATCAAAAATAGTTTGAGATGTTACTGCATCAGCCATTTAAATCTCCTATTACTGGTCAGCAAAAGCTGGAGCGTCTTCAGAGACTACGTTACCCCAAATATAGTAGTTTGTACTATCTTTCCCTACTATATTTATTTCCATGCTACCAAAGTCTGTTAAGGTTAACTTTGAATTAGAACTACCATTTGCATAAATACCTGCATTGTCCGCATTTGTGTCTAAATGCTGAACATTACCTAAGAAAAAGTTTGAGTTTCCAGGAGTGACTATTATTAAATTTTGTGCTTCTTCAGCAGCTCCTGCATATATAAACTTAAAAGTAGCTCCTGCAACTGGTGCTGGTAAAGTTATTGTTCTGTCAGAGGCAAGTGCTGGAACAGCTAAAACTCTTCCGCTATGTGTAGCGTTATCAAGAGTTTTATCTTCATCCCCTAATGCAACTGGTGCATCTCCCATTGTAATTACTTCTGTGATTGCTCCAGTAGAAGCATTTTTACTCACAGTTTTAATTGTGCTTTCAGATCTTATTGGACCTGAGAAAGTTGAATTAGCCATATGTTTCTCCTTGTCTTGGCTATTGTCGAAGTTAATTCTTCGTCAAGGTAATTATATTATACATAAAAAAAGGGGCCTGAAAAGACCCCTTTAAAAAATATGCAATTATTTTTATGCTCCAGGAGTTGCGAATACACATCTCCAGTCGGAAACACCAAAGCTGTAACGCTCTCTGGCTTTAAATCTCATGTTTCCTGTATCAAAATCGCCTTCCATAGCTGTTTTGATAGGTGAACGGTTGAAATATTTAAAACCGTTTGGTGCATCAGTCTTTATGAAAAACGCATCTGTGTCTGTCAAGAAGTGGTTAACAACCGCTCCTTCTGGTAACATACCCATGTTTTTTATTGCGTTTGGATCATTATCTGAAGTTCCAACTCTAAGATTACTGTTTAATACTCTTTCAGCAGTAAACTGTAATTCTTTTGGAATTATAAGTTTTGTGCCTCTTACAGCAATTTTCAGTCCTCTTTCATCTTTGAAACCAGCAATATCAATCAATGCCTGCTCAAGTGATGTTTCATTTAAGTCAGAAGCAACTGATAAGATGTTACTTTGGTTACCATTGATGGTTGGGTGAGAAGATGACGCTAATGCAGCACCGTCACCAATTGCACTGCTTGTACTAAACGCATTGTTTAGAATAGCAGCAGCTTTGATCTGTTTGGTTTGTGCCATAGATCTAGCTAATGCTTTGGTGTATCTACTTGCAAGTCTATCATAAAGATTATCCTCAATAGCTTCTTCAGTGATTGAAAAAGCAAGAGCGATAGTCTCATGTGTATATCTTGCAGTAAATGTTTCTTGTGCATCGTCAAAGCTCACAGCTCCACCTTCTGATTTAGTCGGTGCAGTTGAGAAGCCTGCTAACATCACTTCTTCTTCGAACGCTCTATCTGATGATTCTTCATCAAATATCTCTGCGTGTTCATTTTCATACCTGTCGTACTCAAGCCCAAATAAGGCATTAAGACCAGGCTCTAGCTCTTTAGCTAATTGTGCTCTTGATATAGCCATACTCTATTCTCCTTATATACCTGCGTTGTCTGCTGTATTTACAGCAGCTGCAAAGCCTGAGTTAAAGTGTCCTAGAAGACGTACAATATACTGATGACCCACTGCTGAGTAATCTGTATTACCTTCATCTTCATACAACCCTACTATTCTGACATCTAAAGTTCCTGTTGTTGCAGCTGTAGATATGTCAAGCATATCAGTAGACTGACCCGTGTTGGTGCTACCGTTATTTACACTTGCCATAGAAGCATTTGCAAAAACATCGGCTAAAGCTGTCGCTCTATTTGTGTTAGTTCCATCTGCAACAACAGTAAAGAGTTGCATAGGATTGTCATATACAAACGCCTTAATAGGAAAGTTTGTATCAACACTGACATTATTTGATCCCGGCCAGAAGTTTTTAAATGTTGTCTTTTTTGTGCCTGAGTCGACATATTCAACACCATAAAAAACACCTAACGGGCTGACCGCTTGGTCGGTGATGTCTATGACTCCCGCCGCAGTAGGAATAACTATGCCACCCTGATAGATAGCATTTGTATTATTTGACGCGATTTCGTACTGAGTTGCTCCAGTAGTGTTAGCGGCATTACCTGTTAAACCTATTGGACGTAAACCATAGCCACCTGATAAGTTATTAGCCATTTAAGTCTCCGTTTAAGTTAAAAGTTAAGATTTTTTCCCTCCGAAACTTACGCGAGATTGACGGTCTGGTCTACTAATCGTCATAGTAGAGTGAGCATTTTCCCTCATCATATCCTGATCCACTGCCTGCATTTGATCTGCACTTCTTTCTGCAAAGTATGCAGTTCTTTCTGCTACGGTTTCTTCAGGAATACGAGCTAAAATTAATCCACCGACTCCGAATATACCCTCATATTTACCTGACTCTATTACTGGTGCTTCAAAATCTGGATATTCATCTTTTCTTACGAGTTCCCAACCTTCTCGTATTTTAGCAGAGATATTCTTTGTATCGTTGAATCCTCTGGTTTCCGCTCTTATCCAGCGATGTTTGTAGCCGTCAGGTGCAGGAGGTGCATCCAACATAGATGGTGGAGCCCACGGTTTTCTTGCAGCTGTCTTTTCTCTTGTATTAGATGTTCTAGGAGACCTCGAAATAGGTTTCTCAAACATTTCG
>Ga0209645_1000307_pt1 | contig 26219 bp, 29 predicted proteins | sample ETNvirenome_6_30_FD_184070 | JGI IMG/M metagenome (GOLD analysis project Ga0209645, IMG submission 184070) | Marine viral communities from the Pacific Ocean - ETNP_6_30 (SPAdes) (version 2) | ecosystem: Environmental > Aquatic > Marine > Oceanic | place: Pacific Ocean | collected 2013-06-19
ACACCAGCAGGAGAACCAATCAAACTGGTTCCCAAAGGTTGGGGTTATGAAAAATGGATCGTGAATTGCGATGAATATTGTGGTAAACTTCTTCACTTCGTCAAAGGTAAGAAGTGCTCATGGCACTACCACAAACTCAAGGATGAAGTCTTCTACATCCAGTCAGGGAAGTTGATTCTTTATTGGGGATATGATGATGACTTTGGAAGTGCCAGGAGAATGGAACTAAATCAGGGTGATAAGTTTCACGTTCCCGTTGGAATGAGACACCAGATGAAAGCCAAGGAAGACACTATCATGTATGAGTTTTCCACACAACACTTTGACGATGACAGTTACCGCGTGAAGAAGGGGGATTAATGGCAATTTCTTATAATGCTTTAGGATCTAACGGGCGACTTGGAAATCAGATGTTTCAATATGCGGGACTCCGTGGTATTGCAGCACATCATGGGTATGACTTTTTAGTCCCACCCCCAGAAAACTATGGGAGATCTAACTACGGTCTCTTTGATTGTTTTAAGATGACCAATGTTGGACGCAAGAACCAAGGTTACCTACAAACAAGCAAGAATTTAGCAAGTGGTTGCTTTGAATTCAATGAAAACTTCATGAAGTCCGTCCCTGATGACGTGAATCTTCATGACTATTTCCAAACAGAGAAATACTTTAAGCACATCTCTGATGAAATCAAACAGGACTTTGAGTTCAATGATGAGATTCTTGAATCTTGTCAAGAAGTAATCTCTGAATTTGAGAAACCAATCTTCATGCATGTTCGCCGTGGAGATTATATCAATCAACCTCAGTATCATCCCTTCACTGGTATTGAATATTATCGGGAAGCTAGGAAGTTGTTCCCTGATGATGTTCAAATCTTAGTATTCTCTGATGACTTAGAGTGGTGTAGATCACAAGAGTTGTTCCATGGAGATGAGTATTACATCTCTGACTTTGATACTAGATATGAACAGACTGCAGATACTAATGATGGACCAGAGAAGTCTTTGGTTCCATACTATGATCTGTGTATGATGTCTCTGTGTAAGGGTGGTGTCATCGCCAATAGTTCCATGAGTTGGTGGGGTGCATGGTTGATGAAGAACCCTGAGTTGCCTATCGTCGCACCTAAACAATGGTTTGGTGAGGCATATAATCACTATGAGATGGGTGATCTGCGACCTGAAAGCTGGATTTTAATTTAATGGATTTAACATATGTTTTGCCAGTCAGGATTGAATCTGCTGACCGGCTCCGTAATGTAATTACGTCAGTTCTATATCTTCTTAAGACACTCCCTGATGCTAAGGTGATTGTCAAGGAAGTTGATAAGGAGAGTGTCTTCGCTGAGAAGGTTATTCCTGTCCTTGAGAAGCATGTATCTAAAGAAGATGCTAATCTTCTCCATGTATTTGAGAAAAGTGAGTCTGATTTATTTCACAAGACTAGGATTCTCAATGACCTGATTGAGATGGCTCCCACTAACATCGTGTGTTGTCATGATGTTGATGTGGTGTATCCTGCCAAGAGTCACATCATGGCATACACAACGATCAAGGAGAACAAGTGTGATGTCGTGTACCCATATGGTTGCGGTGTCTATCAGTATCAGGTAACATATCCACAGCATATTCACGAGCAGTTTATTGCTAGTGATTTTGATATTAGAATCTTTAAAGATCACATCAGATCAGAATCCTCCACCATTGGATGGACACAGTTCTTCCGCAAGAAGAGTCTTGTTCAAGCCGGTTGGTGGAATGAGAACTTCATCTCCTGGGGTGCAGAAGACTGTGAGATGTACTATCGTATGAATGCTCTAGGGTATCGTGTAAGTCGCGTAGAGGGTCCTATCTGGCACATGGAGCACGGTAGAACTCATAACTCTCATTACCACAATCCAAAGTTCCTAGAGAACCACCAGTTGTGGCAGAGCATCCGCACCTGGGATAAGAATCAAATTATGAAATACTATAGGAGTCAGGCATACGTGAAAGAGAGGTTTGAAAAAAATGTTAGCCGTTAATCACATTGGTAAACTAGGGCGTCTGGGTAATCAGATGTTTCAGTATGCTTCACTGCGAGGCATTGCTCACAACCGTGGGTATGATTTTGGTATTCCTCCATCTGACTATGAGGATCAGTGGAATGAGCACCAACTCTTTGAGGTCTTTGAACTTCCAGCACTGAATCCTCAGAATATAAAGTTCCTAGACAATGGTCATGCTCCTGTGGCTAGAGAGAGGTTCTTTGAATTCGATCAAGAACTTTTTGATAAGTGTCCTAATGATATTTCTTTGCTAGGTTTCTTCCAGTCGGAAAGATACTTCAGCAACATCAAAGAAAGTATCAAAGAGGATTTTACTTTCCTTCCAAATATTTTGGAACCTGTAGAGGAGATGATCACGCAACTGAATCATCCTGTTGCACTGCATGTTCGTCGCACAGACTATTTGACAAACAGTGAGAACCATGCTAATCTACCTCTGGACTATTACCGCGCTGCTCTGTCTCAATTTGATAGCACCCGACAGGTAATCGTCTTCTCTGATGATCCTGCATGGTGTATCGAACAAGAGATCTTCTCTGATGATCGTTTCATTGTATCTGAGTCAGATGATAATGCCGTTGACATGTGTCTCATGTCTAAGTGCTCGGGACACATCATTGCCAACTCATCATTCTCTTGGTGGGGTGCATGGCTTGCTGACTCTAAGAAAGTCATTGCTCCTAGTCTTTGGTTTGGTCCAAACAACAAAGATAAAACAACTCGTGATTTGATTCCTGAACGATGGCATATTATTTGAGCGAAGAAAAGAACAAATCTAAGTTCAAACTCAAAGGCCTTCCTGAAATCTATTACATCAATCTTGATGACAAGGTTGAGCGTAAAGAATATATGGAAGGTCAGTTTAAATACTGGGGTATTGAAAACTACACCCGCATATCCGCTCAAGACGGACGGAATAATAGTCTTGCTGGTACATTGGTTGGTGGGTATCCAGAACGTGTCACCCATGGTGAGATTGGATGCCTTACCAGTCACTTGAAAGCACTCAAGCACTGGTTAGAGAACAGTGATGAGGAATATCTTCTGGTGATGGAAGATGATTGTGACCTGCAACCAATTAAGAATTGGAAGTTTAAGTGGTCTGAACTCATGTCATGGCTTCCTTATGACTTTGATGTGATTCAACTAGCAATCATCAACCCTGGAATCCTTTCTGTCAGACTTCATAAGAGGTTTGTCAATGACTTTTCTACGGCATGTTATCTGATCACCAGACATCATGCACAGAAACTTGTAAACCTGCACTGTGTTGGTGACAAGTATAAGTTGGATCAGGGTATCAAACCCAGAGCGGTAGCAGATGATTGTATCTACAACTCAGGTAACACCTTTGGTGTTCCTCTGCTGCTGTATAAGATTGATATGGGATCTGATATCCACCAAGAACATATTGATATGTTCCATAGATCAAGTCATGAAGGTCTGTGGAAGTGGTGGGCTGAACAAGCACCAATGATTGAAGACTGGGGAATGCTCTTTGATTATGATCCCTATTATGGTCAACTGCCGCCTGAAATGAAACTGGCGGAAGAACCGAAGGATTAGGATGGGTAATCATACCCATAAGTAGAGTGTATCATTCGATACAACTTGTATAAATAAACTCCGTAACTGTTACAAATTGAAACTTTCCTTTTCGAGGGAAGTGTGTTATAATTGTTCTCACGCAGACAAGTCGAGTCTGCTTTCATCCGTGGGTAAAACTCCACGAGACAAACTAGAGGTAAACTAATGTTCAAATCTGCAATCGCTGCGGCTGCTGCCGCTGTCGCTTTCGCTCCTGCCGCCGCCCTTGCTGGCCCCTACGTCAACGTAGAATCCAATGCATCGTGGGCTGGGGACGACTACACCGGAGCCACCACTGATTTCCACGTGGGCTACGAAGGTGCTATCGGTGATGGTGATGCTGCTTGGTACGTCCAAGGCGGCCCCGCTATCGTCGCTGTTGACGGTGAAGAGAATGAGACCCGCTTCTCTGGTAAGATCGGCGCTAGTGCCGCTCTGTCCAGCAGCGTCGGTGTCTATGGCGAACTGAGCGCCATCACCGCTTCTGACGAACTCTCTACCGACAACCTTGGCGTTGGTGGTAAACTGGGTGTCAAGTACAGCTTCTGATTTCTAAAATCAGTGCTATAATGGGGGGACTTCGGTCCCCTTTTTTTATGAAAAAATATATTGCTACTATCCTTCCTTTGTTCTTGGTTGCTTGTGGAGCACCACCAATTGAAGTAGATAACTCTGAGATTATCAGTAAAGCAGAGGCAGAATGTCTCAAGGCTTTTCCTGGTGAAGTGATGGGTTCGATTGACACTGATGACTTCGGTATCACTTTTGTTGATACTGGTGAACTGAGTTATGGTGAGTGTGAGTGGGATGCCAAAACTGGTGAAATCACAGAAACGATTTCCAGTGAAGATATTGACAGAGAACTTTGATCTTGACAAAAATACATAATTGCTATATAATTATGTTACAGTTCTTTACATAAGACAATGACCGTCACAACTAATGATCGCGGACAGCAGAACATGTGGGCGAAAGAACCTACCATGTACTACTCTGAAGAAGACATGGAGCGTTATGGTTTTGAACCCTATGCAGTTCGTGCAGAACGTGCTAACGGACGCTGGGCTATGATGGGATTCGCTGCTGCAATGATCTCCTATGCTACTTCCGGCAGTCTTTTCTTTTTCGGACTCTTCGGAATCTGATTGACCATATTACTTTATCTAAAAGGAGCAAAACAATGAACGAAAAAGCAGAAAGGATTAACGGATGGGCAGCTATGCTTGGAGTGATTGCAGCGATGGGATCGTATGCAGTAACGGGACAGGTGATTCCTGGGGTCTGGTGATGCTAGTATTAGCATCTATGCTAATCAGTGGATTCATCTTCTGGGCCGCCTTCTTTACTGAGGATCAAGATGATGATGACAATGGTCCTGATGGTGGGTTAATGCAACCAGTGTACAATCCAAACTAGTTAAATACTAGTGCCTTGACTTCTACACATGACTACAAAGCCAAAAGTAGATGAGAAGGAACAAGATGAAGATAAAAGTGAAGTTCTTGGTAATTTGGTGAAAGTTGTAGTCCTTATTTGGTCTGCATCCCTTCTCACATTCAGTTACGTTCGTCTTCCGAACGGACAGAAAATTTTGGATTTCGATCCTACATTCATTGCCTCAGTCTTTTCCGGCTCCCTTGCCGCATTTGGATTGAGTCCTGCAAAGAACGGTGGAAATGGAAACCAACCTAAAAAGAAAAATGAGGAACCGCCAGTAGTCTCAACTATTGACAAACCTAAGACTTGATGTTATACTATCCGGGTGGGTGCTTTGCTCACCCTTTTTCATGTGAATGAACCTTATGCTAAAACAAATTATTTTAACTGGGGGGTTGTTTGCAACTACAGCACTGGCTCATAGTGCGGTAACTATTCCACCTCCTGTGGAAGCACCTCCAGTGTATAGACAAAAGTCTTGGTACTGTCCTGGGTGTTCTCCCAATGAACAGTATGTGTTGAGAGAACTGCAAGAACATACAAAGATTAGAGATAAAAATGCACTTGCAACAATCCTGGGAAACATTAAACAGGAAAGTAATTTCCGTTCCAACGTATGCGAGGGAGGGGCTAGAGTTCCTTACCCTGATTGTCATAGGGGTGGGTATGGAATCATTCAATGGACTACTGTCGGTCGTTACAATGGTCTAGGGAATTTCTGTAAAAAATATGGGTGTGATCCGTCTTCCCTTGAGGGTCAGACTCGTTACATGCTTAACGAAAATCAATTCCGTCAGGCTCTATCTACCTTTGAGGGTGGTGGTCAGTCTATCTCCTACTATATGAACGCTGCTTACTGGTGGTTAGGTTGGGGGATTAAAGGAAGACGCCAAAGTTATGCTTTTGATTATCTAAACAAAATGGTTTACTCATGATCAAACAACAACTCAAAAAAGCAATGGGAACATTTAAAGACATCTTTGGCAACAAGATGAGTTGGCCAGATTCCAACAAGAGTGATGACATTGTTGTTAATATGGATGGTGGTGTTGGTGGATCCTGGACAGTAAAGGATGATGCAGAAACATTTACCAATGATGCTAAGCGTCACTACGCTGACTACATTGGTGTCCCCGCACCAGTTATTACCCCTAATGACCCATGGTTTAATGAACCCGTGAAAACAGAAAAGATGTTAACTCATGAAGAGATGCTAGAAATAGCACATGAAAGAGAGAAGGATGACAAACCTCCTACTAAAGAGCCTGAGAACATCCATGAAGTGATGTACCAAAAGGCAACTAAGAATCAAAATACAACTGTTCAACTCAATCCTCCTGGTGGTTCTGAGAACTTCCATGAAGGCCCTGGTGGTTGGACTTCTGGCACTGGCATTAATCAATTCCGATGAAAGGTTACTACTCCGTTTTTAAACCTGATGACACCAAGTTTGCAGACTGTGGTGCTCAGAGAGATGCTGAAATGTTGGTCGGCATGAGAGGTGAGGGATTTTATTATAAGTTCACTCCCTACCTGGGTGATATTATTGACGTTGGTGCCAAGCAACTTGCTGGTTCCTATGTCTATGAACCCATTAATAGCAATGCTTTACCACAGGAAGCGGCACCTATTCCAGACAGTCTTCCTGAATCCGATGCCAAACCCCTTGACCAGGCCTGAGCATCGTGCTATAATAAATAGGTAAAGTTTTGTGAGGATTCGTTTTGAATTCCTGACATACGCAGATCCATGGAGCAAACGGTCTAACCACCTTACCGAGGCTATCCATGCAAAATATGCCTCTTATATCCTGTCTGAGGGTGACAGGAAATATTCTGATACATCAGTTCCCTACTGATACTACTTTCAAACCCTTTTCAAATGTCTGCAACACTTTCAAAACAACAATCGAATACTTGGGAACAGTTCTGTGACTGGGTAACCAGCACCGACAACCGCCTCTATGTGGGTTGGTTCGGAGTTCTGATGATCCCTACCCTTCTGGCTGCAACAGTCTGCTTCATCGTTGCGTTTATCGCAGCACCTCCCGTCGATATTGACGGCATCCGTGAACCAGTTGCTGGTTCTCTCCTGTACGGTAACAACATCATCTCCGGTGCTGTTGTTCCTTCTTCAAACGCAATCGGTCTCCACTTCTATCCCATCTGGGAAGCCGCATCTCTTGATGAGTGGCTGTATAACGGTGGTCCTTTCCAACTCGTTATTTTCCACTTCCTGATCGGCATCTATGCTTATATGGGACGTGAGTGGGAACTGTCTTACCGTCTTGGTATGCGTCCATGGATCTGCGTTGCCTATTCTGCTCCTGTTGCCGCTGCTTCTGCAGTATTCCTTGTTTACCCCTTCGGTCAGGGTTCTTTCTCTGACGCTATGCCTCTTGGCATCTCTGGTACTTTCAACTACATGCTGGTGTTCCAAGCAGAGCACAACATCCTGATGCACCCCTTCCACATGCTGGGAGTCGCTGGTGTCTTCGGTGGTTCACTGTTCTCTGCTATGCACGGTTCGCTGGTTACCTCTTCGCTGGTTCGTGAAACCACCGAGAGTGAGTCCCAGAACTATGGTTATAAGTTCGGTCAAGAAGAAGAGACTTACAACATTGTCGCCGCTCACGGTTACTTTGGTCGTCTGATCTTCCAATACGCTTCCTTCAACAACTCCCGTTCGCTGCACTTCTTCCTCGCAGCATGGCCTGTTGTCGGTATCTGGTTCACCGCCCTGGGCGTCAGCACCATGGCATTCAACCTGAACGGTTTCAACTTCAACCAGTCCATCATCGACTCTCAGGGTCGTGTGCTGAACACCTGGGCTGATGTTCTGAACCGTGCTGGTCTTGGCATGGAAGTCATGCACGAGCGTAATGCTCACAACTTCCCCCTGGACCTGGCTGCTGCTGAGCAAACTCCTGTTGCTCTGACTGCACCCACGATCGGTTGAGTCAACCTGCTATAATTTCGGAGGGTCTTCGGACCCTCTATTTTTTTCTCTGAAATGTTAAGTTTTATTATGCCTGACCTGATTGAACTCCTCACATACTATGTGATTGTTGCCGTTGTCTTCATCGGCGCACCAGGAGTATTCTTCTTCATTGTCTTTATGCCAGCACTCCAGAACACCAAAGGTCGAATGGTTGGGTATAAAGAGCATAAAATTTATGGTGACTCTACCATTAACGAACTAAACCGAACTGTGTAAATAACAATGACAACTTCAACACTTTCACCACCGCGCTCTGGAGGATGGTTCGATGTCCTTGATGACTGGCTTAAACGAGATCGCTTTGTCTTTGTGGGCTGGTCTGGACTTCTTCTTTTTCCCACTGCTTATCTCGCAATTGGTGGCTGGCTTACTGGCACGACGTTTGTTACAAGCTGGTACACTCACGGATTGGCGTCTTCCTACCTTGAAGGTGCTAATTTTCTTACAGCAGCAGTGTCAACTCCTGCTGACACTATGGGTCATTCTCTTCTTTTACTTTGGGGTCCTGAGGCTCAAGGAGACTTTGTTCGCTGGGCCCAGCTTGGGGGATTCTGGGCTTTTGTGGCACTCCATGGTGCCTTCGCCCTTATTGGGTTCATGCTTCGACAGTTTGAGATCGCTCGTCTTGTAGGCATTCGTCCTTACAACGCCATTGCTTTCTCTGGACCCATCGCTGTATTCGTCAGCGTCTTTCTGATCTATCCATTAGGACAATCCTCCTGGTTCTTCGCTCCCTCTTTCGGAGTGGCAGCGATCTTCCGCTTCCTGTTATTCCTCCAAGGATTTCACAACTGGACACTCAACCCCTTCCATATGATGGGTGTTGCTGGTATCCTGGGTGGAGCACTGCTTTCCGCAATCCATGGTGTAACAGTGGAGAACACACTCTATGAGGATGGAGATGGAGCAAACACTTTCAAAGGATTCGCATCTGATCAAGAGGAAGAAACCTATTCGATGGTTACTGCCAATCGTTTCTGGTCTCAGATCTTTGGCATCGCTTTCTCGAACAAAAGATGGCTCCACTTCTTCATGCTTTTTGTTCCTGTTATGGGTCTGTGGGTCAGTTCCATTGGTATTATTGGTCTGGCTCTCAACCTTAGGGCTTACGATTTCGTCTCTCAAGAACTAAGAGCAGCAGAAGATCCTGAGTTTGAAACCTTCTACACCAAGAATATTCTCTTGAATGAAGGTCTCCGTGCCTGGATGGCACCAGTAGATCAACCCCACGAAAACTTCATCTTCCCTGAGGAAGTTCTACCCCGTGGTAACGCTCTCTAATGGATGTTGCGGCGCAGGATGTCCTGATTGTCCTTTTCGACCCCCAACACGGGGGTCTTTTTTTGTGCTAAAATAAATACTACGATGGATACTGTATTGAAATGTCTGCTGAGCTCACAGATTTCTTCAAATTAATATCAGAAGAGAAGAAAAAGAATAAAGAAGAGTTCAGAGAACTGGTTGGTGATCTGGATTTGACAAATGTTTTTGCAGAGATTTCTAATCTGAAGAAGCAAGATAAGAAAGTTAAAGTACAAGAACAAAAGAAAGTAGATAAGAAGAAAGAAGAGAAAGCTCTGAATCTATTTGAGAATCTTCTGAAGGCTCCTGAAGAACCACAACCAGAAGTTGTGGAGGAGACACAGGAAGCAGTGCAAGATTGGATTGGTGATGTTGTTCTCAAAGAAGGACTTCTAAATACAGCACCATCTGAAAAAAATTCAGATCCTCTTACTCCTTTGGATAAGGAGTTTGCAACTCTGGAGGATCTTTCAAAACACTATAGATTATTCATCAATCGTATTCAAGAACAACTATCAACCCTTGGGGGTGGTGGTGAAGTTCGTCTTGAGTTTCTTGATGATCTTGATAGAGACACTGCACTACAATCAAAGAAACTGATTGCTTATTCCTATGATGAGTCCACTGGAAAGGGTACTTTCATTGGAACGGATCATTATGATAAGAATGAAGTATTGAATCTGACATTACAGATGCAATTATTCTTGAGCTAAAATCAAATTTAGTTTCTAAAAACATAGAGGAGGCAAAAATTTTTCCCACAATTTTTTGCTTCTGGGGGGTTTCCATAAATAAAGGGGAGAACCCATGAGTGAATGGTATAGAGGGGTATAAATGGCAACTCCCATTAGAATTAAACGCTCTACAGTACCGGGTAAGGTCCCAACAGTAGATCAATTACAATCGGGTGAATTAGCCGTCAACGTATATGACGGTAAAGTTTATATCAGACAAGATACTGGCGGCGTTGGTATCGCAACTCGTACTGTTCAAGTTGGATTTGGTGGATCCACGGGCGCCACTCTTTTTGTTAGTGAAAATGGTAATGATGAGAACACTGGTTTAACTGAGGGTGATGCATTTGCAACTCTCCAAAAAGCAATCAGTATTGTAAAAGAAGGAGAACATATTAAGGTCATGGCCGGTGACTTCACCGAGACATGTCCTATTACTGTTCCTAAGAATGTAAGTATTAGTGGTGATGGTCTTAGAGCGACGGTACTTAGACCATCGGATGCCACGAGACATAAAGATATTTTCTATGTTGATCAGGGCGTAAACATTTCAAACATTACCATCGCTGGTGGTTTGTATGATTCTGATAATGATACTGGTTACGCTTTCAGATATAATCCAGCCGGTATTGCAATTACAACCAAGTCTCCATACCTTCAGAACATCACAGTTCTGAATAGAGGTAGTGTTGTTGGTGCAGATGATCCCTATGGATTTGATACTCCAGACAATCCTCCTGTTACATATCTTGCTGGTAGAGGTGCAGAGGTTGATGGTAAACTTGTTAGTGGTCCTGGAGTCATTGAAGCAGGTATGCTCTTCAATGAAGTTACCTTCTTTACTCCCAATAACAAGGGTCTGATTTTAACTAACGGTGCTAGAGCAGAGTACCTGAACTCGTTCCACTATTTTGCATCTGATGCGATCACTGGTATCGCTGGAACAGTTGGTCTTGGATACACTGGTGCTGTAAGGCTTAGAATTACTGGAGAGACAGGAACAGTAGGAGCTGGTGATACTCTTGAGGTATACAATCCTCTTGGTGTTGGTATTGCGACTGCTACTATTATTGGTAACGATGGTGAGTATGTTACTCTCCGTGGTCACAATGTTGGCGCTGGTTTAACTCAAGGTCCTGGTATTGGTACCTTCTCTGTTCTTCCAGACAGATCTGCAAAAACTGTAACTGTTGTTGGTACAACCACAATTACAACGGTCCAAAAGAAATTTGGAACTGGATCACTTGCATTTGATGGTGCAGATGATAATGCCGTTATTCTTTCTACAAATTCACAACTAGGATTAGGAACAACAGACTTTACTGTTGAAGGTTTCTTCCGCTTAGCTGGACTTGCTAGCACAGAAGCATTCATCTTTGACACCAGAACAGCTAACTCAAATACTGCTGGATCACTTTCCATTGGTAACACTGGTATCATTCAGTATAATGTTGGTGTTAGTAGTATTATTGTTGGTGTCAACACTATTGCTGTCGATCAATGGTATAACTTTGCTGTAGATAGAAGAAACAATAGCACTGTTCTTTATCTTGATGGTGTAGGAATTGGTACTGCTGCTGATGCTAATGACTATGGATCGAGTAGACCTCTGACTATCGGTGCAAAGAACACACAGGCTTTCGCAATCTATGGATACATTGATGATCTTCAGGTAAGTAATATCTCCAGACACTCTGGTGGATATACATCTCCTACTGCTGCACAGACTGGTGATAGTGCTACTGTATATTTGTCTCACTTCGATGGTGCTGATGGATCTACAACTATCTCTGAAGATGTTAATGTTCTACAAGACATTAGAACTGTATCAACAGCTGGAACTGCAACCAAGATTACCTTTGCAGACTACAAACAGTTTGGTGCTGATTTGAGATCTGTTGGTTGTGCTATTGAATATGGCACTAAAGGTGTCGTTGGTGATGGCAACGGTGTTTCGCTGAGACTCTTTGCTCTTAACTTCAACCATGTAGGAACAGGAAAAGACTTTAGTAATGATGAAACTGAAGTCATTCAAGTCAATGAAGTTACCGAACTCAATGGTGCAGAGGTATCTTATGTAAGTATTGACCAAGGTGGTAACTTTAGAGTTGGTGAACTATTCTTTATCGACCAAGAGTCTGGTAGTGTCAGTTTTGCTGCTACTGCATTTGACCTGAGCTCTGTTACTGATCTTGCAGTTTCAGGTAATCTCACTGCGGACAGTGCGACTATCGGAAACATTGTAATCTCCGAGAACAAGATTGAAACCACTGGTGGAGATCTTACGATTGATCCCGGCGGTTCAAACGAAACTATTATTCAGGGTAACCTGAGTGTAGTTGGTGTTCTGACTGCATCCAGTATTCAACTTGACGCTTTCCAGAAAGGTAATACTTCTGTCAGTTTGACTGACACTGGAGTTGGTAGTGGAGAAATTAACTTCATTACTGATGGCGTCACAGCAATGACTCTTGACGCTGGTCAGCGTCTGGGTATCAATGACACCACACCCACATCGGCTTTGACTGTTGATGGTGATGTTCTTGTATCAGGTGTAGGCACATTTAGTGGACTGAGAGTTGACAACAATGTAGACATCGGCGGCACTGTTGCTGTTGCTGGCACATCTATCTTTAGAGATGATGCTACGTTCCAAGGAACGTTCATGTCGATTGCTGGTTTTACCACAGTCACAAATCAAGGAATAATAGTAAGTGGTATTGTTACTGCGACCAGGTTCTCTGGATCTGGTGCTGGTCTGACTGGTATTAACCCCTCTCCTGTTGGATCTGATGGACAATTCCAGTTCAACAATGAGGACTTTGCTGGTGGATCTCAGTTCGCTGTATATGATAAGGACTACGGATCTGTTGGTTTTGGTAGCACTCAACCAGGTTTACTGGATGGTGACCCTGTAAGAGTTGATGTTCTTGGAACAGTTCGTGCTTCTAGGTTTGTTGATAGAGATGGTAATGATGTTGGTGGTCTGTATAAACTCATCAATTCAAATGTAGGCCTTGGTACATCCACTCCTGGAACTGGTAGTCTGACTGTCGTAAGTAAGTATCTGATTGATACTACAAACGGACCCTGCACCGTCTACCTTCCTCAAACTGGGTTGACTACTGGACATTGGATTGAGATCCAAGATATCGGATCTTCCTGGAACATAAATAATGTAACGGTATACTCTGGCATTGGATCCCAATTCCAAAACCAACTTCTAAACATAGCTGATGGTCCGTTGTACCTTGATGTTGCATCCCAAGTTAAATTGATTTGGAGTGGAACACTATGGAAGATATTCGCTAATCCCGTAGGCATCTAGAATGGCACTAAATTTAAGTAATTTATCGGGTAATATCGCCAACTCAGCGAACTTTTTTATCTATGCTCTTCGCAGAGATAGTGAGGGTATGCTTATCCTCCAGAAAGTGAGCACAGCATCAACAGAATCTGTCGATTTCAGAAGAAACGATGGAACTCAGATGCCTGGAATCACTGAGGGGATTGATTATGTAGAGGAGACTACTCCTGAGAGAGCAACACTCAATCACCCACAAGATAAATATCAACAGATACGTTTCGATTCCCGTAATATTAATTACTTCTTTAATACTGATGGCGATATGATCGTTCAGTATAATGGGACGTATGATTATGAAACTGAAGGACCCAAATAACAACGACGGAGAACAATGGCTGAATTTCGTTTAGGACGTTTAAAATTCAATTGGAAGGGTCCTTGGACCACTAGTACCGCCTATGTCGTTGACGATATCGTTCGACTTGGCGCGAATGACTATGTTTGTGTTACCAACCACACCTCTACAGGTATTGGTATTACTGCATGGTATGATGTTGACTCCAGCAACTGGCAACTCCATGTTGAAGGTTTCAAATACAGAGGTGCCTTCACGACTGATACGTCGTACACCGTAAATGATATTGTAAATATCGGTGGTAACAAATATATTTGTACCTCCAACCATACTTCCGTTGCGTCTACTTCTTTGTGGGCTGGTACTGACCAGACACCATATTGGGATACCTATCTAGAGGGAGTCGAAGCAGTTAGTGAGTGGACACCTAATACTTATTGGAGTGTTAACGAACTCGCTAAGATTGGTGGTAATGTCTATCGTGTTCTGACTGCACATGCTGGTGCTGCAACCACGACTGCATGGGAATCCACAGATAAATCAAACTGGGAAGTCTTCGTTCCTGGTCAAGATGTCGTAGGTGCATACACTACGAACACAATGTATGGACCTAATGATCTGATCAAGATCGGTCCAAGACAGTATAAAGTTGATGAGGCTTTCACTGCTAGTGGAAGCATTGAATATGCTAAAATGTCCGTCTTTAGTGACGGTTTTGAGAACCGTGGCAGATGGGACACCAATAATTATTACAAGACTGGCGATGTCGTAGAGTTTAATGGTAACTCCTATGTTGCTATTACTGATAATAATGCCAAGCAACCAAACCTTGATGTATCCAATGAACAGTGGAATGATCTTGTTGTAGGTGTTGGCACCACTGCTAATGTAGGAACTTATAGCAGCACTACTGTCTATAACCAGTCCGATCTGGTAAGACTTGGTGGTATCACCTATCGTGCCGTTGGCAAACAAGTTTCAGGTATCAACCCTGTTGGTGTTGGTAGTGATGAGAACTGGCAAGAACTTGTCAGAGGTCTTAACTATGCTGGTGCTTGGACATCCGGTACAACATACGAACTCAATGATATTGTTGAGTATCTGTCATCTTCGTATGTTTCAGTAGCGTCCTCTAACATGAGCGTGACGCCTGGTTCCGATGCAACTAAGTGGAATGCACTGGCTATTGGTGATAGTAATGCTCTGCTGACCACTAGAGGCGATGTTCTCATCAGAGACAATAGTGGTCCTACAAGACTGGGTATTGGTTCTGTCGGAACTGCTCTGCTCTCGAACGGTACTGATGTTCACTGGAACTATTCTAGTGTTCAGACTAAGGTTCTTTATGTTGATCCTTACAGAGGTAACAACGACTATCCTGGAATCAGTCCTGAGACTGCATTCGCAACTCTTGGATTTGCTTGCACCAGTGCTACTGGTCCTCAGGCAATCACAAATATTGAACACTGTGGCGCACTTGGATTTGCAACCATTACAGCACCTGGACATGGTATTCTGTTCAACAATGCAAGAGTAAAACTTCAAAATGTTGCGTTCTCTACTGCAACATTGATGACTCAAGTTGGATTCTCCAGCAATATCTTCCCTGCAACTAATGGTGAGGAACTTGGCGGAAGAGAAGGCCAAGGTGGTGGTGGATTCTTCTTCGACGTTCTGGAAAGAGTCGATGATAACAATGTAATTATTAGCATTGGTACTGCAGACGTTGACCTTGATTATGTACAGGATGGTACAATCACTGATGTATCTCCTACAATCTTTAAACTCTCTGCAGGTGACTTCTTCGAGCAACTCCCAATTACACTGAACCCCAACGTATCAGTTGTTGGTGACTCTCTGAGAGCGACAGTTATTAACCCTGCTTCTGGACTTTCTACTGATGGTTCGACACCTAACAACCGTCAGAAGATGTTCAAGATGTCTGATGGAACTGTTCTTCAGTCCATCACCATGAAGGGTATGACAGGATTTACTTATAATTCTGACGCTCCATATGATATTGGACAAACGAACCTGCGTATCGGAACTGGTGCTACTGCTTGTGGTACTTTCGTTTCACTGGAAGAAAGTTCCCCCATTCTGAGAAAGTCGCCTTACATTAAGGACTGCTCAACATTCTCTCATGGTGGTGTCGGCGTGTTTATTGACGGTGGTATTCATACCACTGGTAACAAGTCGATGGTATTTGACTCCTTCACTACTATTAACAGTGATGGATGTGGATATGTTCTGGATGCTGAAGCTCGTGCTGAGATTGTTTCCTGCTTCACCTACTATTGCACCTGGGGTTACTTCGCTGGTGAAGGTTCTAAGGTCAGATCGGTTGGTGGTAACAACTCCTACGGTGTATATGGTGCCATCGCTTCTGGATTTGGAACTGATGAAACCGCAAGAACTGGTCAGTTGTTCGGTGATAGAATCGATCTTCAAGAGCAAACTCTGTCTGGAGATATCGAAGTTGGTATGGCCCTGACAGGTCAAACATCTGGTGCTCAAGCAACTCTGCTGAATGATCAGAGTGCTGGTAACTTCCTCATTGTCAAGTATGCCGATGGTATGGGTGATCCTACCCTGGGTATTGGTACTACATCATTCGTTCAGGGTGAGACAATCATCTTCCCTGAGGGATCTGTTGGTATTGCTTCCAACACTGATGCTGTTGCTCCTGGACAGAAAGGTATTATCCTTGAGATCACTGGTCTTTCTACCGCACCTCTTGTCGGTGATAACCTAGGATTTACTACGACGGTATACTCTGCAGGGGTAACGACGGATACAAACTTCTACATTATCTCTGCCGTTTCTGGCTTTACAACTGCAACTGGTCGTGCTACAGTTACTATCGCACCTGAGAAATCTGTTAGAACTCCATTCACCACAGACGCGAGTGGAAATCCAACCTCTGGAATTGAAATGAGAACGAAATATTCTCAAATGAGACTGACTGGTCACGACTTCTTGAGTGTTGGTACTGGTAACTCTGTAACAACTAACTATCCTAATGTTGATGAGACTTCAGTTGAGCAAGGTCAAGAGACCAACGTAGACGGTGGTGGTAAGGTATTCTTTACATCTACTGACCAATCTGGTAACTTCAGAGTTGGTGAATACTTCTCCGTTGATCAGTTGACTGGTAGAGCAACACTGGACGCCTCCGCGTTCAACTTGTCTGGTCTGACTGAACTGAGACTGGGTGCTATTGGTGGTCAGATTGGTGAAACCATTAAGGAATTCTCCGCTGATGTCACTCTTGCGGGTAACTCTAACGAGGCTGTACCTACAGAGAGAGCAGTTAAGACTTATGTCGATACTGAAATTGTTAACTCCAACGCTCTGAACAAGTCCGGTGGAACCATGACAGGCAATCTGATTTTGGGTACTGTTCCTATTGCTGGTGCTGCTGGCAGCATGTATGCTGCTCCTCGTACCTATGTTGATGACAATGTTGGTCCCGCAATGTATTTTGCAGGTAACATCTGATCTTAATATTATAAATAACAATAACTGCACAAAGGAAGAATTAGAAAATGGCTGGTGCTAATTACAATAAAGTAAGGCTGCAAACCACCGGGGAAACAGTAGTGGTACCTGCTCTTGCAGCATCTACTTATTCCGTTGTCACTGTGTCGATGGTCAATATGTCCGAGACACAGGCAAAAGTAAGAATTGCCGTGACAGATACCGCTGGTGTTGCAACCACTGGAGAGTATCTTGAGTATGATACCGTCCTCAACACTGGTGGTGTTGTTGAGCGTTCTGGTATTATTGTTACTGCTGGTAAATCGGTTACGGTTAGAGCAGAAGCAGTATCTGGAACACTAGATGTCGCTGCTCAAGCATATGGCATTGTGGGGGTAGCTTGATATGGCACCTATTAAGTATATTGTTGATGCTGAGTGCTGTAGACCACACGGTATTCAATGCAACTGGGTTGTACCTGATGGTGTAAGACACGTTACCTTTGAAATCTGGGGTGGCGGAGGCGGCGGTGCCGCTGGTGGTGGTAGTAGTCAGTGTGACTGCTGTTCATCTGGATCACCTGGTATGGGTGGTGCTTACGCTCGTAAGTCCATCAATGTAGAAGCAGGTGAAATGTATATGATCTGCTCTGGATCAGGTGGCATGGACACCTTGGATCTTGACTCTGGTGGACCTGTCGCTGCATGTTGCGAAGGTAAAGCTGGAGGAACTAGTTCAGTAATCGGAGTCGGACTCACCAATTTTTGTGCAGAAGGTGGTGCCGGTGGACGTGCTGAATGGAACATTGTTTGCTATGGTCACTGCGGTTGCATGTGGTATCAGGCAAATAACGAAGTCTGCGGTCAGCAGTCTCCTACAAACAACGCAACAGGAACTAGTGCTACTGCATATGGATATGACTACCATTCACAATCATTGAATGGTGCTTCCTGGATCTATGCTGACGGTGGCAGTGCTTACACTGTTGAGTATGTCGCTGGTGCTGGTGCTGGTCCTTATGGAGGCGGCGGTGGATGGAACTTCGGCGGTAAATATAACTGCTACGGTGGCCTCAACTGTGATGGTCTTCCTTTTGCTATCAGACCTGCCGAAGAATGGCACGGTAGAATCCCAGGTGGTGGCGGTGTGAGCTTCCAGTGGCAGAGTATGTGTGAGTGCTGGGGTGGTCGATCCGGCAAGGGTGCTCCTGGTATGGTAAAAATTACTTATTAATGAACAATGGGATATAAAGTTTTAGTCGATAGCACCACCGGTAAGTTAAGTGTTTATCCCGTTAGAACAACGGATGATGCCTCTGCAGCTCCTACTGGTTTTACCTATGTAACTCTGGTAGAGGGAACCCCTGCTTATGAGATTTTGACCTCTTCGGAGGGACATCAATGGCCTAACATTAACATTGGTGGGTCGAAGTATAACTTCGATACTGAATCTTGGGAATATGATGAGAGCTCTTGCGGTGGAACCTGGAATGATATCATTACCAGAAGAAACTCACTGTTGTGGGAGAGTGATAATAAGTATGCTGCGGCAATCCACCATGATGTTGGATATGCTAAGTCTATGTGGAGAGACTACAGAGCACATCTGAGACAAATTTTTGATGATGTTGACTTCGAGACTGAAGATCCATGCGATTGGCAGTGGTGCGAAGGACCTTTTGAAATTGAAGCCATATCTGAATATATTCAGGCAGGCGACGCTAACATGAGAGTCATCGCAGATTCTAAGGTTAGAAGAGGAGATAAGTGGTACTGTGAAATGTACAACCGCTTAGGAATCAGCACAATCGGAGTTTAAAAACAATGGGAAGGAGTTCTACAAAAGGATATGATTGCCGAGTCGCTTGCTCCGGTGTCTTTTGGCTTGCTAATGAAGAAAGCAATGACACTCGTGCTGCAAAATCATCGGGCACTGGTGCAAACCAAACAAGATGCTGTCTCTGGACTGTTCCTGAGGGCGTCTATTGTGCTACCTTCGAGGTATGGGGTGGTGGTGGACAAGGTGCTCCTGGTTGCTGCTGTTCTTGCTACGGTGGACCTCCTGGATCCCCTGGTGGTTATACCTCTAAGACCATTGCTGTTCAACCTGGTTGGCAGTATACCCTCTGTGTAGGTGGCGGTGGATTTAACAACTGCTGGAACGCTAACCAAATTGCAGCGTGTGCCTGCCGTGGTTGCTTCTCCATGGTTTCTGGTTGTGGTATTGGTAGTTTTGGTAGTAATCCAATTGCTAACAACTGCTGCTTAGGTTTTGCCTGTGCTCCTTGTCAAACTATGCAGGCTAGACCCAGCGTAGGACTTCTTGCTGAAGGTGGTATCGGCGGTGGTTGGTGTAACGACTGCGGTGCTTTCGGTGCTTGTACTGGTGGTTGGTTCCAATCTCCTTTCAAGTGTGGTTGCGCCCATGGTGGTGACATCAACTTCAAAGGAAAAGGTCAATGGATGTTGACCTGCCATGGAACTTGCATCCTTACAAATGCACCTGGCGCATTTGGTGCTCCTGATCAGTGGACTGGTCGTCAGTGCTGCTGCTATCAGTGTGGTCAAGGAAGATGTGGTGCCTGTGGTTCTTGTGGATGCTGTGGTGGATTCCCTGGCGGTGGCGGTGGAGTTATGACTATGCTTGGTGATACTCACTGTGATGGTTGCGCTTGTGCTGGCATGGGCGGTAACGGATTGATCAAAATTACATACTGAGGAGAGAAATGGCAACAACACAGTATTGGGCTTTAGTTTTTAAGAAAAACCACCTGGATGAAGGTTACTTCTATCGTAAGGTAGCAAATCTTTTTGCTACTGCAGATAAGTGGGATCCTGATTTCGAGACAGAGTGGGTAAGAGTTTCTGGCGATCTCCTCAGCGCCATGAATGATTCTTCTGATACAAGAGTAGTTGATGATCAGAAGACAAGATATAATTTCCATGATTCCTCATGGGATGCACACTATGTTAAGTATCCTGAGAAGCAGGGTGCAACAGTGAAGTCTGTTAATCAGGTTCGCTATGAAAACGAAATTGAAAAGAGAACTAAATTGATTAAGGAAGCGAACACTAGAAAGAAAGTTCGTGACGTTACTTCAGGATTTAGTGCAGCGATTGACACTTATATTGGAGAACTTAACGCTCTTGGAATTACCACTGCAAGAGTGGGCGATTTGACATGGCCTGTTCAACCATGGTCTTCATCAAATACTCCTAATGAGCAAGCGACATGGGAAGAGTCATGGGCTGATAAATATAGTGGAATGAGTATCAGACCAGACAGTGAGTTTGAGTCTGCCAAGCGAGTGACACCTAGATTCAGCACTGAGGGATACGCAAACAATGTCTAGAAATGTATTCAACTGCAGTAATGTCTGCGACGAGAGAGGAAACCCCACAGACCCTAATAATAAGGAAGTAAAAGGTGGTATTCGTTGTGTCCGTATGGTGGACTATTGTGATCATGGTTCTTATACATGGACAGTTCCAACTGGTGTTTCAAGAGTAACTATTGAAGCCTGGGGTGGAGGCGGCGGTGGCGCAGCACGTTGCTGCTGTGACTGCTATCACCACGGTCATGGTGGATCTGGTGGTGGATATGTTGCTATCTCTACTAATACTACTGCTGGTTGTTCTTACACTGTCTGTGTAGGACGTGGTGGTATGGAAGACCAGGTTGGTAAAGGTTGCCGTCACTGGTGCTGTCAGGGTGGAGACGGTACAAAATCTTATGTAACTGGTTTTAATCTCTGTAACTTCTGTGCTGATGGCGGCGGTATGGCCGACATGAATGGCAATGGTTGCTACATGCACTGTGGATGTATGTCAAACTCACCTGGTTGTGGAACCTGTGGTGATGCATATGGTAACGGAGCTGCTGGTGGTCAGACTGGTTATAGTGACGCTCAGTATTATTCGATTGGATGGGCTGGCGGTGCTGCATTCACTGCAGGAACACTGTTCATGCCTCATAACCACTGTATGCAATGCTGTCCTGGTAATTCAGGTATGATGCCTGGTGGTGGAGGAACTGGTCCTCGTAACTACAACTGCTGCTGCTACCAAGCTGGTACTGGCGCAACTGGTTTAGTTCGTATCCGTTTTGAGTAAGGAGAAAAATGGCAAAGTTTGGTTTAGTTTTATACAGAACAGGTGATAACAGAGGTAAAGCCTGTGACACCTGGGCGTATAAAGAAAATGAGCAACCCCCTGCAGAAGCATTGCCAGCGGGTACTGAATTTGTGTGGATTGAAGATACTCATCCACAGTATGACATGGCATATAAGATCTGTGTCGATGACGATACTGTTGGATTCAGCACCTACTCCAAATACATGGGTCTTGGGTTAAGTGGTCCTGTTTGGAACTTCGACACTCAAGAATTTGATTCTTTCCCTGAGTATGTTGATCCTGAGGATCTCATGACTAAGGTTCGTAGAATCCGTGACGAACAGTTGGATGCAAGTGATTACTTCATGCTCTTAGATGACCTGCCTTCCTCTCTGGAGACAGCTGTTGCTAACTGGAGAGCAGAACTGAGAGACATGCCTGCAAAGGTAACAAGTGGAGAGTGGACAGAAGAAAGAGATATTATTTTCTCTGCTCCTCCAGAAGGGTTGTTCAATTTCTATCACCCCTGATTACTTAGTAACTCTCGTATTTCTCCTAGGATATTTTACACCCCCTGTATCGGGATTTCTGTTCCCGAACAGGGTGTTTTGTATTGTGCCTGTTGGCTTTCTCTTTTGGAAGTAGAAGAGATACCTGTTATCGCTGTCTAGATTGCTGTAATTGTTGCTAGTAATACCTCTGTATGGGGTAGTGGTGCCATCACCATCTATACCTATATTTGTTTTGCAAGTTTGTTGTAGATACTCTAGCACATCTGCTTGTCTCATTCCTGGTTGTTGTTCTACCAGACAAGCAACACATCCAGCAACTTGAGGACCAGCCATGCTGGTTCCGCTGATTGATGCGAGATAGTAACTTCCATTTCTAGAATCAGCAACGATGGGTCCATAACCTTGAGCGCTTGCACTACCAGAATCAAAAACAGCGGAAATAATTTGACTACCTGGAGCAAAGATATCTACTCTTGGTCCCCAGTTACTGAAGTTTGATTTGCCTTCTTCTTTTCGTGAGTCTAGTGACCCAACGGCAATAACATTAGCAGCTGATCCTGGTGAAGTTCCTCTCCACATGTAGTATGTGTTATTAAAGAAGACCATGTAGTTGTCATAATCATCACTACCTTCTCTAACAATTGGTGCGTAATTATTTCCAGCAGATGCGATAATAATTACACCCTCAGAGATTGCATCTTGAAGGTCAGCGTCTACAGCAGCGTTTCTTGCCACAGGTTTGAAAACTGAAGTACCACCAGCACATGGATAGTAACCATTGTTTTCTAAGAATTCTTTCTTTTCTGTTGTTGTGTATGAAGAAACATCGGTGACAGTTCCATTGATTCTAACACTAGTCAGTGATGTTAATGCGAAGTTTCCAGTATATGAATATCCCCAACTGTGATTAGTTACGGTAGGATTTCTTCTACCAGTTTCTGGATTGATGTCTTTATTCAGGTGGAAGTATCTGAGGTAATCCCACAAATAATTATCCCAGTTAGATACTTGAGATAAACTATCAGAGAATGCCATGTTATAGATATTGGCTTCTCTCGCCCATCCTTGAGTGTTACCAGCAACAGTTCCTGCTACGTGAGTACCATGATTACTATTGTATGGACTTCCACCACCCTGAGTGCTATAGACGTAGTTTACGGGTGTTGTAACTCCTAGTGCTGAACTGTAAGAGAACCAGTTGAATTGATTGACTCTACTAGCACCGACACCAGCCGGATCTGTGGTAAATTCTGGATGGTCTGGGTTGACATGAGAGTCAACAATTACAACATCAACATTCTTTCCAGATGATGTAGTTAAGATTGATTCATTTGAAATTCTTTGAGTGCTAAAATAACCCCAGTCGGTTGATCTTGGTTGAACGATGATCTCACCGTTCATGCTAGCGTGGGATGTACACTGATAATAATAAGTTCCTGGATAGATAGGAGTCCAACTAATAGTATCAGTTCTCTGTCCACTGGCTGGAGGATCAGCAACTTCAGAACCACCTAACGAGGATCTAATTTCAAATGGGTGAGCTCCACTTAGAGCACTCTTTTCAAAGGTGATTGTATCGTATGACTTGATAGTGATGTTAGGATCATTGCCGCTAACAGCACCACTTCTGTCTGTTCCTGACATAATATAATCACTGTTGCCGTTTGCTCCAGTGATGGTTACATCAAATGATTGTGAGTCTTCATACTTTGTATCACCTTCAATGATTCTCCAGAGTCCCCAGTTCTTATCAGTTCCCAAGAAAGAATTATCTTTCATGAAGTTTGCAGTCTGCTCCCACAGTTCTTCGGGAACAATTCCACGATCTTGTGCTGGACGCTCACATGCTAGAACTCTAGGATCATTTCCTACTTGTTCTGCTTCTTCCTCAGTCAACATGTAATGAGTATTACGACTGATATTTCTTCTGGCAACTAGGTCTACGGCTCTATCAGGGATATAAAGATTCCCGCCGGGAGTCTCCATATCGTTGTATAATTCTTCTAAGTCTTCGTAGGATCTGCAGGTTACGATATACTCGTGCATCTATCAGTCCTCAATCTTGATGACAGTCAAAGTAACAGTAATGTTGGAATCACTGCTCTCATTGTTTGTTACTGCAGCGTAGATGTTAGTGCTTGGAGTTACATCATTGTTCCAACCAACTACAGCAGGAGACATTATCAGAGTGCTAGAACCAGCACCTGTTGTCCTCACCTCTGCAAGAACACCGGCTCCTGGATCAGGATCACTGGTGTAATGTCGAGTGGCATCTGCAGTTCTAGAGTCTGAATCAGTGTAGAGTCTGACCCATGCTGCACTACTGATACCAACCTTCAGTAGATGATATGATTTGTATCCAGTGATTGTAATATTGGATGTGGTTCCAGCACCGATAGATCCTGTTGAATTGTTGACTGTTCCTCTTGCAACAGCAGCACCCACACCAGTGAGATTAGATCCATCACCATAGTATGTTGCGCCAGTTACAACACCTACTGTGACTTGATCGAGAGCTGGATTATACTTGAAGTTATCGTTTCCAAATACTGCAGCGTTGACACCAGCAGCAGTGGTTCCTGCAAAGGTAATGACTCTACCAAAATCGGTAGTTTGATTACTTACTAACAGAGCAGATGCATTGGTACAATCGGTTGCAGTGGCCACTGAATTGGATCCTGTGACTGTACAAACACCAGCAGAAAGATCACTAACGGAAATTCTATCTCCAAAGTTGATTGTTCCTGCAAATCCAATAGAAGATCCACCGTCTCTAACTTCGATGAGGTTATTTGCAGATCCACCACCCCCACCGCCTGCTGTAATGGCAGTGTTTTGAATGCTAGTAATCTTACCGTTAGCATCAACTGTGATCTCAGGAACCAGAGTTCCACTACCATAAGTGTTAGCGGTTGCTCCAGTCAGACCTGTGAGATTTGCTCCAGAAATTGCTGGAAGATCACCTGTCAGGTTAGCAGCATTTAATCCACCAACAAAACTAGATGCTGTAACAATACCAGAGACACTGATGGTATCAGCTTTGATATTATCAGTTGTAATACCAGTTCCTCCACCACCACTAGCGGTTACTGTAACCAGACCAGCAACGATAGGAGATACTGAAAGATTATCACCAAAGTTAATTGTTCCCGCAGTTCCAACTGTTACATCATCATCTTTAACGATGACACCAGAACCAGAACCAACGATACCAGTTAGTCCAGAACCATCACCTATGAATGTTGTGGCAGTTAGAATACCTGTTACGTTTATGTTTGCAAAGGATGAAATACCTGCAGAGTCAACAGGTTCTGCAACAGAGAGGAAGTTTACGTCCTCATAGTTTGATCTAACACTTAGAGTTTGTCCATCACGCAGATAGATTTCATCAATAATATGAGTATCTCTTAGTGCAAGTGGTACATTGTATTGAATGTAGTCAGCGTCTGTTAGTTCTCTGATGTGTCCTGTCGAGATACCAACAGTGATTCTTGCTGCGTTAGTATTGTTATCGTTTGTAGCATATAATCTAAGTCTCGTTGGACGAGTTGCTACGAATAGAGGTTGATCAACATTCTTGTGGAATGTGGTGATACCAATTCTTCTTGTTGTTCCTCTACCAAAGTTATCAGAAACTAATTCTGTGTTATAATTGATAGCACCTGTGACTAGGAAACTTACACCAGCCTTAGATGCTTCGGCAAATATTGTGTCGCCGCTACGAATACCTACATTACTGAGTCTCAGATACTCATTTGCTTTGAGTCTCTGACCAGTAAAAATCTTTTCCGAGTCTTCTGTATTTGCTGCAGCACTATTGGTACAAATACCAAGTGTGAACGCTGCTTCATCTTCACCCTGGTTGCAGATGTCAACATTAACACTGAGCAGTTCACTTTGCGAAGTGAAGAGAGGATACGCAGTGTTGATGCCTGAGAGTGCGGATGTCTTTAATGAATTTAGCTTACCAATCGCCACGCCAATTCCTCTGGGAGACCACTATTTTAGCTATTTATGTGGTAGAATATATAGAGTATGAGCGTGGGAGACACCATGATTTTGCTGACTGGTCATGAAGGGTTCATTGGATCCCACTTTCTCAAGTCCTTGCAAGCACAGCACAAGGATGTTATGCTTGTTGAAAAAGAAGATATTCATAACTTGTTTGTGACTGAACCCGAAACGGATGCAGTCAACTGGGAAGAGATTGAATTGATCATCCATATGGGAGCAGATTCATCGACTGTTGGAACTAATCCTAGAAAGTATTGGACATACAATATTGATTTTACGATCAAGTTGTTTGAGAAAGCAATCATCCATAAGATCCCTGTCAAGTATGC